>PVBE011740502.1_pt1 | contig 62597 bp, 62 predicted proteins | sample 1631181 | NCBI WGS metagenome assembly PVBE01 (sample SAMN08397723, study PRJNA350692) | Marine metagenome, whole genome shotgun sequencing project. | isolation source: water | place: Pacific Ocean | collected 2012-04
CCAAGATGTGGATCACCAACGGCCCCGACGCCGATACGCTGGTGGTCTACGCCAAGACCGACACCGAGGCGGCGCAGCGCGTCATCACCGCGTTCCTGATAGAGAAGGGCTTCAAGGGATTCTCGACGGCGCAGAAACTCGACAAGCTCGGCATGCGGGGCTCCAACACCTGCGAGCTGGTGTTCGAGGACTGCGAGGTGCCCGAAGAGAACGTCCTGGGCCGCATCGGCGGCGGCGTCGAGGTGCTGATGTCGGGCCTCGACTACGAGCGCGCGGTGTTGGCGGGCGGGCCGCTCGGCATCATGCAGGCGTGCATGGACACCGTCGTGCCCTACGTTCACGAACGCAGCCAGTTCGGCCAGCCGATCGGCGAGTTCCAGCTCATCCAGGGCAAGCTCGCCGACATGTACACCGAGATGAACGCGTCCAAGGCATACGTCTACGCCGTCGCCAAGGCGTGCGACCGGGGCGAGACGACGCGCAAGGACGCCGCCGGCGCAATACTCTATTCGGCCGAGCGCGCGACCAAGCTGGCGCTCGACGCGATCCAGATCCTCGGCGGCAACGGCTACATCAACGAGTATCCGACGGGCCGGCTGCTGCGCGACGCCAAGCTCTACGAGATCGGCGCCGGCACGTCGGAGATCCGCCGCATGCTGATCGGCCGCGAGTTGTTCCGCGAGACGGCGTAGCGATCGATGCCGGTCTTGAGCTCCTCGGTCGACCCCGGCGCCGCCGAGTTCGCCGACAACGCCGCCGCGATGGAGGCCGCGATCGGCGAGATCCGCGCCGTCGTTGACGAGGTCAAGCAGGGCGGCGGCGAGCGCGCGCGCGAACGCCATACCGCGCGCGGCAAGATGCTGCCGCGGGAGCGCATCGATAAGCTGATCGATCCCGGCGCGCCGTTCCTCGAGCTGTCCCAGGTCGCGGCCTACAAGGTCTATGACGACGACGTGCCATCGGCCGGCGTGATCACCGGTATCGGCCCGGTCGAGGGCACCGAATGCGTCATCGTCGCCAATGACGCGACGGTGAAGGGCGGCAGCTACTATCCGCTGACCGTCAAGAAACACGTCCGCGCCCAGGAGATCGCGCGCCAGAACAACCTGCCGTGTATCTATCTGGTCGATTCGGGTGGCGCCAATTTGCCGCAGCAGGACCAGGTGTTTCCCGACCGCGAGCATTTCGGGCGCATTTTCTACAATCAAGCCAACCTGTCGGCCGCCGGCATCCCGCAGATCGCCTCGGTGATGGGTTCGTGCACGGCGGGCGGCGCGTACGTGCCGGCGATGTCGGACGAGAGCGTCATCGTGCGGAACCAGGGGACGATCTTCCTCGGCGGCCCGCCGCTGGTGAAGGCGGCGACGGGCGAGGAGGTCTCGGCCGAGGACCTCGGCGGCGCCGATGTGCATTCGCGCATCTCGGGCGTCACCGACCACTACGCCGAGAACGATGCCCACGCGCTGTCGATCGTCCGCCACATCGTCTCGAACCTGAACCGCACCAAGCGGGTCGAGCTCGTGCTTCGCGAACCGGCCGAGCCGGCATACGACCCGGCCGAGCTCAACGGCATCGTGCCGGTCGACTATCGCAAGCCCTACGAGGTGTGCGAAGTGATTGCCCGCATCGTCGATGCCAGCGCGTTCGACGAGTTCAAGGCGCTCTACGGCACCACCCTGGTCACCGGTTTCGCCCATATCCACGGCTATCCCGTCGGCATTCTCGCCAACAACGGCATCCTGTTCTCGGAATCGGCGCAGAAGGGCGCACACTTCATCGAGCTGTGCTGCCAGCGGGGCATCCCACTGCTGTTCCTGCAGAACATCACCGGCTTCATGGTGGGGCGCAAATACGAAGCCGGCGGCATTGCCAAGGACGGCGCCAAGCTGGTCACGGCCGTCGCCTCGGCGCGGGTGCCCAAGTTCACCGTGATCATGGGCGGCAGCTTCGGCGCCGGCAATTACGGCATGTGCGGGCGCGCCTACGAGCCCCGGTTCCTGTGGATGTGGCCCAACGCGCGCATCTCGGTGATGGGCGGCGAGCAGGCGGCCGGCGTGCTCGCCCAGATCCGACGCGACGGCATCGAGGCCGGCGGCGGAACGTGGCCGGAAGACGAGGAGGAAGCCTTCAAGGCGCCGATCCGCGCCCAGTACGAGACCCAGGGCCATCCGCTCTACGCCTCGGCGCGGCTGTGGGACGACGGCATCATCGAGCCGGCCGAGACCCGGACCGTGCTCGGCCTCGCGATCTCGGCGGCGCTCAACGCGCCGATCGAGAAGACCACGTTCGGCGTGTTCCGGATGTAGCCGACCATGTTTCGAAGCCTCCTCATCGCCAACCGGGGCGAGATCGCCCGGCGCGTGATCCGCACCTCGCGCCGGCTCGGCGTGCGGACGATCGCGGTCTATTCCGAGGCCGACGCGGACGCGCTTCATGTCCGCGAGGCCGACGAGGCGGTGGCCATCGGTCCGGCTCCGGCCGCCGACAGCTACATGAACGCGGGTGCCGTCATCGCGGCGGCGAAAGCCACCGGCGCCGAGTCGCTGCATCCGGGCTACGGGTTCCTGGCCGAGAACGCCGAGTTCGCCGAGGCATGCGCCGCCGCTGGCATCGTCTTCGTCGGCCCGCCGGCCGAGGCGATCCGCGCGATGGGCTCAAAGAGCGCCGCGAAGGCCCTGATGGAGACCACCGGCGTGCCGATGCTGCCGGGCCATCACGGCGCGGCGCAGGACGCGAAGACCCTCGCAGGCGCGGCCAAGAAGATCGGCTTTCCGGTATTGATAAAACCGTCGGCCGGCGGCGGCGGGCGCGGCATGCGCCGCGTCGAAAGCGCTGGCGAACTGGCCGAGGCGTTGCAATCGGCGCGGCGCGAGGCCAAGTCGACATTCGGCGACGACCGGGTGCTGATCGAGAAGTTCCTCGACCGGCCGCGCCACGTCGAGGTCCAGGTGTTCGCCGACGGCCATGGCAACTGCATCCATCTCTACGAGCGCGATTGCTCGGTCCAGCGCCGCCACCAGAAGATCATCGAGGAGGCGCCCGCGCCCGGGCTGTCGGACGAGCTGCGCCAAGCCATGGGCGCGGCCGCGGTCGAGGCGGCGCGCGCGGTCGACTACCGGGGCGCCGGCACCGTCGAGTTCCTGCTCGACGCGGACGGCGGGTTCCATTTCATGGAGATGAACACCCGCCTCCAGGTCGAGCACCCAGTGACCGAGATGATAACCGGTCTCGATTTGGTCGAGTGGCAGCTGCGTGTCGCCGCGGGCGAGAAGCTGCCGCTCGCCCAGGACGACATCCGCATCGACGGCCACGCGTTCGAGGCCCGGATCTACGCCGAGGACCCATCGGAGGATTTTCGCCCCGCCCCCGGCCGCATCGGCCATCTCCGCCTGCCGGTCGAGAGCGACCACGTCCGCATCGACAGCGGCGTCGCCGCGGGCGATACGGTCAGCGCGCACTACGATCCCATGATCGCCAAGCTGATCGCCTGGGATCGCGACCGGGCATCCGCCCTCGACCGCCTCACCGGCGCGCTTCGCGAGACTCAGATCGCGGGCCCCGTGGTTAACGTCCCGTTCCTGCTCGCCGTCGCGGGGCATGCCGATTTCGCCGCCGGCGCCGTCGATACCGGCTTCGTCGAGCGCCAGGGGTGCGGCCTGTCGACGGGACACACGGCGAATGCCGGGCGCGACGCCTCGATCGCCGCGCACGCGGTGGCTCGGCAATGGCAGGCAGAGGCACGCCAGCGCGTGGGCCGTACCCGCGACCCGCACTCGCCGTGGGCGGTGGCCGCCGGCTGGCGCCTCAACGCCCGGCCACGCCGCGAGGTCCGGTTCCATAACGGCGAGGACATCGTCACCGTCGAGGTCGGCGGCGCCGAGGCCGTTCTCGGCGGCAATCCGCCCGACATCATCGTCGAGCTCGACGGCGAGCCGGTCTCGGCGACGGTGGTTCGCGACGGCGCCTCGCTGACCGTGTTCCACGACGGCGGCACGCGCCGCCTCGCGCTCGCCGACGAGCTCGCCGAGGCCGAGGCGCATGCCGGCGAAGGCTCGGCCGAGGTTCCGACAGCGCCGATGCCGGGCGTCGTCGTCGCCGTCTCCGTCGCCGCCGGCGACGAGGTCGACCGTGGCGCGGCCCTGATGGTGATCGAGGCGATGAAGGTCGAGCACACCATCCGCGCGCCGGCCGACGGCACGGTCGACGAGGTGCTGTTTGCTGTCGGCGACGCCGTCGAGGAGGGCGCGGCGCTGGTCGAGTTCACCGCAAGCGAGGAATAACCCGAGGTTTCAAGCGCATCGTCGGACGGGTATGATCCGCGCATCGAACGAACGCGGACAGGGAGTTGCAGGATGCGCGAGAACAAGATCCGGAATGTGTGGGCGGCGGGCGGCGTTGCCCGCAACGTGTTTCTCGGCATCCCCGACTCGTTCGCCGCCGAGGTGATGGCGAGCCTCGACTGGGACGGCGTGACCATCGACATGCAGCACGGCGTCGTCGACTATCAGGTCGCGGTGACCATGCTGCAAGCGATCTCGCGCTATGACGCGGCGCCGATGATCCGCGTGCCCTGGAACGACCCGGCGGTCATCATGAAGGCGCTCGATGCTGGCGCCTACGGCATCATCTGCCCGATGGTCAACAACCGCGACGACGCCGAGCGCTTCATCGGCGCGTGCCGTTACGCGCCCAACGGCTACCGCAGCACCGGGCCGGTGCGCGCCGTGTTCTACGCCGGCGCGGACTACCACGAGCATGTCGAGGAGACGATCCTGACCTTCGCCATGATCGAGACCCGCGAAGCGCTCGAGAACCTCGACGACATCCTGACCACGCCCGGGCTCGATGCGATTTATATCGGGCCGTCCGACCTGTCGGTTTCGCTCGGCGGCTCGCCGGGCGCCGATCAGACCTGGCCCGAGGCCATGGATGCGATCGACGCCATTTTGGCGGGCACCAGGCGGCATGGCATCAAGGCCGCGATCCACACCGGCGGTATCGATTACGCCAACCTGATGGTCGAAAAGGGCTTCGACCTGGTGACGCTGTCGAACGACTACCGCCACATGGTCGCCAAGGCCGGCGAGATGCTGGCGGCGCTCAAGACGGGCTAGGCGTACCAGCCGCGTGGAGCATTCTCAGCTGGGGTTTTTATATTTGACTACGAAGCAATCCTGTCCGTTGCTCCTGAACTTCCCACAGAGGGATCTAGCCGACGAAATTTCGCTGATTGGCCCCGTCCGCAATCGGAAGACCGTTCCCATTTGCGTGTCCAACTCAACAGGAACGATGTTTAGAACCTGGTTCTGAACCAAGTCAGGGTGACGCCGCTCAATACGCATCCATTCCCGTCGAGCGGATTCCCTCGAAGGAAGCGCGCCCAATTGGATCTGATAGCTGCTCCCGGTGACTCCTCCGCTCACGGGCGGTTCTGGTAGCGGAGAGACCTTGGTCACGACGGGGCTCTTAGGGGGTGCGATTTGTTCTTCCGGGGTGAAACGCAACAGCTCCGCCAGCCTCGGATCAGTCCCAGATCTTGAGATCAGATCGAAATCGGACAGGCCCTGAAATGGGAGTTGGATTGCGCCCGGATCTTCCGGCAGATCATATATCCGGGCCTGTAAGTTGTGATCAGTCGCCCGGTAATGCGTGTCAGCCGTAACCGACGTTCCCTTCGGAATTTGGTTACCTTCGTCGCGCCCTTGGCCGACCTGCCACTCGCCGACCGACATGAGGATACCAGCCTCCATCGCCGGCCCTCCCGCGTTATCCGCCGCACAGCCACCAAGGCTGAGAATTAAGATCGCTACCAAAGAGAAACGCGCCATTATGTATACCTTCCAACGCCGCCGCTGACCGCGGAGGCCGAACCAAAAATTTCCGTGGCGATGCTACGTGAGCGGAGTTGACGATCTGTGAACAACCCATTTGGCGCCGCCCTCGGGTAAAAAAAGTCCGAGATCGGTGACACTCGACCGTTCGGCATGCTGAGAACCGATGTCAACTGTGGCTGAACAGAGACATCTGTCCCGAATCGATCACCTGAGCTGGAAGCGACGAGACAGCGGCTCGATCACCAGCTTCTCGCCGGCGATGAAGATCAACACTATGGCGAAGCATGCGGCGAACAGTGTCACCGCGTCGGAAGCCGTCAGCGCGCGGAGCATGAGGAAACCAATGCCGCTCTCGGCCCCGAACAGCTCGGAAACCAGCGCGATCTTCCAACCGACGCCGTAAGCGATCCGCAACGCAGCAACCACGTAAGGCATCAGGAGCGGTACGATGATCCGCCAAAACACCCGTACGCGGTTGCGGGTGAAGCTGCGCGCCATTTCGAGAAGCTCGAGGTCGAGCTCCTTCAAGCCTTCCGAAATGTTGACCAGGCAGAACGGCGTGAGGATGGCGACCTGGACGAAGATTACCGACAGGTCGGAGGGGCCGAACCAGATGGACGCGAGGATCGCCCAGCCGATGGAAGGGAAAGAGTTCAGGAACGGCTTGACCCGTTCGTGAATGATCGCCTCGGCGACCGGCCAGCGCCGCGGGATGAACGCCAACATGCCGCCGAGCGTGACGGCGATCACGACTGATGCGGCGACGCGCGCCGTGCTGATCAGGGAATCATCGACCATCCCGGCGACGATGAAGAAATCGAGCACCCGTTCCGCCACCGCCAGCGGCCCGGGCAGGACGAACTCGGGCATCTGCCGCGCGGCGTGCCACCAGCCGACAAGCGCGAGAACGACGAGGCCCTCGGCGAAGGCGTGCTCGCGTAACCACCTCGCGAGGCGGCGCGGTTCCGGGGCCGCCCGCCGGTCAGCCGGCGGCCGCATGATGCCGGGCGAGCCGGGCCTGAATGGGCGCGAAGACCCATCGGTCCGTGCTGTAGACAAAAAGAATGATCACGATGATCACGACCAGGATCATCGGCATGTCGAAGTCCTGACGCGCGAGGTTCAAGAGGTATCCGAGCCCGGTGGCGCCACCGAACAGCTCGGCGGTCAGCGTCACCTTCCAGGCCACGCCGAAGCTGATCCGCAGCGTCGCGAAGATGAACGGATAGAGCGCCGGCAGCATCAGGAGGCGGAACTCGCGCCAGCGGCCGCGGCCGAAGCTCTGCCCCATCTCGAGCATCTCTCGATCGATGGCATCGAGCCCCTCGCGCATATTGATGATGGAGAACGGGATCAGCACCATGCTGATGGCGAACATCACCGTGAAGTCGTTGATCCCGAACCAGATGATGGCGAGTAGCGTCCAGCCGATCCCGGAGAACGAGTTGAGGAAGGGGCTGAGGCGCCCGTGCACCATGAGCCCGAACGACGGCAGATAGAACGGCAGCAACGCAAACGCGCTGCCGATCAGGAAAGAGGCGAGGATGGCGCCGCCGATATGGGCGAACGACCAGAACATGTGCTTCACGAGGTGGTAGTCGGTGAAGAACTCGTACAGCCGAACTGCCACCGAGACCGGCCCGGGCATGATATAGGGCTCGACGATCTGCCCATAGATCGCCCAGATGACGAGGAATCCGATGGTGAACAGATGCGCCGCGCGCCGGGTGTCCCGGCGCGCGGCGGCCTGAGGGCCTTCGTTCAACGTGCCGCTCTCGGGCGAGCTAGTCCCTGATCGCGTGTTTCCAGATGACCGATTCGGCCTTGGGATATTTCTTCAGGATGCCGAGCTCCTTCGCGCCTTGCCAAACCGTTTCGAACGCCTTGGCATCGGCCTTGCTCACGGTCGCCGGGAAGTACGAGAAGCGGGTGAGCCAAGCCTCGAAGAACTCGGGCGAGATGTTGTGCTCCTTGCTGATGGCTTGGCCTACCTTGCGCGGGTTGGCGACCGCGTAGTCGACCGAGGCCTTGAGCATCCTGTTGAACTCCTTGAAGGCCGCGGGCCGCGCCTTGAGCTTGTTGGGATAGCTCACGTTGACGGCGGGAACGACGTCGACCCCGTACAGCTCGTGGATATCGCGACTGGTATAGGCGATGGCGCGATATCTCTTGGACTTGTCGGCCTTGTAGGCCTGGGAGTGGATCAGCGAGGCGGCATCGACCCGCCCGGCCTCCAACGCGCCGAGAAGCGCCGGCGCAGGCATCTGGACCCACCTGAAGTCGCCGCCCTTGTAGGAAACGTTGATGCCGTATTTCTTCCACAGCGCGATGCGCTGCCACGTCGTTCCGGTCGAGCGCAGCGCGACGTTGCCGATGGTCTTGCCCTTGAGATCAGTGACTTTCTTGTACGGGCTGTCGGCCTTGACCCATATCGCGCCGCCCTCGCGAGCGGCCGGGGCGCGGAGCGCCGTGGACAGGACGACCAGCTCGAGGCCGCGCGCCTGCGCCCTGGGAATCGACATTACCGCGTTCATGATCACGTCGTAGCGCCGCGTCGGCGTCGACTGGATCAGGGCCGGGATGCCGAGCGAGGACGAATCGATCTCGATCAGATCGGATTTCACGATCCCGCTTTTGATTCCATAGAGGACGCCCTCCATCGCCGGTTCGATGAGATAGGCGTAAGTGATCTTTTCCTTCGATTGCACCGGCGCCGCGATGGTCAGGGCGACGGCGGCCAAGGTTCCAAACAGAATCCGTTTCATGGGTTTGCCTCCTTAGGTGGCTCCATGTCTTCGATTGTTTCCGATTCGAGAGCTCGAAACAGCGCGTGAAGATGCGCCTTGTGCGTCCGCAGGTCTTCCGAGCTCTCGATGGTGCGCGGACGGCGTTCAGAAATCTCGATGGTCTCCAAGAGACGGGTCGGCTTGTTCGACAACAGCAGGACCCGGTTGGCGAGTATCAGCGCCTCGTCGATGTCGTGGGTGACGAACACGATCGTCTTCCCGGTCTTGCGCCAAACCGAGATGATTTCCTGGCGAAGCCGTTGTCGCGTGTTCAGGTCGAGCGCGGAGAACGGCTCGTCCATCAGGATGATCTTGGGATCGACCGAAAGCGCTCGCGCGATGGCGACACGCTGACGCTCTCCGCCCGACAGCATCGAGGGGAATTTTTGCATATCCGATGCGAGCCCCACCAGGGACAGAAGCTCGCGCGCGCGGGCTTCCATTTCGCTCTTCGCCATTCGTTCGAATCGAAGCTGCATGCCGAGGATGACGTTGCCGATCGCATCGCGCCACGGCACCAGCCTGGGTGACTGGAAGATAAAGGCGATCTCTTGCCAGGCGTCCTCGGGCGCGCGCCCGTCGACCACCACATCACCCGACGTCGCGCCAAGCAGATCGCCGATGATTCGGAGCGAGGTCGACTTGCCGCACCCGGACGGGCCGAGAATGCAGAGAAACTCCCCTTCCTCGACCTCGAACGTCAAATCGTCATAGATCGTCTCGGCCGAGAACTTGACGCCGACCTCGCGGAACGTGATGACGCTGTCGGTCAATGGACCGTCGCCTCCCTTGCCGGTAAACGGCATCGACGAGTTATCCGAGTCCTCCGCTACATTTCCATGACCGTCGGGCGAGCACAAGGCGTAACGGGGACTCGCACCGGCTGGGCGTCGACCCGGCCTAGAGCTCGATTCCGTCGCGATGGACCACCTTGCCGCCGACCATGGTCAACAGCGCGCGTGTGTTCCGGATCTCGTCGGGATCGACCTCGACGATGTCCTGCGAGAGGATCACGAGGTCGGCAAGCTTGCCCGGCTCGATCGATCCGCGACGGTCCTCGACGCCCATGATCCGCGCATTGTTGATGGTATAGAGTTCGAGCGCCTCCTTGGCGGAGATCGCCTGATCCGGTCCCATTGCGTAGCCGAGCAGGGTCTGGCGCGTGACCATCCACCACATCGACAAGAACGGATCGACGGGCACCACCGGGCCATCGGAGCCGACGCCCACGAGCAGTCCGTCATCGATGAGGCGGCGGATGGGGATCGCCTCGGCGGCGCGCTTGTCACCCCACCAGCGCCGCTGGTTGTGGCCGAGCAGCACCGGGTGATCCTGAACCGTCGCCAGCACGCCGATCTCGGCCATGGTCTCGATCGCTTCGTCCGATGGCAGGAAGACGTGCATCAGGGTCCAGCGCAGATCACGGATGGGCGTCGCCTCGTTGGCGCGGGCGTAGGAGCGCATGATGACATCGATCGCCTCGTCGCCGACGCCGTGGGTCTGGACCTGCAGCCCCGCCTTGGCGACCAGGGTAAGTGCCTCGACGAACTCATCCTCGCCGCCGGGCGGCAACATCAACAGGCCGTGATAATCCGCGTGCGGCTGCTCACCCGGGACGATGCGATAGGGGTCGCGCAGGCGCGCGCCCTCGACGCCGCCGTCGAGCATGAACTTGATTCCGGCGAAGCACAGCATGTCGTCACTGGTCTCGGCCAGCATGGCGGCGATGCCACGTTCCGTGTGCGCCTTGTCGGTGGCCTTGTAGAGCAGGTCGGTGCGGACCGTGATCTCGTCGTTGTCCCTCAGCCGGCGGTATACGGCAAGGCTTGTCTCGTCGATCACGGGATCGACGACGCTGACGATGCCGAAGGTATTGAGCTCCTTCATCGCCGCCTTGAGCAGGTCGGCCATTTCGTCCTCGGACGGAGTGAGCGGCGCGACGCGGCGCGCGAAATACGCCGCCGCCTCGAGCAGAACGCCCGTCGCCTCGCCGGAATCGGGATCGCGGACGATGACGCCGCCCGTCGGGTCCGGCGTATCGTCGGTAACACCGGCGCGCTCGAGCGCCATCGAGTTGACCGTAACGACGTGTCCGCCACGGGGAATGATGACCGGATTGTCCGGCGCGGCCTCGTCGAGCTCCCACCGGGTCGGCATCCGGCCTTCCTCGAGCAGGCTCTCGTGCCAACCCGACGATCCGATGATCCAATCGCCGGCCGGCGTACTGGCGGCCCGATCGGCGATCTTGCGCTGGACGTCGGCGACCGAGCGCGCATCGAGAAGCTGCACCGTCGGCACGTTCAGCCCGACGTAAAACTGATGGATGTGCGAATCGATCAGACCCGGAATGGCCGTCCGTCCCTTGAGATCGAGAATCTCCGTGTCGGGCCCGGCGTGCCGTTCGACGCTGTCCGTATCGCCAACGGCGAGGAAACGGCCGTCGCGGATCGCCACCGCCTCCGCCGTGGTGCCCGCCCTGTCGACGGTCCGTATTCGGCCGTTGCGGAGGATGAAATCGGCGGGTCCCGTCGCGTCGACGGATCGGATGACACCGGACGGGTCGGCAAGGCGCCGCCGCGCGGTCACCGGTGGGCGCGCCGCGAGATATCCACGCAGCCACTGGCGGGGATCGGACTGGACGCTCGTCGTCGGCGTTGGAAGCCGCCATACCCTCGCCCCGATCAGGCCGACCTCGCCGAGGGTCCCGGTCGTCGGGTCACTTTCCCCGCCGGCGGACAATCGCCCGGTGACGTCGATCGCCTCGTGCATCGCGATATCGGTGTCGACGCGATGCTCCGGTGTGACCAGCAAGCCGGCACCCGGCCCGTGAACATTGCCGCAAAGCTGGCACGGCGCGAGCGATGCCTCGGTAAGAAGGAAGCCGGACGGGTCGGCCACCAGCGAAGGAGCGATATAGCCGCGCAGGCGGATCTCGCTTCCCGTCAATTCCAGTGCAAGCGACTTAGCGGCGCCGTCCGGACCGACGAGGTCGCCGATTGCGACCGCATCACCGGCTCGCTGCGGGCCGACCGGCCCCCCAATGCCGCTCCGCGGACAATCGAGAACTGTATGAGAAGCGAACTGATCGGGATTCATCTGATCATCTCCCACCATCTAGAGCGTTTTCTCATTGCTCGGGTGCCCGGTGATGGCTGCCATCACGGACCCCGCCAGCGAATGTTAGTGCAACGCCGAACCCGGCGCCAGCTTGGCGCAATGCCTTGCTGGCCCCTTCGCGTGCCCCGATCAGCTGCCGCGATAGGTCGAGTAGCTCCACGGCGAGACCAGAAGCGGCACGTGATAGTGCTCGGACGCGTCGGCGATGCCGAAGCGGATCACCACCTCGTCGACGAACGGCGGATCGGCAAGCTCGGCGCCGAGTGCGCGAAAATACGCGCCCGCCGCGAAAACCAGCTCGTAGGTGCCGGCGGCGAACGCCTGCCCTTCGAGCAGCGGCTCCTCGCAGCGCCCGTCGGCGTTGGTCTCGACCGACTTGAGCAGGCGCCGTTCGGGCGCGACGGCGAACAGATCGATCCGCAATCCCGCGCCGGGCCGCCCGTTGGCGGTGTCGAGTACATGCGTCGTCAGCCGTCCCATGGCGATCTCCGTTTGCCGAGGCCCAAACAATACCCCGCTTGCGCCGTCGCCGCGACCATTCGCCCGGCGGCGGCGAAACCGCTGGACATGCACCGGCATCGCCCATATGAAGAATCGGGACCGACGAAAACAACGATCCGAGTGGGAGGCATGGCAGAAGGTTCGGCCAGACGCATTATCGATGCCGCGCGAAAGCGCGGTCAGCGGACGCTTTCCGAATACGATTCGAAGCGTGTGCTCAAGGCCTACGGCGTGCCAGTGACGCGCGAGACCCTTGTCTCGACGCAGGGCGCGGCCAAGGATGCCGCCCGCAAGCTCGGCTATCCCGTGGTGCTCAAGGCGTGCTCGGCGGACGCCACCCACAAGACCGAGAAGGGCCTCGTCGCCGTCGGTCTCGCCACCGACAGCGCGCTCGCCGACGCCTTTCGAACCCTCAAGAAGCGCGCCGGTAAGAGCTACGACGGCGACTATCTGGTCCAGGAGATGGTGCGCGGCGACCGCGAGATCATGATCGGCATGATCCGGGACGACCAGTTCGGCCCGTCGGTCATGTTCGGCCTCGGCGGAATTTTCACCGAGGTGCTGGAGGATGTAGTGTTCCGAATCGCGCCGTTGACCAAGCGCGATGCGCTAGAGATGGCGCGCGGCATCCGCGGCCACCGCATCCTCGATGCGATCCGCGGCATGAAGGCGGTCGACCTCGACGTGCTTACAAAGTGCCTGATCGGCATCGGCCGGCTCGGCATCGACTTCCCCGAGATCCGCGAGATCGACATCAACCCGCTGATCGTCCGGGGCGCGCGGCCCATCGCGGTCGACGGCCTTGTCGTGCTCGATATCTGAGGGCAGGCCGGTGGCGCGAACCAATCACAGCGTGATGGACAAGTTCTTCGCACCGAAGTCGGTCGCCGCGATCGGCGCCTCGGCGACGCCGGGCAAGCCCGGCAACGTGCTGCTCAAGAACATCCGCGACAACGGCTTCAAAGGCCCGGTCTATCCGGTCAATCCGCGCGGCGGCACGATCGAGGGCTACGAGGTGCTGACCTCGATCGACGACCTGCCGGCCGGCATCGACCAGGCGGTCGTCACGATTCCCGCCGCATCGACCCCGGCGACGGTTCGGGCGCTGGGGGCCAAGGGCATCGAGGCCATCGTGCTCGCGGCCAGCGGCTTCGCCGAGGTCGACGAGATGGGCGAGGATCTGCAGGCAGAGCTTGCCCAAGCCATCGCCGATACCGGCGTCCGGGTGTTCGGGCCCAACACCACCGGCCACGTGTCGACGCCGGCGAGCTACACGTCGAGCTTCTTCCCGCTCGGCCGGGTGCCGCGCGGCAACGTCTCCTACATCACCCAGACCGGCAACTTCTGCGGCATCAGCCTGCGTCACATCATGTCGGCGGAGAATTACGGGATCTGCCGCTCGGCCGGCCTCGGCAACAAGATCGACGTCGACGAGAGCGACTTGCTGGCGTATCTCGGCGACGACGACGAGACCCATGCGATCCTGATGTATCTGGAAAGCATCAAGCGGCCCAAGGAGTTCATCCGCGTCGCAAGGCGGGTGAGCCGCGACAAGCCGGTGATCCTCCTGAAGGGCGGCAGCTCCGACGCCGGCGCCGAGGCGGCGATGGCGCATACTGCCTCGCTCGCCGCCGACGATCGGGTGCTCGACGGCGCGCTGCATCAGGCGGGCGTCACGCGCATTTACAAATACTCGCAGCTCTTCCAGGTGGCGAAGGCGCTGTCCACGATGCCGCCGCCCCTGGGCAACCGGGTCTCGTTCATGTCGCCGTCGGGCGCGTTCACGGTCTGCATGACCGATCTCAGCCGCTCTGTCGGGCTCGACGTACCGACCGTCCGCGAGAAGACCCGGAAGCGCCTGCAGGACATCAGCCCGCCCTTCATCCGCATGCGCAACCCGGTCGACATCTACGGCAGCGTCGGCATGCACAGCGTCGAGTACTCGTACGGATCGGCCATGGAGGCGGTGCTGGAAGACCCCGGCATCGACGCCGTGGTCGCCATCATGATGTTCACCGACGAGACCGGCTCGCCGACGCTCGACTTCATCGTCGACCTGGCCAAGCGATTTCCAACCAAGCCGATCTACGTCACCTTCATGGGCCAGCATGAGCACAATGTCGCCGCCAAGGCGTTCCTCGAGCCGCGCGGCGTGCCGACCTACATGCTGGTCGAAGAGCCGTTCGAGGTGCTCGGTGTCCTCGCCCGCTGCCGCGCCGTCATGAGTCGCCGCCGGTAGCCGGCGGCGCCATGACCCCTATCGAGAAACTCTTCGCGCCCCGAAGCGTAGCGGTCGTCGGCGCCTCGGCGGCCAAGGGCCGGCCCGGCCGCGCCGTGATGGAGAACCTGATCGCCAACGGGTTCGCCGGCGACATCCATCCGGTCAACCCGCGCGGCGGCCGCATCCTCGGACGCCCGGTGAAGCGCGCGATCGCCGACCTGCCGGACGGCGTCGACATGGCGTTCGTGATCCTGCCGGCGGCCCTAACGGTCGCGGCGGTCACCGAATGCGCGGCACGCGGTATCGCCGTGGTGGTGCTCGCCGCCGGCGGTTTCGCAGAAGTCGACCGGATGGGCGAGGACCTGCAGGCCGAGCTCCGGCGCGTGATAAGCGAGACCGGCGTGCGCGTCCTCGGGCCCAACACGGCGGGCCATATCTCGACGCCCGGCGACATCACCTCGAGCTTCTTACCGCTCGGGCGCATTCCGCGCGGCAACATCTCGTACGTCACCCAGACCGGCAATTTCGCCGGCGCGATGATCCGCCACATCATTTCGGAAGAGCATTTCGGCCTCGCCCGCACCGTCGGCCTCGGCAACACCGTCGACATCGACGAGACCGACGTCTTCGAATACCTCGCCCGCGACGACGTGACCGAGGCGATCCTGTTCTATCTCGAAAGCATCAAGCGCCCGGCCCGGTTCTTCGAGGTCGCGCGGCGGGCAACGCGCGACAAGCCCGTGATCCTCTTGAAGGGCGGGACGACGCCGGAGGGAGCGCGCGCCGCGCTGTCCCACACCGCTTCGCTCGGCGCCGACGACCGCATCCTCGACGGCGCGCTTCGCCAGTCCGGCATCGTCCGCATCCACGAGTTCTCGCATCTCGTGCTCGCCGCCAAGGCGATAGCCCCAATGCCGTTACCGGCTGGCAACCGGGTCGGGTTCGTGACGCCGTCGGGCGCGCTCGCGGTGCATCTGAACGATCTCTGCCGCGAGCGCACGTGTCTTGTCTTCCCGCCATTGCGCAAGCGAACGCTCGAACGAATTCGGGCCATCAGCCCGCCCTTCATCAACATCGCCAACCCAGTCGACATCTTTCCCGCCGTCACCGTGCACGGCACCGAGGCCGCCTACCGCGAGGCGATCGAGGCGGTGCTCGACGACCCCGGGATCGACGCCGTCGTCGCGGTGATGATCCTGACCGAGGAGCTTGCCCCGGGCTCGTACGAATTCATCGTCGATCTCGCGCGGCGGTATCCGGAAAAGCCGGTCTACATCTCGTTCTCGGGCGACACCGCGTGCGACGCCGCCGCCAAGGCGTTCCTCGAGCCGCGCGGCGTGCCGACATTTCCCCGGGTCGAGGACCCGTTCAAGGCGCTCGACATTCTCGTTCGTTGCCGTGCGGCGATGAAGCGACGGTGAGTGGCGTGCTATAGTCCCGGCGGCACAAACAATAGTCAGGGAGGCATCACACTATGCTCTATCTCATCCACTGTCTCGACAAGACGGGCGCGGGCAGCATTCGCACCGACGAACGGCCCGCCCATGTGGAATATCTCAAGTCCAAGCCGATCGACATCGTCATGGCCGGGCCGACGGTCGCCGACGACGGCGAGACGGTGACCGGAAGCTTCCTGGTTGTCGAAGCGGAAAACCGCTCCCAGGCGGAAGCGTTCAGCTCGAACGACCCCTACGCCAAGGCCGGCCTGTTCGACAGCGTCATGATCAGCGCCTGGAAGAAAACCGTCGGCTGAGCCCTCTAGCGGTTCAAATCCAACGAATGAAACCCTCTCCCCATCGAGGGAGAGGGTGGCGCGCGCAGCGCGCCGGGTGAGGGGGTGGCCGCCGGCAGGCGGCGAAAAAAGACTCTCTTGACGCGCTGACGCGCTCCCCCTCACCCCGACCCTCTCCCGCAAGGGGAGAGGGAGATCATCTTGTCTGGTTCGATCCGCTGACGCGCACTCAGATCCGCCCAGTCTGGTCTTCCCAGTACGGGTCCCTGAGGCGGCGCTTGGCGATCTTGCCGGGCCCGGTCTTGGGCAGCGGCTCGTCGCGAAAATCGACCGACTTGGGAATCTTGTAGCCGGCGATCTTGTCACGGCAATGGGCGAATAGATCTTCGGGCTCGACGGTGTAGCCCTCGCGCGGCACCACGATCGCCTTGACCGCCTCGCCCCACAGCTCGTCGGGCACGCCGATGACCGCGACCTCGAGCACCGCGGGATGGGTCGACAGCGCGTTCTCGACCTCGACCGAATAGACGTTCTCGGCGCCGGTGATGATCATGTCCTTCTTGCGGTCGACCAGGTAGACCGCCTGGGTGTCGTCGAAATAGCCCATGTCGCCGGTGTGGTACCAGCCACCCTTCAAGGCCGCCGCCGTCGCCTCGGGCTTGTTCCAATATTCCTTCATGATCTTGGGACCGGCGACGATGACCTCGCCGATCTCGCCGGTCGGCACGTCGTTGCCGTCGTCGTCGACCACCCGGGCGTCGATGAACGTCGTCGCGTGCCCGGCCGAGGCGGCGCGATGGACGCCGCCGGGCGGTACTTCGAGCGAATGCTCGGCGGGGTCGAGAACGCAGGTGAGCCCGGTTGTTTCGGTGATGCCGAAGGCATGGATGAACATGTCGTCGGGAAACGTCTCGGCGGCCTTTTGCAGGACGCCGAGCGGCGTCGGTGAGCCGCCGTAGAGGATCTGGGTCAGGCTCGACAGGTCGTAGTCGGCGATGTTGGGCATGTTGGCGATCATCGCGATCAGCGTCGCCGGCAGCGACGTGATGGTTACGCGGTGTTGCTCGATCAGCCCGAGCACGCGCTCGGGCTCGAACTGGACCGAGACCTGGGTGGCGCCGACCATCGGCGCCGACCACACCGCCATGGCGTCGGCGAGATGGAACATCGGCGCCGAGTGGAGCCAAACGCAGCCCGGCCGGAAGTCCATGGAGATCGCCGTATCGACGCCGCAATAGAATACGTTCCGGTCGGTCAGGCAGACCCCCTTGGGATCGCCGGTGGTGCCCGAGGTGTAGTAGATCTGGATGATGTCGTCGGGCGCGACCTTCGGCAGATCGGTCAGCGGGCGGGCACCGCCGATCAGGCCTTCGTAGTCGAGATAGCCCGCCGGCACGGCCGGGAAGCCGAGCCCGATCGCGATCTCGATCGACGGCGTCCGGTCGCGCACCTGCTCGTAGAGGTCGGCGAAATTGGGCGTCAGCAGCAACACCTTCGCTTCGGAATCGGCGAAGATGTATTCGAGCTCGGCGGGCGCGAGCCGGGCGTTCAGCGGCATGAAGGCGAGGCCGGCCTGGGCGCAGGCGTAGTAGGCCTCGAGATAGCGAAACGAGTTGTGGTCGAGGATCGCGACCCGGTCGCCCTGCTCGAGACCGAGACCCAGGAGCGCGCTCGACAAGCGGTCGACCCGGTCCGAGAACTGGGCGTAGGTGAGGCTTGTATCACCGTCGATCACCGCCGTGCGGGCACCGTAGAAGTCGCGCGCACGGTGCAAAATGCGTGAAACCGGATACATGCGAACCTCCCGAACGACACAAAGCTTGCGTTCGCCTCGGGGAAAAAGCAACTCTCTTCCCCATCACCACACCGAACGCCCGAGGGAGAGCACATGACCTACCAGAGCATTACGCTGGAGGTACGCGACGACGGCATCGCGACCATGACGCTGAACCGCCCCGAGACGCTCAACTGCTTCTCGGCCGACATGCTGCGCGAATGGTGCGACGCGGTCGAGGAGATGGCCTATGACGACAAGGTGCGCGTGATCGTCATCACCGGCGCCGGGCGAGCGTTCTCCTCGGGCGTCGATCTCTCGGTGCTGGGCAGCGAAAAGCCGCCACCCCAGTTCCGCTTCTACTACCGGCGCAACCACCAGGGCTTCGACGACATGGAGGCGATCGAGAAGCCGATCATCGCGGCGATCAACGGCGTCTGCTATGGCGGCGGCATCGAGCTGGCGCTGAGCTGCGACATCCGCATCGCCGCTGCGAGCTCGACCTATTGCCTGATCGAGAACCAGCTCGGCTGCATCCCGGCGTCGGGCGCGTGCAACCGCATGATCCACTATGTCGGGCTCGGCAAGACCAAGGAGATGGTGATCAACGCCGAGCCGATCGACGCCGACGAGGCGTGGCGCATCGGTCTGGTCAACCACGTCGTCGCCGACGACGAGTTCCTCGACTACACCTACAAATACGCCGAGAGGCTGCTCGAGAAATCGCCGTTCGCCATGGGCATGGGCAAGCACGTGGTCAACATGTGCCTCAACACCGACATGCACACGGGCCGGTTCATCGAGCGCCTCGGCCAGAGCGTCCTGGTGCTCAGCGAGGACCACAAGGAGGGCATGTCGGCGTTCTTCGAGAAGCGGAAGCCCGAATTCAAGGGCAAATAATGGCGCGCGACATCCGCTTCGGCATCTTGGCACGCGGCCAGTACCCGGCCGGCGACGACATGCAGGCCCGCCTCGACGAGCTGGTCGCGCAGGCCCGGCTCGCCGAGCGCCTGGGCTACGACTGTTTCGCCAAGTCGAGCCACTACAGCTCGTACCCGATGCAGGAGTTCCAGCAGATCCCGCTGCTCGCCCGGCTGTCGGCGGAGACGCCGGGGCTCCGGCTGTGCGCCGGCGTCCTTCTGCTGTCGCTGCACAAGCCGCTCGACGTCGCCGAGCAGTTCGCGACGCTCGACGTGATGACCGGCGGCAAGGTGATCCTGGGCGCCGGCATCGGCTACCGCGACGTCGAGTTCAAGGCATTCGGCACCAGCCGATCGGAGTCGGCCAAGCGGTTCGAGGAGAACCTGGAGGCGATCAAGCGATTGTGGACCGAGGAGACGGTGACCATGGCGGGATCGCACTTCGCGCTCGACGAGGCGTCGTGCGCGCTGAAGCCGGTCCAGCGGCCGCATCCGCCGATCTGGATCGGCGCCAACGCCGATGTCGCGATCCGCCGCGCCGCCCGCCTCGCCGATGCCTGGTTCGTCAACCCGCACAACCGGATTGACACGATCGAGCGTCAGGTCGAGGTCTACAAGCGCGCGCTCGATGAGGCCGGCAAGCCGTTCCCGGACGAGTTCCCGATGATGCGCGAGGCATTCGTCGCCGCGTCACGCGAGGAAGCGATCCGCCTCGCGCGACCCTATCTCGAGGGCAAGTACGCGACCTATCACGCGTGGGGCCAGGACAAGGCGATGCCCGAGGGTGACGACGACCTCGGGCTCGACTACGACGAGCTAATCCGCGACCGCTTCGTATTCGGTTCGCCCGACGAGGTCGCGGAACAAATTCTCGCCTTCGTCCGACGGCTCGGCGTCAGCCACTTCGTGTTCGGCTTCCAGTGGCCCGGCATGCCGCACGACCTGGTCCTCGAGCAGACCCAGATGATGGCAGAAGAGGTGTTCCCGCGCGTCCGTCAGGGCCTTTGAGGTTAGCGGGTGATTCAATGCCATCACAAAGAACCCTCTCCCCTTGCGGGAGAGGGTGGCGCGTGAAGCGCGCCGGGTGAGGGGTCGCCGCCGGCAGGCGGCGAAAAGACTCTTTTGACGCGCTGACGCGCTTACCCCTCACCCCGGCCCTCTCCCGCAAGGGGAGAGGGAGATTCTTTTCGTGGGCTTCCTCCACTAATCCTTCAACGGCACCTCGCCGCCGGGGACCGGGATCTGGAACGTCGCCATGACCATGGCGAGCAGGCTGTAGTAGCCCAGCAGGCTGATCAGATCGACGAGGCCCTCCTCGCCAAGCCCGGCGAGCGCCGCCTCGTAGGCAGTGTCCGAGACCTCGTGGGTCTCGAGCATCGCGGTGCAGAAATCGTAGACGAGGGCCTCCGCGTCATCGCTGAACTCGGGGCGGCGGCTTTCCGCCATTGCCTCCACCACCGCCTCGGCGACGCCCTCATCCAGCGCCAACGGCTTGTGCGCGTACCATTCGTACTGCGCGCGCCAGAATCGCGCGGTGACCAGGATCGCGAGCTCTCGAAGGTTGCCCGGCAGCGCCGATTCGTAACGGATATAGGCGCCGAGCCCCTGGACATGGGCGGCGATCCCGGGGCTGCGCAGGAGCCACGGGAACGGCCCCCGGACGCTACCGCGCGGCCCAGATGCAATCTGATCGGCCACGAGGCGCTGGGCGTCGGTCATGTTCTCCGGCGTGAGTTCGGGCAATCGGCTCATGGTGTCGGCTCCCTGAATGACGAACTGGCCGGCGAAACTATCAGAGCCACCGGGCCGGCGCGAGCCACCGGCCGCCGCATCTTGCCTTTGCCGGAACCCCATCGTATCAGGGGTCGCTGGCTTGACCGGGGCCGATGGCGCGGAAGAACGGGAGGAATTTCATGGCGGAAGCATTTACGCGAGACTTCGTCGGCTACGGCGCCAACCCGCCGGATCCCAAATGGCCTGGCGGCGCGCGGATCGCGGTTCAGTTCGTCATCAACTACGAAGAGGGTGGCGAGCACAACGTGCTCGACGGCGATCCGCATTCCGAAGTGTTCCTGCTGGAGACCCCGGGCGGCCGGCCGATCGAGGGCGCCCGCAACATCAACTCCGAAACCCAGTTCGAGTATGGCAGTCGCGTCGGCTTCTGGCGCCTGATGCGCCTGTTCGCCGAGCGCGATATCCGCTTCACCTGCTATGCGGTGGGGCTCGCCATCGAAAGGAACCCCGATGCCGCGATCGCCATGCACGAGGCCGGGCACGAGCTGGCGAGCCACGGCTGGCGCTGGATCGACTATCAGCACGTCGACGAGGCGACCGAGCGCCAGCACATGGCGCGCGCAATCGAGGCCCACGAGCGCATCCTCGGCGAGCGCCCGCTCGGCTGGTACTGCGGCCGCGTCAGCCCGATCACACGCCGCCTGGTCGTCGAGGACGGCGGGTTCCTATACGATTCCGACGCCTACAACGACGATTTGCCGTACTGGACGACGGTGGGAGAGACACCGCACCTGGTCGTCCCCTACACCCTCGACAACAACGACATGAAGTTCGCCGTCCCGCCGGGCTTCACCTCGGGCGACGGGTTCTTCAGCTATCTCAAGGACGCCTTCGACGTGCTCTACGCCGAAGGCGAGAGCGAGCCCAAGATGATGAGCATCGGGCTTCATTGCCGCCTCGCCGGCCGGCCGGGCCGGGCCGCGGCGCTGGCCCGGTTCATGGACTACGTGCTCGGCCACGACCGGGTCTGGGTGTGCCGGCGGATCGACATCGCCCGGCACTGGCACGAAGTGCATCCGTTCACCGGCGCCTGAGCGAGCTTGCCGGCGGCGGGCGAATGCTCAATGATCCGGATGGACAAGTGGAATGGAGGTGTGAGCAATGGCGGATGATGGCGACGCGCGGGCGACGCTCGAAAAATGGACCATCGACTTCACCGAGGCGTTCAACCGCGAGGATATCGACGAGGTGATGTCGTACTTCTCAGACGACGCGATCTACGACGAGTTCAACGCCGTCCGCCACGAGGGCAAGGACGCCATTCGCGAGGCGTTCGTGCCGCAGTTCCGGGGCGATTACGGCACGATGCGATTTCATACCGAGGACATGTTCCTCGACGTCGAGGCCGGCAAGGCGCTGATCCGCTGGCTGCTGACATTCGAGGAGGCGGACCGCGCCGGCGGCTGGCGCGGGCTTGACATACTCCACTTCGAGAACGGCAAGCTGGTCGAGAAGCACACCTACGCCAAGGCCAAGTCCCCGGTGGTCGAGAAGGCCGCGGACTCGGAGCGCGTGCGCCAAGCGATCGCGGACGGCTGACGCAAATCGGATCCGCTTATCGCGCCCGTCAGAGCAAGGCCAGGCTGAGCCACGGGAACGCGATGATCGAGATCAGCACCAGCAGCATGATGCAGGCGAACGGGAACGCGCCCGTGAAGATGTGCGACAGCGTGATCGACGGGTCTCGGATCGTGCTCTTGATGGTGAAGCAGGATATGCCGAGCGGCGGGGTCAGAAGGCCGATCTCGGCGCCAATCACGGTGACGATGCCGAACCACACGAAATCACCGCCCAGCGCCTCGACCGAGTTGAGGAACAGCGGCACCACGATCAGGATGATCGAGGCGGTCTCGATGATCGTGCCTAGCAGCACCATCAGCACCACGTAGATCGCCATCAAGCCGTTGAGCCCGAGATTCATGTCGGTCAGCCATTCCGAGAAAAGGGTCGGCAGACCGGCGACGCCAAGCATGCGGCTGTACATCGACGCGGAGATGATCAGGAACAGGATGGCGGCCGTGATATGGCCGGTCTCGACCAACACCCGCCACAGTCCGCGCCAGGTCAGGCGGCGCTTGACGACGCCGATCGCCAGCGCGCCGGCCGAGCCCGCGGCGCCGGCTTCCTCGGGCGAGAACCAGCCGGAATAGATCCCTCCCAGCACCACGACCACCAGGATCGCGACCGGCGTCAGCAGCTTGACCATCCCCCATGCGGTCAAATCGTCCGGCATGTCGGCCGTCGATCGGTTCACCTCGCCGCCGACGAAGTCCGGTACGACGTAGGTCATCAGGAGAATCCCGAGCACGAACGCCGTCGCCAGCAGGAAACCGGGAATGAAACCCGCGATGAACATCTGGCCGACCGACTGCTCGGCCACGATGGCGTAGATAATTAGCATCGCCGACGGCGGGATCAGCATGCCGAGAACCGACGAGCCGGCCACGACGCCGACCGAGAACGGCCGTGTATAGCCGAACCTCAGCATCTCCGGCACCGCGATGCGGGTGAACACCGTGGCCGATGCGATCGACGAGCCGGTGATCGAGGCGAACACGGCGTTGGCGGCCACGGTGGCCATGCCGAGGCCGCCCCGGACGCGGCGGAAAATCTGGTCGGCGATCCGGTAGACGTCGGAGCCGAGCCCGATCTCGCTCGAGACGATGCCCATCAGCGCGAACAGCGGCACGTTGGCGAACACCGAGTGGGCGATGGTGTCGTGGGTCGCCTCGGCCAGCAGGCTGATCGCGATGTCGACAGAGTCGCGATAGACCCAGACACCGACGAACGAGACAAGCCCGAGCGCGACGGCGACGTGAACACCCGTGTAGATCAGAACAAGAATGAGGAACACGGAAATGATGCCGACTTCGACGCCAACCATCTGACCGCTCCCTCAGCCCCGCCCTACGAACGACCGCAGGTGACCCGCCAGGTTGATCAAGAACTGGATCATGGTGACGGTAATCGCGATGACGATAACCAGTGCGACGGGCCACACCGGCGCCGTGAACATGCCTTCGACGCCGATGTAATAATCCCCCGCCCAGGCATCGACGAAGAACGGCACGCTGCCCCACAGCACCAGGCCCATGAATACCGCCCCCAGTACCGAGGTGAAAAGCCCCATGGCATGGCCCGCCCTGGGGCTTCGCTTCATGACCTGGTTGAACAGCCCGTCGGACCGCGTCAGCACGCCCTGGCGCAGAGAATCGGCGAGTTGCATGAACACGATGCCGACGATCGAGATCTCGATCATCTCGATGACGCCGATGATCGGCTGATTGAACGCCGAGCGCCCGATCGCCTCGACATTGATCAGCATCATCAGCACCACGATCCAGCACGAACCGGTGGCGTTCATGCCGCCGACGATCCATCCGAAAAAGCGGAGCGGGGCGATTTGCTCTCGCCCCGCTCCGTCGCTCGACCCGTTATCGGGCAATCAGCGTTACTCCTTGTCCCAGTGCCGCATGATGGGCTGCTTGGCGGCGCGCATCTTGTCCATGTAGGCGCCCACCAGCTTGGTGCCCGGAAGGCCCTTCTTGTCAAGCCCGGCGGCCCAGTCCTTGGCGATGTTGGGCATCGAATTCGCCCAGTTGGCGCGGCCGGCCGGAGACATCTGGATGATCGTACCGCCTTTCGCCTTGAACTTCGCGTAGGCCTTGCCGGCGTCGGCCATGGCCGCCCTGCCGGTGTAGTCGCGGTAATCGCGGGTGACGGCATGAATGACGTCGCGCACTTCCTGGGGGAGTTTCTTGTAGGTGTCGAGGTTCATGGTCAGGGCCTTGGAGTTAGCAGTCCCGATGTCGGCCTTGAACATGTATTTGGCGCCGCTATCGACCAGTTTGAAGGCGATCGCGGCATCGGTCCACAGCATGGAGCCGTCGATCGTGCCAGTCCTGAACTTGGTATAATAGTGCGCCATGGACCCGATCATGGGGGTCGCCCCGGTGCCGGTCAGGTAACGCATGTTGATGCCGGCGCCGGCGATCTTCAAGCCCTTGAAGTCCGACAGCTTGGTTACTTTCTTGCTGAAGAACATCTGGTAGGAATCGATCACCGAAAAGCTGGTCAACAAGACCTGATTGAACTTCAGCCAAGCCTGCTTCATCGCCGGGAATTGTTCGGACAGCTCGTCGACGGTGCGCGACAGCAGCACCGCGTCCGAGGTGACGAACGGCGCCACGTAGGCGACCGCCTGCATCGGCACCTTGTCCTGGTGGAACACGCTGGTCACGACGCCGATATCGCCGAGGCCCTTCTGCATTCCCGTGATCACATGCTTGACCTTGACGATCTGGCCGGAAAACGCCTGGTTCCAGCGGATCTTGTAGTTGCCCGACTTGGCCAGCCGCTTGTCGACCTCCGGAATGTAATACTCGATGAACGTTCTGACCTGCAGTGCGCGCGGCGGATAGCCGTCGACCGCGGTGAGGCTGATGGTTTTGGGCGCCGCCACGGCGGTGCCGGCAAGCGCGGCACACACGAGCGCCGTCGCCATGGCGGACGGAATCGTCGCCCGTCCGGTATTGAAGATGGATCTCATCGCACGTCGCCTCCTTGATTGGCTTTGGATATCCAATGTTGATGTAACATCCAGGGGAAAGCAATCACGTTTTCGTGAGAACCCGGCCGCGCCTCCAGTCCTATTGTCGCGCCGGCAATGGCGCGATAAACACGCGCGACGAGGCGATGGGACGTTTGAGGGACCGGAGGATGCACAGTGCGCGCGATGTTCTCGATTACTGGTTCGGGCCGCCCGACAGCCCGACCTATGGCGAGCGGCGCGAGATGTGGTTCGCCGAAGGCCGTTCCATAGATTCCGAGGTCCGCGAGCGGTTCCTGGCACTCCACGAGGATGCCGCCGCCGGCCGGCTCGATCATTGGCGCGACGATGCGCGAACGTGTCTCGCGCTAATTTTGGTGCTCGATCAGTTCCCGCGCCACATGTTCCGCGACCGACCCCGGGCCTACGCCACCGACCCGCAAGCGCTTGCCACCGCGAAACACGCGCTGGAGGCGGGTTACGACCGCGGCCGGCCGTATGGCGAGCTCAACTTCTTCTATCTGCCGTTCTCCCATGCCGAGGACGTCGCGGCGCAACGCCGCTCGGTGGTGCTGCGCCGCGCCCTGCCCGACCACGAAGAGCGGGGAAAATCCATCACCCGCGCCGTCGAGCACTTCGAGGTCGTCGATCGGTTCGGGCGATTTCCCCACCGCAACGAGATCTTGGGGCGCGACAGCACGCCCGAGGAAATCCGGTTTCTGGACGAGAACCCGGAGGCGTGGTTCGCCAAGTACCGCAAGGGGACGGGCCAAGGCTCGTGAACGGCGATGGCGGCGGATTCTTCCCGATTTTTGCCGTTGTTATCTCCCGTTTAAGGGCTGATGCCTAAGCTGGCGGCCGTATTTTGCGGCGACCGCTCGGTTCGGTGAAGCGGCTCGCGGCGCCGGTCGGGAGACCCCGATGGAAACGAAACTCGACATGACCCGACCTGACGCGAGCGCGGCTCCCGCGAGCGCGTCCGGGCGAAGCACGTTGGTCGTCGACATCGGCGGCAACAACGTCAAGTTCATGCTGTCGGGCGACGACGACCGCGACAAGGTGCCGTCGGGGCCCGACCTCCGGCCCGACGACATGGTCGCGGCGCTGAGACATCGCCTGGGCGAACGCCGTTATGATCGCGTTGCCATCGGATATCCCGGCGCGGTCAAGGATAACCGGCCATTTCTCGAGCCGGTCAACCTGGGCGGTGGCTGGACCGAGTTCGACTTCGAAGCCGCCTTCGGCGCCCCCGTCAAGCTGGTGAACGATGCGGTGATGCAGGCGCTCGGCAGCTACGACGGCGGCACGATGCTGTATCTCGGGCTCGGCACGGGGCTCGGCACGGCGCTTGTCGTCGACGGCGTGCCGGTGGCGCTGGAGGTCGCGCATCTGCGGTACAAGAAAGGCTTGAGCTTCGAGGACTGGGTCGGCCGTCACGGGCTGGAGCGGCTCGGGCGCAAGCGCTGGCGAAAGGCGGTATTCGACATAACCGAGCGGCTTCGCCTCGCCATGGTCGCCGATTACGTGGTGATTGGCGGCGGCAACGCGACAGAGCTGAAAAAGCTGTCGCCCAACTGCCGCCTCGGCGACAACCGCAACGCACTCATCGGCGGTTTCAGGCTGTGGGACGAACACCAGGGGTGAGTTCGGTCGGGCGATCATGAAGGCAATAAGAGGCGCCCCTCGAAATACCCGACCGGCGAGATGATCATTGGAACTTCTATCCCGATCGGAGTAAGACACTCCCAGCCGTCGACGGCTGTAGATATAGGTTCGGGGCGTAGCGCAGTCTGGTAGCGCACCTGCTTTGGGAGCAGGGGGTCGGTGGTTCGAATCCACTCGCCCCGACCAAAATTCCGCCGCCCGGCCACCGCTGTGGTCATGGGGCGGGGAATGCGGGTAAAACGGCGCATCATGCCGTGTCGTGATCCTTCCCTCGTCGCCCCTTGGGCCGCCCTATCGCCACCGGCCCGGCCCGGAGCCCGGCCGCCGTGATCGCGCTGTTCATGACCGTGTTCGTCGACCTGGTCGGCTTCGGGATCGTGTTGCCGCTGCAGCCGTTCTATGCCCAAAAGCTCGGCGCGGCGCCCGAAGTGGTCACGCTGGTCGCCGCGAGCTACACCGCGGCGCAGTTTGTCTTCGCGCCGCTCTGGGGCCGGCTGAGCGATCGCATCGGACGCAAGCGGGTATTGCTGATCACCATCGCGGGCTCGTGCGCGGGATATCTCTGGCTCGCCTTCGCCGACACGCTGATCGTGCTGTTCCTCGCCCGCGCCTTCGGCGGCGCCATGGCGGCCAACATGGGCGTCGCGCACGCCTATGTCGCCGACGTGACGCCGCCCGCCGACCGCGCCCGCGGCATGGGGCGGATCGGCGCCGCCGCCGGGCTCGGCTTCGTCGCCGGACCCGCCATCGGCGGGCTGCTCGCCGGGCCCGATCCGGTCAATCCCGATTTCCAGCTGCCGTTCTTCGCCGCCGCCGTGTTCTCGGCGCTCGCTTTCGTTGCCGCGATGGTGTTCCTGCGCGAGACCGTCGTCGCCGAGGCCGGCAGGGCGGCGCGCGGCTCGAGCCTCCGCGACCTCGTCGCCGCCATCGGCCGGCCCGGGCTCGCACTCCTTCTGGCGCTGGTGTTCATGACGCCGTTCGTGTTCTCCGGCATCGAGACGATCCTGGCGCTGTGGTCGGAACGCGCCCTCGGCTGGGGCCCGGAGCGCAACGGCTACGCCTACGCCTTCATGGGATTTGTCGCCGTGATGGTCCAAGGCTTCGCGGTCGGGCCGCTGACCCGGGGGCTGGGCGAGGGCCGCGTCGTCGCGGGCGGCGCCGTGGCGGTGATGCTGGGCGCCATCCTCGCGCCGGTGATGGCGGATGCGTTCGGGCTCTATGTCGCGCTCGGGCTGATCGTCGGCGGGGTGTGCGTCTCGGGCCCGACGCTGACCAGCCTGGTCTCGCATCACGCCGGCGCCGACGAGCGCGGCGCCATCCTCGGGCTGTCGCAGTCCTCGGCCGGGCTCGGGCGCATCCTCGGCCCGGCGCTGTCCGGCACCGTGTTCGCTGGGCTCGGCCGCGATTGGCCGTTCCTATGTGGCGCGCTGGTGATGGTGTTGATGCTGGTGCTCAGTCTGCGGCTGATCCGCCGCGGCCGGGCGACGCCGACGTGACGATCTTGGCGCGATGATGCCGTCATGGCAGACTGCGGCGCCATGCCCAAGGCACCGCGATCCGTCATCGTGCACGGCTTGGCGCACGCCCGCGCCGCCGTCGCCGCCGCCGCCACGCTCGACGTCCCAGTGCGCATCCGAAGCGCGCCGGGCGCCGCGAGCTATGGCGGGGCGGGCTGGTTCATGGAGATGATAGACATCGTTCGCACAGAGTATCCGACCGCCCGCATCGAAGCCTCGCTCGACTGCGCCGATGCGCCGGGACACGCCATGGCGGCGCTCAGAAGGGGTGCCCAGATGATTCGTTTTCACGGCACCCGGACGACCAACCCGAAGATCGCCGCGCTAGCCGCTTCCCAAGGCGCGATGCTGGATACGGCGCGGGCCGCGCCGTTCGACCTGTTCGGCATCGCGGATCCGGAGCGGGCCTGTCTCGAGTGGCTCGGACGAAAGCCTTAGTCGAAAGCTTTAAACGAATCTTTCCAATTGGTAATCTATGGACGCTCCCGACAATGCACTCCTGACCAAGGGGCCTCGCCATGAGACTTACTCAGAAGGTCAAGAAGATCTTGGCCGGCTACGAAAGCGATAACCCGGGCACCAAGGCAAACCTTGCCCGCATCCTGTTGCACGGCAAGCTGGGCGGCACCGGCAAGCTCGTCATCCTGCCGGTCGATCAGGGCTTCGAGCACGGCCCGGCGCGCTCGTTCGCGGCCAATCCGCCGGCCTACGACCCGCACTACCACTACCAGCTGGCGATCGACGCCGGGCTGTCGGCCTACGCCGCGCCGCTCGGCATGCTGGAGGCCGGCGCCGACAGCTTCGCCGGCGCCATCCCGACCATCCTCAAGGTCAACAGCTCCAACAGCCTCGCGACCGTCGACGACCAGGCGGTCCACGGCTCGGTCGGCGACGCGCTGCGTCTCGGCTGCTCGGCCATCGGCTTCACCATCTATCCCGGCTCCGACAACCAGTTCGAGATGATGGAGGAGATTCGCGAGCTGTCCGAGGAGGCCAAGTCGGTCGGCATCGCGTCCGTCGTCTGGTCGTACCCGCGCGGCGGCCTTCTGTCGAAGGAAGGCGAGACCGCGGCCGATATCTGCGCCTACGCCGCCCACATGGCGTGCCTGATGGGCGCCCACATCGTCAAGGTCAAGCCGCCGACCGATTCGCTGTTCCTCGATGCCGCGAAGAAGGTCTACGAGGGCCAGCGCATCGACCTGTCGAGCCTGTCGTCGCGCATCGCCCATGTCGTCCAGTCGTGCTTCGACGGAAGGCGCATGGTGGTGTTCTCGGGCGGCGAGGCCAAGGACCTCGACGGCCTCTACCGCGAGGTCCAGCAGATCCGCGACGGCGGCGCCAACGGCTCGATCATCGGCCGCAACACCTTCCAGCGCCCGCGCGAGGAAGCGTTGGCGATGCTCGACACCATCATCAAGATATATCAGGGCAAAGCCGATCGAAGAGAAGTGCCGACTGTATCTCATCACGCCGCCTGATCTCGGCGACGTAGGCGTATTCGCAGCAACGCTCGCCGCCGCGCTCGACGGCGGCGAGGTTGCTTGCGTTCAACTGCGCCTCAAGGACGCGGACGACGACACCATCCGCCGCGCCTGCGATGCGTTGCGGCCCGTCGCCCAGGACCGCGACGTCGCCTTCGTGCTCAACGACCGGCCCGACCTCGCCGCCGCGCTGGGTTGCGACGGCGTCCATGTCGGCCAGGAGGACGTCTCTTACGCCGAGGCGCGCGCGGCGGTCGGCGAGGAAGCCATCGTCGGCGTGACCTGCCATGCGTCCTACCATTTGGCCATGGAGGCGGCCGAGGCAGGGGCGGACTACGTTGCCTTCGGCGCCTTCTTCCCGACCACCACCAAGGTGGCCAAGGGCGGCGCCGATCCAGCCATCCTGACGCTGTGGCAGCATGCGATGCTGATCCCGTGCGTCGCCATCGGTGGCATAAAGGTCGAGAATTGCGCCGCGCTGGTCACCGCCGGCGCCGATTTCCTGGCGGTCGCCTCGGGCGTCTGGGACTATCCGGGCGGTCCGGCCAAGGCGGTCGCCGATTTCAACGCCGCGATCGCCGACGCGCCACCGTTCGATCCGACGATTGCAATGGAGTGAGGCGGCCGGGCGGGTGCGTCGTTCCAGGACCGTCATGCCCGGACTTGATCCGGGCATCTCCATCCACAATCGACGAGATGCCCGGATCAAGTCCGGGCATGACAGCTATTGGTTCACGCCGCCGGTCCCTTGACCCAGGAAATGCTCGACGATCTCCGAGCCGGTGGCGCACCAAACGCCGTCGTGTCCGCAAATATATTCGAGCGCCCGGTCGAGCGCGTCAGTGCGGTGCGGCAGACCGACGATGAACGGATGCAGCGAGATCGCCGCGATCCGGCCCGAGGTCTCGCTTTCGCGATAGAGCACGTCGAACGCCGCCGTGATCATGCGCTCGAAACCCTCGGCGGTGAAATGGTGGCGCTCGAACGCCTGCAGGTCGCTGACGCCGGCGCCGTAGGGCAGCGAGACGAACGGCTGGCCGGCGACGTCCATCAGCACCGGCTGGTCGTCGGAATCCCAGTCGGCGGTGTAGACGCAGCCCTCGCGCGCCAGCACGTCCAGCGTCGACCACGTCTCCAGGCGCCCGGCGCCGAGCCAGCCGCGCGGACGCCGGCCGATGGCGCGTTCGATGCGGTCTAGCGCGCGGCAGATCAGATCCTCGGCCTCGGCTTCCGAGCCCGCCTCGTTGAGCCTCTGCGCGTTGGTCTCGCCATGCCCCATGATCTCCCAATCGAGCCTGAGACACTCCTCGACGATGCGGGGCGCGACATCGCAGACATCGCTGTTGAGCGCCACGGTGCCGCGCACGCCGTGTCGCGCCATCGCCGCCATCATGCGGAACACGCCGACCCGGTTGCCGTAGTCGCGCCGCCCCCAGGCCGAGACGTCGGGCACGTGATCGAGACCGCCCGGCACGAGCACATCGAGCGGGAACGCCTCGATGTTGGGCACCACCCAGAACGCGATCCTGGCGCCGTCGGGCCAGGTCAGTGGTGCGCGGTCGATGATAGCGTCGTAGGCGTATGGGCCGTATGCATGGGGTTCCATGTCAGTTGGTCTCCACCAAATTGCCCTCGGCATCGAGCGAAAGCCCGGTGTCGGCGGCGCGTGTGAGCACGGTCTCGGCCCAGTCGACCTTGCCGGCGCTGGTGCCGCCGAGGACCGCCATCAGATGGGCATGGCCGTCGCCGATGTTACGGAAGCCGCGCATGACGCCGACCGGCACCGAGACCACGTCCCATTGATCGAGCTCGATCTCGTTCTCCCCTTCGTCGCCCCAATAGACCGCCCATCTTCCCGACATGGCGATAAACACCTCGACGGTCGGGTGCGAATGGAGCGCCGCCCCCTTGCCCGGATCGGCGCCGACATAGGTGACGTTGAAATCCTCCGCCGCGGTGATGGCCGGCGCGAGCTCCGCATCCTCGGTCACGCCGGGGCCGATGACGTTGAAGATGTCGCGCTCGTGCTCGGGGATCCGGGTGTCGACGAAGGCTTGTTTCGACGCACGTAGCCCCGAAAACCGCGCAGTCCGCGCCAGTATTTCGTCCATCGTGATTTTCCCGTTCGCCATGTTGTTTCTCCCGTCCCAGCCCGGTGATGGTCGAAGGCTGATTGAACCACAGAGGCACAGAGAACACAGAGAATTATTTGTATTTTGTCATGGATCTCCGTGGTTCTACCCTTCCGCAAATATATTAACAATGACAGTAACTATAATTTCACATAATTCCGATCAAATTAAATATAATGTAACGTCAAATAAATATTTGCGAATAACTGTCCAAGAGTCCTTGGAAATATCACCCGAATTCCCATTTCTGAAGAGTGTGAACGTTTCCGCTCTTGCAAAAGGTGCATCAATCGATGTCATTTATTTCACGCTCATTTCAATTCTTATTCGAGATTGTGGGGCGCTTCGCACGAAACTATCCAAATCTGTATGAGTTTATGATCATTTTCGTGATTGGTGATATATTGGTCATTACGTTCGCGATGACTATCATGGCAATAATTGGTAATGAATTATCAATTTCTCTACGTGTTGGAATCATAATTATTTCAGTTATTGTTGCGTTTCACGTTCTAATACCGATTATTTATTTGATCGAAAAATATTCTCAGACTGCGGACAAAAAAAGCGACGAATGCAAATGACGAGCACGTCCGTCTAAGAGAACTGCTTACCGTCGTTCTGCCTTTCTCTCTTCCGTGCGGGAATTGAGAATTCCGACTATCTCGTCCCGAGCCCGACGTTGCGCCCGCCATAGCGCCTGAGCCGGAGATCCGCCTGTTCCTTGTGGCCCCAGAACTTCTCGATGGCGCAGAGGCGCGAGCAGTAGTCGCCGATGACGACGCTCGCCTCGGGTGTGCACTCCTGATAGGTCACGGTCTTGAGGAACTTGCCGACCCAGAGCCCGCCCGTGTAGCGCGCCGCCCCCTTGGTCGGCAGGGTGTGGTTGGTGCCGATCACCTTGTCGCCATAGGACACGTTGGTCTCGGGCCCGAGGAACATCGAGCCGTAATTGGTCATGCGGTCGAGGTACCAGCGTGGATCCTTGGTCAGGATCTCGACGTGCTCGGCGGCGATGCGATCGGCCTCGACGACAGCCTCGTCCGCGCCCTCGACCAGGATGATCTCGCCGTAGTCTCGCCATGCATCGCCCGCGACGGCGGCCGTCGGCAGCACCGCCAACTGTCGCTCAATTTCGGCTGGCAGCGCATCGGCCAGCGCACGCGAGGTGGTCACCAGGATCGCCGGCGACGTGGGCCCGTGCTCGGCTTGGCCCAACAGATCGCACGCCACCATCTCGGCATCGGCGGTTTCATCGGCTACCACCAGGATCTCGGTCGGGCCGGCCAGCAGGTCGATGCCGACGCGGCCGTAGAGCTGGCGCTTGGCCTCGGCGACATAGGCGTTGCCGGGCCCGACCAGCATGTCCACGGGCCCGATCTCGCCGGCGCCGAGCGCCATGGCGCCGACCGCCTGGACGCCGCCGAGGACATGGATCTCGTCGGCGCCGCCCAAGGCCATCGCGGCGATGGTCTCGGCGTGCGGCGCACCGTCGGTCGGCGGCGTGCACGCGATGATGCGCTTGACGCCCGCGACCCGCGCCGTGACCACCGACATGTGGGCCGAGGCGACCATGGGATAGCGCCCGCCCGGCACGTAGCAGCCGATGGAATTCACCGGGATGTTGCGGTGGCCGAGCTTGACGCCCGGGATGGTCTCGACCTCGACGTCGGTGAACGCGGCGCGCTGAACCTCGGCGAACTTGCGGATCTGGGCCTGGGCGAAGGTGATGTCGGCGATGGTCTCGTCGGGCACCGAGGCGACCAGCCGGTCGATCTCGGTCTGGCTCAGCCGGAAGCTGTCGGGCGACCAGTCATCGAACTTCTTCGACAGCTCGCGCACCGCGTCCATGCCGCGCGCCTCGATGTCGGCGAGGATCGTCTCGACCGTCTCGCGCACCTTTGCGTCCGCCGCCCTGGTCTCGGCCTCGCCGATGCGTTGCTTCAGATGTTCGGCCATAACACCCCCCCCCGCGGCACATCCTTCGAGACGGCCCTTCGGGCCTCCTCAGGATGAGGTCGTTACCCTGATTTACGGTCCGTCCGGCTCATCCTGGTAAGGGGGCCGATGGGCCGCGTCTCTTTGACAGTCGCCTGAGCAGTTCGAAGTCGCCGGATATCAGCGCTTCCTTCTTTGCCCGCGACCAGCCTTTCAACTTTCTCTCGGCAGCGATTGCATCCGTTATCTGGTTGAAGGCTTCATGATACACGAGTTCGACCGGTCGACGCGAACTCGTAAACCCGCCGTAACGACCGGAATTATGCTCGGAAACCCGCTGTTCCAGGTTGTCTCGCGCGGATCCAACGTAGTAACGGCCGTCGTTGCATCGCAGGATGTAGACGTAGGCGACCATTCTCCACAATTCCTCGCGAACGATCTCGCCACTGCTCCGACGTCCCCACCTGAAGAGGCGCGAAGCGCCGTCCTCACCTCATCCTGAGGAGGCGCGAAGCGCCGTCTCGAAGGATGAAGCGGCACGCTCCCTCCGCCTCACTTGATCGCGATCGGGTTGAGCGGCGAGCCGACCCCTCCGGTGACCGGCAGCGGCGGCGCGCAGAAGAAGAACTCCCACACCCCGTCATCGGCGCAATCCTCGGCAAGCTTGCCCATGACGAAGATCTCGCCCATGGAGATGCCGATCTTCGGGATCACCACCCAGTGCCACGGCTGCTGCGCGTCCTCGGTCTCGTTGGGCCGCACCTCGCAGCCCCAGGTGTCGCAGCAGATCGCGGCAATCTCGCGTTGGTGGATCCACTCGGCGGTCTCGAACGCGAGCCCCGGCGCGTCGCCGCCGGCATAGCCGCCCCAGCCGTCGCGCTGACGCTGCTCCATCATGCCGGTGCGCACCAGCACGAAGTCGCCGCGCCTGATCTCGACCCCTTGCGCGTCGGCGCAGCCGTCGAGGTCGTCGATGGTGATCGCCATGCCCTCGTCGAGCGACTCGATGCCGAGATGGCGCGCGATATCGAGCAGCACGCCGCGCCCGACCATCTTGTCCTTGACCTTCTCGATGCCGTTCTTCTTGGCGCCATTGGAATCGACCAGAGCCGCGTCGTAGCCGTTCCACATCTTGTCGTCCAAGAAGATATGACCGAGCGCGTCCCACTGGGTGCCGCACTGCAACGGCAGCGACACCATGTCGTCGGCGTAGCGGATGCCGTTTTCGTCCTGGATGCCGGCAATGGCGTCGGTGCCGGTCGCCAGCATGGTGTGGATCGGGTTGAACCGGTTGCCCCATAAGCCGACCTGCGGGCCCTGGTTGTCGAAGTTGAGGGCGAGCGAAAAGACCTTGCCCTTCTTGATCAGCCCGGCGGCGGCAACGATGTCCTCGGGCGCGATGAAGTTGAGCGTGCCGGCCTCGTCGTCCGGCCCCCAGCGTCCCCAGTTGTCGCACTTCTCCGCCGTCTGGCGGAGCTTGGCCATGTCGAACATTTTTTCGGTATTTCGGCGCGGCATCGCGGCCTCCCAAATGATGTGCTGGCGCGATTACGGTGAAACCCGGTTTCGATGTCAACCGCGCTTGGTCTATGGTCGGGCGCCGAATTGCGAGGAAGCCACGATGACCGAGACCCGGGAGCCGAAATTGACCACGCCGACCATGCGTCTCGACGGCAAGGTGGCGGTGGTGACCGGCGCGGGGCGCGGCCTCGGCCGGGCCTGCGCCTTGGCGCTCGGCGAGGCCGGCGCCGAGGTGGTTGCCGTGAGCCGGACCGCAAGCGACCTCGACGAGCTGGCATCCGAAATCCGGGACGGCGGCGCCGCGGCGCGCCCGCTGGTCTGCGACATCACCGACAATGCCGCCATCGCCGCGACGATCGGCTCCGAGCCCCGGATCGACATCCTGGTCAACAACGCCGGCACCAATTTCCCCGGTCCGTTCGTCGATGTGACGGAGGATCACTACGACCGGATCATGGCGCTCAACGTCAAAGCGGCGTTCATGGCGAGCCAGGCGGCGGCGCGGATCATGATCGCGGGCGGAGAGGGCGGCGTGATCCTCAACATGTCGTCGCAGATGGGTCATGTCGGCGCCGCGACCCGCACCGTCTACTGCGCCTCCAAGCACGCGCTGGAGGGGCTAACCAAGGCGATGGCGGTCGAGCTCGCGCCGGACGAGATTCGCGTCAACACCATCGGCCCGACCTTCATCCTGACCCCGATGACGCGCCCGTTCTTCGAGAACGAAGCGTTTCGCGACGACGCGCTCAGCCGCATCCCCATGGGCAAGCTCGGCGAACTGGAGGACATCATGGGTGCGGTGGTGTTTCTGTCGTCGCCTGCGGCGGCGATGATCACCGGGGCCGCGCTCACCATCGACGGCGGCTGGACCGCCTGGTAGGGCGCGCCAAGAAAAAACCGGTCAGGGATGCCGCTTTACCTTTGATTCACCCCTGTTCGCGCATGGTGCCGCCACCAGGCATCGACGGCAATGTCCGAAGCGATTCAGGAATCTTCCGAAGTTGAACCCGAAGGAAAAGCCATGACTGTTACCAAGACCCAGCTTGCCGACGCGTACTCCATGACCCTGACCAAGGAACTCGGCGACGAGTGGGGTTGCAAATTCAGCCGCAGGGACGCCAGCAAGCTCCTCGAGCTCCTGTGGCCGGTCGTCACCGATCTCGCCCTCCAGGACACCAAGAAGAAGACGCCGGGCAGCGTGCCGCTCGGTCATCTCGGCCGCCTCAAGATGCGTTACAAGGCGGCCACCAAGGCTCGCAAGGGCACCAACCCGTTCACCGGCGAGCCGGCCACCTTCAAGGCAAAGCCCGCCACCTTGCAGCCGCGCTTCACCGCCGGCAAGGCACTCAAGGACGAGGCCAGCAAGTACTTCAAGAAGAAGATGAAGTAAGGCACCTCGAACGCCAGGCGCCGCAAGACAAACAGGCGGCGACTATCGCTGATCTAACCCCGGCTCCGGCCGGGGTTATTTCTTTGCAAACCCCCTCCCGATTGACGGCGTTCGAGCCGGTGTCGTGACGACGCCTCTCGATGCGGCCATTTACCCACGCCCGCCGAGGCGGCATTGTAGGCCCGGCAACGGAGGGAATCGTCATGACGTCAGAGCTTCCGGTGATCTATCCGCCGCACCCGAACCCGCGTAAACCCGAGTTCGAGCTGCCGCCCAAGACGTGCGATGCCCATTTCCATATCTTCGGCCCGCCGGACCGGTTCCCCTACGCCGACACCAGGGTCTACACGCCTCCGGCGGCGCCGCTCGAGCATTTCCTGAACTTGATGGAGATCCTCGGCACCGAACGCGGCGTGGTCGTCCAGCCCAACGCCCATGGCCTCGACAACACCGTCACGCTCGATGCCATCCAGCGCTCGGACGGCCGGTTCCGCGGCGTCGCCAAGGTCGACGACTCGTTCTCGGAAGAGGATCTCGGCAAGCTGCACGAGGGCGGCATCCGGGGCGTCAGGTTCAACCTGATTGCCGAGCTCGGCGGCGAGCCGAACCTGCCCATGTACGAGCGCGTGATCGAGCGCATCACGCCGCTCGGCTGGTCGATCACTTTCCACATGCTGCCGCCGGCGCTGATCGAGATCGCAGATTGGCTGCGGGGTATCGAGATCCCCGTGATCATCGACCATTTCGCCCGCGTGAGCTTCGCCGATGGCGTCGAGCAAAAGCCCTATCAGGTGCTGCTGGAGCTTGCCCGCGAGGATAACATCTGGGTCAAGATCAGCTGCGCCGAGCGGCTGAGCGCCGTGGGCTCGCCCTACGAGGACGCACTGCCGTTCGCCCATGCGCTGATCGAGGCATCACCCGACCGTTTGCTGTGGGGCACCGATTGGCCGCACTCCCAGCGCTTCAAGCCGGGACAGATGTGCGACGACGGCGATCTCGTGGATCTGTTGCCGGAAATGGTGCCGGACGAGGCAATCCTCGCCCGCACCCTGGTCGACAACCCGGCCAAGCTGTTCGATTTCGAAGCCTGACGAGTTCCCGTCAGCCCGGCTTGCGCGCCTGGAATGGGTAGCCCATCACCTCGAACTTGCGGGCGTTGGGCTCGCCGCCCGCGCCGCCGAAGGTATCGACCCCGGGGCCGATCCGGACGTCGACGAAGCCCGAGTCCTCGATCATCTTCTGCCAGCCTGCACACGGCAGGCCACCGGCGATTCAGGCGGTCCATAAATCAATGTTTCGGATCGCCTCCTCCGGCACCGGCTGTCCGTTGGCGATGTCGGCGAACTGGAGCCGCCCGCCGGGCTTGAGAATTCGCATGATTTCGGAGAACACATGGCGCTTGTCGGCGCACAGATTGATGACGCCGTTGGAGATCAAAACGTCGGCCCAGCCGTCCTCGACCGGCATTTCCTCCAACAAGCCCTCGCGGAACTCGACGTGGTCGAGACCCATATCGGCTGCCGTCGCGCGGGATTTGGCCAGCATCTCCTCGGTCATGTCGATGCCGACGACGCGCCCCTCTGGGCCGACCTGGCCGGCGGCGATGAAGCTGTCGAACCCGCCGCCCGAACCGGCGTCGACGACGCGCGCGCCGGCGTCGAGCGGGCCGAGCGAAAACGGGTTAGCGACGCCGGCGAACGATTCGATCGCCGCGTCGGGCAGCGCATCGACCACCTCGGCGTCGTAGCCCAGCCGTCGCGCCAGATAGCGCCCGGTATGGAAATGGAACTCGCCATGGGGATCGACGGCAACCTCGCGGTACTTGCTCTTGACGTCTTCGCGCAACGCTTCCGCGTCAACCGCGACGTCGGCGATCGGAGCATCACTCATCGACGGCCCTCCAAAGTTGAATAGATGTTTCGCACATAGATGAATATCGTGAATTCGGGCGCTGATTGCAAACCCGACGCCTAACCCTCGGGCGCATAACCCTTGAGCCAGGTCTCGTGCAGATGCAGCCATTCGAGGCCGTGCCGCCGGTCATCGCGCACCCGGAACAGCACCGTCGACAGCCGCGCGCTGGTCACGCCTTCGCGTTCCTGCCATTCCTCGTAGGTGCCGAGACAGTGGGAATCGTCGGCGAATCGGACCTGGTGATTCTCGGTCCGGATCGAGAACGCGACGCCCGACTGAACCCCGTGCGCACCCTCGATCTGGGCCATCAGGGGCGCCGCCTGGTCGACCACGCCGCGCGGCGAGATCAGCACGAAATCCTCGGCGATGACATCGGCAAGGCCGGAAAATCCCTGTCCGTCGCGCGCAAGAGTGCCCGAAAACCATCCCGTCAGCGCGGCGTGAAACGCCCGCACCTCGGCCTCGAATTGCTGTTCCATGGCGAATCCCTCCCCTCTCCACGTGGTCCCGTCAGCGTCGGCAGCGCGGTGTGCGACCGATTTCCGGCGACCGTGCGAATTCCTCTTGCACGGTGAACGGCGATTTGGCAACCTACATTCTGTAGTATGTCTCCCGGAATTATCCACAATATTTGGATTTTGCGATGCGACTCGGCCTGACGGCGCATTCCGGTCGACCTCTCCGCCGGAGGAGCGCAACATGACGACCGCCTATGTTGGTTCGGACGATTCGCTGGCCAATCCGCTTGATCTGATGGAACAGATCGCGAGTGCGCACGACTGGATCTTCGAGCGTTCGTCCAAGTCGGATATGGCGCTCGAGGTGGTCGGCCAGTGGTGCGACTATCGCATGTTCCTGTCGTGGCATCCCGAGGTGAGCGCGCTGCTCTACGTCTGTGCCTACGACATGCGGGTGCCGGACAGCCGGTGGACCTCCGTCGCCGAGCTGCTCGCCTCGATCAACGAGAAGATGCTGATCGGGCATTTCGATCTGTGGTCGGGCGATTCGCTGCCGGTGTTCCGCCAAGCCGTCCTGTTGCGCGGCATGCCGGGCGCGTCGGTCGAGCAGCTCGAGGATCTGGTCCACATTGCCCACACCGAATGCGAACGCTACTATCCCGCCTTCCAGTTCGTGATCTGGGGCGGCAAGACGCCGGACGAGGCGATCTCGGCCGCCATGCTGGAGACCATGGGGGAGGCTTGATTCTATGGCCGGTCCACGGCTTCTAGTGGGCTGCGGCAAGATGGGAGGCGCGCTGCTCGCCGGGTGGATCGAGCGCGGCGCTGATCCCACCGGCCTAATCGTCATTGAGCCCGCCGCAGAAGCCGCAGAAGCGGTTCGCGAGGCGCACGGCGTGCGCGTCGAGGCCGATCCCGGGGCGCTGCCCGCCGACATCGATCCGGAAGTCGTCATCTTCGCGGTCAAGCCGCAAGGGCTCGGCGATATCGCACCGCATTACAAGGTCTATTCAGGCGCCGGCACGGTGTTCCTGTCGATCGCCGCGGGCAAGACGATCGGCTTCTTCGAGGGCGCGCTGGGCGCGGACGCGGCGATCGTGCGCACCATGCCCAACACGCCGGCGGCGGTCGGGCGCGGCATCACCGCGGCGTTCGCCAATCCCCATGTCGACGCCGAGCAGCGCACGTTGTGCCAGGATTTGCTGGAAGCGGTCGGCGAGGTCGTCTGGGTCGTCGACGAAGGCATGCTGGATGCCGTGACCGCCGTCTCGGGCTCGGGCCCAGCCTACGTGTTCCTGCTGATCGAGTGTCTGGCCGAGGCCGGCGTCGAGGCCGGTCTGCCGGCCGACATAGCGGCCCGCCTCGCCCGCGCCACCGTGATCGGCTCGGGCGAGCTCGCCCGCGTCTCCCCGGACCCGGCCGATCAGCTGCGGCGCAACGTCACCAGCCCGGGCGGCACGACGGAAGCGGCGCTCGGCGTGCTGATGGCCGATGACGGCATGGCGCAACTGATGCGCCGCGCCGTCGAGGCCGCAACGCGGCGCTCGCGCGAGCTCGCCGGCTGAGGCGGATTACCCCGCCGATATATGGCGATCCTCGGACGGCGTTTAGGCCGTCCTGAAGATCCAAATCTCCGTTTGATCCAGATCAAGACGCCGGCTCGCACCGGGACGATCTCGACCCCAAATCAGAGTCACACCGCAACTGTCGGGAGAGGAGCTATGCAGGCAAGAGACGTCATGACGGAGCACGTGATCACCGTCGGCCCCGACGCAGCGGTGCGCGAGATTGCAACGCTGCTGCTGGAGCGGCACATCAGCGCGGTTCCCGTGGTCGAGGAGGGCGGCGTGTTGATCGGAATCGTCAGTGAAGGCGATCTGATCCACCGCAGCGAGCTCGGCACCGAGGAGCGCGGCCGGTCGTGGTGGCTCAGGCTGTTCGAAGACTCCACCGACCTCGCCGAGCGCTACAGCAAGTCGCACGGCGCCAAGGCGCGCGACGTCATGACCCGCGACGTGGTCAGCGTCAGCGAGACCGCTTCGCTGTCGGAGATCGCCGAGCTGTTGGAGACCAAGCACATCAAACGCGTGCCGGTGACGCGGGACGGCAAGCTCGCCGGCATCGTCAGTCGCGCCAACATCGTACGCGCGCTCGCGGCGAACCCTGCACCGGCGCTCGAGCCGGCGAGCGCCGACGATCAGGAGATCCGTCGGCAGATCATAGACCTGCTGAAGACCGAGCCGTGGGGAAATTGCTGGAACACGACGGTATTCGTCAGCGACGGCGTGGTCGAGTTCTGGGGCATGGTCGAATCGGAGGCCGAACGCGAGGCCTCGCGCATCGCCGCCGAGGGCATCGCGGGCGTATCCGGGGTACGCGACCGCCGCGGACTGCAGCGCTACCCGGCCACGGGCATTTAGCAGGCTTTCCGAAGCTTGCGAGTGTCGCGATTCCGATCAAGTGGGATTGCGTCAACCTCACCTCTTTCGTCACCCCCGGACTTGTTCCGGGGGTCCATTCTCGCCGCCCACGCATGCGGGAAGCATGGATTGCCGGAACAAGTCCGGCAATGACGGTTGAGACACCTGAACACCGTCGGAAAATGGGTCGAACAGAACGAAAAGCGCTCTAGATCAGGAAAACAAGCACGTAGCCAACAGCGAGGACGAGCTGGAGCGCGGCGAACGGCACGGCCGCCTTGACGAAGCCCACGAACGAGACCGCCAGGCCGTGTTTGTGCATGATGGTCACGGCGACCAGCGTCGACGCCGAGCCGATCGGCGTGAGATTGCCGCCCAAATTGGCGCCGAAGATCACCGACCACCAGAACGCCGAATCGCGCGCGATATCCATTGCGCCAAGGATCTTGGCCAGCATCGCCGCCAGCGGGATGTTGTCGGTGACCGAGCTCGCCACCGCCGCCGCGATCAGCAATAGCCCGCCGCCCACGGTCTCGCCGAGCGCGATGATCGGCGTCAGCGCCTGGCCAATCAGCGCCAGCACCAGCGCGTGCTCCATGACGTTGATGACGACGAACAGCCCGGCGAAGAACGCCAGCAAATCCCAGTCGACGGCCTGATAGAAGCGGTCGGCGGTCGCCTTGTAGCGAACCATCATGATCGCCGCGAACGCGAGCGCGACGAAGCCCATGCCGAGATCGACCAGATAGGGCGTCACCGAGACGCTGGCAATGGCGGCGATGAACAGCACCGTCATCACCGCGCCGAACCAGAAGAACCATTGAGATTCGACCCCGTCGCGCTCGTCGAAGCCGGCGACCAGGCGGCGCGCGGTTTCGCGGTCCTCGTCCGTCGCGAGGCGCCTTATGGCGAAGGTCCGCGTGCCGATCCAGATCGTGATCGCAGTCGCCACCACCACATAGGGGCTCGCGGCGGCAAAGAACTCGACGAAGCTGATGCCGGCGGCGCTGCCGACGATGATGTTGGGGACCGACGAGATCAGTGTCAGCAACCCGCCGACATTGGTCAGCAGCCCCTCGACCAGCAGGAATCCGAGCAGCATGTCGCCGCGCCCGAGGCGCTGTAGCGACACCGCGCTCAACGAGCCGACGATGATCATGGCGGTGACGTTGTTGAGGACCGCCGAGAACACCACCGTCATCACGCCGTAATGGATCAGCAGGATCAGAGGGTCGCCGCGCGAGATCTTGGTCAGCCGGATCGCGATCCAGGTGAACAGCCCCGACTTGGAGGTGACGTCGACAAAGATCGACGAGCCGAGGATGATCGCGATCACCTCCCAGTCGACGCCGGGAACGTAGACCGGCAGCGTCACTTCGTGGCCCAGGATCGCGACCGTCTCGGGGCGCACCAGCCCGGCCATCGCCGCGCCCAGCAGGCTGACAACGGCGAAGATCGCGACGATGACGGATTTCTTGGCGTGGAGCTTCTCTTCGAGCGCGAGGCAGAGGATCATCGCGACCAGGATGGCGGCGAACACCGCCGTCACCCAGCCGTCGACATGGTGCGGCTGAGCAGCCGCGCTCGCGGCGAGGGCGCCCGCGCCGGTCATGTCACAGCAACAACAGCGGGATTTGGCGCATCTCGACCGCCAGCGGGTAGGCCATGCCGTGCATCGCCATCTGATCCTCGTCCTTGGTGTGCATGACCAGCAGATCGACTTCGTGGGCTTCGACCAGGCGGCGGTATTCGGCCAGACGGCGTCCCATGACGACGATCTCGTCGATGGTGACGGCGACGCCCGCTTCATCGATCGCGGCGCGGCACGAGGCGATGTAGTCGCGCGGCTCCTTCAGGAGCTGCGCCTCCAGGGTCTCGCGCGCGGTCTCCGAATCGATCGCCGGAATCTTCGAGATCGCCGACATGTAGCGCTCGAACGCGAGGCTGCTCTCGACGTGGGACAGCCGGCACGTGCCGCCGGCTTTGGTAAAGGCGAGCGCGGTGTTGACGATGCGGTCGTCGCCCGTCAGGTGGTCGGTGATCACCAGCACCTGGTCGGTATCGTCGAGCGCATGGGGAAGCGCGCGCCCCGATTCGGGGTGGGGCAGCACCAGCACAGGGATCGTCGTCGCCTGGGTCATGACGTCGAGGTATTCGCCCAAGCTGTGCGGCCAGTGCCAGGCGGTGGAGTGGAGATGGCGGTAGGTGACGACCAGATCGGGGCCACGTGAATGCAATCCGTCGAGCAGCTCCTTGACAGTGGAGAAGGCCGCGCCGCCGAGGTGGTCCCATCTCGTCTCCGCCCGGTCGATTGCGGCGAGGAAGCCGCGGAATTGATCGATCAGCGCACGCCCGCCTTCCTCGTCGAGGTCACTGACCAGCAGAACGTTGTCGATCGTGACCGGCTCATAGGTGAAGACCGCCTTGTCGGCCGACAGAAACACCGATTCGAACTGATCGATGGTGGTCATCGCATCGCGCCCCCTTCGCGGCACGCGATGATAGCCGAATCACCGGCGGTTGTGTGCCGCGTCCTGCGCCAGAACGGCGGCGGGCTCTCTCCAATTCCACCTTTGTTCGATAATGCGCTAGGATGACACCGGCCCAGGCACGACGGAGGCACCCCGATGGCCTTCAAGAAAGTGATCCCGGTCGAGGACGCCGTGGCGCTGATCCGTGACGGCGACGTGCTGGCGACGACCGGATACGGCGGTCACGGCACGCCCGAACAGCTCTTGGTCGGCCTCGAAGCGAGATTCCGGGAATCCGGCGCGCCCCGAGATCTCACGCTGGTCTACGCCGGTGGACAGGGCGACGCCAAGGACAAGGGGCTCAATCATCTCGGTCACGAGGGTCTCCTGAAACGGGTCATCGGCGGCCATTACGGGCTCGTCCCCAAGATCGAGCGGCTCGCGGTCGACAACAAGATCGAGGCCTACAACTTCCCCGAAGGCGTCATCACCAACCTCTATCGCGACATCGCCGCCGGCAAGGCGGGGACGGTCTCGCGGGTCGGTCTCGGCACCTTCGTCGACCCGCGCATCGAGGGCGGCAAGCTCAACGAGGTGGCGGTCGAGGACCTGATCGAGCTCACCGCGCTCGGCGGCGAGGAGGCGCTGTATTTTCCGGCGTTTCCGATCCACGTGGCGTTCATCCGCGGCACCACCGCCGATCCCGACGGCAACGTGACCATGGAAAAGGAGGCGCTCCGGCTCGAGGATTTGCAGATCGCGCTGGCGGCCAAGAACTCGGGCGGCGTGGTGCTGTGCCAGGTCGAGCGCATCGCCGAATCGGGCTCGCTCGACGCCCGCCGGGTGCGTATCCCGGGCAACTTCGTCGACGGGGTGGTCGTCGCCGAGCCCGGGAACCACATGCAGAACTACGGCACGCATTACGATCCGGCGCTGTCGGGCGAGCTGCGCGTTCCGGTCGAGACGCTGCCGGCGCTGGCGCTCGACGAGAGGAAGGTGATCGCGCGCCGCGCCGCCATGGAGCTCGTCCCCAACGGCATCGTCAATCTGGGCCTCGGGTTGCCCGATACGATTGGCGCCGTCGCCGGCGAGGAGCGCATCCAGGACCTGATCACGCTGACTGCCGATCCCGGCGTATTCGGCGGCGTGCCCATGGGCGGGCCCGGCTTCGGCGCGGCAGCCAACTTCCAGGCCGCGATCGATCATCCCAGTCAGTTCGACTTCATCGACGGCGGCGGGCTCGACGGCGCGTTCCTCGGCTTCGCCGAGTGCGACCGCCGGGGCAGCGTCAACGCGAGCCGCTTCTCGGGCCGGATCTCGGGCTGCGGCGGCTTCATCAACATCAGCCAGAACTCGAAGAAGGTGGTGTTCGTCGGCACCTTCACGTCGGGCGGGCTGGAGGCCGAGGTCACGGAGTCCGGCATCGCGATCGTCAAGGAAGGACGCTACCGGAAGTTCGTCGACGAGGTCGGCCAGATCACCTTCTCCGGCACGCGCGCCGCCACCGAGGACCGGGATGTCCTCTACGTTACCGAGCGCTGCGTGTTCCGTCTCGCCGACGATGGGCTCGAGCTGGTCGAGGTCGCGCCGGGCATCGACGTCGACCGCGACATTCTGTCGCAAATGCCGTTTGCGCCGATCGTCGACTAACCGGCGGTGATGGACGCCGCGCTGTTCCAGACCGAGCCCATGGGGCTGCGCGAGCGCATGCTCGAGATCAGGATCGAGGACCGGATCTCGTACGACGCAGAGACCAATACGCTGTTCCTCAACTACGCCGGCATGCGGGTCCGCAACGAGGACGATCTCGACAAGGTCAAGCTTGCGGTGGACGCTACGCTCGAGCCCCTGGGCAAGCGGGTCAACGCCATCGTCAATTACGATTCGTTCTCGGCCGACGATGACATCATCGACCGCTATCTCGACCTCGTGCGCTATGTCGAGAAGAAGTACTATCTCAAGGTTTCGCGCTACACGACATCGGGCTTCATGCGGCTCAAGCTCGGCAACGAGCTGGAGAAGCGCGAGGTTTCCTCGCACGTTTTCGAGACCCGACGCGAGGCGCGACGCCATATCGAGCAGACCTGACGCCACCGGCTCCTAGTCGACCTGATCTCGCTGATGGGGCAATATGCCGCCACGGCGGCCGTGCTGATCGCCTTCGACCAGCAACTCAAACCGGGACAGGGGCCGCCTTTGCCATAGCCGCGACGCGCCACGGGCGTCCGGCATTTCAGGGAGAATCACGTGAAACTGATCTATTTCGACGACTTCAAGCTCGGCGTGCTCACCGGCGATACGGTGGTCGACGTGTCCTCCGTGGTGCAAGACATCCCGCACACCGGACCGCACGACCTGATCAACGGGCTGATCGAGCGTTTCGACGACTACCGCGCCCGGCTCGAGGATGCTTCCGGCGGCGCCGGCGTCCCGGTCGGCGACGTCCGCATCCGCCCGCCGCTGCCCAAGCCCGGCAACATCGACTGCATGGCGGTCAACTACATGGAGGACGGCACCCGCGACGAGCCGGCGCCCATCAACGCCTTCCACAAGTCGTCGGGCGCCATCATCGGCGACGGCGACACCATGGTGCTGCCCGACGTTCCGGCCACCATCTTCGAAGGCGAGGCCGAGGTCGCGATCGTCATCGGCAAGACCGCCAACAACGTCTCCGCCGCCGAGGCGATGGATCACGTGTTCGGCTACGTCAATTTCATCGACGGCTCGGCGCGCGGCCTTCCGCCGGCCGGAAACACTTTCTTCCAGGTGAAATCGCGAGAGACCTTCGCGCCCATCGGCCCCTATCTGGTGACCGCCGACGAGATCGCCGATCCGCAAAACATGCATGTCCGGCTGTGGGTCAACGGCACCACCAAGCAGGACTTCAACACCAACGACATGGCACACAAGATGCCGCGCTGCATCGAATGGCTGAGCTCGATCCACCCGCTTCGGCCCGGCGACATCGTCGCGACAGGCACCAATCACCGCGGGCTGAGCTCGTTCCAGAACGGCGACCTGGTCGAGCTCGAATCCGAGGGGCTCGGCCGGCTGTCGATCCACATCCGCGACGATCTGGAGCGCACCTGGTCGCGCGACACGCGGCTCGAACACGCCGAGAAGGGGGCCGAAGGCGTCGCCACCCCGCAGCTCACCGGCAAGTACGCCCCGTCGTAGGATAAATCTCCCTCTCCCTTTTGAGGGAGAGGGTCGGGGTGAGGGGGAGCGCGTCAGCGCGTCAATAGAATCTTCCGCCGCCCGCCGCCCGCTCATCCTCGCCGATCAACCCCATGCGCCCAAGCGCGGCGTAAACCTCCGCCGTGCTCACACCGTGGCCACGAAGAACAGGCGGCGGAACGGGAACAGCGTCGTGCCGTCGGTCTCCTTCGGATACGCCTGGGCGACGCGACGGCGGTACTCGGCCTCGAACGCCGAGCGCTCGGGCTCGTCGAGGGCGGCGAGCAGCGGCGACATCCAGGCCCCCTTGGTCCAGTCGGCGACCGGGTTGTCGCCGTCGAGCACATGCATGAAATCGCTCTCCCAGATGTCGAGATCGGCGACCAGCGGGCGCAGCAGGCGGTAATAATAGGCCGGCTCCTCGACTGGGATCGGCCGCACGACGGCGGCGAGGCGGTCGCGCCATGGCCCGTCGAGCGCGGTCTCGTTGACCAGGGCGAGGCCGGGCACATGGTAGTTGCGCGGCATCTGGACGGCGAGCTGGCCGCCCGGCGCCAGCATCCCGAGGAGCCGGGGGAACAGCTGGTCGTGATCATCGAGCCAGTGGAACGCCGCGTTGGAGAAGATGACGTCGACCGCCGCGTCCGCCGTCCAATGGGCGAGATCGGCCTCGATCCACACCGCGTCGGCGATGTCCTCGCGGGCGCGGGCCAGCATGTCGGGCGAGCCGTCGACGCCGGTGATCTCGGCCTCCGGCCAGCGCCGCCGCATCAGCCCGACGGCGCTTCCCGTGCCGCAACCAAGATCGACGACGCGGCCCGGCGCCTCGACGGTGATCCGCTGCAACAGGTCAAGCACCGGGCGAAAGCGCGGCCCGGCGAAGGTTAGGTAGATGTCGGGGTCCCATGCCATGGCCCCGGATTATGGGGTCTTCGCGAGCCGGTCTCAAGCGCGCCCGATCCGCCGCACCGTGACCCCTATCCGAGCCGGTCCAGCAGCCAGTCGATCTGGTAGGCGACGACCTGGGTCCAGTTGTCGACGCTGCAATGGCCCGAGCCGCCGGTCTCGTCGTCGTAGATGCGGAGCTCCTTGTCGGCCACCTCAAGCTCGTCGAACAGGCGTTGGGCCGAAGAGGCCGGCACCATGTGATCGCGCGCGCCGTGGGTCACCAGCACCGGGCAGCGGACCTTGCCGAGCAGACCCTCCAGCGTGAACGCGGCAAACTTATCGCGCGCCTCGGCGTCGGTCTCGCAACCCGCGATCCATTGAAGCTGGCGGTGCAGCGGCGGGTACGGCGCGTAGAGATCGCCCAGCACGTCATAGAGCGCGCCCCAGACGACGCAGCCCTTGATGCGATGCTCGAAACACACCGCGCGGGGCGCGGTGTAGCCCGCCATGCTGCCGCCGATCAGCCCGATGCGATCGTGGTCGATGTCGTCCCGGGTCATCAGATAGTCGACCACGGCGGTATAGACGCGCTCGTAATCGGCGATGGTGGGAATGCCCTTGAGGCGGATGGTCGAGCCCTGACCCGGCCCATTGAACAGGATGCAGGCGGCGCCACGCGCGGTCATCTCCTGGGCGCCGCGAAACAGGTTTTCCTCGGGCAGCGCATCGGCGCCCGTGGGAAAGATGATGCAGGGCGGCGGCGTGCCTCGCGCCGTGCTCCGAGGCGGCATGAATATCGCCTCCAGCTCGACGCCGTCGAACGGCACCGTGATCCGCTCGTAGGCGTGCGGCGTGCGCCCGAGCCCCTGATGAAAGCATTCGATCGCCCGGTGATACATCGGGATCTTGCGCTCGTCCTTGCCGTAGAGCACGCGCTCGGCCGAGCGGTAATAGGTGAAGGCGCGCAAATAGGCCTGCCCGGCGGTGACTTCGTGACCGTTGGCCGCCGCTTCGTCGGCGACGGTCTTGATCTGGTCGCCGAGATCGAAGAACGCCCGGTACCAGTCCTCGTCGTTGCCGGCGCGCACCTTGCGTGCCGCGCGGAACAGCTCGTTGGTATCGGCGCCGCCCTGTACGGCCTCGTAGAACAGCCATACCAGGTGGAACGAGAACACCACCGATTCGCGCGTATCGTCGGTCCAGTACTGGAACATGAAATTCCTCCCTCGGCCGGTCCCGGCCCGTCGTGACGACGTCGGAATCGGATGTTACCTTAGCCGGAATTTCGGGCACGATGCGAGTCGAGCCGTGATCAATTCGACCAGGGCAAGGGGGCGCCAGATGGCCAACGACAGCGATATTTTCCACATTCTGCATACGACCCGGGCGATGCGACGACTGAAGCCGGACCCGGTGCCGGACGAGCTGGTCCAAAAAATTCTCGAGGCGGGAATGTGCGCGGCCAACCCGGCCAACACCCAGCCTTGGCGGTTCCTGGTGGTCAAGGATCCGGAGATCAAGAAGGCGGTCCAGGTCTACTACAAGCGCGCTCTCGACGAGATCATCGGGCCACGCTACGCCGCCGCCGCGCCGCCGCCCGGGGTGACCAAGGAGCGCTATGTGCGCCAGCACAAGGCGGTCGAATATCTGACCGAGCACTTTCACGAGGCGCCGGTGTGGATTGTCGCGTGCATCGAGCACGACGCCGAGATGCCTGCCCGGATTGCCGGTGCCGCGATCTACCCGGCGGTGCAGAACATGCTGCTCGCGGCCCGCGCGCTCGGCCTGGGGTCGACGCTGACGACGCGGCACCTGTTTCATGAGAAGGAATCCGAAGCGGCGCTCGGCCTGCCGCCCGGAGTCCACTCATACGCCATCCTGCCGATCGGCTACCCGATGGGAAATTTTGGCCCGGTCCGGCGCGGCGCGCTCGAGGATTTCGTTTATCTGGACCACTGGGGCGAGCCGTATCTACGATCATAACGGCCGCCTCGGCGTGGGTTTGTCGCCCTCGCGGATCGGCCACTCCGCCAGTCCCGGGCCAAGATCATGCCAAGGTCGAATAGGGCTCTAGTGTTGCGATTCCAACGCTTGTTTCCCACGGTTGGCCTTTTCGAGGTGCTGTCAGACCAAATCGTATCGGTCCCCACGTGCTTGGGGCGAGGGCTTTTAGGCAACCAATTGACGCCACTCGGTCAGGGCAGGAGAGCGTTTCTGTTTGAAAGGCCGCTCCGTCGCTTACCGCGAGCGCCACAGCTCGACGAGCGCATTGCGGTCGATCTTGCCGTTCTGGTTCTTGGGGATGGCGTCGACGAACACGATCTCCTTGGGTGTGCGGAACGCGGGCAATTTTCCCTTGCAGTAATCGAGGATGTCCTCGCGCGTGAGCGACTTGTCCGCTATGACGACGACGTAGCTCACGACCTCCTCGCCGTAGATCTCGTCCGGGATGCCGATGGCCGCCGTTTCGGCGATTTCGGGGTGCCCGGCCAGGATGTTATCGATCTCCGCCGGCGAGATATTGACGCCGCCGCGGATGATCATGTCCTTGGCTCGCCCGGTGATGCGAAGATAGCCGTCGTCGTCCAGGCAGCCGAGATCGCCGGTCCGATAGCGTCCCTTGTAGAAGCGCTCGATGGTGCCGTCGTCCTGCATATAGCCGTAATATTGCTGCTTGCCGCCGCCGAGCTCGATCTCGCCGATGTCGCCGGGCGCGACCGCCGTGCCGTCCGCGCCGACGATGCGAAGATCCTGATGCCTCAGCGGTCGGCCGACGGTGCCGATGCGGCGGGTTTCGCCGCTGGATCCGGTGGTCCAGCCGCCTTCGCTGCTGCCGTAGCACTGGGCGATGCGGATGCCGTAGTCGCGCTCGAATGTCTGCCATTGATGGACCAGCAACGGCGCCGAGGAGGAGGTTATGAAACGCAGTTGCGGAAGGTCGCGGGCGTGGATGTCGACCGGGCGGCTCAACAGCATGTTGATGACGGTCGGGATCCCCACCGCGATGCTTATCTCGTATTCCTTGATCCAGTCGAAATACCGGCCCTGCGAGAACTTCCGCGCCATGATCAAGGTCGCGCCGTGCAGCATCGACTGCCACATTCCCATTAGCTGCGCCGAATACCAGGTGAAGGACCGGCATTCCAGGATGCGTTCGTCGCAACGAAAGTCGATGGCTTCGCTGAAGGCTTCGGCGTTGTAGAAGGCGCAGTCGTATTCGACGACCACGCCCTTCGGCGTGGCCGAGGTGCCCGAGGTATAGAAGATTATGGCGATGTCGTCCTCGCCGCCGACCGGCGCAACCGGGTCGGTGTCCGCGAATGCCGCGACCGCGGCGAAGAATCCCGTGCCCCCGCCCGGCTGCCAGTCGCCGAGCGGCATCCATTCGCCGGGCGCCGTTGCGGCAAGCTCCTCCACGCCCCAGCCTTCCTCCCACAGCACCAGGCTCGGGCGCAGGGCGTCGATGATAACGCCGAGACGCGCCTCGTTCATTTCCACATTGACGGGACAAATGGTGGCGCCGTGGCGCAGCACGCCGAGATAGGCCAACACGAATTCCAGCGAGTTGCCGCTCAGCAGAACCACGCGGTCGTTGGCCTGAATACCGCTGTCGTCGAGAAAACCTGCGATCCGGTTGCACTGCCGAAACGCCTCGCCATGGGTGATCGACTTGCCCTGGTCGATGCTGTGCACGAACGGCTTGTCGGGAAATCGCCGGTGGTTCGCCTCGAGCATCGAAAATACGGTCCGGACACCGTTCCCGGCCGGTCCCGCCATCGATGCGGCGGTCATGGCTTCGGCCCTTGTTTACGTTCCGCCATCTGAATCAAACCTTCCGCTCAAGGCTTGTTTTTTGTGTCTCGATCCGCCGCCCGCGCGTTCGGGCTTACTGTACAAGCGTCGCCGTCATACCGAAAGCTCGGCGGTTCACGGGCAACCCGGGCGAGCTGTCGACACTTCGGCATCCCGGCGGTCCGAGAGGTGTGAACCGTGCGGCTATGGCAATTCCCAGCTTGATCGCTCACCTAGCGCATCAATCCGCCGCAAACGATCCCAATGAACGCTAAATGCCAGTTTCATTTAATGCAAGAAATTTTCCTCTCGGGCGTTATTTCATTGACATCCACACCGCCGCGCCATTCTCAACCAGAGTCGCTCCGCTGCTCTGGCCGAGTAGCGTCAACTCGCCGCGTGAGAGTCTTGACCGCTTCCGATCAGCCAGCTCACGCCCAGTTAGTCTGCATTGCCCTCAATGCCCTTGTCAGCGCCAGACAACACTGATTAAATGGCTTGTACTCACTGCAATTCACGGCAGCGTGAAAGACGCGGCTCGATATGGGAGGGACCCTGAGATGAAACGATTCGGTATTCTGACGGTCATCGCGACCGTCGCGCTCGGCGCGCCGCTGGCGTCGACGCAAGCAGCCAATCTGAAGCTTTTGACGAGTTGGAACCGCGACAACTGGCCGACCTACGCGGTGCTCGATGAATACGTCAAGAACGTTGCTGCGATCGGCGCCGGCAAGGTCAAGATCTCGCTGGCGGGCAAGGAAGTGGTGCCGCCGTTCGAACAGCTCCAGCCAGTCAGCGCCGGCGTGTTCGACATGCTGTTCACACACGGCGTCTACCACGCCGGCTCCAAGGGCATCGCGCTGGTCGCCGACGCCATCGACGCCGACGTCGAGAAGCGGCGCTCGTCGGGCGTCTGGGGCTTCATCGATTCGTACTACCAGAAGCACAACAACCTGAAGCTCGTCGCGCTCACCGCGTCGTCGAGCCAGGGCTATCACATCTTCCTCAAGAAGCCCCTGAGCGCCAACAATGACCTCAAGGGCCGCAAGATCCGCGGCACCCAGAGCTATCACGGCGTCATCCGCCTGCTCGGCGCGTCGCCGGTGGTGCTGCCCGGCGGGCAGATCTACACCGCGCTCGAAAAGGGCGTCGTCGACGGCGCCGCGTGGCCCGCCGCCGGCATGCTGTCGATGAAGCACTTCGAGGTCGCCAAGTACCGCATCCGCCCGACCTTCGGCACTTCGAACCTCGGTGTCTGGGTCAACCTCGCCAAGTGGAAGGGGCTGTCCAAGGCCGACCAGAAGGTCCTGCTCGACGCCGGCCTCAAGACCGAGCGCGAGATGCAGGCGATCGGCGATGCGATCCTGGCCAAGGAAGACGCGACGCTCGACAAGATGGGCCTCGAGTACACAAAGCTTACGCCCGAGACCTACAAGCGCGTCAAAGCGACGTGGAACTCCAGCCTGTGGGACGTCGCCAACAAGTGCTGCGGCGACGGCGCCGGCAAGCTGCGCGAGCTCGCCAGGAAGGCCGGCCTGACGAACTAGTGGAAAGCACTACACCAATAAGTCCCCCTCTCCCCTTGCGGGAGAGGGTCGGGGTGAGGGGTAAGCGCGTCAGCGCGTCAAAAGAGTCTTATGCCGCCTGTCGGCGGCTACCCCCTCACCCGGCGCGCTCCGCGCGCCACCCTCTCCCGCGAGGGGAGAGGGTTCGAAGTTGCGCGATCAGGGCACTGCGGACAAAACGGATGATGATGCCGGGGGCGGCGTGGTGGCGGCATTCCTGAGAGGACTGGCGCGCGCGCATGATGGGCTGACCGACGTCAGCTACCAGTTTGCCAAGCTGTGCCTCGGCATCATCGTCTTCGCCTATTGCTATGAGGTCGGCGCGCGCTATTTCTTCAACGCGCCGACGTGGTGGGCCGACGAGGCGGTGTCGTATTCGCTGTGCATCGGCATCTTCACGATGATGCCGCATGTCACCCGCGAGAAGGGCCACGTCGCCGTCACCCTGCTCGTCGATCTGCTGTCGCCGGCGCGGGCACGGCCGGTCTACTGGTTCATCTACCTGCTCGGCTTCCTCGCCTGCGCCGCCGCCGCCTGGATCAGCCTCGACGAGAACATCCGCCAGGTGGTCAAGGGGGTCCAGCTGATGAAGGTCGAGCCGCTTCCCAAAGTCTGGATCTCGAGCTGGATCACATACGGTTTCGCGTCGTCGGCGCTCTACTACCTGCGCCTGCTGGATTACCGCAAGATCACGGCCAGCGGCGGCGCCGAGGGCGGGATCTCCTGATGGAACGGATCTCCTGATGGAATGGTGGGTCATCCTGACGGCGGGTTTGTGCCTGCTGCTCGCCACCTTCATGACCGGTGCGCCGATCTTCGTCGGCTTCCTGATCATCAACATCGCCGGCGTGATGATCGTCCTCGGCCAGCCCGGCTTCGGCATGGTGGCCAACTCGATCTTCGAGACCACCAACATCGCCGATCTGTCGGCGATCCCGCTGTTCATCCTGATGGGCGAGCTGCTGTTCCGCTCTGGCACCATCGACGTGCTGTTCGATTCGGTCGACAAGCTGGTCGGCCGCGTGCGGGGCCGCCAATACGTGCTGTGCATCGCGCTGTCGACGATCTTCGGCGCCTTGTCGGGCGCCGCCATGGGGGTCGCGGCGATGATGGGCCGCACGCTCTACCCCAGCATGATGTCACGCGGCTACGATTCGAAGCTGTCGACCGGGGCGATCCTCGCCGGCGCCTCGTTGGCGCCGATCATCCCGCCGAGCGTGCTGGTGATCATCATCGGCACGCTGGCCAACGTCTCGATCGCCGGGCTGCTGATCGCCGGCATCCTGCCAGGCCTGATGCTGTCGTCGATGTTCCTGGTCTATACGCTGGCCCGCGTCCGGATAAACCCGGCGCTGTCGGGCGAGGGCGACGGCGAGGACGCGCCGCAGGCCTCGCTGGGCGAAAAGGTGATGGCGGTGGTCCGGGTCTCGCCGTTCGCGATCATCATCTTCTGCGTAATGGGGTTCATCTTGCTGGGCATCGCGACGCCATCGGAATCGGCGGCGACCGGCGTGCTCGGCGCGCTGGCGACGGCGGCCTATTACCGCCGGCTCAACTGGAAAATGTTCTCGGAATCTCTTGGCTCGGCGGCGTTCATCACCTCGATGATCCTGGTGATCATGGCGTCATCCAAGATGTTCTCGCAGCTCTTGGCCTTCACCGGCTCGACCGGTCAGCTCACCCAGCTGGTCACGACGCTCGGCTTCTCGCCCTACGTCATGCTGTTCATCATGATGCTGATCCCGTTCATCCTGTGCATGTTCATCGACCAGATCGCGCTGATGCTGGTGGTGATCCCGATCTACCAGCCGCTGCTGGCGACGTTCGGCTTCGACCAGATCTGGTTCTGGCTGCTGATGCTGCTGAACGTCACCGTCGGCGGCATCACACCGCCGTTCGGCTACACCATCTTCGCCTTCAAGGGCGCGGCCCAGGACGTGCCGCTCGGCGACGTGTTCGCCGCCACCTGGCCGTTCGTCGGCCTGTTCCTGATCGGCATGGTGATCATCGCCGCCTTCCCGCAGCTGGCGACCTGGCTGCCGGCGCTGCTATAGGCGGGCGCGCCTAAATCGGCTTAGCCTGGCTCCGCCGCCGGCTCCAACGTGAGGTGGGTGTCGAGGTAGTCCTCGACATGGGCCATCAGACCCTCGATATGCTCGTTGAAGAAGTGGTTGGCGCCGGGGACGGTGCGGTAATCGATGGTGATGGCGCGCTGCGCCGACAGGCGCTCGGCCAGCGCCGCGGCGGCCTCCTCGGGCACCACCTCGTCGGAATCGCCGTGGACGAACAGCCCCGAGGCGGGGCACGGCGCGAGAAACGAGAAGTCGTAGAGATTGGCCGGCGGCGCGATCGTGATGAAGCCCGAGATCTCGGGCCGGCGCATCAGAAGCTGCATGCCGATCCAGGCGCCGAACGAGAACCCGCCGATCCAGCATTGCGGCGCGTCGGGGTTGGTCGACTGCATCCAGTCGAGCGCAGAGGCGGCGTCGCTCAGCTCGCCGAGGCCGTCGTCATAGACGCCCTGCGAGCGCCCGACGCCACGGAAATTGAACCGGAGAGCCGAGAACCCGCGCCGCGTGAACGCCTGGAACATGTGATAGACGACGCGGTTGTTCATCGTGCCGCCGAACTTCGGGTGCGGATGAAGCAGCAGCGCGATGGGCGAATTGGGGCCCTTGCCGTGGTGATAGCGCCCCTCGAGCCGCCCCTCGGGGCCGTTGAAGATAACCTCAGGCATGCGCCCCGCCCCCCAGCATCGGATTCACGCGCGTCGCCGTAGCCGAGAGGTCTTCGATATATGTTTGTTGCATCCGTTGTGCCGATCCGGTTACCGCGGTTGACTCATGCCGCCGAGACCGTACATTCCCGCCGGACGAGGCCGGCGCCAGACGAAATCCCGCTTGGGACGAGATGACGATCATATCATGAACCCCGACCCTGAATTCAAGCGCGACGACGTTCCTGGAGACATTAGGGTTACGGCGCGGAATTTCCGGCAATGAGCGAACGCATCTATCTCGACTATAACGCCACGGCGCCGGCCAAGCCCGAGGTGGTCGACGCCATGGCCGACATCCTGACCCGCGGCGGCAACGCGTCGTCGATCCACCACTCGGGCCGCCGGGCGCGCGCGGCGGTCGAGGCGGCGCGGCGCGCGCTCGCCGATCTGATCGGCGCGGCGGCGGACGAGGTCGTGTTCGCCGGCTCCGGCACCGATGCCAACAACCAGGCGATACGCTGTTCCGGGCGGCGGCGCGTGCTGTGCTCGGCGATCGAGCACGAATCGGTCCTGTTCGCCGACCCCGACCCGATCCTGCTGCCGGTCGGCGGCAACGGAACCATCGACCTCGACGCGCTCGACCGCGCCCTGTCCGAGAGCGATGAGCCGGCCGTCGTCGCCATCATGCTGGCCAACAACGAGACCGGCGTGATTCAACCGATCGCCGAGGCGACCGCGATCGCCCGGCGCCACGGCGCCTGGCTCCATTGCGACGCGGTGCAGGCATTGGGCAAGATCCCGCTCGATGTCGCCGAGCTCGGCGCCGACTCATACGCGTTCTCGGCCCACAAGCTGGCCGGGCCGCAAGGCGTCGGCGCGCTGGTGGTACGCACGCCCGACGCGCTCGGCCGGCTGATCCACGGCGGCGGCCAGGAGCGCGGCCTCAGGGCCGGCACCGAGAACGTCGCCGGCATCGCCGGCTTCGGCGTCGCCGCCGGGCTCGCCAAGGACGCGCTCGACGCGTTTGCCGGGCTCGCCAACCTGCGCGACGACCTGGAGCGCCGTGTCGCCAATATCGCGCCGGGGCGTGTCGTTTTTGGCGAAGCTTCGCCGCGGCTTCCCAACACCGCCAAGTTCACCATGCCGGGCGTGTCCAGCGAGACCCAGGTGATGGCAATGGACCTCGCCGGCATCGCCATCAGCGCCGGCTCGGCGTGCTCGGCCGGCAAGGTCGAGCCGCCCTACGTGCTGACGGCAATGGGCGTCCCCGACGACGTCGCCGTAACCGCGGTTCGGGTGAGCCTCGGCTGGCGGACGCGCTCCGAGGACATCGATCGCTTCATCGCCGCCTGGCGCGAGCTCTACGAGCGCGCCGGCGCCCGGGCGGCGTGAGGCGGGCGTGCCGCGGGTTATATTCGTCACGCCCGGCGGCGCGCGGCGCGAGATCGACGCGCCGGCCGGCAAGACCGTCCTCGAGATCGCGTGGGACAACGATGTCGACATCGAGGGCGCGTGCGAAGGCTCGATAGCGTGCTCGACCTGCCATGTGATCGTGGCCCGCGACTGGATCGACAAGCTCGACGAGCCGAGCGAGGACGAGGACGACATGCTCGACCTCGCCTGGGGTGTGTGCCCGGCCTCACGCCTCGGCTGCCAGATCACGATCACCGACGCGCTCGACGGCATCGAGCTCGCGCTGCCCGCCGAGACCAACAACCAGTTGGACGGTTGAGGCCGTGATCGCCACCGAGGGCAGCCTGTTCGGGCGCCTTCGCGCGGCTGCCGCGGGCGAATGGGATGGCTATACCCGGCACGAATTCGTCCGCCGCCTGGGTGATGGCTCGCTGCCCGAGGCGTGCTTCCGCCGCTACCTGATCCAGGACTACCTGTTCCTGATCCAGTTCGCCCGCGCCTACGCGCTCGCGGCATACAAGTCGGAGACGTTGGCCGACATTCGCGACGCCGCGCACTCGGTCGCCGCCATCGCCGATACCGAGATGTCTCTGCATGTGACGTACTGCGCCGGCTGGGGGCTCACCGAGGACGACCTCGCCGGGGCGCCGGAAGCGACCGCGACGATGGCTTATACCCGCTACGTGCTGGAGAAGGGCGCCTCGGGCGATCTCCTCGACCTCTACGTCGCGCTCGCGCCGTGCATCGTCGGCTATGCCGAGATCGGAACCTGGCTGCGGGCCGACCCCGACACCAGGACCGAGGGCAATGCCTACGCCGCGTGGATCGATATGTATGCCGGCGCCGACTACCAGGAGGTCGCCAGGGGCGCCGTCGAGCAGCTCGACAGGCTCGAACGCTCGCGCGCCGGGCCGGGTCGGTTCGACGCCCTGGCACGTACTTTCCGCCAAGCGACGCGGCTGGAAATCGCGTTCTGGGACATGGGGCTGTCGCCCTAGGAAACCGTTGTCATGCTCCGCGAATCGGCTACGGCGCCGTCTCGACCATCGACGAGCGGCGGCAAAACGTGTCGTACCAGGCAGCGAGAAGGGGCCGCGTGTCGCGCCAGTCGGGCCGGCACTCGCGGACCTCAATGTAGCCCATCGCCGTCGCGACCGCGATGGGGGCGATGGTCAACGGGCCGGCGAGACGGTCGACCTCGCCCTCGAGCTGATCGAGCGCGGCGGCGATCTTGGCGAGCTGGCGCTCGATGAACGGCTGGTAGCGAAATTCCTCCGGCCGGCGCATCTCGCCGCCGTAGAGGACGGCGGCATCGCACATGCCGTCGCCGAGCGCCTGAAGGCGAAGCACCTCCCAGCGCGCCGCGCCGTCGGTCGGAATCAGCCGGGGGCCGTCATGCAGGCTGTCGAGGTATTCGCAGATCACCGGCGAATCATAGAGCTGCCGGCCGTCGTCGAGGATGACCACCGGAACCTTGTCGAGCGGATTGTTCTCGGCCAGCGCCGCGGGCTTGTCGGTCATGGTCACCATCTCCCAGTCGATCAGATCCGGCTGACCGGTCTCGATCGCGGCGACGCGGATCTTGCGGGTAAATGGTGAAACCGTTGCTCCAAAACCCTTCATCTTGATCCTCCGCCGTTGCCCCTGTGCGCCGATGATTCGGTCGACGACCGCGCCGATATCGGCTGGCAGGCCATCGTTGCGCCAGGCAACCTGCCCGTCGGGGGGCGCCGTGACAAGGGCGCGTTCGCCGGCGAAGCCGGCAGGCCGAGTTATGAGACTATGCCACGCTACGTCGAAAAAATTTATGGAACGTCGGCAATATCAATCACGTTTTGCGTGCGTCCTGACCCATCGGGACGCGGCGCACAATTTTGCGACTGCCGTCCGCTTAAGATTGACAAGCGCCACCGCGCTTCATACCGTTCCTCAACCGCCGGGCAAACCGGGGGAGTCGAGACGGAAGGGGAGTCCGTGGCGACACTTCTCGAGATCGAGAACCTGCATACCCAGTTCTTCACCAGCGCGGGCACGGTGCGCGCTGTCGACGGCATCACCTATTCCGTCGACGAGGGCGAGACGGTCGCCATCGTCGGTGAATCGGGCTGCGGCAAGTCGGTCAGCGCGTTGTCGGTGCTGCGCCTGATCCCCGACCCGCCGGGACGGGTGGTGGACGGTACCATCCGCTTCGCCGGCACGGATCTGCTGGCGCTCAGCGATGCCGAGATCCGCGACGTGCGCGGGCGCGACATCGCCATGGTGTTCCAGGAGCCGATGACCTCGCTCAACCCGGTGCTGTCGATCGGCCGCCAGCTCACCGAGACCCTGTTGCACCATCTCCAAGTCAGCCCGGAGGCGGCGCGCGCGCGCGCGGTCGAGTTGCTCGGACTGGTCGGGATGTCGGATGCGGAGCGCCGGCTGCGTCAGTATCCGCATCATCTCTCCGGCGGCATGCGCCAGCGGGTGATGATCGCCATGGCGCTGTGTTGCGAGCCCAAGCTGATCATCGCCGACGAGCCGACGACCGCGCTCGACGTCACCATTCAGGCGCAGATCCTGGAGCTGATGAAGGATTTGTCCAAGCGCCTCGGCGTCGCGCTTATCGTGATCACGCATAACCTCGGCGTGGTCGCGCGCTATGCCGACCGGGTCAACGTCATGTATGCCGGCAAGATCGTCGAGAGCGGGACGGCGGCCGACATCTATCACGACCCGCGCCATCCCTATACGATCGGGCTGCTCAAATCCGTGCCCCGACTCGACCAGCCGCGGCGCGAGCGGCTCGATCCGATCGAGGGCCAGCCGCCCGATCTTACACGGCTCGACGATGGCTGCGCGTTCCGCCCCCGTTGCCGGTTCGCCACCGAGCAGTGCGCCGGCGCGATCCCGCCGCTCGAGCCGGTCGGCGATGGCCATCACGCGGCGTGCTGGGTCAAGGACCTGGAAGCCGATCAGCAAAGGCAGGCGTCGTGAACGGCGGGGCGGCACCGTTGGTCGAGGTCCGCGACCTCAAGAAGTACTTTCCGGTGACCGAAGGCATCGTGATCAGCCGGACGGTGGCGGAAGTCAAGGCGGTCGATGGGGTAAGCTTCGATATCCAAAAGGGCGAGACCCTTGGGCTGGTCGGCGAATCGGGCTGCGGCAAGACGACGACGGGGCGCTGCCTGCTCAGGCTCGAACATCCGACGGCGGGCCGGATCGTCTATGACGGCGTCGACATGGCGACCCTCGACCGGCGCGGGCTGAGCGCGGTCAGGCAGAAGATTCAGGTCATCTTCCAAGACCCCTACTCATCGCTCAACCCGCGCATGAAGATCGGCGACATCATCGCGGAGCCGATGCGCGTCCATGCAATCGAGCCGAACTCCGCGGACCGCAACAAACGTGTCGCCGAGCTGCTGACGTTGTGCGGGCTGTCGCCCAAGATGGCCGACCGTTACCCACACGAGATGTCGGGCGGCCAGCGCCAGCGCGTCGGCATCGCGCGCGCGTTGTCGATGCGGCCCGAGTTCATCGTCTGCGACGAGGCGGTCAGCGCGCTCGACGTCTCGATCCAGGCCCAGGTGATCAACCTGTTGGAGGATCTCCGCGAGGAGCTCGACCTCACCTATCTGTTCATCGCCCACGACCTCAGCGTGGTCCGGCACCTGTGCCAGCGGGTCGCGGTGATGTATCTCGGCAAGCTGGTCGAGCTTGCCCAATGCGACGAACTGTTCGACAATCCGATGCACCCGTATACGCGGGCGCTGTTGCAGGCGGTGCCGATCCCGGACCCGACGGTCGAAGGAGGACGCGACCATCAGGTGATCCAGGGCGAAGTGCCGAGCCCGATGAATCCGCCGCCGGGCTGCGTGTTTCATCCGAGATGCGCGCTCGCGGTCGAGAGCTGCAGCGCCGCCGCACCCGCGCTTCGCGAGGTCGTACCGGGGCACTGGGCGGCGTGTACCGAAGTTTGAACGATGTTTGAATCAAGAGCCGCGGCGTCGCGGCGGCGCTTGCCAGGGATCAGAGAAATCCCCTAATCGCAGGGAAGGAGTACTGCAGATGAGACGATCCACTTCGAAACTGGCGGCCTCGATCGCCGTCGGCGCGGCGCTCGGCCTCACGGCCGGCACCGCCGCCGCCCAGGAAAAGGGCGGCATCCTGAAATACGTGATCCCGTCCAACCCACCGAGCGCAGATGCGCACCGGGAAACCACATTCGGGACGATTCACCCGTTCGCTCAGTTCTACTCGACGCTTATCCGGGTCAACCCGGACAACCCGTCGTCGCCGACCGACATCGTCTGCGACCTGTGCGTCGGCAACGTGCCGGCGCCGGCCAACGGCGGCAAGAAATACACCTTCAAGATTCGCCGAGGCGTCAAGTGGCACACGCTGTCGGCCACTTCCAAGGCGCCGCCGGCGATGAAGGATGCGTCCGCGCTCATCGGCGGCACCGAGCTCAACGCCCACGACATCGTTGCCACCTTCAAGAAGATCATCTGGCCGCCCAAGGGCGTCCCCAGCGCGCGCAAGGGGTTCTTCGGCATGGTCAAGGCGATCACCGCGCCGAATGACCAGACCGTGGTGTTCGACCTCAAATATCCATCGGGGGCGTTTATCCCGGCCTTGGCGATGCCTTACAATTTCGTCTATCCCAAGAAGGTCCTGGACAAGGACATGCACTGGTTCGAAAAGAACGTGATGGGTACGGGGGCGTTCAGGTTCGTCGAGTGGCAGCCCGGCTCGCACATCAAGGGTGAGCGGAATCCCGATTACTACCGCGAGGGCCAGCCCTATCTCGACGGCACCTCGGCGATCTTCGCCAAGAAGTATTCGGTCAACCTGCAGGCGATACGCGGCGGCCGGGCCTATATCCAGTTCCGCGGCTTCCCGCCCAAGATGCGCGACGATCTGAAAAGGGCG
>PVBE011391795.1_pt1 | contig 62581 bp, 50 predicted proteins | sample 1631181 | NCBI WGS metagenome assembly PVBE01 (sample SAMN08397723, study PRJNA350692) | Marine metagenome, whole genome shotgun sequencing project. | isolation source: water | place: Pacific Ocean | collected 2012-04
CGGTCGGGGGGAGTGGGGTGCTGCGGGCCCGGGGGGCTGGGGGCCGGGGGGGATGGGGGCCTGGGGGCCTGGGGGCCTGGGGGCCTGGGGTTTGGGGACTCGGGGGACGCGGCGTCGGCCGACTCCTCCTGTCCCCACTGCTTCCCGCCCAAGACGTAGTCGCGGTAGTAGACGACCGAGAGGGCGAGCACCACCGCGCCGCCCACCAGCATGCCGAGGGTGCTGCGCCGGGGCCTGGTCTGTTGCTGCTCCAGCTGCTGCAGCCGCCGGAAGGTGCGCCGTCGCCGCCGCTCCTCGCCCCCGGGGTCCGACGGCCGGCATGTCTCCAGCAGCTCACGCAGCTGCCGGGCCGCCTCCTGGGCTGAGGGGCGCTGCTCTGGATCCTTGCTCAGGCACGCGGCCACCAGCTCCCCCAGCCGCGGCGCCACGTCCTCGAAGCAGGGGTCCAGGGGCGCCGGGTCGTCGCCCGTCACCGCCCCGGCCAGCTCCCCCTCGGTCAGGTCGGCGTAGGGGTGGCGGCCGGCGATCATCTGGTGCAGCAGCAGCCCCAGGGCCCAGACCTGGGCCGCGCCGCTGGCCTCGTCGGCGCGCCACTGCTCCGGCGCCCGGTAGAGGGGCGGCGGCGGACCGGGATCCAGCTGCCGCCCGCGCTGGCGTCCGTCCAACCCGGCCACCTGGATCTGACCATCCTCGAGGACCAGCACCTTGCGGTCCGTGGGCGTGACCGAAAAGCGCCCGCTGCGGTGGGCCTGAACCAAAGACTCGGCCAACGCCAGGCCCAGCTCCATGGCCTGCTCGTCCGTCAGCTCCTCGCCGGCGAGCAGGTCCCGCAGGGTCACGGGAGTTGTGGGGTCTCGCTGCTGGCCGGCCATGGATCGACTATATGCCCACATATCCGCGCCCGCGCCAAAAAATGTGCAGCGCCGCGGGCGGGATCACCAGGTCATCGAGTGGTCCCAGGGGGCGTTGGCCATGGCCGCGGCCACGGCCACGATCACCGTGCGGCTCTCCAGCCGCGCCGCGCGCAGCTGCTGCCGCGCCCGGTCGCCAAACAGCTTTTTGGCCAGGCGGTCCTCGTCAGCGTAGAGCCCGCGCACCTGGGAGAAGACCGCGTCGAAGGCCACCGGCTCCTGCTTCAGCGCCGCGAGGACGGCGGCCAGCCTTTTTTTACGCGCCGGCCCGTACTGCTGCGCGAAGCGCGCCCGCTGGGCCTCGCTCCAGCCGAGCACCTTGGCGAAGGCCGCCACGTCCCGGGACAGGTCTCGCTGCTGCTTGGCGGCGTCCTCCAGGTTCGGCACCAGGCTCTCGGCGATCTTGTCCCGCTTGTCGTACCACCGCTTGCGCTGCTTGCGCCGGGTAACGTCGCACAGCACGCTCTGCTGCAGCTCGGCGCCCACCCCGGACTCGACCCGGGGACGCGCCGCGGTGTCGCCGGCTGACGCGCCCGCCCGGATCACCTTGACGATGTCGCTCACCTCGGCCTGCTGGCAGGCGCGCAGCCGCTGCTCGCAGGCGCCCGCGCCCTCGACCTGGACCATCTCGCCCCCGGCCCCCATCACCCTCACCTCGCCGGGCTGCACCGTGGGGCAGGAGAGCCGCAGCTTCGGCGGCGGCCGGAAGATCATGTAGGCGTTGAGCAACAGGGAGACGGCGAGCGTGATCAGCAGAAAGATGGTCAGCAGTCGTCCGCCTGGGGCCTCGTCATCGCTGGGTCCGTTCATGGCGCCCAGTTTACATTAGCTTTCAGCGTTCAGCGTTCAGCTTTCAGCTTTCTGGGGCCAGCTTTCTGCGCAGATTTCTGTGAGGATTCGCGGCTTCAGAGAGTGCAGGCGATCCCCTTGAGGTTGCACTGGCCCAGGGTGCGGCACACCGCGGACGCCTTGCAGTGGGTCGACGACGCGGCCACGCAGGTGCCCTGCTGGTAGGTGCACTCGCCCCAGTATTCGCAGTCGAAGGTGCCGGTGCAGGAGTTGGGCGAGCTGACGTGGGCCGGATAGACGGAGTAGTTCACCGAGGCCCGGCTGCCGAGGCCGCCGCCGCAGCCAACGAGCATCAGCGTGGCGAACAGTGCTGTGATGACGATCAGGTTTCGCATTCTTGCTACCTCGCGCTTGGGTCTCTGTGCCCGTTCGTAGGGGTATAATCGGCACCTGGCCGCGTCGCTTAAGCTGCGATGCCAAAAAAAATCGACCGGACTCCTGGCATGACAAGGAGGTGACCCATGCAGACAGCCATCTCTGTTGGGCTACGCGCTCAAGCTTTCAGCCTTCAGCCTTCAGCTTTCAGCTCCATTGACGACCGCTCTGAGCCCGGTGATGCGGTGCATTACGATGGATTGCGTAAGAGGAGCCTCTCAAATGGGCGCTGTGGATCGGCCAAATGTCGACGCAGCAGATACGAACAAGCTGACCGCCCACCGCTGACCGCTGACCGCTCAACCGTGGACAGGCAGAGACGTCTGATGCTCGAAATCGAATCAACCATCTCTGGTGGTGTTCTACCCCGCCTGCCTCACTCCCACTCGATGGTGGCGGGGGGCTTGCTCGACAGGTCGTAGACGACGCGGTTGACGCCGGCGACGTTGTTGATGATGCGGTCGGAGATGCGGCCCAGCACGTCCATCGGGATCGCGGCGCGGTCGGCGGTCATGGCGTCGGCGCTGGTCACCGCGCGCAGGGCCACCACCCGCTCGTAGGTGCGGTCGTCGCCCATGACGCCCACGGTGCGCACCGGCAGCAGCACGGTGAACGCCTGCCAGATCTCGTCGTACAGCCCGTGCTCGTGCAGCGCCTCGATGAAGATGCGGTCCGCCTCGCGCACGATGTCCAGCTTCTCGTCGGTGACGTCGCCCAGCACGCGGATGGCCAGGCCAGGCCCGGGGAAGGGGTGCCGGCCGAGGATCTTGTGCGGCATGTCCATGGCCCGGCCCAGGGCGCGCACCTCGTCCTTGAACAGGCTGCGCAGAGGCTCCAGCAGCGAAAATGGCAGGCGCTCGGGCAGGCCGCCCACGTTGTGGTGGCTCTTGATCACGGCCGACGGGCCGCGCACGCTCTCGGACTCGATGACGTCGGGGTAGAGCGTCCCCTGGGCCAGCCACTTGACGCCCTGCACGTCGTCGGCCTCCCGCTCGAAGACGTCGATGAAGGTCTTGCCGATGGCCTTGCGCTTGGCCTCGGGGTCCGAGACCCCGGCCAGCACCGAGAGGAACTCCTCCCGGGCGTCCACCACGCGCAGCTCGAGGTCGAAGCGGCCGCGGAACATCTCCACCACCTCCTCGGCCTCCCGGTGGCGCAGCAGGCCGTTGTCCACCAGGATGCAGGTCAGCTGCTTGCCGACGGCGCGGGAGATCAGCGCCGCGGTGACCGACGAGTCCACCCCGCCCGACAGCCCGCAGATCACGCGGTCGTCGCCCACCTGCTGGCGGATGTGGTCGGTCATGGCCTCCACCTGATCCGCGGCGGTCCAGGTCCCGCTGCCGCCGCACAGCTCGAGGGCGAAGCGGCGCAGAAGCTCCATGCCCCGCGCGGTGTGGGTCACCTCGGGGTGGAACTGCACGCCGAAGATCGGCCGCCCCTCGATCTCCAGGGCGGCCACGGCCCCGCCCTCGGTGCGGGCGGTGACCAGCGCGCCGTCGGGCAGCTCGCTGGCCACGTCGTTGTGGCTCATCCAGACTTCGGAGCCGTCGAGCTTTGCGCCCCCCAGCAGGCGGCTTTGATCCGCGCCGGCCTCGTGGCGCACCAGGGTGCGGCCGAACTCCCGCGACGGCCCAGGGGCCACCTTGCCGCCGAGGTGCTCCACCACCAGCTGCATGCCGTAGCAGATGCCGAGCACGGGCAGTCCCGAGGCGAGCACCGACTCTGCCAGCCGCGGCGCCGCCGCGTCGCCCACGCTGGCCGGGCCGCCGGAGAGCACCACACCGAGGCAGGCCGGCAGCTCGCCGGCCAGGCGCTGATCGTTGCAGGGCCAGACCTCGGAGTAGACCCCCAGCTCGCGCACACGCCGGGCGATGAGCAGGGTGGTCTGGGAGCCGAAGTCTATGACGAGGATGCCTTGCCTGAGATCGTCCATGATCTATTCCTTGGTCACCATCACGTCGTGCACGTGGCTCTCGTGGAGCCCCGCCGGGGAGATGCGCACGAACTGCGCGCCGAGGCGCAGGTCATCCACCGTGGGGCAGCCGGTGTAGCCCATGCCGGCGCGCAGGCCGCCGAGCAGCTGGTGCAGCACGTTGCCCACCGGACCGCGGTAGGGCACGCGCCCCTCCACGCCCTCGGGCACGAGCTTCTCCTTGGTCACGCCCTTTTGGAAGTAGCGGTCGGCGCTGCCCTTGGTCATGGCCCCCACCGAGCCCATGCCGCGGTAGACCTTGTAGGCCTCGCCCCGCACCGTGGCCACCTCGCCGGGGGACTCGTCGGTGCCGGCGAACATGCTGCCGATCATCACCGTGCTGGCCCCCGCGGCGATGGCCTTGACCACGTCGCCCGAGGTGCGCACGCCGCCGTCGGCGATGATCGGTACGCCGTGGGGCTCGGCGGCCAGGGCGCAGGCCGCCACGGCCGAAAGCTGGGGCACACCCACGCCTGCCACCGTGAGGGTGGTGCAGATGATGCCCGGCCCCACGCCGACCTTCACCGCGTCGGCGCCCGCGTCGATCAGCGCCTCGGTGCCGGCGGCGGTGGCCACGTTGCCGGCGACGATCTGCGTGTCCCAGCTGGCCTTCAGGTCGCGCACCGTCTGTAGCACGCGGCTGGAGTGGCCGTGGGCCGTGTCCACCACGACGAGGTCGGCGCCGGCCTCGATGAGCGCCGCGCCGCGCTCCACGGCGTCACCGCCGGTGCCGATGGCCGCGCCCACCAGGTAGCGCCCGTCCACGCCGGCGGAGGCTCCGTCGGTCATGGTCTGCTCGCTGATGTCCTTGAGTGTCATCAGCCCCACCAGCTTGCCGTCGTGGTCCACGATGGGCAGCTTCTCCACCTGGTGCTCGATCATCTTGGCCCGGGCCTCCTCCACCGACACCCCCTCGCGGGCGGTGACCACGGTGCGGATCATGCCGTCCGCGATGGGCTGGTCCAGCTTGTCGTGGAAGCGCAGGTCGCGGCGGGTGATGATGCCCACCAGCCTGCCCGCCTCGTCCACCACCGGCAGCCCGGAGATGCCGTGGCCGTTCATCTCGGCCTTGGCCTCGAACAGCGGCTTGTCCGGCGAGACGGTCACCGGGTTGGGCAGAAACGCCGAGCTGCGCGCCTTGACCGTCTTGACCTCGCGCGCCTGTTCGCCCACCGACAGGTTGCGGTGGACGATGCCCACGCCGCCGGCCCGGGCCATGGCCAGGGCCATGCCCGCCTCGGTCACCGTGTCCATGGCTGACGACAGCAGCGGGATGTTGACCTTGAGGTCGCGGGTCAGCCGCGTGGCCAGCTTGACCTCCGCCGGCATCACCTCGCTGGCCGCGGGCAGCAACAACACATCATCGAAGGTCAACGTCAGGGGAGGGAGATCTCTGAGCATGGGTCACCGTCCTGGAATGGTTGCGCGAGATGTTAGGGACGGCGCTGATCGGTGTCAACGTCAGTTGAGGCCTCGACAAATTAACCCAACAGTATCAGTCCACCACGGCCTCGATCAGGCCGCCGATGACGGCGATGGCGATCTCGGCCACCACCCAGCCACCCTCCTCGGCCACCACCGCGGCCACCCCCACGCCCACCGCGGAGTCGGAGCTCTTGACCTTCACCGGCGCCCGGGTGCGGGCCAGCTGCACCACCCGCTCCAGCTCGCCGTGATCGAAGTAGATCCCCCTGCACTTGGGGCAGCGCTCCACCTCCACGCCGTGGTAGGTGTGCAGCAGCATCAACCAGCCGCAGCCGGGGCACTTGACCCCCGCAGGGTACCCCTTGTCCGGCGGTTTCTGCCGCGTCATCTGCGCCATGCCAGCGGCGTCGCCGGTCTGCGCGGCGGCGCAGCGCGCCAGGGTCTCGGGCGACAGCCACACACCCTTGCAGTCGGTGCAGTGATCGACCCGCGCCTCGGCCGCGGCCATGGGATACATCCACCCCTCGCACTTGGGGCAGGTCGCGTCCTGGTCCTTGGTCGTCTCGCTCATGAGCCCATCTTAACCCACAAAAAAATCGCGTGCCCTCGCGGAGAGATGATTTTAAATTGGACCGGAGGCATCAGCGGCGCGCCTCCCGAGGCGGCCAGTGGGCGCGGCCCCTGATCTGAGATATAAAGTAGCTGGCCTCGACATCGATCGGGGTCGGCCCAACCCGAACAAGGAGAAGGAGATGCTGCCCTTCGCCAAGACCAAGACCCTCGAGTCCCAGGTGGACGGTTTTCTGGACACCATCGTCCAGGGTGTGCTCGCGTTGAAGCAGGCGATCAAGGCCTACCTCGAGGGCAGGGAGGACGAGTTCGCCGCCTGCATCAAGAAGGTCAGCGATCTGGAGAGCTCGGCGGACGAGACCCGCAAGCACACCGAGACCGCCCTGTACACCTACTCGCTGATCCCCGAGTCCCGGGGCGACGTGCTCGGGCTCCTGGAGAACCTGGACAACGTCATCGATCGGGCCAAGGCTGTGGTCCAGAGCTTCGAGGTGCAGAAGCCGCAGATCCCCGAGGAGTACCACCCGCGTTTCCTGGAGCTGACCGACCTGTCGATCCAGGCCGTGGACAACGTGGTGCAGGCCGCCCGCTCCTATTTCCGTGACGTGAGGGCCGTGCCGGATCACATCAACAAGGTGGACTTCTACGAGAGCGAGGCGGACCGCATTGGCCTCGCCCTGAAGAAGCTGATCTTCGACTCCGAGCTGGACCTGTCGCACAAGATGCACCTGCGCTACTTCGCCGAGCGCATCGAGGGCATCTCGGACATCGCCGAGCACGTGGCCGAGCGGCTGAACATCGCGGCCATCAAGCGCACCATCTGACGGCATGTTCTTCTTCTACCTCCTCAGCGGACTGTTCCTCGGCTGGTCCCTGGGCGCCAACGACGCGGCCAACGTCTACGGCACCGCGGTGGGGACGCGCATGATCTCGTTCCGCAACGCCGCGCTGTCCTGCAGCGTGTTCCTCTTCATCGGCGCCGTGGCGGGCGGCGCGGGCGCCTCTCACACCCTGGGCAAGCTGGGCGCGGTCAACGCCCTGCCCGGCTCCTTTACGGTGGCCCTGGCCGCGGCGGTGACGGTCACCTGGATGACCCGCCTCAAGCTCCCCGTCTCCACCTCCCAGGCCGTGGTCGGCGCCATCATCGGCTGGAACTTCTTCTCCGGCACCCTCACCGACTACGGCTCGCTGACCAAGATCGTCAGCTCCTGGGTGCTCTGCCCCGTCCTGTCGGCCGGGTTCGCGGTCGTGCTGTTCAAGGTGACCCAGGCGCTGCTGGCGGTGGTCCGGATGCACCTCTTTCGCATCGACGTGCTCAACCGCGTGGCCCTGTTTTTGGTGGGGGCCTTCGCCTCCTACAGCCTGGGAGCCAACAACATCGCCAACGTCATGGGCGTGTTCATCGCCTCCGCCCCGTTCGGGGAGCTGGACCTCTTCGGCCTGATGACCCTGGACGCGGCGCAGCAGCTCTTCGCCCTGGGCGCGGTGGCCATCGGCGTGGGCGTGTTCACCTACTCCCACAAGGTGATGCTCACGGTGGGCAACGAGCTGTTCCGCATGTCGGCCATGGGCGCCTTGATCGTGGTCCTGTCCCAGGCCCTGGTGCTGTTCCTCTTCTCCTCCGAGGGGCTGGAGATGTGGCTGATCCAGCACGGCCTGCCGACCATCCCGCTGGTGCCGGTCTCCAGCTCCCAGGCGGTGATCGGCGCGGTGATCGGCATCGGCCTGGCCAAGGGCGGGAGGAACATCCGCTTCGGCGTGCTGCGGCGCATCGCGTCAGGGTGGGTCTCAACGCCCGTCATCGCCGGGGTCATCGGCTTCGTGCTGTTGTTCGTGGTCCAGAACGTCTTCTCCCAGCAGGTCTTCTCCCCGATCCGCTACAAGATCTCTTACGAGGTGACCCTCAAGCTCAGGGAGCAGCGGCTGTACCACGACAACCTCGGCGCCTTGCTCAACAAGGCGTTCGAGAGCGAGGCCGCCATGCAGCGCGCCGTCAAAAAGCAGCTGCCGTCGGGCGCCGCGGTGACGTCCGTGGTGGAGTATGCCCGGCTGCTCCCCCTGCGGGTGGACAGCGAGTTGATGAAGCCGTACCTCGATCACCGCTGGTACACCAAGGAGCAGGTGGCGGCAGTGGTCCGCCTCCACGGCCGGACCTACCAGCACAGCTGGCAGCTGCGCGACGCGCTGCAGAGCGGCAGCTCCCGGTGGCGCCCTCTCCCGCGTGGCGGAGGGACCAGGCTCCACAACAAGGATCTCTCTGCCAAGCTCCAGCGCCTGCTGGCGCTGTTTCAGGTCCCGGCCACCAGCAAGGAGGAGTGACGCCGGGCCTGCTCCCGGACGCCTCGCGCGTGCTATCCTCGCGGCATGCGAACCACCCTCCTTAATAAGCACCGCCCTGTTGCTCACCGCCTGTGCGAGCCCCAACGTGCCGCAGGAGCCGACCAGCAAGCCCGCCGCCAGCCAGCCGACCAGCGCGCCCGCTACCGAAAAGACCGCCGCCCCCAGGCCGCTGCCCGCCAGCATCGGCTCGGCCACCATGAAGGACGACGGCACGATCGTGTTGCAGCTGCGAGCCGAGGGCCCAGGCGGCATCCGCGGCGACGCGCTGTTCAGTTACAAAAAGGGGGACAAACGGTACGACAAGGTGCTCGAGCACCTGGGCGGCCTGAAGCCCGGCCAGAACAAGCCGGTGCCCCCCTGGCCGGACAAGTAGCGGCGTCAGTTTTCGTCGCCGTGGTCGCGTCCGCGGATCCACCCGGGGTATCTCGGCGGAAACACATGGGCAGTGCAGGTCCTTTTTTTGCCCCCTTGACCCCCCCGATCCCCGGTGCTACAGAATCGGCTTCCCTGAAGAGAGGACGTGGCGTTTGCCCTTTTCCGTAAGGATGTTTGGGAACGAACCTACCTCGAGGAGTACCACGTCATGACTCCGCCTGTTCTCATCCTCCATGCCAACGGCACAAACCGCGACCGCGAGGCCGCCTGGGCCGTGGAGCAAGCCGGCGGCGCGCCACAGATCGTGCACGTCAACCAGCTGCTGGAGGGCCAGCGACGCCTGGCCGACTACCGCATGCTGGTGCTGCCCGGCGGCTTCTCCTACGGCGACGACCTGGGCGCGGGGCGCCTGTGGGCCGTGACCCTGGGGCACCGCCTGGCAGACGATCTGCAGGCCTTCGTGGCCTCGGGCCGGCCGGTGCTCGGCATCTGCAACGGCTTCCAGGCCCTGGTCAAGTCGGGGCTGCTGCCCGGCGTCGCCCTCGACGACAGCGCAAAGCGGCGCGTGACCCTGACCCGCAACGACTCGGGGCGCTTCGAGTGCCGCTGGGTGACGCTGGCGCCCCAGCCCGGGCCCTGCGTCTGGACCCGGGATCTGCCCGAGCCGATCTACTGCCCCGTGGCCCACGGCGAGGGCAAGCTCGTCTGCAGCGACGAGGCGACCCTCGCCGACCTGCAGGAGCGTCAGCTGGTGGCCCTGCGCTACAGCGGCCCGGCCGGCGAGACCGCCGGCTATCCGCACAACCCCAACGGCTCCTGGGGCGACATCGCGGGGATCTGCAACCCGGCGGGCAACGTGCTGGGGCTGATGCCCCACCCCGAGGACCACATCATCCCCCGGCAGCACCCCGGGCACCACCGCGGCCGCGGCGGCGGGCTCGGCCTGGCGCTGTTCCAAAACGGCGTGCGACACGCCGCAAACCTCTGAGGACGAGGAGAGCGTTATGACTGTCACAGCCGTCGTCGGTGCCCAGTGGGGCGATGAGGGCAAGGGGCGTATCATCGACTACCTGGCCCAGCAGGCCGACATGGTGCTCCGCTTCCAGGGCGGGGACAACGCCGGACACACGGTGGTCAACGACCTCGGCACCTTCGCCCTGCACCTGACACCCTCGGGGATCTTCAACCCCGAGACCGCCTGCGTCATCGGCACCGGCGCGGTGGTCTTCCCCGAGGCGCTGATGGAGGAGATGGAGCTGCTCTCCGCGGCCGGCGTGAGCCTGGACAACCTCTGGCTCTCCGAGCGGGCCCAGCTGCTGATGCCCTACCACCGGCTGCTGGACGGCCTGGAGGAGGCGTCCCGCGCAGACGGCAAGAAGATCGGCACCACCAAGCGCGGCATCGGCCCGGCCTACGCAGACAAGGCCGCGCGCTGCGGCCTGCGCCTGGGGGATCTGCTGCGGCCGGCGCACCTGCGCCAGCGGCTGGAGGCGGTGCTCGAGCGCAAGAACCGGCTGCTGGCCTCGTTCGGCGAGGCGCCGCTTACGCTGGAGCCGCTGCTGGAGCAGGCCCTGGGCTGGGGCGAGACCCTGGGCCATCGCATCGTCGACACCCTGCCGATGATCCAGCGGGCCGTGCGCGAGGACCAGCGCGTGCTGCTGGAGGGGCAGCTGGGCGTGATGCGCGACCTGGACTGGGGCATCTACCCCTACGTCACGTCGTCCAACCCGGTGGCCGGCGGCGCCTGCACCGGCGCGGGCCTGCCGCCGCGGGCCATCGACGAGGTCATCGGCGTGGTCAAGGCCTACTCCACCGCGGTGGGCGCGGGCCCCTTCCCCGTCGAACTGCACGACGCAGACGGCGAATTTTTACGCAAGGCGGGCGACGAGTACGGCGCCACCACCGGGCGGCCCCGGCGCTGCGGTTGGTTCGACGGCGTGGCCATCCCCCACGCCACCTGGCTCAACGGCTTCACCGGCATCGCCGTGACCAAGCTCGACGTGCTCGACGGCATGAAGGAGCTGAAGATCTGCACCGGCTACAGGCTGGGCGACGAGCTGCTGACCAGCGTGCCGGACACGCCGGTCTACGAGGAGGTCACGCCGGTCTACGAGACCTGGCCCGGCTGGTCCAGCCCCACGCGAGACGCCCGCGCCTGGGACGACCTGCCCGGCGAGGCCCGGGCCTACCTCGGCCGCATCGCCGAGCTGGCGGGGGTGCCGATCCGCCTGGTCTCCGTCGGCCCCGAGCGCGAACAGCTCATCGTCCTGGAAGAGGCGCTCCTCAACAGCTAACAGCTAGGGGCTTACGCTAATGGCTTCTTACAACCACGAGACCTACCTCTCTCCCTTCACCTGGCGCTACGGGTCCAACGAGATGCGCTTCCTCTGGGGCGAGGCCTACAAGCGCCGGCTGTGGCGCCGCATCTGGGTCGCCCTGGCCGAGGCGCAGCAGACCGCGGGCCTGGTCACCGCCGAGCAGGTGGCCGATCTGCGGGCCCACGAAAACGACATCGACCTCGAGCGCGCCGCCGAGATCGAGGCGCAGATCCACCACGACCTGATGAGCGAGGTGCGCACCTTCTCCGCGCAGTGCGCCGAGGGGCACGGCATCATCCACCTCGGCGCCACGTCAATGGACATCGAGGACAACGCCGACGTGCTGCGTATGCGCGACGCCTTGGACCTGATCCTGACCCGGCTGCGCCAGCTGCTGGAGGCGCTGCTGCAGGCGGTTGAGGACCGGGCCACGGTGCCGACCATGGGCTTCACCCACCTGCAGCCGGCCGAGCCCACCACCATGGGCTACCGCCTGGCCCAGTACGCCCAGGACCTGTGGATGGACTGGACGAGCCTGCGCCAGGTCCGCGGTCAGCTGCGCGGCAAGGGGCTCAAGGGAGCCACCGGCACCTCGGCCTCCTACGTGCAGCTTCTGGCCGGCACCGACGTCACCAGCGAGGTCCTGGAGCAACGGGTCATGGGCGCTTTGGACCTGCCGTCCATGCCGGTGGCGACCCAGACCTACGCCCGCAAGCAGGACTTCGTGGTGCTCTCCACCCTGGCCAGCCTCGGGCAGTCGCTGTACAAGTTCGGCTTCGACCTGCGCCTGCTGCAGTCGCCGACCCTGGGCGAGTGGGCCGAGCCCTTCGGCGCCAAGCAGGTGGGCTCTTCCGCCATGCCGTTCAAGCGGAACCCGATCAACGCAGAGAACATGTGCAGCCTGGCCCGGCTGCTGGCCGGCATGCCGCGGGTGGCCTGGGACAACGCGGCCCACAGCCTGCTGGAGCGCACGCTGGACGACTCGGCCAACCGCCGGGTAGTGCTGCCCGAGGCCTTCCTCATCAGCGACGAGCTGCTCCGCCGGGGAACGCGGCTGATCCGCGAGCTGCAGGTGGACCAGGAGGCCTGCAGCCGCGTGCTGTCGGCCTACGGCACCTTCGCCGCCACCGAGCGGCTGATGATGGAGGCGGTCAAGCGCGGCGGCGACCGGCAGGACCTGCACGAGGTGATCCGGGAGCACTCGCTGCAGGCCTGGTCCCAGGTCAAGCTGGGCCGCACCAACCCCCTGGCCGACCTGCTCTGCGCTGACGAACGCGTCACGCGCTGGGTGCCGGCCGGGGAGGCGCGAGAGCTGCTGGACGCCACCTGGTACGTGGGCGACGCGCCCCGCCGGGCGGTGAGCCTCTGCCGCGAGATCTGGGAGGATCTCGAGGCGTCCGACGAACAGGAAGAATAACCGCAGAGAACGCAAAGAGCGCGGAGAGAAAAAAGGAGAACCGCAGAGAGCAAAGAGAGCGCAGAGGAAAGCTCGAGCAAGGCGGCGGAGTCTGCTGCCTGATCCATTCATTCCCTCTACGTGCTCCGCGTGCGCTGCGTTAAATAAACGTTCATGGAGGAGACTCGATGTTGACATCAGAACAGATCCAACAGGCCATCCCCCACACGCTGCTGCGCGCGGACCTCCCCGGTCTCGATGGCCGCGTGGAGGGCAAGGTGCGCGACAGCTTCGTCCAGGACGGCAAGCGCGTGCTGGTGACCACCGACCGCGTCTCGGCCTTCGACCGCGTGCTCGGGGCGATCCCCTTCAAGGGGCAGGTGCTCAACCAGCTGTCGGCGTGGTGGTTCGAGCAGACCAGTGACATCGTGGGCAACCACGTGCTGGCCGTGCCCGATCCCAACGTGACCATCGCCCACGAGGCCGACGCGCTGCAGGTGGAGGTCATCGTGCGCGGGTTCATCACCGGCGTGACCTCCACTGCGCTGTGGACCCTCTACGAGCAAGGGGTGGACCGGCCCTACGGCCTGGAGCTGCCCCCGGGGCTGAAGAAGAACGACGCCCTGCCCGAGCCGGTGATCACGCCCACCACCAAGGCCACCGGCGGCGCCCACGACGAGCGCCTCACCTGCGACGAGGTGGTACAGCACAACCTGGTGCAGGCCGACCTCTGGCGACAGGTGCAGGCGGCGGCGCTGGCGATCTTCAAGCGCGGCCAGCAGGTGGCCCGCGAGGCCGGGCTGATCCTGGTGGACACCAAGTACGAGTTCGGGCTGATCGACGGCAAGCTGGCCCTCATCGACGAGGTGCACACGCCCGACTCCAGCCGCTACTGGGTGACAGAGAGCTACGAGGCCACCCGCGGCACGGACCGGGCGCCCGAGCAGTTCGACAAGGAGGCGCTGCGGCTGTGGTATGTGGAGCAGGGCTTCCGCGGCGAGGGCGAGGCGCCGGCCATGCCGACCGAGGTGCAGGAGATGATGGCCCGGCGCTACGTGGCGGCCTACGAGCGCCTCACCGGCGAGACCTTCGTGCCCGGCGAGCAGCCGGCGGCCGCGCGCATCGAGCAGTCCGTCAAGGCGTACTTCTAGGAGGGAGACATGTTCGTACCGATCATCATGGGGTCCAAGGCGGATCTTTCGCACGGCCAGGCCATCGCCGACGCGTTGGCGGCCCTGGAGATAGACAGCGAGCTGCGCGTGGCCTCGGCCCACAAGGCGACCCGCTACCTGCTCGGCGTTTTGGCGGCCTACGAGGAGGACGGGCGGCCCAAGGTTTACGTCACCGTGGCCGGGCGATCCAACGCCCTGTCCGCTCTGGTGGACGCCAACGTCACCTGGCCGGTCATCGCCTGCCCGCCCTACTCCGGCAGCTTCGCCGGCGCGGACATCTACTCCTCGCTGCGCCTGCCCTCGGGGGTGGCGCCGGCGGTGGTGCTCGAGCCGAAGAGCGCGGCCCTGCTGGCGGCCAAGATGTTCGGGCTGGGCGACGCGGCCCTGCGCGACCGCATCGCCGCGGCCCAGAAGGGGTACCGCGACACCATCGAGGCTGACGATCAGGAGCTGAGCTCCAAAGAGGAGTAGACATGACCCGCGACGGGTTCGCCAGCGATTCTCCCAAGGAAGCCTGCGGTGTAGTCGGCGTCTACGCGCCCGGCACCGACGTGGCGCGCAGCGCCTTCTTCGCGCTCTATGCCATGCAGCACCGTGGCCAGGAGAGCGCGGGCATCTGCACCAGCGACGGCTGCTCCACCTTCATCCATCGCGGCATGGGGCTGGTGACCCAGGTCTTTGACGAGCAGAACCTCGGGCCGCTCAAGGGGCACCTCGGCGTGGGGCACATCCGCTACTCCACCGCCGGGTCCTCGGCCCTGCGCAACGCCCAGCCCTACCTCATCGAGACCATGCACGGGCCCCTGGCCCTGGGGCATAACGGCAACCTCCCCTCGGTCAAGCCGCTGCGGCGCAAGCTGCTGGAGCGTGGCGTCGGGCTCTCGTCGTCCACCGACAGCGAGGTCATCGCTCAGATGATCGCCGCGCCCCCGCCGGGGGGCGACGCCGGCACCGCCGACTGGGAGGGACGCATCGCGGCCTTCATGGCCGAGGCCGACGGCGCCTACTCCCTGGTGCTGATGACCCAGCACGCGATCTTCGGCGTGCGCGACCCGCTCGGCCTGCGGCCGCTGTGCGTGGGCAAGCTCGGCGGCGGCGGCGGCACCCTCGGCTACGTGGTGGCCTCGGAGTCCTGCGCCCTGGCCACCATCGGCGCTCAGTACATTCGCGACGTGCGGCCCGGCGAGATCGTGCGGCTGGACGGCGGCGGCCTGCGCTCGATCCAGGGTCGGGAGCCCTCCGAGCGCCAGGCGATGTGCGTCTTCGAGTACGTCTACTTCGCCCGGCCCGACTCGGTCTGCGAAGGGCAGACCGTGCACGCCGTGCGCGAGGGGCTCGGGGCCCAGGTGGCCCGCGAGGCGCCGGTGGAGGCCGACGTGGTGGTGGGCGTGCCCGACTCGGCCACCAGCTCGGCCATCGGCTTCGCCGCCGAGTCCGGCATCCCCTACGGCGAGGGGCTGCTGAAGAACCGCTACATCGGGCGCACCTTCATCCAGCCCGACGACCGGCTGCGGCGCATGGGCGTGCAGCTGAAGTACAACCCCCTGGTGGACAACCTCCAGGGCAAGCGGGTGGTGCTGGTGGACGACTCCATCGTGCGGGGCAACACCGCCGGGCCGCTGGTGCGGATGGTGCGCGAGGGCGGCGCCCGTGAGGTGCACCTGCGCATCGCCTCGCCGCCGGTGCGCTACCCCTGCTTCATGGGGGTCGACATGCCGACCCACGCCGAGCTCATCGCCCACCGCCGCTCGGTGGAGGAGATCTGCCGGCACACCGGCGCGGACAGCCTGGCCTACGTCTCCCACGAGGGGATGATGAAGGTGGTCACCGAGAACATCGAAGGCGACACCCCCGGCCACTGCTCGGCTTGCTTCTCCGGGGAGTACCCCCTGGACGTGCAGTCCTGCGTGGAGGATGCGGCCGACGCCGAGCAGATGGTCTTCGAGGGCATCACAGGTGAGTGGAAGAGCATCCAGTAAGAGATACGTAGGGTGGGGGGGCTCGTCCCCGCCACAGGGGACACGGGAAAGGAGCGGAGTACACAATGAACGTACTGGTAGTCGGCAGCGGCGGGCGCGAGCACACCCTGGCCTGGTGCCTGGCCCGCTCGCCGCGGGTGGAGCGGGTCTACGTGGCGCCGGGCAACGGCGGCACCGCGGACGGCATGGTCAACGTGGCGATCGAGGACACCGACCTGGACGGGCTGTTGGCCTTCGCCGCGGAGCACGACGTCGGCATGACCATGGTGGGGCCCGAGGTGCCCCTGGCCGCGGGCATCGTGGATCGCTTCTCCGCCGCCGGGCTGCGGGCCTTCGGGCCGGGCGCCGACGCGGCGCGGATGGAGGGGTCCAAGGCCTTCGCCAAGGCGTTCATGGCGCGGCACGACATCCCCACCGCGGCCTTCGCCGTCTTCACCGAGGTGGAGGCGGCCCGCGAGCACCTGCGCGGCGTGGACTACCCCGTGGTGATCAAGGCCTCGGGCCTGGCCGGGGCAAGGGCGTGCTGCTACCGGAGGACACCGACGAGGCCCTCGAGGAGCTGGACCGGGTGATGGTGCAGCGAGCCTTCGGCGACGCCGGCGACGAGGTGGTCATCGAGCAGCGACTCTGCGGCCACGAGGCGTCGGTGCTGGCGTTTTGCGACGGGCAGGACCTGGCGGTGATGCCGGTGGCCCAGGATCACAAGCGCGTCTTCGAGAGGGACCGCGGGCCGAACACCGGCGGCATGGGCGCCTTCGCCCCGTCGCCGCACCTGTCGCCCGAGCTGCTAGAGCAGGTGACGGACGGCGTGCTGCGGCGCACCATGGAAGGGCTGCGCGCCGAGGGCATGCCGTACGTCGGCGTGCTCTACGCCGGGCTGATGCTCACCGACAGCGGCCCGCAGGTGCTGGAGTTCAACTGCCGCTTCGGCGACCCGGAGACCCAGGTGCTGCTGCCGCTGCTGGACAGCGACCTGCTCGACGTGCTGGAGGCCTGCGTGGACGGCCGCCTGGCCCAAACCTCGGTGCGCTGGAAGGAGGCCGCCGCGGCCACGGTGGTGGCGGCAGCCCCGGGCTACCCGGGCAGCTACAAAAAGGGGCTGCCCATCAGCGGGCTGGAGCGGGCCGGCGCCCTCGACGGCGTGATGGTCTTCCACGCCGGCACCCGCGTCGACGGCGACGCCATGGTCACCAGCGGCGGCCGCGTGCTGGCGGTCACCGGCAGCGGGCTGGACCTCGAGACCGCGCTGGCCCGGGCCTACGCTGGCATCGACGAGATCCATTTCGAGGGCCTCCACTTCCGCGGCGACATCGGCCGCTCGCGGAGCGAGGGTTAACGCAATAGGTAACCGCGGGTCCGTCCCGCGTCTTTCCACCAACCAGGATATCGCTCTATTTCAAAAGGAGACGAAACGTGGCTGACAAGAAGCTGGCGCTGCTGAGCGTATACGACAAGACGGGTTTGCTGGAGCTGGGCGCAGGCCTGGCCGAGCTGGGATTCACCCTGGTGGCGTCGGGCGGCACGGCCCGGGCGCTGGCGGAGGCGAACCTGGCGGTGACCTCCGTGGAGGAGATCACCGGCTCCGCCGAGCTCCTCGGCGGCCGGGTCAAGACCCTGCACCCGCATGTCCACGGCGGCATCCTGGCCCGCCGCACCGACGAGCACCTGGCCGAGCTGGCCGCCGCCGGCGTGGCGCCCATCGACCTGGTGATCTGCAACCTCTACCCCTTCGTGGAGACCGTGGCCCGCGAGGGCGTGACGGCCCAGGAGGTGGTGGAGCAGATCGATATCGGCGGCGTGACCCTGCTGCGGGCCGCGGCCAAGAACCACGAGTCGGTGGCCGCCGTCTGCGACCCGGCGGACTACGAGGAGCTCCTCGGCGCGCTGCGCGAAGGTGAGCTGTCGGTTGAGGCGCGCCAGCGCATGGCGCTCAAGGCCTTCGCCCACACCGCGGCCTACGACGGCGCCATCTGCCAGTGGATGGCGGCCCAGGTCCAGGGCGACGACCCGCTGCCGCCGGTGATCAGCGTGGTGGCCGAGCGCGACCTCAAGCTGCGCTACGGCGAGAACCCGCACCAGAAGGGGGCGCTCTACACCCGCGTGGGCCAGCCTCGGGCCATGGACAAGCTCCGCGGCAAGAAGCTGAGCTTCAACAACATCGTGGACCTCGAGGCGGCCTGGGCCATGCCCCAGGAGTTTACCCGGCCCACGGTGGCCATCATCAAGCACACCAACCCCTGCGGGCTGGCCTCGGCCGAGACCCTGGTGGAGGCCTACAAGCTGGCCCTGGAGTGCGACCCGGTGTCGGCCTTCGGCTCCATCATCGCCACCAACCGGCCCATGGACCTGGCCCTGGTGGAGACCATCGACAAGCTCTTCGTCGAGGTGCTGGTGGCACCGTCGTACACCCCCGAGGCCATCGAGTGGCTCTCCAAAAAGAAGAAGAAGTGCCGCGTGGTGGCCATGGGCGGGGCGGACCAGCCCCACGTGGTGCGCGTCGGCCGCGCCGGCCTGCTGGTGCAGACCGCCGACGACCAGGGCGTGGACACCTCCACCTGGAAGATCGCCACCTCGCGCGAGCCCACCGAGGAGGAGCGCAGCGGCCTGGCCTTCGGCTGGCTGGTGGTCAAGCACGTCAAGTCCAACGCCATCGTCTTCACCAAGGGGACGGCCACCGTGGGCGTGGGCGCCGGCCAGATGAACCGCGTGGACTCGGTGTTCCTGGCGGCGCGGCGGGCGGGCGATCGGGCCAGGGGCTCGGTCATGGCCTCGGACGCCTTCTTCCCCTTCCCCGACGGCGTGGAGACCGCGGCCGAGGCGGGCGTCACCGCCTGCATCCAGCCGGGCGGCTCCATCCGTGACGAGGAGGTCATCGCCGCGGCGGACCGCCTCGGCATGGCCATGGTGCTCACCGGACAACGACACTTCAGGCACTAGCGACGGAGGGCGGTGCCCTCCGCCGCCAGTGGGTTGAAAGGTTCGAAGGTTCAAGGTTCGAAGGTTAATGGACTGGAAGCTCAAACGGTTCGAAGGTTGGGCCAGAGGCTTGGGATGATCTACCGCATCGAGATAACTCCGACAGACCCTGACTGCGACGCTCGGGGGACCGGGCTGCTTTCACAGATTCGCGCTCTCGGAATCCATACAGTCACAGCGGTGTCCGTGTCCGACCTGGTGTTTCTGGACGGCGAGCTTGACGACGACACCATGGAGGAGATTACCCAGAAACTGCTGGTGGATCCTGTGGTGGACGAGGTCTCCTGGAGCCAGCAAACGGCAAGCGAAGCGAGCCGCAAGCCACAAAACCTTCAAACCTTCAAACCTTCAAACCTTCAAACGCAGCGCCACCTCGTCGAGGTGGCGCTGCTCCCCGGCGTGACCGACACCGCGTCGGAGAACCTGCTGCTGGGGGCCGAGATCATCGGGCGGCCCGGGGTGCGGGCCGCGGCGCTGGGGCGGCGGTACGTGCTGCTCGGCGAGCTGGCCGACGACGAGGTGCGGCGCGTGGCCGAGGGGCTCCTGGCCAACGGCGTGATCCAGACCTACGCCGTGGACCGGCCGGTGGACGCCCCCCTGGCCCGGGTGCAGCAGACCGCCACCGTGGTGGAGCGGATCCCGCTGCGCGCGGCCGACGACGCGGAGCTCGAGCGCGTCAGCGCCGAGCGGCGGCTGTCGCTGAACCTGGAGGAGATGCAGGCCATTCGCGCCTACTACCAGGAGCAGGACCGGGAGCCCACGGACCTCGAGCTGGAGATGTTGGCCCAGACCTGGTCCGAGCACTGCGTACACAAGACCTTCCGCGCCACCATCCACTATACCGAGGAGGGCCAAAAGGAAGAGCAGGTCATCGAGTCCATGCTGCGGACCTACATCCGCGGCGCCACCGACAAGGCGGCCAAGCCGTGGGTCCACTCGGCCTTCGTCGACAACGCCGGCATCGTGGCCTTCGACGACGAGCTGGACCTGGCGTTCAAGGTGGAGACCCACAACCATCCGTCGGCGCTGGAGCCCTTCGGCGGGGCCAACACCGGCGTGGGCGGCGTGGTCCGCGACGTCATGGGCGTGTCCGCGCGGCCCATCGCCACCACCGACGTGCTCTGCTTCGGGCCTCAGGACATGGCCTTCGAGGACCTGCCGAAGAACGTGCTGCACCCGACCCGCATCCAGGACGGCGTGACCGCCGGCGTGGAGGACTACGTCAACAAGATGGGCATCCCCACGGTCAACGGGGCCATCCTCTACCACCCGGGGTACACCTCGAACCCGTTGGTCTTCTGCGGCTGCCTCGGCGTGCTGCCCCGGGGCTCGCACCCCACCGCGCCGCAGCCCGGGGACCTGGTGGTGAGCCTGGGCGGTCGCACCGGCCGTGACGGCCTGCGCGGCGCCACCTTCTCCTCCATGGAGATGACCCACGAGACCGGGCAGGTGGCGGGCAGCGCCGTGCAGATCGGCCACCCGATCCAGGAAAAGCAGGTATTGGAGGTGCAGCTGCTGGCCCGGGACGAGGAGCTCTACACCGCCATCACAGACTGCGGCGCCGGCGGCCTCTCCTCGGCCGTGGGTGAGATGGGCGAGAAGCTGGGCGCCGACGTCCAGCTGCAGGACGTGCCGCTGAAGTACGCCGGGCTCCAGCCCTGGGAGATATGGCTCTCCGAGGCCCAGGAGCGCATGGTCATGGCCGTGCCCACCGAAAACTGGCCCCGGCTGCGACAGCTGTGCGCGCGCCACGACGTGGAGGCCACGGCCCTGGGCACCTTCACCGGCGACGGCCTGCTCACCGTGCGCCACGGCGACGAGGTGGTGGGCAGCCTGCGCATGGATTTTCTGCACGACGGCCTGCCGCCGCGCTCCATGACCGCGCACTGGGCGCCGCCGGCTCACGCGGAGCCGGAATTGCCCGTGGTCGACGACCTCACCGGCGAGCTGCTGGCGCTGCTGGCCGATCCGGTGATCCGCAGCAAGGAGGACGTGGTGCGCCGCTACGACCACGAGGTGCAGGGCGGCACCGTGGTCAAGCCCCTGGTCGGCGCGGCCGAGGGGGGTCCGGGCGACGCCGCCGTGCTGGTGCCCCTGGACGCCGCCATGAGACCGGGCGGCTGCGACCGCGGCGCGGCGCTGTCCGCCGGCGTCAACCCGTTCTATTCCGCCATCGACCCGTACGCCATGGCATGGGCCGCCGTGGACGAGGCCATGCGCAACCTGGTGGCCGTGGGCGGCGACCCGGATCAGACCTCGGTGCTGGACAACTTCTGCTGGGGCAACCCGAACAAGCCCGACCGCCTGGCCGGCCTGGTGCGCTGCGCCCGGGGCTGCCACGACGCGGCCGTGGCCTTCGGCGTGCCCTACGTCTCGGGCAAGGACAGCCTCAACAACGAGTACGCCGACGTCACCGGCGAGCGCCTGGCCATCCCCGGCACCTTGCTCATCTCGGCGCTGGGTATCGTGCCCGACGTGGGCCGCACCTGCACCATGGACCTCAAGGCCGCCGGGGACCTGCTCTACGTGGTGGGCCAGACCGCCGCCGAGCTGGGCGGTTCGGCCTACTACCGCAGGGCGGGCCACACCGGCGCCTCGGTGCCGGACCCGTCCGGCTGCAACCCCGCGCTGCTGCGCGCCGTGTACCGCGCCGTCTCCGGCGGCCTGGTGCGCGCCTGCCACGACTGCTCCGAGGGCGGCCTGGCCGTGGCCGCCGCGGAGATGGCCCTGGCCGGCCGCCTTGGCCTCGAGCTGGATCTGGGCGCAATACCGCTGCGCGGCGCCGTGGACCGCGACGACAACCTGGCCTTCGCCGAGTCGCTCAGCCGCCTGGTGCTGGAGGTCAAGCCGGAGGACGCCGCGGCCTTCGAGGCCTGCCTGGGAGACCTGCCCTGGGTTTGCGCGGGCCGGGTGCGTGACGACGACGTTATCGCGTTAAGAGGCCTCGGCGGGGCCCCCGTCGTCGAGACCACCGTGGCCGCTGCCGAGCACGCCTGGCGCGGCCACGTGTCCGGGCCCGCCCAATAGAGCGATATCAGCGATAGGTGATCGTCACCCGGTCGAGCACCGGCGTGCGGGCAAAGTCCGAGGACATCTGCGCGCGGTACTGGATATAGCGATGCCCCTTGTGCTTGGGGTTGATCTTGGCCACCGCGGGCTGCTTTGTGGACAGGTAGTGGTCCGTGATGCCGGTGGGCCCCTGCCAGAAAGCGCTGGTCAGGGTGGAGGGGCTGGCCGCCGACCGCAGCTGGAGCTTGATGGAGGTCCCCGCTGGCACTTTGGCGACCCAGGTGAGGGTGGCGTATGTCGGGGCGGCGATCTTGGTGTCGAGGACCCGTGAGGTGAAGGTGTGCGTCGCCTTGCGGGACGTCACGTCCCCCGGATCGCGCACGCTGATCCCCGCCGCGCCCACGGTGGGGAGGATCGACCGCCGGGAGGTGGAGTAGGCCCCCTTGGCGCCCCAGTAGATGTACGAACCGGTCTGGTAGCTCTTGGCGTCGCGGTGGTTGGCGAAGACGAGATCGCGTTGGCCGTCGCCGTCGAGGTCCACCGCGCCGGCGGCGATGGCCCCCACCGTGGGCAGCCCGGTGCGTCCGTTGACCGAGTAGCCCGAGGCAGCCCCCCAGTAGATATAGGAGTTGAGCTTGTACCCCTTGCCGTCGGTGTAGTTGCTGAGCACCACGTCGAGGTGGCCGTCGGCGTTGAGGTCCGCCACCGCGGTGTGGCGCGCGCCGACGCCGGGCAGCTCCGCCCGCGATTTGGCGGAGAGGCCGCTCTTGGCGCCCCAGTAGATGTAGGAGTTGAGCTTGTACTCCTTGCCGTCGGTGTGGTTGGCGAACAGCACGTCGAGCCAGCCGTCCTTGTTCAGATCCGCCATGGAGCAGGAGAGCGCCCCCACCGAGGGCAGGGTGGTGACGTTGGTGGCGGAGAAGCCGTCCTTGCCGCCCCAGTAGACCAGGGAGTCGAGCTTGTGCCCCTTGGCGTCGCGGTGGTTGGCGAAGACCAGGTCGAGGAAGCCGTCGTTGTTCAGGTCGCCGACGGCGACGTCCTGGGCCCCCGATGTGGCCAGGTTCAGGCGCTTGCTCGGTGAGTAGCCGATGGCCGAGCCCCAGTAGACGTAGGAGTCGACCTTGTAGCTGCCCCTGCTGCCGCTGTTGGCCACGATGATGTCGAGGTAGCCGTCGCCGTCCAGGTCGACCACGTGGTTACCCCGGGCCTCGAGGGTCGGCAGCAGCACCCGCTTGACCGAGGAGTAGCCGGCGGCCGAGCCCCAGAAGACGGTGGAGGAGATGGGCGTGGCGCCGCTGGCGCCCGCGCTGCTGACCACCAGGTCCTGGTGGCCGTCGTCGTCGAGGTCGGCGCTTGAGATGTCGCGCGCGCCGACGGTGGTCAGCGTCCCCCGGTTGGTGGCGGAGAAGCCCACCTTGGAGCCCCAGTAGAGGTAGGAGTTGAGCTTGTACGACGTGCCGTCGCGGAGGTTGGCGAAGGCCAGGTCGAGGCGCCCGTCTCCGTTGAGGTCGTGGGTGTCCAGCAGCTGGACCGTGCCCCGGGCCGAGACGTACATCTTGGCCCCGGCGCAGGAGAGCTGCCCCGCGTTGAAGTGGGAGAAGGTGTCGTCCACCAGCGACGAGAGCGCCACGCTGTCGGGGGTCGCGTCTGGAAGGCCCTTGTCCTTGCCGGCGTCGGGGACCGCGTGCTCGTGCGCGCACCCGCCGTCTTGCGCGAGCTTGTTGATTTCCACGGTGCAGCCCGCCGCGATGGACAGCAGGGTGAGCGAGGCGAGGAGCCTGGGTAGTTGTCTTTTCATCTTCACCATTGCTACTAAAATTCCACGGTCCAGAGGATTCCGGCGGTGCCGTCGCCCACGCTCGGCGTGAGACTCACCGGGCGGGGCCGCTCCCGGTCGAACCAGCCCCCCTCCCAGAAAAAGAGCACCACGGACGCCGCCAGCAGCGCGCCGGAGACGCCGAACATGACGTTGGCGCCCACGGCCTCTCGTCGCATGCTCGCCTCGAGCTCGTCGAGCCGCGCGGTCTTGTTTTCCGGGGTGACCGCGTACTCCTCGGCGCTCTTTTTGATCGAGAGGCCGAGGCCGACCCCCGTGACCAGCGCGGCCAGCGCGCCCCCTGCAGCGACCCAGGTCCAGATAATCCGCCGATGCCGCGTCGGGGCCTGGTAGCCGTGCTTCAGGGGATCTTCATGCTTCAGCGGCAGCGAGAGCGTCGTCAGCTTGTGCGCCCGAACTTTGACCTTGCGCGTGCGGGGCTTGAAGCCGTCCTTGCGTACGGTGATGGTGTAGGCGCCGGGCGGCAGCGGGGTCTCGACCACAGGCGTGGAGCCCACGATCTCCTTGTTGATGTAGACCCGCGCCCCCGGGGGGGAGGACTTGACGGTGAGGGTCCCCTGGACCTTCTTCAGCGTGGCGTTGATGGTCACGATCCCTCCCTTGACCATGACGATGTCCTCGCCGTGCTCCCACTCGCCGTCCGGGGTGCGGACCACCACCCGGTGCCGCCCCTCCGCGACCCGCCCCATGTAGGGCACCACGCCGACCTGCTCGCCGTCGATGAGGACCAGCGCGCCCTTGCGGAGGGAGACCACGGAGAGGGAGCCGCTGACGCTGGGCTTCTTGCCGGTGCCGCGCTGGACCTCCCTGAAGAACAGCTGCATGTCGGGCTTGAAGCGTTTGGCGTACTGGGCGATGCGGGGGTTGTAGAGCAGGGCCTGGCGCAGCGCTTTTTGGGCCGCGGCGTCGTCGCCGAGGAGCAGGTTGCAGTGGGCGATGCTGAGGTAGATGTCGCCCCTCAGCTTGGACGAACGGGCCAGGTCGCGTGCCTGCTCCAGCGCGATGAGCGCGCGCAGACAGTCTCCCTTCTTGATCACCAGGTAGCGCCCCTTGACGAACAGGGACCGGGCCTTGCTGTCCTGCGCCGGCGCCGGCGGCGAGCACAGCAGCAGCGCCGCCACGCAGAGCGTGGCAGCTGTCCTGGCCCGGCGCCTTGTCCAACCATCATTGAGCACGAAGGAAAGTTTAACGTGGTTTCACCCGGGGGGGAAGTTTGGCCCTACCAAGTTCGGTGAAACGCCAGCCCGCGCCGGCTGGCCACCCAGAGGCCGCCGGCCCGGGGCACCGCCGCCGTGACGTCCCTTCCCGGCGCGGCCAGGGGCCGCTCGGCCCACGCGCGCCTGGCGCCCGGCGTCATCAGGCTGGTCAGCGACAGCGTGCGCAGGCCGGTCATGGTGCTGGCGTACAGCGCGCCGGCGTGGACCCGCAGGCCGCCGAAGTTGACCCACCCGCCGCCCAGCTGGGTGGCCTCCACCTTGCCCGCCTTGCTCACCAGCCGGCTCACGCCGCTGTTGTAGGTGCCGGCGTAGACCGCGCCGCCGTGGACCACCAGGGCGGTGACGTAGTCGTCGGCCAGGTGCCCGCTGGACACCGAATAGCGCTCGTAGCGCCGCGCGCGCGGAAACCAGCGGTAGAGCCCCTTGCTGGTGCCGATCCAGAGGGTGCCGTCGTCGTGCTCGGCAGCGGCCCACACCGAGGCCACTGGCAGCCCCTGCTTGACCCCCAGGGCCGTCACCACCTCGCCGCGGATGATCACAGCGCCCCGGGCGGTGCCTGCCAGCACGCCGCCCTTTTTCAGCGCCAGCACGGTGTGCACCTCGGGGTGCGACAGGCCGTGGGTCACCCCGAAGGCCTTGACCCGCCGGCTGCGGACGCGGAAGACCCCCCGGGAGGTGGCCACCCAGAGGGAGCGCGGAGTGGTCGCCGCAGCTCGCCCCACGGCCATGGCGTTGATCCTGCCGTCGAGGCGGTCGCCGCGCAGGCCGCCGGTTCGCCAGCGGCCGCCCGAGAGGGAGGCCAGGCCCTTGTCGAAGGTGCCGACCCACAGGCGCTTGCCCTGGACGGCCAGGGCCGAGATGTCATTGGACGGCGGCCCCGGCAGCGCCACCCGCCGGAAGGCAGCTCCACCGCGGCGGAGCCACAGGCCGGCGCGGGTGCCGGCGCAGGTGACGCCGTGGCCGCGGGCCAGGACGTTGACGTACGCTGCCGGGGTGGGCTGGCCTGGCTCGCTTACCTGGCGTCCGCCCACCAGGCGCCGGATCCCCTGGCCGTAGCCGCCCAGCAGCAGCTCACGCCGCCGGGACAGCAGGGCCCGGGCGTCCATCGCCGAGACGGCCGCGGCGCGGCCGCTTCGCCCCAGCGCCACCACGCCGCCCAGGGTGCCCACCAGCAGGCGCCCATCCCTGGCGCGCGCCAGGCTCCAGACCAGCGGGCTCGGCAGGCTCGCCTTGACGGGGCGCAGGGTGCCGCGCCGGGCTCGCCAGAGCCCCTCGCCGGCGCTGCCGAAGACCAGCCCACCGCCCCAGGCCGTGACCGAGGTCAGCCGCGGCGCCTTTTTGCGCCCCGCCGCGGGCAGCGGCGTCAGGCGGGTCGTGCCCTCCTGCAGGCTGAAGGCACCCTTCCAGGTGGCCGCGTAGAGGCGCCCGCCACGCCAAACCAGGTCCCGCACAGCCGGGCCCGGGATGGTCAGGTCCAGCGCCAGCTTGCCTTCCCCGCGGGTCAGCCGCGCCAGGCCGCGCTCGGTGCCGACCCAGACGTGCGCGCCCCGTCGCAGCAGGGCGAAGACCGCCGTGCCGGGCAGGCCGCTCTGGCGCGCCCAGGCCTGGCGCACGGCCCCGCGCCGGTCGAGCAGGGCCAGGCCGCCGCGGCTGCCGGCCAGCACCCGGCCTCCGGACAGCGGCAGGCAGGCGTGGACGTTGTTCCGCTCGGTGTGGACCACCGGCGCTGCCATGACCGCCTGCACGGCGGCCAGCACCAGGGCGCCCACCACCACGCCGATACGCAGTATGTGATTACTCATTGTCCGCCCCCTCGGTGGTCTTGCCCGTCTCCGGGTGGAAGGTGACCGAAAACACGCTGCGGTTGTAGGCCTTGTCCACGGCGACCACGGAGAAGACCTGGGGGCCGGTCACCGCGCCCCGGGGGCGCCAGTTGCCGCGGAACTCCCCCTGGGCCCGGGCCCACATGCGCACGACCTTGCCGTCCGGCGCCACCACGTCCACGCGGGAGGCGTCCTTTACCAGCTCCACGTAGCGCGCCAGCTGCTCTGGCCGGGGCGCGCCCTTGATCTCGCCCGAGATCTCGTGGCGTCGCAGCTCGCGGCCCAGCTCCACGCGGGTCACAACCTGGCTGGCGCGGATGACGTAGCGCCCGCCGCGCTTGACCACCGAGATCTTGATCCGCGGGCCGGTGGTGTCCACCACGTAGGACATGGGCAGAAGCTGCACCTTGCCGTCGGCGTGGGTCACGCGCACCGTCACCTGGTAGGTCCCCTCGGCGGTGTCCTTGCCGATGAGGAACCGCACGGTCCAGGCGCGCAGCTGCGGCTCGTAGCGGGCCACCTTGGTCTCGCCGAAGGGGAAGACCACCACCACGCTGCGGGCGTCGGCCGGTGCGGGGATGCGGATCTCCGGATCCCCGGGCTGCATGTGGTCCGGGCTCATGCTGGCCCGGCGACGGCCCACGGACTCCAGGTCACCGCCGGTGATCTTCGGGTCCAGGCGAGCCAGCTTTAGCCGCTGCTGCTCCTTCTTCTTGCGGCGGGCGATCTGGTGCTTCTTGTAGGCCTCCTCGCTCTCGAGCACCAGGAACGCGGTGTGCCGGCTCATGACGCCGTGGCGCAGGCTGGCCTTGACCACCTCGGCCCGGGGCTTGCCCTCGGCCTGCAGGTGGGCGATGTGCGCCCGGGCCCAGCGGTGGGCCACGTGGGGCGCGGCCACGGCCTTGACCTTCAGCCGGCGCGTCACGGCGCGGCCGCCGCGCAGGGCCCTCAAGGTGACGGTAGAGGGCGCGGTCTTGCCCGGCGGAGTTCGGATCAACACCGTGTGCTGGTCCCCCGCTCGCAGGGTCACCGGGCCTCTGGGGTAGACCTCGTCGGCCTCGCCCGCGGCCACGGTGACCTGGCGCAGCCGGGGCGCGCCGGCGGCCCCGCGCAGGGAGAGGGCGAAGCGCCGCACGCCCAGCAGGGTACGCGGCCGCACCGCCCGGCCGCCCAGGCGAGCCACCAGCGTCTCCAGCAGCTCGGCGTGGGCCCCCTTGCCCAGCACCAGGGCGTGCAGCGGCGTCTGGCCCAGGGCCCGCGCGGCCAGCTCACGCAGGGCCGACGGCTCGGTCTCGCCCCAGGTGGGCGTGCCGTCGCCGAGGTAGACCACCTGGAGCTGGCGCCCACGAATGCGCTGTGCCCGGGCCAGCTTGCCCGCGTGGGTCAGGGCCAGGCCGAGGTCCGTGGCGCCGTCGGGCTCCACGGCCCGTAAAAAGGCCAGGGCGGACCGCAGGTTGCTGCCGCTGCGGCGCACCAGGCGCGGGGTGTGGTTGCGCGCGAACAGGTCCGCGGCCACCACCTGGAACCGATCATCGGGCCCGAGGCCCGACAGCAGCGAGCTCACGGCCTGCAGGGCCAGCCTGCGGCCCTCCAGGGAGCTGCGCGAGGTGTCCACCACCAGCAGCAGGTCCCGGGGCTGCGACCGTTTGCCCAACACAGCGGCCTTGCGCGCCGGCAGCAAACCGCGGGCGCTGACGCGCAGGGTGGTGTAGGTGCCGTGGGCGCTGGTCTGGCGCATCGCGGCGGCGGTGCTCTTGCCCGCGGGGACCACCACGTCGCGGCCGGGCACGAAGGCCCGCTGCCGCACCACGGTCTTGCCGTCGAGGTCCAGGCGAAAGTCCAGGGGCTGGCGCTGCATGGCCGGCGCGGCCGTGGCGTGCACGTACGAAACGTGGCCCGAGGCGGCGCGCCGCAGGGGCGCCAGATAACGGATGACGATGCGCTTCTCCGAGCGCGGCTCGATGGGGAAGACCCGCAGCTTGAAGGTGTTGCCCTGCTCCCACTCCAGCAGCGCCGGGTCCTGCATGGCGTCGACGATGGACTCGTAGGTGCGGCGGGCCTTGTGCCGCTCCACCAGCTCGCCCTCCATCAGCTCGCCGTTGATCTCCATGGCCAGCCCGAGCAGCGACGCGCCCGCCGGCAGCGGGAAGCGGAAGGTGCCCTCCAGGCGCGCGTCCGAGGTGTTGAAGAAAACGTGCTCCACGCTGGTGGCCGCCACGTCGCCGGCCCGCCGGACCTTGACCCACACCCGCCGCAGCTCCAGGGCTGCCACGCCGCCGCGAGCGGCCAGGGTGCCGATGCCGGCGGGTGCCGCCTGGCCCAGCAGGGTCAACGACCAGTCCGCCAACCCGGGCCGCCGGGCGGTGCGCCAGACGCGCAGCGCGCCGTCGCCAGCGCGCAGCACCAGGTCCTCGCCGGCCACGTGGAAGAAGCGCCCCTGCCGCAGCAGCTGGACGTCCCGCCGCCTGTGGTCATACAGGCTCAGTCGGGCCTCGCCCCGCTCCAGGGCCAGGCGCGCCACGCCGCCCTTTGACTGGCCGAGCCGCAGCCGGGCGCCGCCCCGCAGCCAGAGCTTGCCCTGCTCGGCGTCGCCCTCTCGCCCCCGCAGCGAGAGCACCGCGCCCTGGCCGCCGGCGCGAAGCTCGGTGACCTCGGTGAGCGCCTCGCCGGCCTTGCGCGCCTCGAGCGCGCCGCCCGCGGTGGCCGCCTGCAGGCTGCCCCGCACCACCTCCACCGTCACCTGGCGCGATAGCGGCGCCAGCCCCTCGAGGGGGGCGTCACCACCCTCGGCCGACGGCGACACCGCCGGCAGCTTTGCCGGGCTCGGCGAGCCGCAGCCCCACAGGGAGAGGCTGGCAAGCGCCAGCCCGGTGACCACGCCTGCCCACAGCGACAGCAGCTTGTGAGCGCGGGAGGTTCGAGGCGCGGCGCCGGGGAGCCCGGCGCGGTTTCCATTCTCTGCGACGGTTGCGGACATCGTTCTCTCCTTTAGAGCGCGCGGATGCGGGCCACGGATACGGTCTGTTTGGGGGCGAAGAGGCGGTAGGGCAGCACGTGGCGCCGCTCGGCGGACGTGCCCTCGTTGAGGATCACCACCACCTCACCGCGGGCCTCGGAGAAGGCCCGGCGGCTTGTGCTGTAGAAGTTGACCTGCACGAGGTATGTGCCCCGGGCCGCCCGGCGGGCGGTGAAGCTCTCGGGGCCGTAGCCGCTGGTCACGTCGTCGAACAGCGCGCCGCCGAACTTGCCCCGCTTCTTGCTGTAGAACACCTTCTGGCCGGCGGGGTTTACCACCCAGAGGTCAACGTCGCTGCGGTCGGTGTCCCAGGTGAGGTAGATCTTGATGTCGTTGCGCGCGCCGCCCTTGACGGCCAGCGCGGCGATGGCCTTCTCCAGGCGCGCCGCCTCGGCCTTGCGCCCCTTGCGCAGGGCGGCCAGGCGCCGGGCGGCGTGGATCTGCGCCAGGCGCTGCTTGGCCGGGTAGCGGATCTGCCGCGGCGTGTCCTCGCTCTTGACGATGGCCTCGAAGCGGCGGGCCGCCTCTGACTTGCGGCCCAGGCGGTGGGCCACGTCGGCCAGCTCGAAGGCTATGCGCATGTCCTTGGGGCGCAGCTTGGTGGCCGCGCGCAGGCGGTGGTGGGCCGCGGTGAGCTGCCCCGACTGCTTGAGCACCATGGCCAAAGCGCGCTGGGCCATGGCGTCCTGGGGCAGCAGCTCGACCACCGCGGAGTAGGCGCGCCGGGCGCGCCGGTACTGCTTCAGCTCGGTGTAGATGTCCCCCAGCAGCCGCACCACCACCAGGTTGTAGGCGTCCAGCTTGCGCCACTTTTGGGCCTCGGCCAATGCGCCCTGCAGCTTGCCGGCGCGCATGAGCCCGCGCACCAACTTGAAGCGCCGCGTGCGGTCCTTGGGCTTGTCAGCCACCGCCTTGCGCAGGTCGGCCAGCGCGCGCTTGCTCGGCTTGCTCCGCCCCCGGGGCGGCTCCCGGTCGCCTCGCACCAGGGTCAGGCGCGAGGCCGGCAGCTTGCCCTGGGCCGCGGCGTCTGTGGCCGCGCACAGGGCCAGGCCGGGGATCAGGATTCCACAAAGGATCGAGAGCGGGACGCGAGATGTCTGCATGGATGCCTCCTTGGACATCCGCTCAAATTGCACCTCGCGTGCCAGGCGGGCGGGCTCATGATTTCAGAGAGTTGGCCAGCTGTGTGTCAACACACACACAGGCGTTGGCCACATCGACCTACATCAACACCCTCTGCCCCGCTCCCGCACGATGTCGTCGACGATGGCGCGGAGGTCTTCCCGCTCGACGATGCCGTCGCCGTCGCAGTCGAGGGCCTTGAGCACCGCCCGGGCCGCCACCCCGATCAGCGGCCCGGAGAACGGACGCAGGGGCCAGGGCAGCGCCTCCCGGGCGTAGCGCCGCAGCTCGGCGAACCCGGCCCGATCGTTGCCGGTGCCGGCGATCTTGTCGAAGGCGGCGTCCACCAGCTCGGGCCGGACCTCGGTGCCCACCACCACGGCCGGCGGCATGAACATGTGGGCGCCGGTGACGAACTCGGGCCAGGAGATCACTCCGTCTCTGGGTGCGTTGTCCACCTCGGTGATGAGGAAGGTGCGGGTCACGCGCCGCACGGCCCAGGCGCCCAGGCCGATGCCGCGCAGGTAGTCGTCCACCTCGCGGTTGTCGACGACGCCGTCGTGGTCCACGTCCAGGGCCTCGAACAGCGATCGCAGCGTGGGGCGCGTGGCCGTCTGCGCCATGCCGGTCAGAGGCAGCCGCGGTGGGCCAGTGCCGAGAACAGAGAGAGGTCCTTCATGGTCGAGCTCCTACGTCCTGGCCCCATGATAATCGGAAAGATGGCCGGCGTCTCGTTCGCGTGGGCAGGCGGCATCTCGGGACACGTATATAGATCATGTAAGATACTGTGCCAGCCACTTCACCCAGGAGCACATCATGACATCGTCCGCTTCTACACGATCTTTGGACCTCGCGAGCCGGCCACCCGCGGGGGGGCGGGTGGAGTGGGCCATCACGTCGCGGTGTGATCTGCGTTGCCGGCACTGCTACGCTCGCAGACCGCGGGGCCAGCAGCTGGACGCCGGCCAGGCGCTGCTTGCTGCGGACCGGCTGGCCTGCAGCGGGGTGGAGGCCGTGGCGCTCTCCGGGGGAGAGCCCACCCTGCGCCGGGACTGGCCCGCCATCGTCGAGCGGCTCGCCGCCGGCGGCGTGGTCACCCGGATGATCTCCAACGGACAGTCGGTGGACCGCCGGGTGGCGCGCCGGGCGCTGGACGCGGGCCTGGACCTGCTCTGGCTCAGCCTCGACGGGCTGGAGGCGTCCCACGACCATATCCGCCGGTCCCGCGGGGCGTTTTCTCGGGTGCTCCGCGCGGCCGCAGCGGCCTCCGCTGTCGGGCTGCCGTTCGGTTTCATGACCACGGTGTTGAGGCCCAATGGCCAGGACTTGCCTCACCTGTCACGGCTCGCGGGTGAACGCGGCGCGGCCCACTGGCAGGTGTGGCTCGGCGTGCCTCAGAGCTCCTCCGCGCTGTGGCTGCCGCCGGCCGAGCACGGCCCTCTGCTGGATCAGCTCCTCGAGCTGCAGCGCACAGATCCGCGCCTCGCTCTGGGTGACAACGTCGCCGGGTACCTGGCTGGCTCGGCCTGCTGCGAGGCTGGCAAGAGGGTGCTTGGCCTGATGAGCGACGGCTCGGTCCAGGGGTGCCTCGCCCTGCCCGGTCCCGCCGCCTCCGCCACCCTGCTCGACGCCCCGCTCGCCGATCTGTGGCGGCTCGCGGCGCCACGGCGGGCACGCGGCCAGGCAGGCCAGACCAGCAACAGCTGCCTCGCCATGGGCCGGGCGCTGGCGAGCACGTACTCTGGCGAGAGGCACGTCGAGCCGCTGGGGCGGGCGGCCGCCTGGGCCTCCACCCTGCTGCTGGCCTCGTCCCTCTCCCTCGGCTGTCCCGCCAAACAGCCGCGGCCCGCACCTGCCGATCCGGGCCCCCCGCCTGCGAACACCGTGGAGGCTCCACCAAAAACCAGCGGCAGCTTGCCCGGGGCCACGCCGACCCCGACAAAAAACACAAAAGAGGAGCCGCCGAAGGCGCCGGGGGTTTTGCCCAAGGTGAAAAAACTGGGGCCCATGAAAAACATCCGCCCGTGCATGCTTTCGCACGTGGGGTGTCTGGACGATCTCCCCAGTCCCCCGAAGAAGAAACCGTAGATCTCCCGCCCCACCGACCTTTGCGCAAGACGCCGGCCTGGGGTAATTTTGCGGGTGTCGGAACCAATAAAGGAGACCCGAGATGCAGGGTGAAGTGATCATCGTCGAGGAGCACCATCGCCGCGCCGCCGTGGCCATCGTCGAGGCGATCCTCGGCGAGGTCCAGGCCCACGAGGGCCGCTACACCATGACCGTGGCCGGCGAGTCCGGCAGCGGCAAGTCCGAGACGGCCAAGGCCCTGGCCGAAGCGCTGGGGGACAGGGGCGTGGCCGCCGGCATCTACCAGCAGGACGACTACTTCGTGCTGCCGCCCAAGAGCAACGACGCCAGGCGCCGCGAGGACATCGAGTGGGTCGGCACCAAGGAGGTGCGGCTGGACCTGCTGGACGAGCACATGGCCACCGCGGCCAGCGGCGCCAGCGAGGTGGTCAAGCCCCTGGTGATCTATGACGACGACCGGGTCGATGAGGAGACCATGAGCCTCGAGGGGCTCGAGGTGCTCATCGCCGAGGGCACCTACTGCACCCTGCTGGAGAACGCCAACAAGCGCGTCTTCATCAACCGCAACCGCCTGGAGACCATGGAGTCCCGCCGCAAGCGCGGCCGGGAAGAGATGGAACCGTTCATCGAGGAAGTGCTCAAGATCGAGCACGCCATCATCAGCCAGCACAGGGCGCAAGCGGACATTATCATCACGCGGGACTATGACGTGGAGCTGTAGACCAGAGGCTTTGGGAGTGCCCTGGCCATGAGCAACGGTGGCGCGACGTACGAGGAGATGGTCGAGCGCTGGGCGGATCCCGCCTGGCGGGGCTCGCTGCTGGACCGCTACGCCTCGGGGGAGCTGTCATTTCTGGCCGGGGCGCCGCCGCCGCTGGTGCTGACCCTGGGCCTGGACGAGGTGTTGGCGTTGCTCTCGCGGCGCCTGGGCGGTGAGGTGGTCGAGGCGGCGTTGAGCCCCGCGCACACCTCCGGCGAGCCGGTCGAGCTTCCCGCCGCCCTGCGCGGCCCGGCTGCCACCGAGGGCGACGGCGCCTGGCTCAAGGGGGCCAACGTCGTGGGCGTCAACGTGCGCACCCTGGGCAGCTTCTGGGATGTGGTGACCTACAGCCTCACCCTGCCCCGGGTGCAGGACGCCGTCCACCTGCTGCCGGTGTGGGAGACCGGCGTGGTGGACAGCCTCTACGGCATGAGCAGCTGGGAGATCAACCACGAGTTCTTCAGCCCCGCTTTGGCCGCCGCCCGCCCGGCGCTGAGCACGCCCCGGCGGCAGCTGCGCGCGGTGATCAACCTGCTGCACGCCGGCGGCCGCGCCGTGGGCCTGGACGTCATCCCCCACACCGACCGCTACTCGGAGATGGCGCTGCTGCAGCCCGGCCACTTCGAGTGGCTGCGGCGCGACGACCTGCAGATCACCGACCACCGCGAGGACCTGCACCTGGACGTGCAGGAGCGGATCTTCGCCTTCCTGCGCTTCAACGGCCCGGCGGTGCCCGGCGAGGCCCCGCCGGCTTCGGCCGAGCTCTTCTTCGCCGCCGACGTGCCCGAGGGCCGCCGCCAGCGGCTGCTCTTCGGTGAGGCCGCGGACCACGCGGGCCGGCTGCGGCGGCGCATCGCCCTGATCAAGTTTTTGCGCGATCGCGACTTCGAGCCGGTGCCCGCCACCATGGCGCCGCCCTACCGCGGCCTGGCGGTGGACCCCGCCGACGAGGCCCTGCGCCGTGACGAGCATGGCATGGACTGGCGAGACTTCACCATCACCGAGCCGCGTGAGATGTCGCGGGTCTTCGGACCCCTGGGCCGCTACAAGCTCTACGGGCGCAGGGACGACAACGCCGACTGGGAGATCGACTTCGACCGCCCCCGCGAGCAGGTCTGGCGTTACGTCTTCGACCACTACGCCGACGCCGCGCTGACCTTCGGCTTCGACTTCATGCGCGGGGACATGTCCCACGTGCAGATGCGCTCCGAGGGCGTGCCGCCGGACCCCGACGAGCGCTACGATCTGCTGCGCGAGGTCAAGCGCGAGGTGCGGCGGCGGCGGCCCGGCTTCGCCTACTTCGCCGAGACCTTCCTCGCCCCCCGGGACGTCATGGCCTACGGCGACGAGGCGGCCCACCTCGAGGCCTCGGAGGCCGAGGTCACCCTGGGCGACCTGCAGTCCACGTCCGTGGGCTCGCCGGAGTTCGTGCTGCGCATGCGCCAGTACCTGGACGTGCTGGCCGCTCGCTCCTTCGCCCCCTGCTTCACCATCATCACCGCGGACAAGGACGACCCGCGCTTCGACGAGTTCTACCTGCGCGGCAACGCGGCGCGGCTGTTCATCGGCCTGCTGCTGGCCGACATGCCGAGCTACATGAGCCTCGGCTTCGAGCAGCGGGACCCCCACCCCGAGCCGGCGCCCAACGAGCACTACACGAAGCTGTACGTCTTTCAGGAGACCTCGGGCCCCAAGGCCACGGCCGGGCCCTACGTCTGGGGCCAAAACGGCCAGCAGCTGGCCACGTTGACCCGGGTGCGCCTGCTGGCCGAGGCGCTGGCCCCGGAGCGGGGCGCCACCCGCTGGCTGCTGTCGCCGGACCCCACCCTGGACAACCCGGTGTGGGCCTGGACCCACGGCGGCGACTCGCGCCACGTGTTCGTGGTCAACGTGGACACGGCCCGCGCCGCGGAGCGCTTCACCCTGCCGTCGCTGGCCGCCGAGGAGCCGCACCCGCGGCTGACCTGTCTGTTCTCCACCGCCGCCGAGGTGGTGGACGAGGTGCTGGTGCACAACGGCTACCACTACTTCGTGCCGCGCCTGGAGCCGGGCGAGGCCCGGGCCTACCGGGTGGAGGCCTGCTGAACATCGGCGGCCTTGGTGCTACACTAGGCGCGTGGTGGCCGAGATGGGAGCAACGTTGAAAGAGGTTTGGCCGGCGGCGCTGGCGCTGGCGCTCTGCGCCTGTACCGTGGAGAACCCCGACTACAGCCCCGACTACAGCCCCGACGGCAGCGAGCCCCCCGCCGGGGACCTGATGACAAAGGTCGACATCGCCAAATGCACGCCCAACGCCGCCCTCGGCTGCAAGAGCGGTAACACCCTGCTGCGCTGCAACGCCGCCGGCACCGGCACCCGCGCCGAGAGCTGCCCCCACGGCTGCAACGCCAAGGAGCGCCGCTGCAACCAGTGCAGCCCCACCTGGCCGCCGCGGTGCTCCGGCCTCACCCTCTACACCTGCACCGCCGGCGGCCTGATCAAGAGCGCCAAGTGCCCCGAGGACTGCAAGGACGGCAAGTGCGTGGGCGCCTGCACCAAGAAGGTCTTCTACATCGACAAGGACAAGGACGGCTACGGCGACGCCGGCAAGCCCACGGCGGCCTGCGACGCGCCGCCCGGCTACAGCACCAACAAGATGGACTGCAACGACGAAAACGGCGAGGTGCGCCCCGGCCAGTCCAAGTTCTTCGACAAGCCGATCCCGGGCACCGCCGGCTTCGACTACAACTGCGACGGCAAGCAGGAGCAGCGCTACACGCAGAAGGCCAAGTGCAAAAAGCAGGGCAAAAACTGCGTGGGCAGCGGCTGGGGCCTCTTTGTGCCGGCCTGCGGCGCCACCGGCGTGTGGCTCGATTGCGTCAAGTACTACAGCCACTGCGGCGAAAAGATCGGCGCGCGCCCCCAGGCCTGTAGGTAGTCGACGACTCGCCGCCCTGCTGAGCTGATCGATTGTATTGATTCCGTGTAGGGCGGGGCTTGTCCCCCGCCATGGTCGAGGCGGGGGACAAGCCCCCGCCCTACTTTTCCCGAAATAATCAAGGCAATCGAGCAGCGCGCAAGGTCAATCAGCGGGCCCGTCGACTACTCGCCGCCGCCGTCGTCGGGCCGGATCCCCGCCGGTCTGGGCGCGCCCACGTCCACCTTCACAGCGGAGTCGAGGTAGGAGACATCGGGCTGGATGCCCCCGGCGTCCAGGCCCGGGTTGATCTTGGCGTCGACCCCCACGTCGGCGGGCACGCCGGCCTGAGTCGTGCCGGTGTCGGTCTTGACGTCATCGTCGTCGGAGCAGCCGCCCAGGGCGGCGCCGGCGGTGACCGCCGCGGCGCTGGCCGCCACGGCCTGCAAGAAGCTGCGCCGCTGGACGTTGCCCGCGGAGACGTCCAGGGCGTCGATCATCGCCTCCAGCTGATCGGCCGGCGCCAGGCGCACCATGGCGGCCTCGGACTCCGTCAGCGTCACGCCGCGTGCCGCCGCCGCCCGGTCGCGGTCAGCCAGCAGCTCCTGGCGCGCGGCCTCGTCCGTGGCCGCCAGGTAGAGCAGCTTCTCCACCCCCGCCGGCACGGTGACCGACTGCCTGCGGTTGGCCGGCGGCTGGCCGCCCACGATGGTGGTCCCCACGTCGCTCTGCTGTTTGTCGCTCATGATCCCTCCCGCGGCGCGGCGCGCCTCAGAACCGACCGCCGGCGCCCACGTAGAGCCCACCGTTGGCCGTTGGCGTGATGGTCAGCGACGGCAGCGAGGCCGTCTGCCGCTCCTTCTTGCCGAAGTAATGAAAGTAGAACAGCACCCCCGAGGTGGCCAGAGCGCCGATGCCGAGGCCGGTGAAGATCCAGCCCACGGTGCCGGTGTCCCACAGCTGCTCGCAGTTGGCGTAGTCCGGCTCGTCCGGGCCGGTGCAGCCGTGGCCCGTGCCGTCCAGGGCGGCCAGGGGGATGCCGACGCTCAGCCCCACCACGCCCACGCCCGCCGCGGCGATGGCCGGCCACATCGGCATGGCCCTGCGGCGCCTCGGCGGCTCCTTGACCGCCACGGCCGCCGACCTGGCCGGCTTGGCCGGTCTGGCCTTGGGGACCTTGCGCGCCGTGCCGATGCCCGGCTCGTCGAAGTCCGCCCGGGTGGACGCCTTCTTCACCGCGGGGGCCGGCTTCTTGCGCACCTTTGCCACGCGCGCTGGCTTCTTCTTGCGCAGCGGCTTTTTGCGTGCCGGCTTTTTGCGCACCCACACCCGGCGCGCCGGCGCCTTGCGCGCAGGCGCCTTGGCCCTGGGGGTCTTGGCCCTGGGGGACTTGACCCGGGTGATGCGCAGCTTGCCGGGGGCGAGCCGGGCTGGCAGGCGCTCCATCACCGCCACCAGGGCGTCCAGGGAGCAGCCGGCCTTGATGCTGGCCGAGCGCTGCAGCAGGGACGTCTTCATGTTGTAGATGCTGCCCATGACCAGGCACTTGCTCCCCAGCCGCAGGATCTTGGTCGCCATGACGTAGTTGGCTTTGAGATCCAGGGCCACCATCTTCTGGCACTTCCAGTCCACGCAGCGCCAGCGGCGCTTCTTGGCCAGGGTGGCGCGCAGCACGCCGTGGGGCACCACCTGCACCCGCTGGCGCTCCACCAGCTTGCCGGCCAGCAGCTGGTGCAGCGTGCGCAGATCGGCGCGCTTGAGCCTGCGCGTCTGGTCCTCGATATCGAACACCACCACCGTGGGTCGGGCCTCGACCGTGCTGGCCGAGAGGCCCAGGGTCAAGGCGGTGATCATCAGGATCTTGTACATTGGTTTTCTCCGAGTCTACTTGAGCTGCAGCATCCACCCCGCCAGCTGGGGCTTGCCCGAGCTGCCCACGATCTGCCGCTGCCCCACCAGCCAGAGGTTGGTGTAGGACTGGCCGCCCATATCCCAGATGACGTCCGGCGCCTTGTAGGGCGTCTCTGCCACCGTGATCGGGCCGAACCATTGCTTGAGCACGTGGTTGTAGTTGAACATGCGCACCCGGCGCACCTTGCCCGACGACGAGTCGTAGTACCCCACCACCGAGGTCAACTTCTTGGCGGCCGAGCTGAACACCGCGGTGAAGTTGTAGGAGGACTGGTACTGCAGCACGTTGTGGTGCCGCGCCCAGTTTTTGCCGTCGTAGCGCAGGATCAGGCCGGCGCTGCCCACCAGCCAGACGTCGCTGGCCGAGGAGCCCTCCATGTCCAGGGTCTCGGCCGAGGTGTTGCCGCAGGGTGAGCCGCCCTGATCCTTGCACCCCTTGGGCCCCTTGGTGCTCCAGCTCTTGCTGTTGCCGGGGTTGTGGTAGATGTCCTCGGGGTCGGTGTAGACGCCCTGCACCGAGGCCCACAGCGGCCCCTGCTTGCCCGCCGAGGTCAGGGTGCCGAAGACGCTGCCGAGGCCCCTGTTGTTGGCCACGCCGGTGTGGTCGGTGCAGGCGATGGTGGCGCCGAGGGTGCAGCGGGTCACCGCGGACGAGGCGCTGGACTGGCGCCCCGTGATGTAAAAGGTCAGCGTCTTGTCCACGTTGGCGCCCCAGACCGCCAGGCGGTCTTTGGTGCCCAGGGGCTTGGCCAGCCAGGTGGCGGCGGCCCACTTGGTGCCGTCGTGGTACATCACGGCGCCGTCGTCCCCCACGGCCATGCGGTAGTGCAGATCGTTGAGCGCGCCGGACGCGGTCACCTCGCTGGCGACGGAGCCGGACGTGGCGTGGACCAGCACGCCCTTTTTGGGGCCGCCGTCGGTCTCGGTGTACATGCCAGCAGCCCAGACCTTTTTGGAGTCGGGCAGGTAGTCCACCGCCCGCAGGACTGTGGTGTGGGCGCCCTTGGCGGTGAAGAGCTTCTGGTTGAAGCCGGCGCAGGTCTTGGACGCCACGCACATGCCGCCCTTGCCGCCGGTCTGCACGCAGGGCGCGCCCAGGGCCAGGGTGTATGCGGTCTTGGACACGTCGGGCACGCAGACCTTGCAGGCGTCCGTGGCCGAGGCCTTGCCCTCGTTGACGCAGGCCTTGTTGATCAGGCAGCCGGCGGTAACGGGGTGGGAGCACTTGCCCTTGAGGCAGTGGTCCTGGGTGCAGGACAGGCCGTCCTTGGCGCAGGGCATCTTGTCCGCCTCGGTGACAAACTTGGAGGTGGAGAGGTTGCTGTTGCAGACCTGGCAGCTGTTGGCCGGGTTCTTTTCGCCGAGGGAGTAGCACTTGCCGGCGATGAGGCACTTTTTGGTCTTGAGCGTGTTGGCGCACTTGCCGTTGACGCAATCGTCCGTGGTGCAGTCCGCCTTGTCGTTGCACTCCGAGTCCTTGGAGCAGTGTTTGACCTGCTGGTCCGGCCAGGGCATCACGTCCGGGGAGATGACGTCGTCGTCCCCGAGATCGCGCGGGGCGTCGAGGTAGCTGCCGTCCCAGTAGACGGTGGCGTCGTCGGGCGGCGGCCCGGAGTCCTTGTTCTTGAAGGCGGGGTTCTCCTTGAAACAGCCGGCGACGGCCATGGAGCAGGCCAGCGCGATCACGAAAACGGCTCGTCGATTCTTCATGTATACCTCTGTGGGGATCATTTTCTCTCGCGCCCACCGTTCTGCAAAGCACAAATGAGGATGGTGGTTGATCAAACAGCGTGCCGTCCCTATGGTATGCGCAACGTTGACCCCCTGTTGAGACGCATGAAGTCTTCCACCCGCATTCTGATCCTCGTGGTGCTCGTGGTCGTTGCCGTGGGCGCGATCACCTTCTTCAACCGCCTGGAGAAGGGCCGCGGCGAGCTGGTCAAGGAGATCAAGCGCACGCGCACGCCGGTGCACACCGCGGTGCTCGCCCCGGCGGACCTGTCCGAGGAGGTGACCCACACCGGCGCGCTGCGGGCCAACCGCGACGTGATGCTCACCCCCGAGGTGGCGGGCAAGGTGACCCGGGTGGCCCGCCAGCTGGGCGACCGCTGCGCCCGGGGCGCGGTGCTGGTGCAGCTGGACCAGGAGACCTACCGCATCGCGGTGCTGGACGCCGGCGCGGCGCGGCAGCAGGCCCAGGCTCAGCTGGCCCAGGCCGAACGCGACCTGGCCCGCGCCAAGCGGCTGCAGCAGCGCTCGGCCGTGGCCGCCGAGACCGTGGAGCGGGCCGATACCGCCGTGAGCACGGCCAAGGCCCTGGCCGGGCGCGCCGACGCCGCCGCCCGCCTGGCGCGGCGCAACCTGCGCAAGACCGCGGTGCGCTGCCCCTTCGACGGCGTGGTGGCCGAGCGCAGGGTGGAGCAGGGGCAGGCCGTGGCCCAGCAGACCCCCCTGGCGCGGCTGGTGGACGACAGCCGGCTCAAGCTGCAGATAAAGGTCTCGGCCGCGGACCTGGCCCGGGTGCGGGTGGGCCAGCGCGTGACCATGTCCGACCCCGCCCGACCGATCCTGCGCTTTACGGGGCGCGTGTCGCGCCTCGGCGTGGCCGCGGACCGGGTGACCCGCACCTTCCCCGTGGAGGTGGTGCTGGAGAGCGACGCCACGCAGAAGGCCCGCACGGGTCAGGTGGTGCGCGCCGCGATCCAGGTGGCGCAGCACAAGCAGGTGCTGGCGGTGCCAGCCGACGCGGTGATCTACGAGGACGGCCAGGCGCGGGTCTACGTCGTGCGCCAACGCAAGGCGCAGCCGGTGAAGGTCACCGTGGGACCCACCATCGGGCAGCGGGTGCTGCTGCGCCAGGGTGTGGCCGCGGGGGACGAGGTCATCGTCGAGGGGCACCACGGGCTCAAGGTCGACGCGCCGGTGGAGCGGATCTCCGGCGGTGGGGGCAAGGGCAAGGGCAAGGGAAGGGGAAAGGGAAAGGGCAAGGGTGAGGGCAAGGGTGAGGGTGAGGGTAAGGTAGGGCGAGGGCCGGGGCAGGGGCAGGGGCAAGGGTAAGCAGCCATGTCCCTGGCGCGTTTTTCCGTCAACAACCCGGTGCCGGTGAACCTGCTGATGCTGGCCATCCTGGTGGTGGGTTCGGTGTCCTTCGTGCTGCTCCCCCGGGAGCTGATGTCCGACGTCTCCTTCAACTGGGCCTTCATCGTCAAGCCGTACCCCGGGGTGCCCGCCGAGGAGATCGAGAAGCTGATCACGGTCCCCATCGAAAACGAGATCCGCGACGTCAGGGGCATCGACTACGTGGCCTCCCAGTCCACCGAGGGCGCCTGCTTCATCTCGGTCAAGTTCAAGCAGATGAGCGACGAGGTGTTTCGCGCCCGGCTGCAGGACCTGCGCACCGAGGTGGACAAGGTCAAGGACCTGCCCGCCGACGCCCTGGACACTCAGGTGACCTCCTTCGGCTCGGCGGACATGGTGCCGCTGATCTCGGTGCACCTCTACGGCGACGCCCCCGAAAAGAAGATGCTGGAGCTGGCGCGCAAGCTGCGCGATGAGCTGCTGCTGGTGCCGAAGATCGGCAAGGTGCAGCTCATGGGCACCCGGGAGCGGGAGGTCTGGGTCGAGGCCGACCCGAACAAGCTGCGGGGCTTTTCGCTGTCGCCGGGGCTGCTGCGGGCGGCCATCGAGGCGCACGGGGTCAACGTGCCCGCGGGCAAGATAACCGTGGGGCGCAAGGAGTTGCTGGTGCGCTCGGTGGGGGAGTTCAAACGTCCGGCGGACATCGGCAAGGTCATCGTGCGCTCCACGCCCGACGGCCGCCTGGTGCGGGTCTCGGACGTGGCCGGCGTGCGCGACACCTTCGAAAAGGAGCGCACGCGCAGCCGCCTGGACGGCAAGCCCGTGGTCTCGCTCTCCATCACCAAGCAGAACGACGGCAACTCCATCGCCATCACCGACGACGTCAAGGAGAGGGCCCGCGCCTTCGCCGCGAGCCACGGCAACGTGGTCAACCTCGGCTTCACCCAGGACAGCTCCGAGCCGATCCGCGACATGCTCTCCAAGCTGAGCGTCAACGCCTGGATGGGCTTTTCCGTGGTGGTGATGCTGCTGCTGGCCGTGCTCGGGCTACGCAACGCCGTGCTGGCCGCCATGGGCATCCCGATCAGCTTCCTCGCCTGCTTCATCTTCATGTACCGCATGGGTGAGTCGTTCAACGGCAACTCGCTCTTCGGCCTGGTGCTGGTGCTCGGCATCATCGTCGACGACGCCATCATGATCGTGGAGAACTGCTACCGGCACCTGCAGATGGGCAAGTCGTGGCGCCAGGCGGCCATCGACGGCACCGATGAGATCATGCGCCCGATCCTGTCGGCCACCGCCACCACCATCGCCGCGTTCTTGCCGCTGATCCTGCTGCCCGGGCTCATGGGCAAGTTCATGCGCATCGTGCCGATCACGGTCTGCCTGGCGCTGCTGGCCTCCATGGTGGAGGCCTTCGTCATCCTGCCCTCACACTTCGCCGACTGGCCCGGGCGCAAGATCCAGCGACGGGTGGACCCGGGCTGGCTCGCGGGACTGCGCGAGACCTACCGCCGCGCGCTGACCTACGTCGTGCAGCGGCGCTACCGCTTCGTGGTGGTGGTGATGCTGCTGGTGCCCACCGCCGGGGGGCTGGTCCCGCTGGTCGGCATGGATCTGTTCGCCGGCGAGGAGGTCAACTCGTTCCAGGTGCGGGTGACCATGCCCACCGGCACCAGCCTCGACGCCACGGCCGACACCCTGCGCCGGTTCGAGGCCGCCGCCGCGGAGCTGTCCAAAAAAGAGGTGCGGGCCGTGCACACCACCGCCGGGCTGGTGATGACCGACACCGACTGGGTCTTCCGCTCCGACGTGGGCCAGCTCTGGCTGGACCTGCCGATGTCCTACGACCGGGAGGCGACCAGCGACCAGATCATGGCCCGCCTGCGCAAAAAGCTGATCCGCATCGCCGGTCCCACCAACATCGAGCTGGCCAAGATCAACACCGGCCCCCCCGTGGGCAATCCGGTGGAGGTCAAGGTCAAGGGCAAGTACTTCGAGCGGCTGGAGGAGGCGGCCGAGTACCTCAAGGGGCGGCTGGCCAAAATCCCCGGGGTGGTCGGCCCGGGGCACGACTACCGGGAGGGCAAAAAGGAGCTGCGCTTCACGGTGGACCCGGAGCGCGCCGCCTTGCACGGGCTCAACGTGGTGCAGGTCGGCGTGGCCCTGCGGTCCGCCGTGGACGGCGTCAAGGCGGGCAAGGTCTACGACGGCGACGAGGAGATCGACATCGTGGTGCGGGTGGCGCCGCGCTTTTTGCAAAAGCCCGAGGCGCTGCTGCGCCTGCCCCTGGTGCTGCGCGATGGCCGCAAGATCGCCCTGGGCGACGTGGCCAGCTTCACCCGCAACCGCAGCATCGCCGAGATCCGCCGCTACAAGATCCAGCGGGCCATCACCGTCTTCGCCAACATCGACAAGAGCAAGACCACGTCGGTGAAGGTCAACACCCAGCTGCTCGGGGAGGAGGAAGCCTTCAACCGACGGTTCCCCGGGGTGAAGCTGGACTTCACCGGCGAGTGGTCCGAGTTCAAGGAGTCGTTCCAGAACCTGGGCCAGCTGTTCATGGTGGGCATCCTGCTGATCTACGTCATCCTCGGCGCCCAGTTCCGCTCGTACCTGCAGCCGCTGGTGATCTTGATCACCGTGCCCTTCGCCTTCGTGGGCGCCATGGTCGGGCTGATCATCTCGGGCAACCCCTTCTCCATCATCACGCTCTTCGGCATGGTCGCCCTGGCCGGCGTGGCGGTCAACGACGCCATCGTGCTGATCAGCTTCGTCAACAGCGCCAAGGCGCGCGGCATGGACCCGGCCGACGCGGTGATCGAGGGGGGCGTGCTGCGGCTGCGGCCGATCATCCTCACCTCGGCCACCACCATCGCCGGGCTGCTGCCCATGGCCATGGGCCTCGGCGGCATGTCGCTGACCTGGAGCCCCCTGGCCAACACCATCGTCTGGGGCCTCGGCGTTGGCACCCTGCTCACCCTGTTCATGATCCCGGCGGCCTACCTCGTCATCGTGCACGACATCCCGCGGATGTTCGGCGTGGGCCCAAAGGGCCCGCAGGATCCGGCGCTACCCCACGGCCAGGGCCCGATCCCGCCGGAAGGGCCCGTGGGAGAGTAGCTGCTCCATCTCGTAGGTCACCGCCCGGCGCTCCCGCTCCAGAAACTGCTCCACCGACCGGGACAGCTCGTGGTGGCGAATCCAGTGGGCCGAGTGGGTGGCCGCCGGCAGCAGGCCGCGCTTGAGCTTGTGCAGCCCCTGGGCTCCGGCCTCGAAGCGGCGCCAGCCCCGGTCCAGGCACAGCTCGATGGGCCGGTGGTAACACAGCTCGAAGTGCAGGCTGTGCGCGTCCTCGGTGCAGCCCCAGTAGCGGCCGTAGAGCTGCTGGCCCTTGCAAAAGCTCAGCGCGCCGGCCACCAGCGCGTCGCCGCGGCAGGCCAGGGTGACCACCGCCCGGTGGCTCAGGGTGCGGTGCGCCAGGCGGAAGAACTCGGCGTTGAGGTAGGGTCGGCCCCACTTGCGGCTGGCGGTCTCGATGTAGAAGCCGTGGAGGGCCTCCCAGGTCTGTGCCTCCAGGGCCTCGCCGGAGCGGGTGGCCAGCTCCAGGCCCGCGGCCGCGGCGCGGCGACGCTCGCGGCGGATCTTCTTGCGCGGCTGGCTGCGCAGGGCGGCGAGGTAGGCGTCGAAGTCGGACCAGCCGTGGTTGGTCCAGTGGAACTGGTAGCTCAGCCGCGGCATCAACCCGGCGAGCTGGCAGGCCGGCAGCTCCGCCTGGGAGCAGAAGAGTATGTGCAGCGAGCGAGCGCCCACGGCGTCGGCCAGGTTCATCGCCCCGGCCAGCATCGCGTCGCGCACCTCCGACTCGTTGGCGCCGGGGCGCACCAGCAACCGGCGGCCGGCCACCGGCGTGAACGGCACCGCCGAGACCAGCTTGGGGTAGTAGCGCAAGCCCCCGGCCTCGGCGGCCTCGGCCCAGGCCCAGTCGAAGATGTACTCACCGAAGCTGTTGTCCTTGAGGTACAGCGGCATGGCGCCCACCAGCGCGCCCTGGTCCCGGACCACCACGTGGCAGGGGATCCAGCCCGCCTCGGCGCCCACGCAGCCTGCCGCCTCCAGGGTGTGGAGGAAGGCGTGCTCCACGAAGGGATCGTGCTCGCCGGTGAGGGCGTCCCACTCGGCGGCCTTCACCCGGTCCATGCCTTCGAGGATGTCCACGGTCAGGCTCATGCCCCAAAGCATGGCCCGAGCACGAGCCGCGGCAACGGAAGAACAAAGTTCGCGGCAAGGAAGAACAAAGTTCGGGGACGGTGCTGTTATGTTGGTATTTTCGGGGCGGTGCTGTTATTTTTCGGGGACGGTGCTGTTATGTTGGTGTGTTGGGCGCCCCGCCGCGCTCCCGTCAGCACCCCGACGGGCTCACCACAAACGCCTTGTCGGTCAGGTCGTCCTTGACCACACCCGCGGTGCCGAACTTCTTGCTGCTCCAGGGGTTGAAGTTCTTCAGCGCGGTCTCCGTCCAGCCGTTCTTTGGGGTGATGAAGCCCTGGGTGGTCAGGTCGGTGACCAGGGGCTTGCCCGGCTCGCCGGCGTTGACCATGGGCGGCGCCGAGGGCGTGCTGTTGAGCGTGCAGCCGCCGAGGTCGCAGAGAAAGTTGAGGTCGCAGGTCTTCTCGCTGACGTAGCCGCCGTGCTTGTTGACCGAGGAGAAGACCACCGGCCACATCTGGCTGCCGCGCTTGGCCGTGGTGCAGGCGCTGCACCCGGGCAGGGAGCCGCAGGTGGTCTTCTTCTGGCAGAGGGTGCCGTAGTGGGAGATGGCGCGCAGGGCCAGCAGGCCGGCGGGTGGCGGCTTGGTCGGATCCACCAACGCGCCGAAGACCTCGGCGTCGCCCACGTGGCCCAGGGCGCCGCAGTCCTTCTCGTAGAGCACCACGTACCAGATCATGATCTTGGCGGCGTCGCCGGGGTGCTTGGTCAGGCGGTAGAGCACGCCGTGGCGCGGGCACTTGTCCTTGGGCGCCAGGGAATAATAGGGGAAGTATTTTTTGGCCAGGGTGGCCTCAAGGGCGTCGGCGATGCCGTCGCCGTCGAGGTCGGCGGCCTGGTCCGGTGCCGGGGCGTCGGGCGCCAGGTCGAGCGGGAGTGCGTCCGTTGTGCCATCGGCCGGCTCGAGGTCGGACGGCGCCAGGTCGGACAGCGCCGTGTCCCCGGTGCCTCCGATGTCCACGTCGGACGGGCCGTCGCCGGGGCAGGCCGCCAGAAATAGCGCGAGGACCGCGCTGGCCAGGCGGGGGGTCACGGCTTCTTCCCGGACAGCTCGGCGATGATCGCCGCTGTCAGCAGGCGCGCCGTCTTGAACACGCCGGGGTTGCGCTTTGTGACCGGGCCGGGGCGCACCACCGCGCCGGCGGCCTTCCGGTCGGCGGGGGCGCCGTAGAGTTGTGACACGACCGGCGCGTTGCCGCGACGATGCCGACGCAGCTGGTCGCGCAGGGTGTCGCGGGCCCGCTGCACTACCGCGGCGCTGGCCGTGGTTGGCCGGACGAAGACCACCGCGTCTGCTCCCTTGAACAGAGGCTCGACGTCCTCATCCAAGGCCGGACCGGAGAGGGCGTGGACCCAGAGCCGCACCTTGAAGCGACGGTAGGTGTAGGGCTTGCCCCGGGCGTCGCGCGGCACCAGGGAGAAGAAGCGGATGAACACCCCGGAGCGGATCTTCACCACTCGCGACGGCGTCCGCTGTTTGGCGTGGGCCGCCAGGTTGGCCAGGTTGCGCTCGCAGGCTGACAGGTCTGGCCCGTGGTAGACGACCTTGATGTTGATCTCGCGCTTCTTGTAGTCCACGAAGCTGGCCGTGGCGCTGGCCGGCAGGAGCAAGAGCATGAGCATGGCTGCGGGGCGGAACATGGCGAGCATTGTACCCTGAACTTGCTGGATCAGAACACCACACCGAGCCTGTTTCGCAAGGCCAGGGCGGCGACCATCGAGATCACAAAGAGGTGTATCCACCACGGCGCGCCGGGCCAGAGGGGCTCCCGGGTGGGATAGTCGACCTTTATCCGGGCCACCGCGCCTCGCTCCGGCAGGGCTGGCTCCAGGGTCAGCATGGTGAGCGGGTCGCCGGCCCGGGCGCGGTACGGGGAGACGGGCGCATGGTCTGTACCCACCTGGACGGTCTTGTGAGCCTCGGCCTGACCCAGGAAAACGGTCAGCCGGTGCTCGCCAGGGGAGGCCGCGCGCAGGCGGACGTGGCCCTCGCCGTCCACCATGACCAGGGGGGGCAGAACGGTCAGGCCACTGTTGGTGGTCACCCGGGGCCGGACAGTGGCGCCGTCGAGCGACAACGAGACCAGCGCCTCCTCACCCACGCGCAGGGGGCGATACTCGTGCCGCAGGGCGGCCCGGGAGACCACGGCTCCGATGATTGGCCCCAGCACGACCATGGACGGCAGGGCCAGCAGCAGGTAGAGGCCGGTGAGCAGCAGCGCCCTGCCCTGGGCCCGAAGCACGAGCACCGGGTCGGCGGAGAAGATGCGCAGTTCATGGACGCAGGCGCTCATTTGGTCCTTGACCCGGCGGAGCCGATACTGGGGCGACAGCAGCCGAAAGGCTCCCAAAAGCGCGATGCCGAGCACCGTCGACAGCACCACGAGAGCCCACAGCGGCGGTAGCCAGGAGACCAGCGCCAGCACACCGTCTCCCAGGCCGCGCCCCATGGACCAGATATTACTCATCTATTTTTCCGCATCGCGAAAATAACAGCACCGCCCGTAAAAAATAACAGCACCGCCCCAAAAATACCAACATAACAGCACCGTCCCCGAACTACTCCAGGTAGCCGAGGCCCTTGAGACGCTGCTCCACGGCCTTTTGGTCCTGGTCTGCCTGTTCGCCCAGGGCGCGCTCGAGGAGGTGGGTCACCAGCTCCTGCACGGAGGCGTAGCCCTTCTGCAGGGCGTGCTGCTCGGCCTGCTGGTAGAGGTCCTTTTCTATCTTGATCTTTGCCATGGCGCTCCTATTCGGTTTACCGGCTTCCCCGGCCACTGTGCGGGTACCGGGACCTTGAGATGTTTCAGCACTGTGGGGGCGAGGTCGGTGAGTGCGTGGCCTCCCGACCGCAGCTTGCGGTTGGAAAAGAGCACCCCGGGCACCAGCCGGTGGTCCCCGCAGTGGTCTCCGCCCCAGGCCTTGCGGTTGACGGAGAAGACGCGCGCGCCGGCGGCCCCCATGGCCGAGGGGTCGGCCACCTTGAAGCCCCGGGCGTAGCCCACGATGAGGTCCGGCGCGCGCTCCAGGGCCGGGCCGGGGTACCGCCGGGCCGGGCGCACCAGCTCGGTGACCACCCTGGCGCCGGTGTCGGGGTGGCGCAGGGCGAGCAGCTGGCGACCGAGCCGCTCCAGCAGCGCCGCGGCCCGGTCGGCGGGCACAGTGCCGTGGGCCTCGCGCCCCTCGAGGTTGAGGTAGAGGCCGTTGAGGCCCAGGCCGTAGGCCCGGGTGCGGGACCAGTCCACGTGGCCCAGGACCTCGGGCCCCGGGGTGGTGCGCAGGACCAGGTGCCCCTGCCGCCGGAGCCAGGCGTTGAGGTCGAAGAGGTACGAGGCCGGGCCGAAGCCGTGATCGCTCATCACCAGCAGCAGGTCCCGGGGGCCCAGCTTGCCCATGGCCTTGCCCACCTGGCGGTCCAGCTTGCGGTAGACCCCGGCCAGCACGCCGGCGTGGCGCGCGTCGGCGTCGGTGCGCGCGGCGTGGGAGACGTCCTGGGCCCGATAGAACATGTGGCCCACCTGGTCGGCGGTGCCGAAGTAGAAGAAGAGCAGGCCCCGGCGGAAGTCGGCCAGGGCCGCGTCGAAGAGCCGGATCCGCTGCTGCAGCACCAGGTCGGCCTGCTGCAGAAACGCCTCTGCCGACAGCACCCCCGCGGACAGGGCCTTGGTGTCCTCGGGCATGCCCTGGGTGTAGTAGCGGCCGGCCCGTCGCGCCAGGTCCGCGGCGAACCCCGGCGGCGAGGAGATCGGCAGCGACGGCTCCCGCGGGTCGATGTTCAACGGCGAGACGTAGACGCTGACGTGCGGCGAGATGGACTTGAGGTGGAGCCGCACCACCGCCGACAGTGAGCTGACCCCGGGCACCACCGAAAAGGAGACGGGCAGCAGTCCGCTCCACTGCCCCTTGCCCAGCACCAACCTCTGGCGGCCCACGGTGATCAGCGCGCCGCCGCCGGCCCGATCCACGGCCACCTGCAGCTCCACGGACAGGGGCGCGTCCTCGGCCGACAGCGGGTGCGGCGGCCCCTCCAGCGAAGCGCGGTAGCGCCCCGGTCCTGCGCGCACCAGCCGCACCATGCGCCCCCCGGCCACACGCCGCCGGGCCTGGGCCGCGTCGGTGGTCAGCAGGGTGAAGGTGCCGTAGGTGCCGAGCAGGTCGGGGGTGCCCATGTCGGAGAGCACCCGCGCGCCGCCGTCGTCCCGGGGCGGAAAGTGCGCCGGGATCTTGATCACGGTGGCCGGCACGCCGGCGCGGTCCAGGTACCACCAGAACGGTTTCTGCCGCCGCAGCAGCGTCGCGCGGCCGCCGCCCAGGGGTATGGCCAGGGGCCCCAGGCGCAGCCGCGAAGGAGCCTCGACCCGTGAGGTGGACAGATACGGCGCCAGAGTCGCCGGGTCCCGGTGCACGAAGTCGAACACGCCGTGGTGCCCCGGGGACAGGCCGGTGATGAAGCTGGACCAGGCCGTCGGGCTCTGGGGCGGGGCGGTGGTCTCGAGAGACGCGAACCCACCCTGGCGGGCCAGGCGCGCCAGGTTCGGCAGCTCGCCGCGCAGCAGCATCTTGCGCACCAGGCCGTGGTCCAGGCCGTCGAGGCCGAGCACCAGCACCCGCGGTCCGGGCGCAGCGGGGGGATCGGCGCAGGCGGGGAGCAGCAGCAGGGCGCACAGAAAAATGGCCGGAGTCGACGCCGCCCATTTTGCGCTCCGCGTTGCGCGCTGTGCGTTGCCCATCACGACTCCCCCTGGCCCGTCAGGGAGCGGCCGGTCATGTTGGGCGGCCGCGGGATGCCGAACAGCTCCAGCACCGTGGGGGCCACGTCGGCCATCCTGGCCCCGTCGTCCAGTTGGCGGCTGGCCAGCAGCACGCCGGGCACCTCGGCCGGGTCCATGCAGTGGTCCCCCTTCCAGTGGCGCCTGTTGGGCGTGATGACCTCCTCGGCGCACATGCCCCGGGCGGTGTGCCAGGACGCGCGGTAACCGCGGGAGTAGCCCACGATGAGGTCCGGGGCGTCGTCCAGAAACGGCCCGTCGAAGACGAGGTGCGTGTCGAAGACCCGGCGGATGGGCGGCGCGTCGCCCTCCCCGTCGGTCAGCTGCGCCAGCTCTTCGCGGAGCTGCGCCCGCAGGGCCGGCGCCTCGGCGGCCGGCACCACGCCGTGTGCCTCGCGCCCCTCGACGTTGAGGTAGAGGCCGGACAGGCCCATGGCGTAGGCCCGGGTGCGGCTCCAGTCCACCTTCTCCAGGTAGCGGCCGATGTCGTCCTCGCCGGGCAGGGGGTGGAGGTAGCCACGCTGGCGCAGCCAGGCGTTGAGGCAGACGCCCCGGGTAAAGGGCGCGAACCCGTGGTCCGACATGACCAGCAGCACGTCTCGCCCGCCGTCGAGATCCAGGCGCTCGGCGACCCGCGCCAGCATATCGTCCATCTGGCGGTACACCGCCTCCACCCGCTCACCCCCGGCGTCGTCCGGTCCGTCGCCCTCCTCGAGGTACATGTGCTGGATCCGATCCGTGCCGTCGAAGACGCAGGCCAGCGCGCCCCGGCGCGTGCGGTCCAGCATGGCGAAGAACATGCGCTCCCGCTCCTGGTGCGTGGCCTCCACCTGTCGGGCGAACCCGTCGTCGTCCAGCACGCCCTCACCCAGGGCCCAGGTGTCCTCGGCCAGGCCGAGGGTGGCGTAGGTGCCGGTGAGCTTGGCCAGGTACGGGGCGAAGATGAAGGGATGGGACAGCGGCAGCGCCGGCCGCGACGGGTCGATGTTGATCGGGCTGATGTAGAGTCGCAGCGGATCCACGCTCCTGAGCATGAAGCGGCAGGTGCCGTGCACCCCGATCCCCGGCGCCGCGGAGAAGCGCAGCGGCACCCAGTCCGACAGCTCATCCAGCTGCAGGTCCACGCGCTGGCGCCCCGCCCGCAGACGGGCGCTCTGGCCGCCGGGTAAAAGCTCCACCTGCAGGGGCAGCGTCAGCGGCCTGCCGTCCCGGCGCAGGGGGTTGTCCGGTCCCCGCAGCTGCGCCCGCGCCACCTGCCGATCCCCGCGCCGCTCCAAAGTCACGGAGACCACCTCGCCCCCCTCGGGCTCGTCCGGCCCCGCGGCCGAGGTGACGTGGGTGAAGGTGCCCTGGGTGCCCCGCAGGTCGGGGACGCACATGGCCGACAGCAGGGTGCCGTTGAACGGCTCGGGCGGGAAGGTCAGCGGCACACGCAGCACGCAGGCCGGCACGCCGTGGTCGCCCAGCACTTTCCAGAAGGGTACCGCCCGGCGCCGGCCCCGCACCCGGGGGCGCCCCAGGGGGATCGACCAGGGCCCGAGCGTCAGGGACCGCGCGGGCGGGCGCACCTCCGACGACGAGAGCCGCGGGATCATGCGCTGGCGGTCCGGCGCCAGAAAATCGAAGATGCCGTGCCGCGACGGATCCACCCCGGTGGCGAAGGTGCTCCAGGCCACAGGCGACATGGCCGGGCAGGTGGTGGCCAGCTCATCCAGCGAGCCCCGCCGGGCCAGGCTGGAGAACGTCGGCAGCTCGCCCTGGTCCATCAGGCGGCGCAGGATCCGGGGATCCAGGCCGTCCAGGCCGACGATGATCACCCGCTGCGCCGACGGCGCGTTGGGCGGCCTGCGCCCGAAGGCCAGACGCCACAGCCAGCGCACGGGCCACGTCACCAGGGCCACCAGCGCCAGGGCTCCCGTGGTCAGCAGCAAGAAGAACGAGGTGACAAAGGCGAAGCCCGCCCCGGGCCCGACGTAGGCCTCGGCCTGGGCCGGCAGCAGCAGCAGCACCAGGAGCAGGGCGCCCGGGATCATGCACTGCCGGGCTGTGCTGGTGCTGGCCATCTTCTGGTTCTACACCCACCCGGGCAGCCGCGCCACTTGTAGTACCACTACCACTCCGTACTCCCTAGCCCATTGCCAGTCCAGCGTGCATGTGCTAGACGGGACCCCCTAAATCTAGAGGGCGTCACGTCATGGACAAAGAAGCAGCCAAACTCAGCCTGGCCGATTTTTACTTTAGCGAGAGCGACGACATCCTGGTCCCCTCCGACGACTACACCGAGTGGCGGGAGTCCGCGGCCTGGGCCATGGAGATGTACTCGCCGCGCATGATGGGCGCGCCCGTGCCCCGGCTGATGCTGGAGCGGGCGGGCAAGCGCACGCCGGTGATCAACCTCACCTCGTACAACTACATGGGGTTCGCCACCAACACCGAGGTGATCCAGGCCTCCCAGGACGCCCTGGAAGAATACGGCACCGGGGCCTGCGGCTCGCCGCTGCTGTCGGGACAGGCCGACCTGCACGTGCGCCTGGAAAAGGAGCTGGCCACCTTCATGCGGCGCGAGGGCGCCATGCTGTTCAACAGCGGCTTCGCCGGCGCCATGGGCGGGTTGGCCGGCATGGTGCGCAAGGGCGACGCGGTGGTGATGGACGCCAAGTGCCACCTCAGCCTCATCGCCGGCGGCACCCTGGGCCACGGCAAGCTGCACTTCTTCGACCACAACGACCCCGAGTCCCTGGACGCCCTGCTGGAAAAGTACAAACGCAAGCGTCGCATCGTGGTGGTGGAGGGCATCTACTCCATGGACGGCGACATGGCCGACCTGCCCGCCCTGCTGGAGGTGGCCGAAAAACACGGCGTCGGCATGTTCATCGACGAGGCCCACTCCATTCTCGCCTGGGGCGAAAACGGCCGCGGCGCCACCGAGCACTACGGCGTGGAGGACCGGGTCGGCATGATGTTCGCCACCTTCAGCAAGTCCTTCGCCGCGGTGGGCGGCTACGTCTCGGGTCAGGCGGCGGCCATCGACTACCTGCGCTACTACTCACACCCCTACGGCTTCTCCTGCGCCCTGCCCCCGGCGGTGGTGGCCGGGCTGCTCAAGGTGCTCGAGATCGTGCAGCGCGACAACTCCATCCGCCAGCGGCTGTGGGACAACACCAGCTACCTGCGCGAGCGGCTGCTCGGCCTCGGGCTGAACCTCGGCGACAGCACGACCCAGGTGATGCCGATCATCACCGGCTCCGACCGGCCGCTGCTCTACGAGATGTGTCGCGAGATGAACGATAAGGGCCTGTTCCTCGCGCCGGTGGACTACCCCTCGGTGGCCGAGGACGAGCTGCGCTACCGCGTGGCAGTCACCGCGGCCCACACCCGCGCCGACCTGGACGAGGCGCTCAACATCATCGAGGACGTGGTGGTGAAAAGGGTCGTCCGACAGTAAGCGTTCTGTTGCACAAAACACAGACGAGCCAGCGAGTGGCAAGATGGGTTTAGAGTTTAGAGTTCAGAGTTCAGAGTTCAAAAGAATGCTCAACGCGACGAGGAGGAACTCGGCTCGTCGGCGGGATGGCGCATCCTTGCGAAATCATCACAAGCTAACCTTGCCCCCGATCTCAACTCTCAACTCTCAACTCTCAACTTCACCGCGCCTCCTCTGCTCCTCGCCGGGGCTGAGCAGGCCGGGCGAGCACAACGCACGGATGAAACAATGACTCTGGTCTACATGTTCCCAGGGCAGAGCAGCCGCTACCCCGGCATGCTCAACAAGCTGGCCGGCATCAACCGCACCTGCGCCCGCCTGCTGGCCGAGGCCTCGGAGCTGCTCGGCCGGGACCTGTCGGCCCACTACCGCGAGGACAACGCCGACGTCTTCGCCCACAACGTGGACGTGCAGGTCGGCGTGTTCCTCGCCAACCATATGTTCCTGCAGATCCTCGAGGAGGCGAACCTGGAGGCCGACGTCTCGCTCGGCCTGAGCCTCGGCGAGTACAACCACCTGGTGCACATCGGCGCCCTGGAGTTTTCCGACGCCCTGCGCACCGTGGAGAAGCGCGGCGAGGCCTACGACGCCGGCCCCCGCGGCGCCATGGCCTCGGTGATGCCCATCGACGCCCTGGAGCTGCAGGAGGTCTGTCAGCGCGTGGCCAACAAGGGCGTGCTGGAGGTGACAAACCTCAACTCGCCGCGCCAGCAGGTGCTCTCCGGCGAGACCGCCGCCCTGGAGGCCGCCCTGAAGCTCCTCGAGGAGGACTTCTTCGTCCAGGCCACCATCATCGAGCGCCAGGTGCCGATGCACTGCTCGATCTTTGCCCCCGTGGGCGAGTCCTTCCGCCAGCACCTCGAGACGGTGACCTTTCACGAGCCGCGGCTGCCGTACCTGCCCAACGCCCTGGGCACGTTCATCGACGCGCCGACCAAGGAAGACTTCGTCGGGCTGCTGTCGTCCCACGTGCACCGGCCGGTGCTCTGGCGCAAGTCCATCGACCTGGTCGTGGAGCAGTGGCCGACCGCCACCTTCGTCGAGGTGGGGGCCATGTCGGTGCTGCACAACCTGCTGCAGAAGAAATGGCACAAGGTCAAGAAGCTGCACACCGACACGGCCGAAGCCACCGAGGACCACCTGAAGCTGATCACCGGCGAGCTGCGCGGCGTGGCGCGCACGCTGGAGTTCAACGTGCACAAGGAGTAGCGCGTGTCCTTCGACAAGATCATCCGCGCCGGCCGGCGCAAGCCGCTGTACACCCCGGGCGACACGGGCCAGCAGGTGGCCTACGGCCAGGACCAGATCGAGCGGCTGGTGCCTCACCGCGCGCCCTTTCTGCTGGTGGACGGCATCGAGCTGGTGGACATCGAGGAGCAGGTTGTGGTGGGCCACCACGTGGTGGATCCCGACGATCCCGTGCTCGCGGGCCACTTCCCCGGCGACCCGGTCTACCCCGGCGTGTTGCTTTTGGAGAGCATGGCCCAGCTGTCCATCTGCCTGCAGCACTTCTGCAACAAGGGCCGGGTGGAGGTGCGCGACGACGACACGCCACCGCGCCTGCGCCTGCTGCGGGTGCACCACGCGCTGTTTACCGCCGAGGCACGCCCCGGCGACCGCCTGACCATCATCGGCAAGATGGTGGAGGACAACGGCTACACCGCCGTGATGGCCGGGCAGGTCCTCAAAGACGACACAATTTGTACCGTATCGATCATGGAGGCCGTGCTGCTCGATGACGAGTGAGCGCGGCCGAGGAACAACACCAGGAACAACCATGGAAAAGCAAAGGCGCACGGTCATCACTGGCATGGCCATCAATGTCCCCATCGGCGACACCCTCGAGGACTACTTCAACAACCTGGTGGCCGGCAAGTCGGCCATCACCAAGTGGAAGTTCCTCGACACCAGCAGGATCTACTCCAAGGTGGGTGGGGACCTGTCCGGTTACGACACCAAGGCCAAGCTGTTGGAGGTCTGTGAGAAGCTGCCCAAGGACATGCAGAAGCGGCTGCGCAAGCTGGTCAAGAAGGGCCCGTTTGCCACCAAGATAACCCTGCTGGCGGCGACCAACGCCTACCTCGACGCGGCGCTCACCGCCGATCAGGATCCCACGCGCATCGGCGTCATCGTGGGCGGGCACAACCTGCACAACAACCTGCTCTTCCGCAACCACGAGACCTTCGAGGAGGAGCCGGAGTTCATCGACGGCATGCTGTCGCTGCACGGCCTGGACACCGACGTGGCCTCGTCCATCGGCGAGGCGCTCAACTTCCGCGGGCCGGTCTACACCGTGGGCGGGGCCTGCGCCTCGGCCAACGTCGGCCTGCGCAACGCGGTGGACGAGATCCGGCACCACGAGCACGACATCATGATGGTGGCGGGCGCGCCGCTGGATTTTTCGCCCATCGATCTGCACGCCATGGCCATCATGGGCGCCATCGGGTACGAGAGCTTCAACGAGACGCCCGAGCTGGCCAGCCGCCCCTACGACCAGCGCCGCGAGGGGTTCATCCCCGCCCACGGCGCCGGCGTGTTGGTGGTCGAGGAGCTGGAGCACGCGCTCGAGCGCGGCGCCCGCATCTACGCCGAGCTGTGCGGCGTGACCACGGCCTCGGACGGCTGCCACCTGCCCTCCCCCTCGGTGGAGGGGCAGACGCGCACCATGACCAAGCTGCTGCGCAGCACCGGCACCGAGCTGTCCGAGGTGGACTACATCAACGCCCACGCCACGTCGACGCCCCTGGGCGATTTGACCGAGGTCAAGTCGATCAAGCAGGTCTTCGGCGACCAGGCCTACGGGGTGAAGGTCAACGCCACCAAGTCCATGCTGGGGCACACCTGCTGGTCCGCGCCGGTGGTTGAGACCGTGGCCGCCCTGGTGCAGATGCAGCACAACAAGCTCCACCCGTCGATCAACATCGACGCCATCGATCCCGAGGTGGACCTGGACGTGTGCGCCAACGAGGCCGTGGACCTGGAGATCAACTGCCTGATGAAGAACTCCTTCGGCTTCGGCGGCATCAACTGCTGCGCGCTGTACAAAACCTTTGACGACACGTCGGTCTAGCGGACCGCTCACTCAGGAGACGACCCATGGTGTACTTCGTTACCGGAGGCTCCCGCGGCATCGGCGCCGCCATCGTCCTGCGTGCAGTGGCCGACGGCCACGACGTGGCCTTCTCCTACCTGGGCAACGAGGAGCGCGCCCAGGAGGTGGTGGCCAGGGCCGCCGAGCACCGCGCCGAGAGCAAGGTCAAGGCCTACCGCATGGACGTACGTGACGCCGCCGAGGTGGAGCGCGTGGGGGACGAGATCCTCGACGAGTTCGAGACGGTGGACGTGGTGGTCAACAACGCCGGCATCAACCGCGACAACCTGGCGGTGTCCATGTCCGACGAGGAGTGGCACGACGTGCTGGCCACCAACCTGCACGGCCCGTTCTACGTGGCGCGGCAGTTCTTGACCAACATGCTGATGAACCGCTTCGGCCGCATCATCAACATCTCGTCGGTCAGCGCCACCGGCTGCTCGGGGCAGATCAACTACGCCACCTCCAAGGCCGGCCTGGTGGGGCTGACCCGCACCCTGGCCAAGGAGTACGGCAAGAAGGGCATCACCGCCAACATCGTCATCCCGGGCTGGTTCGAGACCGAGATGACCCATGACACCATGCCCGAGTCGAGCATGAAGTTCTGGCTCGACCTGTGCCCCAAGCGGCGCACGGGCAAGCTGGATGAGCTGACCGGCGTGGTGGCGTTCCTCGCCTCGCCCGAGGCGGAGTTCGTCAACGGCGCCGAGATCCCGGTCACCGGAGGGCTGGACCATGCCCCGTAACAGCGACGGCCCGCGCGTCGGCATCGAAAAGATCTGGGCCTTCCCCGGCACCCTCTACCTCGACTTCGAGGAGCTGGCGCGAGCGAGGGGCTACGACGAGGTGGACGTGCGCGAAAACCTGATGGTGATCACGCGCTCGCTCAACCCGCTGTGGGAGGACCCGGTGACCAACGCGGTCAACGCGGCCCTGCCGATGCTCACCGACGAGGACCGCGCGCAGATCGAGCTTTTGGTGGTGGCCACCGAGTCGTCGGTGGACCAGGGCAAGTCGATCAGCGCCTTCGCCCACAGCCACCTGGGGCTCAAGGACAACTGCCGCTGCTTCGAGCTCAAGCAGGCCTGCTACGGCGGCACGGCCTCGGTGATGATGGCCGCCAACTGGGTCGCCTCGGGGTTCAACCCGGGAAAAAAGGCCCTGGTCATCGCCACGGACCAGAGCCGCAACAGCATCGGCGAGCCCTACGAGTACGTCATGGGCGCCGGCGCCGTGGCCATGATCATCGGCGACGCGCCCAGGGTGGTGGAGCTGTGCGTGGAGCACTGCGGCTACTGGACCCGGGACGTGCTCGACACCTTCCGCCCGACGTCCAGGGTGGAGACGGGCAACGGCGAGACCAGCCTCTACTGCTACATCGACGCCCTGGAGGGATCCTACGCCCACTTCCTCAGCAAGGTCGGCTGCGAGGTGGACTTCGACACCTACTTCAAAAAGAACATCTACCACGTGCCCTTCGGCGGCATCACCTTCCAGGCCCACCGCACGCTGCTGCGCCAGTGGAAGCGCATGAAAAAGAGCGAGGCCATCGCCCACTTCAACAAAAAGTCAAAGCCGGGCCTGATCTACAACTCGCTTCTGGGCGGCACCTACTCGGGCAGCACGTTTTTGGCCCTCATGGGCATGATCGACACCTGCGACGATCTCTTGCCGGGCGACCGCATCGGCATCTTCTCCTATGGCTCGGGCAGCTCCGGCGAGTACTACGACGCCGTGGTCTGCCCCGAGGCGCGGGAGGTGGTGGCGAGGGCCGACCTGCAGGGCCTGCTGGACGCGCGCACCCGGGTGAGCGTGGAGCGCTACGAGAAGCTGGAGAACGACCGCTTCGCCCTCATCGACGTGGGCGACCAGACTCCCGACACCACGGAGCACGGCGACCTGTACCAGCGGCGCTACGTGGGCCAACGGCTGCTGACCTTCAAGGGGATCAAGGAGTACTACCGGGAGTATGGATTCGCAGAATAGGATTTAGAAATGTAGGGCGGGGCTTGTCCCCCGCCACGGCCGACGCGGGGGACGAGCCCCCGCGCTACTCGCCGAAAACCACCTTCGATCGGATAACAGTGCACGTAACCTGTAACATCGAGACCCCAGCGGTCTGGCGCATCGGCCTGGCCCCCTCCGAGGACGGGGGCCAGACCCTGATCGAAGGGCCGGGCCTGGCGCGGCTGTGGGCCCTGCTCGAGGAGGCCGACGCCTCGTCGCGCTGCCGGGTGCTGGTGCTCGAGGGCGCCGATGGCGCGTTCTGCCAGGGCATGGACCTGGCCTACATGAGCGCGCGGTCGCCCGAGGACCGGATGCCGGCCGCGCTGCAGTTCGCCCGCTGCCTGGGCCGGCTGCGAGGCGGGCGCCAGCTGGTGGTGGCCGCCGTGGACGGCGCGGCCATCGGCGGCGGCGTGGGCCTGGCCGGGGCCGCCGACGTTTTGCTCTGCACCGAGGGCTCGACCTTCGGCCTGCCCGAGCTGTCCCTGGGCCTGGTGCCGGCCATCGTGCTGCCGGTGCTCACGGAGCGGATGACGGCCCAGCGGGCCCGCTGGCTGGCGCTGTCCGGCACCATCGGCGCTCGCCGCGCCCTGGAGATGGGCCTGGTGGACCAGGTGGTGGGCGACGCCGCGCGGCTGGAGAAGGCAACGCGCAAGACGATCAAGCAGGCCCTGCGCTGCCGGCCCCAGTCGGTGGCCGGGCTCAAGTGGCACCTGGAGCAGGTGGGGCAGCTCCCGCTGCACGACGCCCTTGAAGCCGGGGCCCAGCTCACCGCGGAGTCTCTCAACGACGCCGAGGGCATGGCAGCCCTGGTGGCGTTCATGGAGGGTGAGCCGCTGCCGTGGTTCGAACGCTACAAGCCAGGAAAGAGAGCATGACGAGGGAAACCGTGCCGCTGCAGACGATCTCGCTGGACGTCGAGGAAGGCGTGGCCGTGCTGTGGATGCACGACGAGATCAACAACAACGCCTTCACCGAGCCCATGGTGGACGCCATGATGGCCCGGCTGGACGAGCTGGTGGCCGACCGCGAGGTGAAGGTCTGCGTCTTCCGCGGGCTGCCCAACGTCTTCTGCGCCGGGGCCCACAAGGACCTGCTGCTGGACCTGGCCGAGGGCTCGTCGCTGCCCACCGACATTCGGCTCTCCGGCATGCTGCTGGACGTGCCGATCCCGACCATCGCGGCCATGGAGGGCCACGCCGTCGGCGGGGGATTGTCCCTGGCGCTCTGCTGCGACATGGTGCTCATGGCCCGGGAGAGCCGCTACGGCTGCAGCTTCATGAACATGGGCTTCACCCCCGGCATGGGCATCACCCGCCTGCTGCAGGACGCGGTGGGCGAGCACATCGCCGCCGAGATGATGTTCGGCGGGCAGATGTTCAAGGGCGCCCACTTCGAGCAGCGCTCCAAGATCAACTACGTGCTGCCCAAGGCCCAGGTGCTGCGCAAGGCGATGTCCGTGGCCCGGCGCATCGCCGAGAAGCCCCGGGGCGCGGTGGAGCTGCTCAAGCGCTCGCTGTCGGTGCGCCGGCGGCAGGCCTTCGAGGAGGCCCGCACCGTGGAGGCCATGATGCACAAGCTCAGCTTCGCCGACCCGGAGACCAAGCAGCGGATCCAGGAGAACTACGCGCGCTCCCGAAAGGAACAGAAATGATCAACGACTACGACGGCAAGGCGGTGCTGATCACCGGGGGGACCATGGGCATCGGCCTGGCCACCGGGCTGGCCTTCGGCCGCAACGGCGCCCGCTGCTACCTGACCTATGCCTGGGGCTCGGCCGACGAGGACGAGGTGCGGCAGAAATTCGCCGAGGTGGGCGCGCCCGAGCCGGTGCTGATCCAGGCCGACGTGGCCCACGACAAGGACACGCCGGCGCTGATGGAGCGCATCAAGCAGGACCACGACGGCGTGGAGGTCTTCATCAGCAACGTGTCGGTGGTGCCCACCGCCCGGGGGCTGCAGAGCTACTCCAAGCGCGCCATGTTCAAGAGCCTGGAGTTTTGCACCTGGCCGCTCATCGCCTACCTGCAGCAGATCCACAAGACCTTCGACAGCTACCCGCGCTACGTGGTCGGCGTGTCCACCGACGGCATGGACCACCACCTCAAGGGGTACGAGTACGTGGCGGTGAGCAAGGCGGTGATGGAGGTCTTGTGCCGCTACCTGGTCAAGCACCTGCGGGGCGAGGACGTGCGGATCAACTGCATCCGCACCCGCAACGTGGAGACGGAGTCGGCCCTGGAGATGCACGGCCGCGACTACCCGGCGTTCGTCAAAAAGTACGCCAGCGCCAACCACTTTCTGCAGCCGGAGGAGGTGGGCAACGTGATGCTCGCCATGTGCAGCGGCATGCTGGACGCCCTGTCGGGCCAGGTGATCCACGTGGACCGCGGCGGCCCCTTCTCGGACACCCTGATGCAGGTCTACGCCCACCGCGAGGAGTACGGACTTTAATATGTTGCGCAGTCAGATGATCTTGAACGACTACACCAACAAGGCGGTGCTGATCACCGGCGGGACCAAGGGGCTGGGCCTGGCCACCGGGCTGGCCTTCGCCAAGCACGGGGCCCACGTCTTTTTGACCAACAAGTGGGGCTCGGCCGATGAGGACGCCATCGTCAAGCAGTTCACCGACCTCGGCGCGCCGGCGCCGGTGATCTTCGAGGCCGACGCCGCGGCCGACGAGGACACCGAGGAGCTGATGAAGCGCATCCAGCAGGATCACGACGGCGTGGAGGTCTTCGTCTCCAACGTGTCGTTCGCCCAGGTGGGCGGCAGCGTGAAGAAGTATAAAAAGAAGTCGCTGCTGACCAGCCTCTCCTACAGCGCCTGGCCGATGATCGGCTACATGCAGAAGATGCACGACACCTTCGGCCGCTACCCGCGCTACGTCATCGGCTCGTCCTGCGATGGGCCCGACCGCTACTACCCGGGCTACGACTTCGTCGCCGCCTCCAAGGAGATGATGGAGGTCTTCTGCCGCTACATCAACGCCGAGCTCTTCGACGAGGACGTACGGATCAACATCCTCCGCTCGCGGCCGGTGTCCACCGAGTCTTTGGTGGCCACCTTCGGCGAGGAGTTCGAGCCTTTTTTGCGCAAGCACCGCGGCGACGAGTACTTCATCGAGGCCGAGCAGGTGGGCGAGGCCACCCTGGCCCTGTGCAGCGGGCTGATGGACGCGGTGTCCGGGCAGGTGATCCTGCTGGACAAGGGCGTGGCGTTCTCCGACAACCTGATGCGGCAGTTCGAGCACCGCGAGGAGTACGGCCTGGAGTAGATCGATGGTAGACTCGGCCCATGGGTGAGACAGGGGAGAACAGGGAGTCGACACCAGCGGGGCGGCCCTGGCACGGGTTGGTGCTCGTTCCGCTCTGCGCGTTGTTTCTCATGGCGCCCTCCATCTGCACCGGACCCCAGGGCACCACCGGCCCGGAGGCCGGGCCCTCCGAGGATGCGGGGCCTCCGGACAGCAAGATCGTCGACGCCAAGCCGATCTTTCCGGACAGCAAGATCGTCGACGCCAAGCCGATCTTTCCGGACAGCAAG
>PVBE010209159.1_pt1 | contig 62566 bp, 60 predicted proteins | sample 1631181 | NCBI WGS metagenome assembly PVBE01 (sample SAMN08397723, study PRJNA350692) | Marine metagenome, whole genome shotgun sequencing project. | isolation source: water | place: Pacific Ocean | collected 2012-04
CATGCGTCGTAATGTGCTGACCGGTCCACTCATTGATGGCAAGCTTAATCGTTTCATCTTTGGCACCCAGGTCCGCCGCCGGTACGCCCGATCCAAAACCAATAAAGACAATCAGAACAGTTAAGCTCAACGTAAGTTTTTTTAAAAATCCCATAGGTTACCTCCTTTTTTATTTACGAGCGGGTTGGATTGATCGGAAATTGACTCCGGTTAGTTGATAAAGATTTCCTTCCAATTAGGAAAAATATAGGAAAATCGAGTTTGTGTGTCAAGATGAAATCACACGCGTTGCGATTCATTCAGGATATGAAAATGGAGTCTCGCAATATTTTGCTTTTCCATGGTGCCTCCTAATCGGTTACGAGCAAAGCGCGGCTGCCCAGTTTTTTAGCTTCCTGGCCCACTTTTTTGATGACGCTGTTTCCGAATGCGATTCGTGTTGGAAGCAAAAATTCAAACGCTATTTTTCATTCCTTTCTCGAACGCGTGACATATACGGGATAGTATTTGCAAACATTGCAAAAAGGCGTTTATATATCAAGGATGATGCCCGATTATCATAAAAATCGCACGTCTTCATCTTTTTCATTTCGGTTGCGTATCAAAGTTTTCTTCGTTTCCCTTAGAATGGTCTCGACACGTGCTCCGTTTTATCGTATTTGAGCCTTCGTGCAACCTATCCACAAGGTGTCAGATGGGGTTTTAAAATGGCTTCTAAGGAAAATATTGCTAAACTGGTAAGTATCTACGCCGGACTTGTTTTCGGCATTTTCTGGATTCCTTTGCGTGCGTTAGGCGAAGCAGGATTTTCCGGTGCCTGGTCGCCCGTCATGCTGAACTCATTTCCATTGACTTTTGTTTGTCCTCTTCTAATCTATCGCTGGAGGGTTTTCGTTCCTGGTCGTCTTCGCTTCCATATCGGCGGATTTTTTGCAGGCTTCGCCTTCGTTCTTTACGCAAACTCTTTGATGTACACCGAGGTCGTTCGTTCGACTTTGCTATTCTACCTCATGCCGATATGGGGCTTCCTGTTGGCACGCATCGTTGTCGGTCAGATCATCACACCCGTGCGTTGGCTTTCCATGGCACTGGGATTAGGAGGGATTTTGATTATCTTTGGTGTGGATGTGGGCTTACCGCTTCCCCGAAATATAGGTGATTGGATGGCGCTGGGTTCCGGCCTTGTTTGGGCAGTTGCTTCTTTGATGATGCTAACTGACAACGAGGATGCGATCAACTACGGTCTTGCATTCTTTTTATGGGGAACCTTGGGTGCCGCATTGATGGCCTATGTCGCTTCGATCCATGGACTGGCACCCGTTCCGAACTGGTCGACGGTGGTGCGTATGTTACCCTGGCTGATACCATTGGCAATACTGGTAGTCATTCCCGCAGGCTTTGCTGCAGTCTATGGCCCAACTCAGCTAAATCCGGGTGTCGTCGGGTTATTATTTATGACGGAAATTAGCGTGGCGACGGTCACAGCCGCTCTTTTTGCAGGTGAGCCTTTTGGAATTCTCGAATTGCTCGGCATTATCTTGATCTCGTTGGCAGGTCTTGCCGAGCCGCTGTTTGATTTTATTCATTCCAGGAATAGAGGGATAAAAAATGATCTGCATCGAATACATTGAACTCGACCGCTTTATGCATTTTGAAATATTTCGAGTTGACTTTTCGAATGCCAATCAGTATTAGTCCATCTAAAGTGGTTTCTAAAAATATATTCTTTTAAACCTTAAATGAGTGAAAGTTCCGGTTGCCCTTCGTACGACCCCGCATCAGCAGGGAAATCCAAGACGTCCAAGGGCGACGTCCTAGTATACTGTTTCGATCCCTTAGCAATGAATGAGATAGGATGACATGGGATTTCCTGTCAGGTAAAATATAACGAACTGATCAACGGAAAAGAGACCTGCAGATGGCAGAATGGAAAAAATATTGGGATGAAGAAATCGAAACCATGCCCCGAAAATCGCTGGAAGCCCTCCAACTGCGACTCCTGAAAGATGAACTCGATTTTGCCTACCAAAACTCATTATTTTACCAAACTTCGTTTCAAGAAGCTGGCGCAATGCCTGATTCTCTCAAAACGCTTGAGGATATCCGCAAATTTCCTTATACCAACAAAAAGGTCGAAAGGGACCGGCAGGTGGCCGTGCCCGATCTTGGCGATATGATCGCGGTTCCGGAGGAAGAGATCGTCTATGTTTCCGCTTCTAGCGGTTCCACCGGTGTCCCGACCCTATCGCCTTTTTCAGCGCAAGATTTCAAAGAATTCCAGGATGCTCAAGCGCGACTTTTCTGGGCAATGGGGATGAGACCATGTGACCGTTATGTGCATGCCCTCAATTTTACGCTCTTTGTGGGTGGCCCCGATGTCATCGGCGCCCAGAAGACCGGCGCCCTTTGTATCTGGGCCGGAACCATCCCTTCTGAGAGACTCCTTTTTATCATGAAAGAGTTCAAACCCACCATCACCTGGACCACCCCATCGTATGCTTGGTTCCTGGGGGAGACGGCCCAAAAGGAAGGCTTCGATCCAGCTAAAGATCTGAGTATAAACAAAATTATTGTGGCTGGCGAGCCCGGCGGATCGATCGCTTCCACCCGTAATGCCATTGAAAAACTCTGGGATGCCAAAGTTTACGACTTTTATGGACTCTCGGATATCTTTGGAGCCAATGCCGGGGTGTGCGAAGAACAAAACGGACTTCATCTCACCGAAGATCATCACCTACTTGAAGTATTAGATCCCGGAACCTTGGAGCCGGTCCCCGAAGGCCAAAAAGGTGAAATGGTTTTAACGACTCTCAAAAAGAAAGCGCGGCCCATGATTCGCTTCAGGACCGGTGATATAGTAACCGCCACGACCGAACCGTGTGTCTGTGGCAGAACGCATGTCAGAATCAACATCCATGGTCGCATCGATGATATGCTCATAATCACCGGGGTGAATGTATTTCCAAGCGATATTGAAAGGGTTGTCAGAGGAATGGATGAATTGACGGGTGAATACCGGATAGTGGTCTATCGTGAAAAGCATCTAGACAAATTTGATGTGGAAGTGGAGAAGAAGACAGAGACTGAAATCTCAGATGAAAACTTGTCTGATAAACTTAAAAATAACCTTAAAAGTCGCCTTGGAGTTCGGCCGCGGATAAAGATCCTGCCCGATGGAACCCTTGAGCGCGCCACTCATAAGGCTACACGAGTCATCGATAAACGGGAGAAGGTCTGGGCTGAGTAAAGAAATTTGAAATAGATTCTAATCCGCTTCATGATCGAAGGCATACCCTACCATGCGACACACCTTTGCCGCTTGGGTACTTGCGCTTCGGATGGACCCCAATAAGTTGGTTCATCTGATTGGACATGGTTCAAAGAAAATGATCTATGAAGTCTACGGGAATTATATGGAAGGGCTCGAAACAGACGCAGGACAGATTTTAGGATACTTTGGCAAATATTTTATTGGGTTAAAAGAGAACACCACCTTGCCTTTCACCAAAAACCCTAGCGAAAATACCGTTGAAAATGGCAAGATGATATGAGTTAACTAATTGAAATATATACAAAAATAATGGTGGAGGCGGCGGGAGTCGAACCCGCGTCCGAAAACATTCCACTCAGGCATCTACATACTTATCCTGAATTTTAAAATTCGCCCATTCAAGTCTCCTTCAGGCCGGATATTTGGAAGGCTATCCTGAAAAAATTTCACCGACCCGGTATCAGGAAATAAGAGCCGGTTACCCTGCTAGTCGACGCTCTCACAGGATTTGCAGGGAAAATCCGGCAGAGCGTTAGCCTCAAGCGGCTAAAGCGTATTCATAATCGTCTGCGATTATTTTAGGTTCCCACCGGTTTTACGAGCTGGCAGGAAGCTCGGTATGCAGCCGAAGCTTCTTTATCCCCGTCGAAGCCATTTCGCCCCCATTATGGAAGGCATGCAGACATGTATGAAAAAGAACAATTTAGAGGATTCTCTAGTGACATTAAGCCAAAATTTTCTGTTTGTCAAGTTCAAACAAACCGGTAATTTTGGGAAATAAAACTTGCGGGAGGGGGGGGTAACCCAGGGATCTTCTTAATTTAATAGTCTTTCTTTGTCCTCTCCAGGTCCCTTTTTTCATCCCGTCGCCGGATGGTCTCCCGTTTGTCATATTTCCGTTTTCCCTTGGCGAGGGCCAGGGTGATCTTGACTTTTCCATTAATAAAATAGATCCTTAAAGGGATCAGGGAAAAGCCCCTTTCATTGACTTTGCCATAGAGCTTTTTGATCTCACCTTTATGCATCAACAGCTTTCTCGGTCTCAAAGGGTCATGGTTTCCATGATATGCAAATGGATATGCCCCGATGTGCATTTGATAAACATAGAGTTCGCCCTTTTTCAGTCTAGCATGGGAATCTTTGAGATGTGCACGGCCCAGACGGAGAGATTTGACCTCGGTCCCCAAAAGGACCAGTCCCGCTTCGTAGGTATCTTCTATAAAATAGTTATACCGGGCTTTTCTGTTTTCAGATACAATCTTTTTATGCGTCTTTTCCACGCGGTTCTACTCCACAAATACCTTTTCAGAAAGAATATCGCCGTAGGTATCCTGGACCAGTTTCATTGTATCGGTGGCGCTGGTCTGTTTTAGAACTTTTTTGATAAACATCTGGTTATCCTGGATGGACAACGATCTTACCATCCGCTTTACCACCGGAATCGCTTGGGGATTCATGCTCAGCTCATCCATTCCCAACCCGAGTAGTATCGGTATATGGAGGGGATCACCCGCCATTTCACCACACATGAAGGTCTTGATACCGTTATCGACGGCCACATCGGAAACCTGTTTGATCATACGAATAATTGCCGGGTGAAGCGGCCGATAGAGATGGGATACATGTCTGTTTTCCCTGTCGATCGCAAATGAATACTGGATCAAATCGTTGGTGCCGATGCTGAAAAAATCGACCTCTTTTGCCATCACATCCGCCATGATCACCGCAGATGGGACCTCGATCAGGATTCCGATTTCAATGTCCCGATCAAAGGCAACCCCCTCTTTTTCAAGCGAATCAGCTGCCTGGTTTAAGATCCGTTTTGCCTCGCATAGTTCATCATTACTCGATATCATCGGAAACAGAATCCTGACATTTCCAAAAGAAGCAGCTCTTAAAATGGCCCGGATCTGGGTCGTAAAAACATCGGGATGCCTCAGACAGTACCGGATGGCACGAAGTCCGAGGGCAGGGTTTCTCTCAATGGAATTTGACGAATTCGCCACTGCCTTATCCCCGTTAATGTCCAAGGTTCGAATAATTACCGGTTTTGGTGCCATGACCTTTACGACATCTTTGTATTTTTCAAAAAGCTCTTCCTCACCAGGAAATGTCCTGCGGCTTAAATATTGAAACTCGGTTCGGTATAGGCCGATGCCGTCTCCGCCATGGTCGATGGCGGAAAAAACCTCGTCCGGAAGTTCTATATTCCCCATGACCGGCATGTGGAAACCATCAAATGTCTCAGCTGGAAGCTGGCTCCCCTTTAGCAGAACCACCTTATGGGTTTCGTATTTTGCCTTCCGCGCATTGAAATCGACCAGGGTCTGTTTCGTGGGATGAACGATGACAGATCCGCTGGTACCATCCACAATGATCAGGTCATCATTGGCAATGGTGATGGTGGCGCTGTCAACCCCCTGAACCGCCGGGATCTCAAGTGTTCGAGCAATGATGCTAGTATGGGAGGATCGACCGCCGCGGTCAGTTACGAATCCCTTTATACGTTCCAGATTGATCTGACTGGTTTCTGCCGGGGATAAATCGTTGGCAACAAGTATCACCCGCTTGTCGATATTCTCGATATCCACCTGTTTTGCACCCGCCAAATTTCGCAGGATCCGGTCGGACACATTGACAATATCCGTTACCCGTTCCTTCAGATAGGCGTCTTCCATATTCCTGAATATGGTTTTGACACTTGCCACCACCTTTCGAAGGGCCCATTCCGCATTGACATGTTCTTCTTCGATAGTCTCCACGGTTTTTTCATAAAGCATCTTGTCTTTCAGGAGCACCACATGGGTTTCAAGAATGCTGGCCGGTTGGCGGTAAATTTCAGGCGTGTTTTCGATAATGACGTGGAGTTCATCCATCGCTTTTTTAACAGCGGCTTTAAAACGATTTTTCTCCCTTTGCAGATACTTTTTGCCGATATGGTATTTTTCAATAACCTCCACGCCCTCCCTATCGACCAGATAGGCCATACCGATGCAAATTCCGGGGGAGCCGCCGATGCCGCTGAGTCTTATTTCGCTGATATTGTTATTTGACATGAAAAATTATTCTTCAAATCCCCTTTCCATCATTTCTACGATGCGGTTTAAAATTTTCATGTCCGATCCATCGTCAATTGTCAAGGTAACAGTTGAACCTTTCGGACAGGCGAGTGTCAGAAGATCGATGACACTGGCTGCATTGACCTTGTCTCTCCCTTTTATCATCCATACATTTGAATTCGCAAGCTGTGCAACCTTTGCGATGCCGGCCGCGACCCTTGCATGAAGACCGAGCTCATTCTGAATCAAAACTTGCCTGGAACGTGTGTTGAAAGACGCTGCCATGAAAACCACCTTAAAAGGATCCGTTTTCTTGTCATTATGACTTATATATATCAATCTGAAAGCATTGACAAGATTGAAAATAGTTGTTAGGAACTTTTCAACAATAAAATTGCAATCTGCTGATATTGTAAGAAAATATTTTCACAACCCACAAAAAATAAAACGGAGGGAAAAAAGATGTCGGAAAAAATATTGATTTTCGGAAAGGACACCTGACCCTATACGGTTGCGGCTCGTGAAGCCTATGCCAGGGAGGGAAAGGAGGTTGAGTACATCGATGTTCTGTCCGATTCTGAAAAATTGAACACCATGCTGACACACACTGAAGGAAAGCGTCAAGTTCCGGTAATTGTGGAAGGGAATCAGGTGACCATCGGGTTCAATGGTAGCTACTGAGGGGTCTGAATATTTTTGGCTGTATGCCAAAGTCAAGATCCATGGCAGCCCCGGGTTGTAAGGATGTAAATCCCTATTATTTTAAAGAAAAGCAAAATACGATATTTCTCATATGGAAAAGCAGTTTGTCATCGATGATATCCGGATGGGTGAATCATGGCGTTTGTTCAAAATCATGGGAGAGTTCGTCGAAGGGGTTGAGAACCTCCATGATATCGGTCCGGCGGTCAGCATCTTCGGTTCGGCCAGGATAAAACCGGACGACCCGATTTATCAAAAAGCCGAAAAGATAGCCGCCCTTTTTGTAAAAAACAAATTTGCCGTGATCACCGGGGGCGGCGGCGGCGTGATGGAAGCGGCAAACAAAGGTGCTGCAGAGGCAGGTGGCCAATCCATCGGTCTGAACATTGTCCTTCCCTGGGAACAAAAACCAAATCTCTATTCAAATATCAAGCTCGAATTCAAATATTTTTTCATCCGCAAGGTGATGTTTATCAAATATGCCACCGCCTATATTATCATGCCCGGTGGGTTTGGCACCCTAGATGAGCTTTTTGAATCGGTAACGCTTATTCAAACCCAAAGAATCAAACCCCTCCCTGTCATCATGGTCGGTACCGATTATTGGGGTGGACTCAAGAGTTGGATCGAATCCCGTCTGCTGGTGAAGGAAAAAATGATCTCACCGAATGATTTTGAGATCCTCCAGGTGATGGATGATCCGGAAAAAATTGTCAAAGCGGTTAAAAAAGTGGTTATTCTCTGATCGATTTAAAATTCAACGGGAAAACATTCTCCACCAAGGCAATTTTTTTATTTTCTTTTGGTCGTTTATGTGCAAACGGAGTAACATGCGGCGCAAGCGCTTGCGTTGCGCGAGCGACATCTGCAAATAGTCACTTGTCGATAGACAATATCAAATTAGATCCCGTGCAGCTCCATTGCCAATGAAGGTGGACAATAATGAATTTTTTAATTCCAAGGGCAAAACTATCTGCATTTTTAATTACATTATCGCTTGTGATAGGGGTTTCGTCGGTGACCGGAACCGCGGCAATAAGAATCGGTTCCCTGGTCGATGTAACAGGAGGGACCTCGGATACTGGCAGGGACTACGCCTTTGGGATCGGGGAGGCCATACATTATATTAATGACAAAGGTGGCATCAATGGCAAAAAAGTCAAACTCTATCAATTTGATTACGGCTATCGAATACCCGAGATCCTTGCAAAGTACAAACTTTTAAAGCGGCTGAAGGTTGTCGCCATTCTCGGATGGGAAAGCAATGACACGGATGCGCTTTCTTCGATAATTACCCAAGATAAGATGCCCTATCTATCTGCGTTTCATGCTGCGCATCTTACCAATCCGGGAAAAACCCCTTTTAATCTTTTTGCTGCAACCGATTATTCAACCAACGCACGGGCGGCAATTACCGTATGGTTTGATAAAAACTGGTCAAAACACCCGGATTTTGGAAAGCGCAAACCCCGTTTTGTGGCCAGCTATGAATTCGACCACCCCTATTGCAGCGGTCCGATCCGGGCGATAAAGGATCAAGCGAAAATACTCGGCTTTGAAATCGGTCCTGACCAGCACGTAGATCTGTCTGCTATCGATAATAAAATACAGGTGCTGGCCATGAGGGATTTTAAGGCGGATCTAGTATGGCACGGCAACACGACCCTCTCTGTTTCTGCCACGCTGCGCGATGCTTACGCCTTGGAGCTCGACGCAAACCATATTGCCAGCAGCTGGGGTTTTGATGAGAATCTGCCCCGGCTGGCTGGTAAGGCGGCTGAAGGCGTCATGGGTGTTACAACAAACGCTTTTTTTGGCGATAATGTCCCGATGATGGACACGGTGGTGGAATTCGCCGAGAAATACAGCCCAGGGGTGCCGCTTGAAAAACGGCTTATTTGGTCGATCCGGGCCTGGGCCAACGTTCTCGCCCTTTGGGAGGCGATGAAGCGGGCAGATAGGGCCGGCGATCTCACCGGCCCGGGCATATTGAAAAAAGGGTTTGAAACCTTTAGCGGCTATGACATCGGCCTGAAGGTGCCGCCCCTCACCTATACTGCCACGGATCATCGAATTGCCGGAAAGGTAACGATCTATGCAATTAAAGACGCAAAATTCCAGGTTTTAGAAGTGGTCGATTTAAAAAACCGGTGGCCGGATAAGTGGGCCAAGGAATGGCTTGGCTGGTAATGCTGAAAATTTAGGGTTTCGTACCGGTAGATAGCGGGTGCAAAACTTGAGCAATAAGAAAGACAGATAATGAAAAAAAAATCGATTTTTCGAGGGATATGGGCAATCGCAATCGCCATATTTCTGGCCGGCTGTGCTGGTATGACGTCAAAACCGACAGAGAAAAACTTTGAGGGCCCTGAGATAACTCTTAAGCACGTGGAGGTGCACAAATACTGGGGATGGTGGTACTTTTCTGCTAAAGTACACCCAAGCAAGGGAAAAGCAGGAAACTACGGTGCTCCCCTTGCATTGGCGTTCATCTTTAAGATAAAGAACCCCAACAAATTTGCGGTAATGATGGAAGAAATGAAGTTCACCGTCGGATTCGATGAATTTGATCTCGATACGGTCATTCTTCAGGAGTCCGTATGGGTTCCGGCGGAAAAGACCACCGAACTGCGTGCCATTTCGATCTTTGACGGGCGATCCGCCCTGCTCAGTCTTATGATGACCGGCGGATACAGGCTGAAAGAAACAGGATGGTCGCCCTGGCATGCCCTGGAAACCTTTTGGATCGGAATTCCTGATTTTTCTTTTCCGGTGCACGTAAGGCAGGGTTCTGCCGTCTTCAGCGCAGACAAAATTGTGAAAGAGGTCCCTTTTAGCGCAACCTTTCAGTAAGAAAGGATAATTTGCTTAAAGCAACTGATTTTTAAGTAAAAATCCAGAGCGTCGCGGGCCTGGGTAATCTGACCTAATGTGCAGGACCTTACACTGTCCATCAGTTCAGCGAATATATTCCCGCCGTTCAATGCTGTCCTTTGGAGGCGTTCAAGTACTTTTGGCGCCCCCTTTTCATTATGTTTTTTTGAATGCTTCAACCCCCTGATAACTCGAAACCGCTACGCCCTGAACATCCTCCTCAATAGCAGCATCAACAATCTCTTTGACCGACCGGTTATGGCCTATATGAATGACTTCAACACCCGTATCTTGAAGTATTCTTCGCATGATGTTGATGGATGCGTCATGACCATCAAAAAGGGATGTCGCGGTCACGACCCGAATATTGTTATCGGGCTCATAAACCTCAACTTCACCGCTCATGCCCCCTCCCCTTTTTAGGTTTTGAATTCTGGTCCATTTTTATTTAACAGACCCAGGATAAATTCGATCTGCAGATTGATGTAGTCTTCAATCCGGTGGTGCCGTGCCAGATACCAGCGTCTAAATGACCACATATGGCCCAACATGGAAATATTATGTGCGGCCAGCTCTATGGCGCTTTCATCAAGGTTCGGTAAAACACCTTCGGCTGCCAGGCGGGTCAGCATCTTCATGAAAATACCGGTTATTCGAAGCTCATTTTCCTGAACCCTTTTCCGCCATTGCAGTGGCAGCGATCGGGTTTCCTGATAGATGAGAAGAATCAGATCATTCATTCGATAGCAGCCCAAAAAATATGCCCTAATAACTTCGGAAAGCGCATCCCCACCGATCCCCGCCTTTTCAATTGTCTTTGCCACACTTCTCTCCACCTCAAAATAAATCGATTCAAAAACCAGATAAAGCACATCTTCTTTTGAAGCAATATATTCATACAGCGATCCAATCGACACGCCGGCCCTACGGGCGATTTGTCTGGTGGTGGTTTTGTGAAAGCCGTTGTCGATAAAAAGCTGTACTGCAGCATCGGCAATCTGGCGCCGCCGCCGGTTGACAAGGTCAGAGTTTTTGATTTTCGTCGATATATCTTTTGTTCTGGATAGTCGTTGTTCAGCTAACATCGGTTTTCATTTTTTCCCGAAAAGGTTTGACATCAAAAAAGACTGAACTCTCTATTTTTTGAGCGAGCGCTCGGTCAAAAAACTAACATGGGGCTTCTTTTTTTTATCAACAAATTTTGGAGACTCTCCAGGGTAGATCAGCACCGAAAAATCAAAAGCGTTTCACATCAAGCAGCCCATAACAGTGGTTTTGAGGTTAAAAAATTATTGCCAAAAGTAACATAGGAACGATACGCAATAACAATCTGAGCGGGCGCTCGGTCATAAATATTGACAAACCGATTTTTGATGCAAACGGTATAGAAATATCGATTCAAAGTTCGATCGGGGTTTAAACATTTTTTATAGGGGTAAACATGAAAGACAACATACTTTTAACAGAAGAAAAAGAGCAGGTGGCCCTACTGACTCTTAACCGGCCTGAGGTGATGAACGCACTTAATTTTTCGCTTTTATATGCGTTGAAAGAACAGATCGAGGCTTTACAAATTCGATCGGATATCCGGGTCATTATCATCACCGGTGCTGGTGACAAAGCCTTTTGTGCAGGTGCCGATCTGAAGGAACGGGCCACTCTTAATCCAGCTCAGGTCAAGGAGTTTATCCTTACCATCAAAAATCTTTTTTCTTCAATCGAATACCTTAACAAGCCGGTTATTGCAGCAATCAATGGGATCGCCTTGGGTGGCGGAACCGAACTTGCCCTTGCGAGCGATATTCGCATAGCCGCCTCAAACGCTTCTCTATGTCTGACAGAGACACGGCTGGCTATTATTCCAGGTGCAGGTGGAACCCAGCGGCTGCCCCGGTTGGTGGGCCGGGGAAAGGCCAAGGAGCTTATCTTCACCGGCAGGAGAGTGATGGCAGAAGAGGCACTGCAGATCAATCTGGTAAACCACACGTGTGAGAGTGCGCTTCTGATCGAAGAGTGCCAAAAAATGGCGGCGATGATATGCGAAACAGGCCCCATTGCCATTGAGCAGGCCAAATATGCTATTAATTACGGTCTTGAAACCGATCTTCAGACCGGCCTTGCCATCGAATCGAACGCCTATTGGGTTACCATTCCGACCGAAGACCGGCTGGAGGCCCTTGCTGCTTTTGGTGAAAAAAGAAAGCCCGTGTTCAAAGGAAAATAGCTTGTTTTTGCATTAAGATCGCTCAAAGGAGGTTTTAAAGGGACATGACAGAATATAATTATTGGAAAATTTTTCCTAAAATGCCCAAAAAGGTGACCGTTGGCGACATTACTGTACGGGATGGTTTCCAGCACGAAGAAAAATTTATCTCAACAGCGGCCAAAATTTTTTACCTTGAGGAACTTGTCTTTGCCGGGTGCCGTGATATCGAGGTAACCAACCTGGGAAATCCATACATTATGCCACAATTCAGGGATGCGGAGGGAGTTCTTTCCCATTTGAGAAGTGACCGCTTTAAAAACCGATGTGAAAGAAGAAAGATTAATTATGCGGATATATGTTTCACCGCTGTTACGATTCGCGAACCTGCCGTTGATCAAGCCATTAGATTAAAAGAAAAAGACATCGGACCCGATCGCCTACTGATGATGGTCTCTACGGAAGAGGAACACCATTTCACCAACTCCGGTACAACACTTCCTGAATATTGGGTAGAGGCGAAGCGCTGCATCAAGAAGTGTCACGATGCGGGCATGAAGATGTGTGGCACCGTCAGTACCATTTGGGGAAGCCCGATTGGGGGCGCAACGGCATTGACGGATGCGGTCGAATTCTCAAAACGATGGTTGGAGATCGGTGCACATGACATTGAACATGCCGACCATGACGGGAGTGCTTCCGCAGCCGATGTATATCGCTATTTTTCGATGGTTTTGGATAAAATCCCAGAACCTAGACGCCACATCGCCCATTTTCATGAAACAAAAAGGGTGGCATCTGCATCTATTTTAGCAGCCCTGCAGGCCGGAATTATCCATTTTGAAGCAACATTGGGAGGATTGGGCGGCCAGCCTTCGAATTTTCTGGACGATTGCCCAACCAAAGGGACTGGCGAGTATTACTATGAGGACCCGCAGTACGTTGGCCTGGTCTGTCTGGAAGACACCCTGGTTCAGCTTGATGAAATGAGCATCGAACATGGGTATGATGTCGACAGGATCCTTTGGCTTGGTAAACAGATGGAAAAAACCATCGGCCGAAGACTCCGTTCCGATGCGGTAATCAATGGCCGCACATTGAAAGAGGGACATATGCAATTTGCTCGGCCCGGCCTGAAACAGAAAAAGAAAAAGCTTAAAGAGGACCCCGATCAAAAGCTTCCGAATAAGTGGAAGGCCAAGGCCAAGTTGCCTGAAAAGTGTCGATCCGTCTGATCCCAACCGGGTATATATATTCGAAGGATCAGGGCGTTTTTAAATCGATCTCCTGCATCAATTCCGATAGCGGTACTGAAAGCGCTTTTTCCAATACCTGGTCTGCTTGATTGAATATCCTGGCAAGTGTTGGCGTGAGGTTGGATGCATGGCTATCGGGAAGTGACCAGGGTAATAATTTATGAAACCGTGCCAGTGTGATTTCCCGCAAATCCCACTGCAAAACATATCCACCTTCTGAGAGTTCACCGATAAAATCAGCCTCTAAGAGGGCTGAAAGAAGATAGTCTAATTTTTCCCCGAAAAGGTCCGACAGATTCATCAACAATTTTTCCTTTGTTACCGGCTCTCCTTTAATATGGTACCGATGACATAGCCCGAGCACTTGTAAGGCCTGGATAAAATCTTCATCCCTGTGCGGTTGGCTACCCGGTTGATATACGCCAAAACCGTGGGCTATTTCAGCACCCAACAACACCACAAGCCATGACAAATAGACCCACACAAAAAAAATCGGCACGGCCGCAAGGGCGCCGAAAATCAGTTTGTAGGTCGGTACCAGTGTAATATAAAAAGCAAACCCTCTTTTGGTCAGTTCAAATAACAGAGCGGCGATGATACCGCCGAATAAGGCGTGAAGAGGTAAAACTTTACAGTTGGGTATACTGATGTAGGCCAACATCAGTGCAATACCGGTGAGCGCAAATGGCAAAAAAGTCGCTGCCCACGCGCCGACTTGTTCGGCAGCATCAGAAATAATGGGGAGGGAAACGAAGTAGGAGGTCAATCCGACACTGAACCCCACCAAAAGCGGTCCAAGGGTTAAAATCACCCAATAGAGCAGAAATATCCGTATCCACTGGCGTTTCGCCTTTACCCGCCAAATGGTGTTAAACGCTTTATCGATGGTCGCCATTAACGCCAAAGCGGTTAAAATCAAAAATGCGACGCCAAACAGCTGTAAGCGTTGGGCCTGGACCACAAAATCCTTAAAATACTGCTGAACGATCGCCCCGGATGCAGGCACAAAATTTCTAAACAGAAAATCCTGAACCTGCGAGACCAGCTGGGAGAATTCGGGGAAAGCGGAAAAGATGGCCAGTGCAACAGCCATAAGGGGGACAATCGAAAGGAGACTGGTAAGGGCCAACCCGGCTGCAATAAAGGTACAACCGTCCACCTGGAACCGTTCCCAGACAAAAAGGCTGAATCGATACCAGCATTCAAATAGCTCTCTGATCTTTTTTTGAGTCATCTGGACAAACCTGCTACCTAAGATGGACTGCAAAGGCGGGACGGATCAGACCAGCCCCTGATCCACCATCGACTCAACGACCTTGACGAATCCGGCAATATTCGCGCCGTGCACATAGTTTGCCGGAGTACCGTAGGCTTCACTGGCCTCCAAACAAGTTTTGTGGATACCGTGCATGATTATCTTCAACCGTTGGTCCACCTCTTCACGCGTCCATGACAGACGCATGCTGTTTTGTGTCATCTCCAGCCCTGAAACAGAAACACCCCCGGCATTTGCTGCTTTTCCCGGGCCATAAAGAAGGCCACTTTCAAGGAAAAGATCTACGCCTTCGGGCGTGGTCGGCATGTTCGCCCCTTCGCAAATAAGCATGACACCATTTTTAACCAGGTTTTGGGCATCCTTAGCGTTTATTTCGTTCTGCGTTGCACCAGGGAATGCACAGTCTGCTTTGTGATTCCAAAGCGGATTGTATTCCCGGGTTTGATCCACAGGAACATAGGCAGCAGAGGGGTACTTATCAGCATACTCCTTTATTCGACCCCTTCTCACATTCTTAAGCATTTTCACATACTCAAGTTTTTTTTCATCGACACCGCCCTCATCATAGATATACCCGGAAGAATCCGAAAGGGTAACAACCCTGGCCTCGAAGTCGAGGAGTTTTTCTACGGTATATTGGGCCACATTCCCCGAACCGGAAACAAGGCAGGTGGTCCCTTCCAAGGTTTTATTTTTGGTGGCAAGCATTTCTGCGCCAAAGTAGACGGCGCCATAACCGGTGGCTTCCGGCCGGATGAGACTCCCGCCCCAGTTAAGACTCTTGCCGGTTAATACACCGGTAAATTCGTTTCGCAATTTTTTATACATTCCAAAAAGATAACCAATCTCCCGGGCACCTACCCCGATGTCTCCAGCCGGGATATCAGTATTGGGACCGATGTAGCGATAAAGTTCACTCATGAAACTCTGGCAAAACCGCATAACCTCATTATCTGACTTGCCTTTTGGGTCAAAATCAGAGCCCCCTTTTCCCCCACCCATCGGAAGGGTGGTCAGGGCGTTTTTAAAAACCTGCTCAAAGGCAAGAAACTTGAGGATGCCAAGGTTAACCGAAGGGTGAAATCTAAGCCCTCCCTTATATGGTCCAATGGCGCTGTTCATTTCGATGCGAAACCCCCGGTTCACCTGAACTTCTCCCCGGTCATCCATCCATGGCGCCCGGAACATGATCACGCGATCCGGTTCAACCATCCGCTCCAGAATTTTTGTCTGCCGATATTCGGGGTTCTTCTCAAGAACGGGTTTAACCGACGATAGGACCTCGCTGACCGCCTGATGGAATTCCTTTTCGTTGGGATCTTTGTTTATCACCATCTGTAAAATTTCATCCATCCTCCTTCTCCTTATATTATAAACAGTTTCAGGGCTTCCTAAATAGAACCATTTTTTAAAACCGGGGCCCTCGGCGAAGCAAAGTGTAAAACCCAAAAGCTCTCTCACTCCTTTATCTTTTTAAAATACTTTTTTAAAAAAAACAAGTCATGCGCGGTCTGTTCGCCCTGGAGCGAATGCGGATCTTCGTAAAACACAAGGCAAGAAGATCGAGTGGATTATCTGTTGATTTTTTGTAAAAATAATGCTTAAGTATTTATGTTTATTCCAGTTTCTTTTAATGTAAGAAAATCTTTTTAAAAGCATGCTCTCCAATGAGAGATCCAAAAAGCAGTTCGTCATCTTATTTTCAGCCATTCTCAAATAATGGTTAGCAAAAGAAACAAAAGTTATGAAGTAGAGCTTAAGGTCCCATTCCATGACCTCGATCCGATGCAGATGGTTTGGCACGGCAATTATTTTAAATATTTTGATATTGCCCGAACCGGCCTATTTGATAGTTTGGGTGTGGACCTCTTCAGTTATTTTAAAAAAACAAACTGTCTTTTCCCTATTACAAAGACCACGACAAAGCATATCGTTTCTTTGCAATATCGTGATAAATTTAAATGTAAGGCAACAATCGTTGAAGCGCGATACAAGATTGTGGTGGAGTTTCAAATAAGGTTGATAGCGGACAATCAAATTTGCACCAAAGGAAGAGGTGAGCAAGTGGCGGTAAAATACCCCGAGATGGAAATGATGTTTGAGATACCGGAAGAGATTCGTAACGCACTGGGTGCTTAACAATGAAATCAGATTTTCAAAAAGCTTTTATTTCAAGCGTCGAACGGTTATCCGCCTGGTCCGATGTTCTGGATGACATAAATGTATTTCCAGTTGCGGATGGAGATACGGGGCGCAATCTGAAAACAAGCCTCACCCCGCTACGATATCTGGGTGAAGACCGGGAAAAAATCGTTAACAGGCTGCTGGTTTCGGCACGTGGAAATTCGGGTAATATTGCCGCTCGGTTTTTTGCCGGATTTCTGACAGCAGACTCATATGAACTCCTTCCCCAGGCAGCAAAAACCGGCCGGGATTATGCATGGCAGGCGGTTCATAACCCGGTACCCGGAACCATGTTGACGGTTTTTGACGCGTTGGCTGATTTTTTGGGAAAAAATTATTTTGAAGCCTCCGAGAAATATATCTTAAATATCGTCGATGCACTGGAAAGAGCGGTGAAATCGACCCCCCAGCTTCTTCCAAAGTTGAAGCAGGCCGGTGTGGTAGATTCAGGCGCTTTGGGGATGTATATCTTTCTGGAAGGATTTTTTAAAAACCTGAGCAAACAAAGGAGCCAATTTCGACCCATTAATGAAACATTCAACGGCATGCTGGCGGTTTTACCCTCCTTTCAGGAAGAAACAAATGAAGGCTATTGTGTGGATATGGTGGTGCATTTCGACGACAAACCTGAAGATAAAATCAAAAAGCTCACCGAATGCAGCGACAACGTTGTGGTAATTCCTCATCAAGACTATTTAAAAATTCATTTGCACACCACCAGCAAGAACGAGGTTAAGCATCAGGTTGAATCCTTAGGTGATATAGTGCAATGGTTGGATGACGATATCGGCATTCAGATAAACGATTTCAAGCAGCACCCGATGGAAGGGGCCATTCATATAATGACCGATGCAGCCGGTTCGGTAACCCGTGAGGATTCCCGTCAACTGGGAATTACCCTTCTCGACAGCTATATTTCCGCCGGTGATACCTCACTGCCGGAGACGCTTTTCTCCCCTTCCGAGCTTTACCAAACAATGCGCAAAGGGATAAAAGTATCCACCTCACAGGCATCTATTTTTGAACGTCATCAGTACTATCAGCGGGTGATGGATCAGTATCCGAAAGTACTCTATCTTTGCGTCGGATCCGTTTATACCGGTAATTATGACGTTGCCATGGAGTGGAAACAAAAAAACGATCCCGATGATCGCTTTACCATCATTGATACGACAGCTGCTTCAGGCCGGCTAGGGACTATTGTGCTTGCAACCGCAAAGCATTCGACCAAAACCAAGGACCAGAGTGCTGTTATCGAGTTCGCAAAAAGGGCAATTCATAAGTGTGAGGAATATGTTTTTCTTGATAAACTTAAGTACCTGGCTGCCGGTGGACGGCTATCTAAACCCGGAGCATTTTTTGGGGATATGTTACATGTAAAGCCGATCATCAGTCCAACAGCCGAAGGTGCCAAGAAGGTCGGGGCTGTAAGAAATCGAGAAGGACAACTGGGCTTTGCCCTTGAAAAACTTGAAGCATCATTTGGAGAGAGCGCATCACCTTTTATCATGCTTGAGTATTCGGACAATCATGGTTGGGTCAATGATACGGTTAAAAAATCAATCGAAGCACGTTATCCGTCATCCGAGATTCGCCTGCAGCCTTTATCATTAACCTCCGGCGTTCATATGGGGCCGGGGACTTGGGGTCTGTCATTTTTGCCTGAAGTTGTTTAAACTCTGTGCTGTTGTCAAAGGCTTTATCATCATATTATTGTGCAAACAATTTCCGTTTTCCCCGTGCCTGATTTGACGCTCAGGCGGATTGGGGTGCGAAACTTAAGCAAACAGACTTTAGATTTCAGAATTGTTCGGCAGGAAATCAGGATATGCCTACGGATAAAAATTTCAACGCACCCGCAATCGCACAAAAAGGAAAATTTGCCGTTATTATTCCGGTATACAACCATGAACAAACGGTAGAAAGTGTCGCCAAACAATCTTTGGCCCTCAATATTCCGGTATTTGTGGTCGATGACGGTTCAACAGACTCTACCCCTGACAGGGTCGTGAACCTTCGTGGCATTTACCCTTTACACCACAACGAAAACCGCGGAAAGGGGGCGGCAATATTGACCGGATTTGCTGAAGCTTTTAAAGTGGCGGATTGGGCCATTACGCTAGATGCGGATGGACAACATAATCCAGAAGACGCATTCAAGCTGATTCAGGCAATTCCTGAAAATAAAAGACCGATTATCGTGGGGGTAAGGGAGGGAATGGATAGAAAGCATGTTCCCTGGACCAGCCGGTTCGGGCGTAAATTCTCTAATTTCTGGGTATTGTTTTCCGGCGGCCCCAGCATGACAGATTCCCAAAGCGGGTTGAGAATATATCCTTTGCCCGAAGCGATGAATCTTAATGTGATTGCAAAACGATTCCAATTTGAAGTCGAAATTCTGGTGAAGGCCAGATCAAAAAAAATACCTGTGATTGAAGCGCCGGTCAGCGTAAATTATCCAAAAGGGATCGAGAGGATATCCCACTTTCATCCATTTTTAGATTTTTTAAGAAACACCCGCACATTTGCCCGACTCATTACCTGGCGGATTCTGATCTATCCGTTCATAGGAAAACGATAAAACAATATTTCAAGTTTCGCACCTAGTATTTTGATAAAAGCCGCATCAGGCATAGGGTAAAAAGAAATTTTTCTGGAAAAAATTGATGGCGAGCGCTTTGACAACTGTGCTCCATTGGGAGTGCGAAACTTGAGTATGGGATACCATGAGGAAAATACTCTACCAGTCAATCATTCTCGTGTCCAAAAAATTGGGCCTGTGGGTGTTTATTCTTTATGCCTGGTTTATTGCCACAGGATTTTTCATCTTTTTTCCTTTCAGAGTGACCACAAGCATACGATTTTATCGCGTTCTTTTTAATAACCGTGGATGGTTCTTCCATCTGTGGTGCGCCTGGAGACAGTTTCACAACTTCACAGATGTTTTTTTTGACAGATTTCTGCTTCATGAGTTCAATGGTATTACCTATAGTTCAGAAGGGTGGGAACACTTGGAGGAAACCCTTAAGAACAAAAACGGCGGGATTCTCCTCATGTCGCACATGGGAAACTGGGAAATCGCCGCCCATCTTTTAAAGCGCAAAAAAAAAGAGCTCAAACTACTTCTTTATATGGGGGTCAAACAGAAAGAACAAATCGAACAGGTACAAAAAGAAAGTCTTTCCCACAGCGGCATCAAAATCATTGCGGTGGACCAGGAGGGCGGATCTCCCTTTGATATAGTGGAGGGGATTAAGTTCATCGAATCGGGTGGCCTGGTTTCCTTAACAGGTGACCTCATATGGAAAAAGAATCAACGGACCGTCCCTGTAAAATTTTTAGGGCATGAGGTGTTCCTACCGAAAGCGCCATATTTACTTGCGCTATTGTCAGGTGCCCCATTGTTTGTTTTCTTCGCCTTTCGCACAAGGAAAAAACAATACCATTTCACCCTGTCTGAGCCGATATACATCCAGACGTCCTCCCGTGACAAAAGAACAGAGGCCATCTGGCAGGCCGCTCAACGATATGCCGATATCCTCGAAACCAAACTCCGGCGACATCCGTTGCAGTGGTACCACTTTAAACCTTTTTTTACCCCGAAACCCAAATAGGCGGTCCAACAAACGCCTTCGGTTTTAATAACCGGTCTCTCCATTAAAGGGGTGAGTTCAAACATCGATCACCGGCGTTTCGATCAGTTTGATCCATTTCGCGAGATTGATTTCGCTTTTTATGTCAGTCAGAACAATAGTATGGCAACGATTAGTACGGCAATGATATGGGCGGTGATAATTGCAGCTAGGTTGAGGTGATAGAATTCATTCAGCTTCTGCAGCCTCCTAAGTCCGCCGCATAGCCGTCTGAACCGGTCTAGGTGTAAATATCTTTCATTGTCTGAGGGAGAGTTATCTTGAAATGCAAACGACGGATAGGCTGCGTACATGCGGTCATTATTTAAATCTCGCAGAAAATCGTCAAAAGGTATCTTCTGCCAGGGTGTCTGAACAAGCTTTTCGGCGAATTTCCGGCTGATGGCATATGCATGGGTCAGACTCCGGAATTTCACCTTCAGTACCGACCGATTTTCCGTCCTTCGACACCCCTTGACCATACACCCCAAAAACAGCATGTGCCAGTCTCGATTTTCCGACATAAATGCGATACAATTTCTCAGGGTTTTAAAAGACATACGGTCGAAAACGATGTCATCCTCAAATATCAAAATGGTGCCTGCGCTAGCTTGAATCCCCTTTTCCATACAGTGCAGATGAGACTCATAAATTCCTTGTTCACAGTCCGACGGATGCTTTTCAACGACTACAAACTCAACCTCGTCCGACAGTCCTGCTTTTGTAAATTGATCTTTGGCCTCTTCTCGTCTGTCCGGACGCTCATCCAGCGAAATACAGTAAATTTTATCAAAATAATCCCAGTACACAGTCGAATCGATGCTGTTTTTGTTCAAAACACTTGATTGGATTGAACAGTTCTGCATAACATAGATTTGTCGATACGTTTTTTTATATGGCAAAACAAAAAATATCAAGCAATATCAATATTGGTTTTGACTAAGATGAACAGTAAATCTTTTCCAGACAATGTTCTGATCATCGGATCCGGCATGGGCGGCCTTTCAACAGCCTTGATTCTGTCACAGCTTGGATCCAAGACCACCGTAATAGAAAAGAATCTTCTGGCGGGCGGATTGATGCGCGGTTACATCCGTGATGGGATAGAATGCCCGGTAGGGGTGCACTATCTAGGATCGCTTGACCATGGGCAGGTTTTGCGAAGATTGTTTGATTTTTTGGGCGTATCCCCGAAAATTCCGGTTGAGAAAATGGGGGCGAACGGCATCATCGACCAGTATATTTTCGAAGACTTTGCATTTAACCTGCCGGAAGGACTCGATGCGTATGAGGAAAATTTGCAAAATGCTTTTCCAAAGGAACATCGACAGATCACTGCAATAATAAAAGCCATCAGGCGAAACGGCAATAAAATGCATGCCCTTGATTTTTTGTTTTCAACACAAAACGACCCTTCGATGCTTGAAGAAATAAAACCGGTCGGTGCACTGCTCACCGAATTGAACTGCTCACCCGGCCTCAGGGCGGTTCTTGGGGTTCCATGTTGCTGGATAGGGGTTCCGATGGCATCCTGTCCTGTTTTTTATCACAATATGGTGCTGGCCACCTACCTGTTTTCATCCTGGAGGCTGAAATGCAGTGGTGCGGAATTGGTAAATGTTTTTTCCGAACGCCTCAGATCACTTGGGGGTAACATCATTAAAGGGGATGGCGTAGAAAAGATTCTGGTGAATTCCCGTGTCGTCGAAGGCGTTCAATTGCAATCAGGGGCGGTGCTGAAATCACCGGTTGTCATCGGCGCCGTTCATCCAAAAGTCGTTCTCAATATGCTGCCGGACGGTGCAGTCAAGCCTTCTTATCAGAGGTTAATATCGAAATTGGAAAACACCGATGGCATGTTTTGCGTTCATAGCAAGGTCGATGCCTTAAACCGGCCGGAGATCCCGCATAACATTTTTAAAATCAAAACAGAAAAAAATGGGGATATAGTCGAGTTAAATTACTACCAAATAAGGGAAAGTGAGCAGATTGGCAAGAATTTGCTCACCATACTGACATCCGGCAAAGGCGAACAGTGGAAGCAATGGGAACACACAAAGTCCGGCCGGCGTGGTGAGGGTTATATCGCCAAAAAGAAAAACAGGGCTTGGCGGTTGATCCGAGAAGCGGAGGATACAATCGGCCCCATGCCAAGTGCAACGCTGGTCGACGTCTATACACCGCTTACCACACGGGACTGGGTAAACAGCCCGGGAGGCTCGGCCTATGGAATTTTACGTTCTTATGAACAATTACTTGAAGCTTCAATCCTGAACCGCACATCTGTTAAGGGATTATTCCTTTCCGGCCAAAACATCATGGCGCCGGGAATTCTGGGAACGATACTCGGTTCTTTTGCCACGGTCAAGCTCATCGTTGGCCGTGATCGGTTTTTTAAGATGTTTCGTCGTTTAGAGCTTGCACAAAAATAGGCCTTTTGCTATCCCATCTTGAAGAAAAAATAACCGGTGCCGCTGGTAGTGGAACGCTTAATCTCCGGAAAACCGGAATAAAGAAAGGCTTGCATGACACGGGACGAAATCAGGGTTGAAATAATCAGAGTTTTTAACGAACTTTTTGAAATTGAAAATCCAGGCAATGATGACGACCTGCGAGAAGCATATGAGTTTGACAGTATCGATGCCATTGAGCTGCTTGGAGAGATCGAAATCATGCTCGCCTCACCATTGACGCAGTCAGAGAAAAAAAAGGCCATGGAAATTCGGACCATCAATGACATAATTGATTATGTTGAGTCGTTATCGCTCACCCGATCCAAAGGAAGTTCCAATCCCGGAAACATATCGCCTTAAAATCCTAATCTATTAGAAATGGGGCATTAATGGTACGAAGAGTTGTTATTACTGAATGCGCTGCCATAACACCGGTTGGTTACAGTAAGGATGAAATTATCAAGCACCTGATTGAAGGAATTTCCGGGGTTAAAAAATTACGTATCGATGACTTGCTTTCCGACTATATCCACTGCGGTGTGTTCGGAACGATAGATTACCCGATTGCCTATGACTTCAAACGCCAACATCGCAAAACCATGGGCCCGGTTTCCTATTACGCTTGTCAGGTGGCCAAGGAAGTTTTGAAAAAATCCGGTCTGAATAACGATTTTATCACTTCCGGCAAGCTTGGCGTCGCTTTTGGATCAACGCATGGGAGCCCTTCTGTGCAGCGGGAAATCTATAAAACCTTTTTCAGTGAATCACGCTCTGAGTTTGCTTCGATCGGTGCTGTCGATTATTTGAAGTCAATGGTACACACCACGGCGGTGAATATAACAAAGATGTTCGGCATTACCGGGCGTGTCATCTCTTCATCCACTGCCTGCACCACTAGCAGTCAGTCCATTGGCTTTGGGTATGAAATGGTCAAGTACGGCCTTCAGGATGCGATGCTCTGTGGTGGCGCCGATGAATATGATACCACCACCGTAGCCGTGTTTGACAACCTGCTGGCATGCTCAACCGAATTTAATGATACCCCTCATCTGACACCCCGTCCCTTTGACGTACAAAGGGATGGCCTGGTTGTGGGAGAAGGGGCCGGGGCTGTTTTGCTGGAAGAGTATGAATCAGCAAAAAAAAGAGACGCGAACATACTGGGTGAAATCATCGGATTTTCGTGCAACAACAACGGCGGCGATTTGATTTTGCCGAATATAGACGGAATCACACAAACCATACGGCTGGGACTCAAAGATGCGGATATTGGTGCCGATTCGGTCGATTTCATCAGTGCCCATGCCACTGCCACCAAAATGGGGGATGTGATAGAGGCCCAGGCGATGGGCAGGGTATATGGCGACTCACCGGTGGTGACCGGGCTGAAAAGTTATATGGGACACACCATGGGATCATGCGGGGTAATCGAAACGATTATCACCCTTTATATGATGCACGAGGGGTTTATTGCGCCCACCTTGAATCTAGACACCGTGGATGAGCGGTGCGCCATGATTAAACACGCAAAAACGCTCATCGAATCCAATATCGACATTGCCGCTATCCAGAATTTTGCTTTTGGTGGAGTGAATACCTGCTTAATACTAAGAAAAGCAGGCCTGTAAACTTTCAGACAGCACCGTATGAAAAACACTGAATCTCACCGACTGTGCCAACATTTTAAGCCTTTTTTTGACCTGACCATTACACTGTCACTCTGGGTTTATTTTACGCTCGGTTTTATCATTTTCTTTTTCCCATTTTACCTGACGGCTTATCTGTTTTTAAAAAACTGCCAAACTGCTTTTCAGCGATTAAACCATCGATTCTTTAAAGGATTTTTTTTTCTAATCCGGTTACTGATTCCAGGGCATATATGGCGGATCCCGGATGAAATCCTGTCTATCCGCTCCTCCATTATCGTGTGCAACCACATATCGTATCTTGATCCGATTCTTTTGATATCATTGTTTGAAAAACAGAAAACCATTGTGAAAAGCACCTTTTTTAATGTGCCTGTGTTCAGCCGATTGCTAAAGCTGTCCGGTTATATTCCCTCTACCTCCAGAGGAAAACTGGCCGATTTATTGATTCAACAGATCGAAACCATGGGCGATTTTCTGGCCTTCGGAGGAAATTTATTTATCTTTCCGGAGGGCACCCGCAGCCGCAACGGCATAACTGGTAGGCTCAACAAAGGTGCCTTTAAAATTGCCAGGCGCTGTAAAACACCGATTAACGTCCTGTATATTCGTAACACCAACCAATTATTTCAACCGGGAAAATTTTTCTTCAATACCTGTATTTCAAACACCATCACCATTGAGCATCTTGCCTGTATCGAGCCGGATTACCAAAGCAACGGTTTTACAATAACAGGTTTGATGTCAGAGGTGTACGCGTTGTTCAACGCACAAATTGAAAAACATGACGGCTGATCTTCTCCGTTGCCTTTGTTCGGGGTATTGGACCGAGACATCAAGCGTCTCCCTTCAACCTTCTTCCGGGGGGAGAGATGAGCGATTGAGGATTTAATGAAGATAATCTTGATGTCCATGCCGGATGTGGCGCCGGTGATGATGCATGAAAATACTTTTCACTTGCCGAATTGCGGTATTGCCAGCATCGGTGCAAATATCGATGCCGGACACGAGATTCTTATTATCGATCTGATCCGAAAAAGAAGACAGCTTAAACAATATGTGGCCTAAACGATTTTAAAAACGCGCCCGGATCTGGTCGGTTTATCCGCCATGGCATGGCAGTACGGAACCTGTATAAAATTGACCCGGTTGATAAAACAGATACTACCCGGTGTGAAAATTCTTATTGGCGGGTATCACCCTACCTTAATGTACGAAGAGATTGCCGTATCTCCCGAGGCCGAATATATCGATTTTATGATCCGCGGGGAAGGCGAGAAGGCCTGCCGCCGACTGGTTAATGCACTGGACGGGAAGGACTCGGTCGAAGAGATTGCTTCGCTGTCATATAAGCGCGATCATCAATTTGTACACAACCCGCCGGGCGAACTACTCGATCTATCTCGGCTTAAACTCCCCATTCGAGATAAAAGACGCTTGACCTGGGGATACCACATCATGAATTCCAAAGTCGAAGTCATGGAAACATCCCGGGGCTGCACCCGCGCGTGTACATACTGCTGTATGCAACAGATGTACGGCCAATCGTTCCGGCCCTTTTCCTTTGAACGCATCATTGCCGATCTGGATGACATCTATTATCATCGCAACACCCGCTGGGTGTTTATCGCCGATGATAATTTGGTCCTGGATCCCAACCGGGTGGTGGAGATCTGTCAGAAGATTGTGGCGCGCAACTATAAGAAATTAAATTTGGTTATCCAGGCCGACTCTGTCTCGATGGCAAAAAACGAAGAGATGGTGCGCAATATGTCCCTGGCGGGAATAAAAACGGTTTTTTTAGGGATTGAAAATGTATCGGAAAAGAGCCTCGCCATGGCACGCAAGGGAAATATTGTTGACGCTTCCCGAAAAGCCGTTGAAAACTGTCACAAATACGGCATCATGGTGATCGGTGGTCTGATTTTTGGTTTCCCGGATGATGACGAGCAGGCTATCATTGACAATTATCAGTATTTTAAATCGACTGGAGCCGACACCGCCTACTGCCAGATCCTTACCCCCTACCCTAAAACAGAGATACGTCAACTCTTTCTGGACATAGGACTGGTCACCAATATCGATAATTATAAGCGGTACAACGGGTTATGGGCCAATGTGAAAACCAAACACCTAGAATCCGACAAGCTTCAATATCTGTTCTGGTATCACAGACAAAACGTTTTGGGATGGTGGAAACCCTCTGAACATATTAGGAACCAAAGCCTTTTATGGACGTCGATCTGGATATACGCCTTCAGGCCGATGATGAAGTTCTTTATCGGCTGCAGGCTCAAAAAGCATGGCTGGAAAGGACGTTATGAGCTGGAGATGAAGCGCCGGGCAGGCAGGAATGTTTTTAAGGGCCTTGAAGAATTAAACTTGTGACGATACAGTATGTCATCCGAACTACCGCTTCAGCCGGACGCTCGTTCCTCGCGCCAGTTAAGCGGGTTTGTGGCACTACATTTTGAACAAAATTCAGATATTTTCGTTGTAATTTGAGCCTGTTCAATATCTTAACTTATTGTAATTATTCATTAATATTATACTCTTTCTGTGAACAATGGGACGTCTATGATTTTATGCCTTTCATTGAAGATTGTAAGTGATATGTGTGAATTATGCCAAGGAAAAGTGAGAATAGATGTACCAGGTACACTGCATCATATCATAGTTAGAGGTATCGATAGAAAAAGCATCTTTAATTCTGAGCAAGCCGGGACCATGGAGTCCCGTAAGTTCAGGCTTTAAACGGATTTTAAGAAACGGAAAAAAATCAAGCCATACCTGCTGGATGCCCTAGCTGGATGTGAGGCGTGTAGGCTCTTTACTTTGCACTACCTGGTTGTTACACTGCCATTTACGATTCAGTCATATTTAACCCGAATATTTAATGAACTTTTACAGCGGTAGCGGTTATATCGTATGACCAAAAAGGTATAGAGGTTCGTGAGATATTCAGATTAGGAGGAATCCATGGAAGCCAAAGAATTATTACTGAAGTCTCTGAATCAGAGTCAGGAATTTTTGAGCAAAACACTGGACGGATTGACCCAAGAAGAGTTTGCCTGGACTCCGAATGCCGAATGCAACAGTATCGCCTTCACCCTCTGGCACAACGCCCGGGTGGAAGACTTTTTTGTTAACCGGGTGATAAATCGTGAAAAAGAGCTCTATGTGGCAGATGGCTGGCAGGAGAAGATGGGCACTCCAGTCAAAACGTATCAGTTCACGGCTGAGGAGCTTCAAGCCTGGCCGGTGCCCAAGCTGGAGGATCTACGGGCCTATGCGGATAGCGTCCGGAAAAAGACGCTGGCTTTCCTTAACTCCATACCTGACGAAAAGCTGTCTGAAGTACCACGGCCTGACAAATCGCCTGATCCGATTGGTATCACGTTGGGTATGATAGCCACCGAACTTGCCATGCACGTAGGCCAAATCAGCTACTTGCGTGGAATGCAAAGAGGACTGGACAAATAGCCGCCAATATCGAAAAAAAAGCCAACAGGCACCCATTAAAGAGCGAGTCAAGAGAAAAAACACTTCTCCTGTAAAAAAAAATATTCTTTTTTTCTATTGGCGAGAATTGTCCCTCAGCATAACCTGGTTTTCTTCCATTGATCCACACCCGTTACTTCTTTTTTTCGGTTCTTGGTCAGTCTTTGCTGATCCGCACCAGTCACCCATGGTGTAGGTATTCTTTTTAATACAATTATTACACCATTTACGCGTCCTTGCTCATCATTGGTTGACCGTATTAAAAAAACCACACTTGACACAATTTGTTCTGTGTATTACAATGTAAAACATGAAAACAGCCACACTCACAATTCGATTGGACGAGAACCTAAACAGGTTGCTGGATGATGCTGCTGAAAAGTCAGGACGAAACCGGAGTGATATCGCCCGAGAGGCTTTACGGCGCCAGTTACGGCTTAGCCAGTTTGAGGCCGTTCGAAAACGCATCATGCCGCTTGCGGAAGCTCGTGGTTTTCTGACAGACGAGGACGTTTTTTCGAAAATCTCATGAGAGTTTTCTTAGACACGAACGTAATCGTTAGTGCCACGGCTACGCGTGGACTTTGTGCGGATATGTTCAGGGAAGTCCTATTGTCACACGAGTTGATAGTTTCAGAGCCACTCTTGACAGAAGTGAGCCGGGTTCTTTCAGCGAAGTTTGGTGCCAGTGCTGAAATGATCGAAAGTGTCATCCGTATCCTCAAACAAGACACGATTTTTTCCCAAACATTAGATCCGCCGGATGTAACCATCAATGATCGTGATGATTTGCTGATTTTGGCCAGTGCCTTGACAGGGAGAGCAGAAGTGTTGGTCACTGGAGATAGTGAGTTGCTGACTCTTAGCTCGATTTACAAGCTCGAAATCATTTCTCCACGGCAGTTTTGGGAGAAAATCGTCGGCCAACAACCGGGTTGAGCAGACGGGAAGAAACGGTCGCGTTTTGCGTAAAGCTTTTCGTGTACGGGAGTCCTACCGCCTGCTGCTCACCCGTAGACGTTATGCCAGAAGATCACACCGAAAATGGAGCCATGTTTTCAAAAAAGACAATCCTTATTGAATTTGATATTGGGGATGCGATTTCCGGCACGTATATAAAAATGGTTTATGGCACTACATTTCAAACAAAATTCAGATATTTTCGTTGTAATTTGCTGAAATTATCGGTTCCGAGATTTTAACTCACAGTCAAACCGACGGAAATAAGTCCGACGGTTTTCCAAACGCCCGAGACGCAAGGGCTCGATTTCGGGGTTTAAACGTGTTGTCCGCCATTTCCTTTTGAATCACCTGCTGAAATAGCCTGAACATCTTCATTTCCTGGGGCTCATCGCGGTAAAAGGTATCCCAGGCATAATAAAACAGTTCCTGCAGTTTTTCCGGAGACATATGCTTCGGATAGTACACAACTTTATCCGCAGAGTAATCGTCCCATTGATATGAAAAAATTCTGTCCTGCTGGTTTAGGTCATTAAAAGCGTTGGTATGCGGGAAGGGGGTTAGCACGGTAAATTCCGCCAGATCCAGCTCGATTTCCAGTAAAAAGTCGATTAATCGCTTAATATCGTCTTCCGTGTGACGGTCCAGTCCGAGAAGGACTGTACCCTCGACCCCGATACCGTAATCATGGTATCGTTTAACCCTATCCCTGATGTAATCGGAGGTATCAAAAACAGCCTGATACACATACCATGCTCCGGCCTGTGCCGCCAGATCGAGCACTTCCGGTTTATCCTCAATGGGATGGCTGCACCACTTTTTCTTAAGGGGTATCATTCCCCGAAATAACGCCTTTTCCCAGCCGGTATCCTGGGCCAGGGAATTGTCCACGAGAAATAGACGGTTATTGTCAATCCCTGCCATCTCTTCGATGACTTTATCAATGGGGCGCGGTCTGAACTGCCTCCCACCGAGATAAGTTACAGCGCACGGGTAGCAGTGGAATCGACATCCACGCGACGCGTGGACCAGATCAACCATCTGAATGCCTTTATAATTATATTGGTCTTTTTTTAAAATATCCCGCCGAGCGGTGCCGACCATTTCAATGGAAGGTCTGTCCTCCAGAGAATTATATACCTTTTGTAGCTGTCCTTTTTTGAAGTCCGTCAGGACCTGATCCATCCTACCCTCAGCTTCACCGATAAAAACGGAGTCCGCATGGGTCATGGTCTCTTCGGCATGCAACATGGTGCCGATACCGCCACAGATCACCTTAACTCCTTTTTGCCGGTATGTGTCGGCAATTTTCCAGCCACGTTTGACCTGGGCAGTCAGCATCTGGGATATGCCGACAAAATCGACCGGGTCATCAAAATTGACCGATTCCAGATTTTCATCAATAAATTCCACCTCAACGTCATCCGGCAATGCGGCGGCAAATACAACCGGACCGTGGGGGGGTAAGTGAAATTCAGTTTGCCTCTCAAGTTTTGGCCATTTTGGATATATAAGTTTGAATTTCATCAACCCCCCGGAACCCAGTAGATCGGTTTCATGGTATTTTGTTAAACAAAGCCCCTTTCAATGGCGGGTTGAGAATCACCTTTTTAAACTCGAGCCGGGTAAAGGAATTCTCTCCTTCATAAATGGTGACCGATTTGATGGCACCGGGGCGATCTGAAAGTCTGATTTCAATTTGTTGAATCATTCGTGCCGTATTTTTTTCCTTGGGGCTGAGCACGATCAGGCGGCCGTGTGCCAGTCGTGCATGAAACGCCCGGTTTTCATCAAACCGCCCTTCGATCCACCGAGTAATTTCCTGAAGCATCATCTGCATAAACGGCATATTGGCACCGTCCTCCTCGGTGATTGTGCCATTTTTCTCGATATACCGTATGGTTTTACCCCGGTGCATCAGCATAATGCTTTTCACCGGTGCTCGATATTCCCAGCGCAGCGAATTGGGTGATCGAAAATGGAAAATGCCTTTGGACACAAGGGGCCGAAAAAGGATTTTCATATGCTTTTCCTGGGTAAACTCGGCGCTGACGGTGGTGACTTTCCCGGCTGCATTTCTTATACCGTCCCAGGTATCTGCCCAACCGGTGCACAGGTAAGCGGTCCCCAACAGGAGAACGCATAAGTATTTGTGGGATATTCTTGATTTCTGCATGCCGATGGTGTTGTTAAAACTGTTTCCTAAAACATCCCCCCGTTTACGGAGACAACCTGGGCGGTGATATAGGACGCATCTTTAGAACATAGGAACCTGACCACTTTTGCCACTTCCTCCGGTCGCCCAACCCTTGCCATCGGGATCATTGATTTGATATTTTTAATGGAGACATCCTTTATCATATCGGTATCGATCAGCCCCGGAGCCACCACATTAACACGAATCCCCAATCGGGCGACTTCGGATGCAACCACGCGACTGGCTCCGATTAGCCCCGCCTTGGCTGCTGAGTAATTGGACTGGCCCCTATTCCCAAAGAAACCGGCGACCGAAGCGATCGATACGATCGCTCCCCGCTTTTGCAGGATCATTTTTTCAAGCACAGGCTTTGTAACATTGTAAAACCCTTTCAAACTTGTGTCGATGACCGTGTTCCAATCTTTAATCGGCATCAGGATAAACAGATTATCGGCCGTGATCCCGGCATTGTTGACCAAAACGTCAACCGATTCAAAACTGTTTATGATACCATCTAGGGCATGCCCGGTTTCCCGGTCATTTGAGACATCAAATTGTATGATATTACCGTCGGCCCCTTCATGCTTTACCATATCAAGGGTTTTAACTGCCCCTTGTTCATCGGACCTGTAGTTGACGACGATATAGTATCCGTATTTTGCCAGCTCAACACAGATCGCACGTCCAATTCCCTTGCTTGCGCCGGTGACAATCGCAACCTTTTCCCATTTGGTTTCATTCATCGGAACCTATCTCCTTTAAACGCAATTCTTCACCTTTTATGCTGAATCAGTTTGGATGAGTTGTAATTGAACCTCACTCATAATGTTTGAACCCACTTTGGATATGCCCAGAATTTCTCGGTAACTTTCATACTCAAATTGATTTTCAGCGCATGTTATGATCCGGGAATTTAATGAAACCGCATCAAAAAAAAACCGCGACTGTTTGATTCCGACCAACCAGCCTTCTTTTTTAGAATTTTTACCTTTTTTTTCAATTCTAACCCATCCATTGACGATTCCTGCTGTTTGTGCAATAAGTTCAATCAGAATGAGTGAACTGACGGCTTTTCCGTCAAATAAAGGCCACAGTTCGGTAACGGTAGCACCTGTTACAGCCTTTTTATCGTCCACCTCGATAATTTCGTCGATGAGCAACATTCTACCCCGATGGGGCAAAAGATCCTCAATGCCGATGTTGGTCTGGGTCATGGTCTTTATATCTTTTTGAATTCTTGATCTGAAAATTGTTGCAATAAGTACCACAAAAATATATTTACAAAAAACTTAAACATAAATTTTTAAATACTATATTTTAGAACTATTGTAAAGAAACATGGATTGCAGTAATCTCCCTTCTCGCATGTAGCGAATAACTTCAAAAACCGGTTAACCCGTCCGTTGCCAATGAATCCAATGGAAAAACTGCTGAACGAACTTAAAATCAAGATTGTTGAAATTTTAAATCTGATCGATGTGCACCCCGATGATATTAAGGAAGATGACCAGCTGGTCGGAGGAGATCTTGAAATCGATTCCATCGATGTACTTGAACTGGTCATTATGATTGAAAAGGATTACGGCATTAAAATCGATAACCGGGATCTCGGGGCTAAAATATTTGCGACCCTGAGAACCTTGGCCGAATATATTTATGAAAACGCGCCGGAGTTATCTAATTGACCGGTGTACAAAATTACATTTGTGGAATGGGAATCATCAGTTCCCTGGGACACGGGATCAAACAAACAAAATATGCCCTCCAAACAGGTCGATCGGGTATTGGGCCGTTAACACTTTTTTCAACCGCTGCCAACCCGCCGCTTCCGGTTGGGGAAATCCCCGGCTCGATCGATAGCGGGTCCCTATCCCGCACCCACCAACTTGCCCGTCTAGCCGCCGAACAGGCCATGGCCAAATGCGAACAATCGCCGGATGCAGTGGTAATGGGAATTACAACAGGCGGCATTTTGACCACTGAAATGCATTTACAAAAAAAGGCCTATAGTCCCGAACTGTACCGATATCATGCGGTCGGATCGGTTGCCGAGGAAATCGCCCGGCGATACCGATGCACAGGACCGGTGATTACGGTTTCAACCGCCTGCTCTTCCGGAACCGTAGCCATAAAAATCGCGATTGAAATGCTGCGGGCCGGCCTTTTCAAGCGAGTTCTGGCCGGGGGCGCGGATTCTCTGTGCCGTCTGACCTATTACGGATTTAACTCCCTGCAGCTTATCGATCCTGAAGGTGCCCGGCCGCTGGATGAAAATCGACGGGGAATGTCTGTGGCCGAAGGGGCGGCGATGTTACTGCTCGCTGCCGATCAGCCAGACAACGCCGTTGCAGAGATTCTCGGGGCTGGATTGTCGTGTGATGCCCACCATTCTGTCACACCCCATCCCCAGGGTAAGGGTGCACTAGCCGCCATGCAAGCCGCGATAAAGGATGCGGGAATTCCCATTTCCGCCATCGATTATATCAACCTTCATGGTACCGGTACGCCGGATAATGATCTTTCCGAGGCCCATGCCATCAATAGACTCTTTTCCGTACAAAAACCTTTATTGTCATCCGTCAAGGGCGCTTTTGGACATTCGCTTGCAGCTTCCGGCGCCATTGAGGCTGTGGTTTCAGCTATCTGTGTTTCCAGCCATCTGGTTCCTGCAAATACAGGGTGCCGTTTCCCAGACCCCGATCTAAAATTGGAACCAGTAAGGCAACCCGCCAGCGTGCCGGTTGATTGCGTTTTATCAAACTCATTTGGTTTTGGAGGAAATAACGCTTCAGTCATCATCGGCGCTCCTGATAAAGCTGATTGTTCCATATCTTCAGCAAAAATTAAACCCCTGGCCATCCTCGGTTGTGCCTGTACGACCGGGGCCGGAACAACGGAAGCGACGATGGCAAATCTTTCAAAGGGAGCGGCCTGCAAAGGCATGCTTTCAGTTCAGGCAATATCAAAAAATCTTTCTCCCCGGACTGTCCGGCGGCTTAAACGTCTACCCCGAATGGCATTGTCCCTGGCGCTTGCAGCCTATGAGAATGCAAACAGGGAAGAGAAGCCTTCATCGGTTTTTTTGGGAACCGGTTGGGGGGCAATATCGGAAACCTATGATTTTTTGACCGGTCTTTTTGAAACCGATGAACGGTTTCCGAGCCCGACCGATTTTGTCGCTTCGGTCCACAATGCACCCAGCGGCCAGATTGCCCTGAAGTTTCGATCAACAGGCCCTAATATCACGACCAGTGGCGGAGATTATTCATTTGAACAGGCATTATTGTCAGCCCACCTTCTTTCAAGAGATATCGGTGAAAGCTTTTTTGTCATGGGGGTGGATGAATCCCATCCGGTGGTGTCACACCTATTTGACAAATCGGTTGTGGCAGACGATATCCCTTCGGATGGCGGGGGATCATTTTGTTTAATTGGGGCACACGACCTGTCTGAATTATACCTCAACCTTGCATTTTACGAAAATACCGAAAACAATCCCGGGGTGATCTCATCACTAATCGGGCAACTGGGAGGGCCCCGAAAAATAAAAACTTCCTATGGCATTCTAATGGTGGGAATCCCCGGAGGGGACCGCTGGGAAGGAGAAAAACAACTTCGGACATTTCTTTCATTATCAGGCTTTAAAGATCCGTTGATTGACTATCGAAAATTAATCGGTGAATTTGCATCCGCTTCCGCAGTGGCCGCAGTGATAGCCACAAAATTTATCGAAGACAGGAAAATCCCTCCACGGTTCTGTAATAACCGCAGCTTCCGGCTGGACGGAAAAGGAGCTTTGGTTCTCGGGCTGGGCAAATTTATAACAGCTCTGGAAGTGCTGAGGCGATGAAAATACTGCTTATTTCTGCTAATACCCTCACCGCGCCCTATCCGGTTTATCCGCTGGGATTGGATTATGTAGCCAGGGCCGTTGAAGATAAACATCAGGTTAAACTTGCAGATATGAACAGTCTCCGGGATGATGAACACCTGGGAGAAATAATAAGGGGGTTTTCACCGGATATACTCGGTATATCCCTGCGGAATATTGACAACACCGACGCCGTTGACCCGACAGGGTTTATCGAAACTTATCGTAAACTTATTCAAAAAATCAGAGGTTATTCCAATGCATTGATTGTTTTGGGTGGAAGCGGATTTACCATATTTCCCGAAGAGATTTTAGATAGCCTTAATGCCGATTACGGAATTATCGGCGAGGGTGAACGACTGGCGTTGCTGCTGGACGCCATTGAAAACAATAAAGATGTTGCGACAATTCCCGGCGTTGTCACCCCCCATATCCGCAAACCGATTCCCCCACCCTGGAACAAAAAGTTTTCCCAGCAATTTCATATAAATCATTCCCACTTCGGATTCTATTTGAAAAAAGGGGGGATGTTGAACCTGCAAACAAAGCGAGGGTGTAAATATAATTGCATATACTGCATTTATCCATATATCGAAGGTCACAGACAGCGCTTCATTGACCCGACCGATGTTGCAAATACAGCCCTCCGGCTTCAGTCAGCCGGAGCAAAATACTTTTTTATTACAGATTCGGTATTTAATTCAAACTATTCCCATAACATAGCGATCGCCCAGGCATTTAAAAAAGCCGGAGTTTCCATACCGTGGGGTGCTTTTTTTGCGCCGATCGAGTCCCCTACCGATTATTTTCAGATTATGTGTGATGCAGGGTTGACCCATGTCGAGCTCGGCACCGAGTCCCTGTCAAATCGTGTATTGTCATCCTATTGCAAACCGTTTCAGGTTCAACACATTTTTGATACGCATCAGCATGCAATTGATGCAGGATTGAACGTAGCACATTACTTTTTGATAGGGGGTCCGGGTGAGAATTCAGAGACCCTAAACGAAACACTATCGAATGTTGATAAACTTAAAAAATCTGTTTTATTTTTTTTCTGTGGTATGCGTATCTACCCGCATACAAAGCTCTATGAAATGTCGGTCAAGGAAGGGCAAATACTAAAAACCCAGAGCGTTTTGGAACCGGTGTTTTATCATACGCCATCCATTGACACCGATGAAATCATTCGGCGTGTGAAAAATGAGGCCAAAAATAGACCCAACTGGGTTATTGGATCAGGAGGAACAGAAACAACCAATATCACCGCTAAATTGTATCGACGAGGGCATATTGGTCCGCTGTGGGAATATTTAATCCGATAATAGATCCTGTTTTTCAGCAGAACATCAGATTGATTTGATTTGAATAGGACTTTACGATGTGGTATATCCGAAAAAAAATAAATCAAGCCAATTCAAAAGAGATCTCTGCTGATATTCAGGTACCGCGGGACTCAACCTGGTTTTCCGGACATTTTCCAGGAGATCCGATACTTCCGGGAATTGCCCAACTGGGAATGGTTTTTGATGCCATCCATCAGCTAGGCAATCGCAACATAAAAATTTCTTGCATTAACCGGGTAAGATTTAAACAAATTATCAGACCCGATGATCATTTGGACATTATTATCGTACCCCGGGAAAATTATGCAGAATCGTATTCTTTTCGCATAATGGTTGGGGGAAAACTGGTCTGCAGCGGCGTGATGACGGTTGAAAGTGGCACGCATAATAAAAGGAAAGGTTCAGCCGGATCTTCAACTTAGTTGTTTTGGGCAGGGTGCAAAACTTGGGATATTAATCTAAGAATAAGGGAGAAAAGTGAGAATGCCCACCGGAATTGATATTGAAAAAATAATCCTTCATGTTGCGGAGATAATGATTAACGAACTCAAACTTGAAGATGTAACGCCTGAGACATTTGACCCGGAAATCGACCTGGTTGATGAAGTGGGAATCGATAGTATGGATCTGGCAACTGTGGCACTGGTGCTTCGGGATCAATATGGGATCAGAATCGATGAGGACGATTATCCCAAGCTGACAAATATTCGTTTAATCTCAGAATATATTGAGAAAAAACTAAATGAAAAATCCGAAGCTGCAGCCTGTTAAATTTGGAGAAGGTGAATGGATGTTTTAACAAACAACCATACCGGCATTGGGAAGAGTTTATTCAATAAAGAATGGAAATTTTCCGATATCTTATTGGATCAGCAAATCCGAGAAAAATGGGAAAAGGTTCGCAAATTTTTCTTTCTGCGTGAATCAACCTATGACATGGCCAACCGGTGCAATATCAGGTGTGAAGGTTGTTATTACTATAAGGGGAACAAACAATTTGCCAAAGAAAATGGGGATGCGAATGCATGGCGCAAACTCATGCAAAAAGAGCAAGCAAGGGGAATTACCTATGTTGTCCTTGCCGGAGCCGAGCCTTCATTGGTTCCCGAGCTCTGTGAAGTCTGCTTTCAGGAAATGCCCCTCGGCGCCATTGCGACCAACGGGTTAAAGTTCATCCCCGAATCGATCGACTATAAAATACATATCTCTGTCTGGGGAAATGATGAGACCAGCTTAAAAATCCGCAATGCAAAGAACATGCTGTTCAGACAAATCGAAAACTATCAAAGTGACCCGAGAGCTGTTTTTGTTTACACGTTTACACGGGATAATATTGATCAAGTCTATGGGGTTACCGAAACCTTGGCCAAGTATGGATGTAAACTCACCTTCAACATGTTTTCCGCCCCGGTTGGATACGATGGCCCCTTGCGCCACACGGCCGCGACTCTGGATCATACCCGAAAAACCATGATCGATCTGTTGTTACAATTTCCCGATATTGTACTTTTTTCCCACTATAATGCCGTGGCTCACACGCATCAATACGGGCTGCACGACCTGTATTCCTGTTCATATCCGCGCATGAATCCATCTACGGATATCGGACTCGGTCGATCTTTTAGACAGTATCGGACCGATCTGACATGGGATAGAAGCGTTGCCTGCTGTGTGCCGGACACAGACTGCACCGATTGCAGACATTATGCAGCCGGCAGTGCGGTTGTTACCGCTCGAATGTTCCGACACGCTTTAGACCCTGACACGTTTAAATCCTGGCTGGATTATGTCAACACCTATCTCGCCGTCTGGGTGGTCAAATATGATCAAGGTGAAAATCTTATCAATCAGCCGGTTGCACCGCCCGGGCATGCTGTCTTTTAATTTTTCAGCGACCGAAAAACCACCTTTTAAATCGAAAACAGCATGTGTTGAAGGAGTACTTGATGAAGACCGTCAGTTCATTGCTGGATAAAAAATGGTATGAACGCTATAAAAAGATTTCAAACCTCAATATCCGCAGTTCTATCTATGATGTGACCAATCGGTGTAATTTGCGCTGTAAAGGGTGTTTCTTTTTTTCTTCAAACGAAGAAAAGGCCGCCCCTGAAGAAATGGATATTAGAAAATGGGAAGCTTTTATTGACCGGGAAAAAAAACGCGGGGTTAATCTCGCCATACTGATCGGCGGGGAACCGACACTTTGTTTGGACAGGGTCGAGGCGTTTTATAAACAGCTGCCGACGTTTTGCGCCACAAACGGCCTGATAAAAATTTCACGGGACAGATTCCCGGATTTAATGCTCGGCATATCTCTATGGGGAAATGAAGCGGATGAAAAGCTGCTCAGGGGCAAAGATACCTTTAGTATTTCCAGTAGAAATTATGAAGGAGATCCGAACGTTTATTATCTCTATACCCTCACCCCCATGCAGATTGGAAAAATTGATCAAATCATAGGGAGGATAAGAGACGTCGATCTGAAAGTCCATCTGCAACTTCTCTCAAACGATGAAGGTATTGACGGCTTTAACTGGAAACCGGAGGTGCTGAATGACCTGAGGTTCGAAATGGACGATGTGCTGGACAAATTCCCCGACACCGTCATATCTTCCAAATATTATCATGAAATAATTACGACCGGAAAAATGTTAGGAAGAGTATTTGGATGGAACGAATGTCCTTCTGTCACCCAACCGTTGGATAACCGGTCCCCCCGTCCTAAAAGATTGATAGAATTTATCCGGTGGGCATCTGACCTCAAAACCATGCATCGATGCTGCACCTCTGAAACCAGAGACTGTTTCACCTGTAAAGATGGCGCCGCCCACATGAGCTGGGTTATGGTGAACAAACGGACCCACATCCGAACGACCAAGGATCTTCAAAATTGGATTGAAATCTATGAGATGTTCGCTAAACTTTATCAATTTATTCCCTGGTAACAGGTGGGGTACACCCGGTCGTTCCCTTCGGCAGACTTTTGTCGATGCTCCTCGATCCCTGTCGATTTACAAAATTGTAGAAATGGCTATACTGGGTAATCAGGGTAAAAAACCGTCTCATCAGTTTTGGGTTTATCGTCAAGGTTTTTTTCATGGTTCGAAAAAACAGGGACCGGATCTCCGGTTTTTCTTTGAAGATAAAATGTTTAAAAATTCGGTATCCAAACCATAGCTGACGGATATCGCCCTTTTTATTGTTGTAAGCGATATTAGAATATTCGATATTCTTGAGCCACTGCTCCAGCCTGGTTTCAAAGGATTCAGGCTCATATATCCTTCTAAAAAAATCCCAGTAGAGTCTGGTCAATTCGTCTATGCTCATCTGTTTCGGTATAATATTTGTATGCAACTGCCATTCCCCGGAAAAACTATCTCCTGCTATTCTTCCTTCCTTTTTCAGCCTTTCATAGAGTGGCGTATATTTTGGAGCATTTAACAAGCTTATCCCGGCAATGGGACTGTTAGTGCTCTTAATAAAACTATAAAGATCGTCAAAAACACTATTGTCGTCGTTGTCGAAACCAACGATCAGGCCAAGAAAAGGTACGACGCCAAAATGTGAAATTCTTTTGATTCTTTCATAAATATCATGCTTGAGATTCTGGGTTTTATTCACCTCTTTCAGGCTGGCTTCCCGTACGGTTTCGACCCCCAGGAAAAGCATCGAAAATCGGCAATCAGAAAACATTTTCAGAAGGCTTTCATCATCAGCGACGTGAACGGATATCTGGGTAGAGAAAGATAATGGACGGGTTTGGGCTACATTCCATTGAATCAGCCTAGATAATAATTCTGTGGTGAACTGTTTATTACCCAAAAAATTGTCATCTGAAAAAAAAATTGTTCGTGCCCCGATTTTGTGAGCACTTTGGACTTCTACCAGAATCTGGTCTACAGTTTTTGTCCGGTATACCCTTCCGGCATGCCGGATAACATCACAGAAATCACATCGATTGGGACATCCCCGGCTGGTCTGAACGCTTATATTGACATAATCGTTGGAGTTAATTAATGACCAGTCCGGTGCCGGGCTGTTCTTTATATCAATATGTTCAACCTGTTCATAAACTTTCTCGGCCTTTTTGTTCACCCATTGGCGTAGAAATATCGGCCAGATATGTTCCGCTTCTCCGATAAAATGATAGTCGATCAGACCCTTGCATTCATCGGCTTCGATTGAGGCATAAGTGCCCCCCAAGGCCACCGGCCGACCTTTTTCTCGAAACATTTTACAGAGTTCATGTATCCTTTCGGAATGAAGAGTAGCCCCAGTAATGGCAACCAGATCGCATTCAAGATCAAAATCGATTTTTGATACATTCTCGTCGTAGAGAACATATTCAATATTCACGTCATCCGGTGTCAGCGCCATCAATGTGGCCAGGGCCGAATTCGGCATTAGAGTTTTGGCACCCAGAATCTCAACCATAGTCTGCATGGACCAGAGGCTTTCAGGATGTCTGGGGGCTATAAGACATATTTTTTTATAGTTTTTTCCCCGGCCGTACCGTTTGACTTCTTTAGTGCTCATTCGTTTTAATATTGATCGTTTTATTTATTTGTGAGGCTCAGACAAAGGTATCGGATGTTGGCATACTTAAATCATGTCTGGAAATGACCATCATGGATAATCATATAATTTTTTTTGCTAAGTTACAAGGTTATAAGGAACATGCGATTGCCACGTCTATCTCTATTTTTCTATTGACAGGTTTCCTGCGCCCAAAATTCCAACATTTCAGTCTGTTTCCAGAAAAATGCCTCCTTGACAATACGACCGGTATCCGGTATCTTTATTCAAGACGTCTGTTGCCGCAGTATGATTGCTGTTTGATATCCAACCCCGCTTCATATTGGGATTCAACCTGTTATAGTACCTAACCTTAAATTTTCCCTTGCTTCGATCTCAAAAAGGAACTTCTTATCAAACAAATATCTTCCAGTCTCCTTGATTCCGGCCGATAAAAGATTACGCCAACACCGGAAGTGTATATTCAACCCATTTTACTAAAGATTGGGTAAATTCGGTTTATATATGCCATCAGAAAAACCAGTAATTGTCGGATATGATGCGATTTCACCACTGGGAACCGACATGAGAACCCAATGGGCTAAAGCAGTTATGGGTGAAAGCGGAATTGGTGGATTGACACGCTTTGCACTAACCGATGATTTTCCGGTCCATATCGCCGGTGAGGTAGATAATATAGACACCGAATTATACCCCTTTTTAAGCCCGCGCAACCTTGCGCTGTGGCCCTCACCAATTTTTAAGTACGCGATGTTGGTGGTGCACCGAGCCCTTGTAAAAAGCGGAATAGAAATCACGCCAGAATTATCATCAAGGGTCGCGATTACATTCAGCTCGGCGGTGGGGGGGCAAGATACCGTCCTGAAGGCAGACAGGCGTTTGATCTCTGAAAGCAAGTTGCCCCCACCTTACACCAATCCAAATTCATGTATAAATATGGTTGGAGGAAAAATATCGATTTTAACCAACGCCACTGGTCCGATTACTTCAACCATTACCGCGTGTGCCACCGGCGTTACCTCGATGATTATCGGCGCGATGCTTTTGGCGCAAGGCATGGCAGATATTGCGCTATGCGGTGCGGTCGATTTTGCCCTTGTCGAACCGATCGTCGCCGGGTTTGCTACCATGGGGGGTGCCTACAGCCATAAATCCGAACATGCTCGGGAGCCTGCAGGTAAAGCCAGTCGCCCATTTTCGATTGACCGAAGAGGGTTTGTCGTTTCTGAAGGTGCAGGTTGTATCATTATTGCCACAAAAGAATTCGCCGCGGCCCATGGTCTGGACAACAAAATCGAAATCGCCGGATGGGGTATGACCTCAGATGCACACCATTTTGTAGCCCCCTATTTGAAGACCGTCACCCGATGCATTGCCGAATGCATTGACAATTCAGGAATATCGTCGCATGATATTGATGTTGTAAATGTCCATGCTGCATCCACAAAAGTCGGCGATAAAGTGGAATATCAAGCCCTAAAAGCCGTATTCGGTGAGGCGATGCCTCCGGTTTCTGCAAATAAATCCCTTATTGGACATGCGATGGGCGCCTCCAGCGCGATTGAATCGATATTTGCCATTGAAGGGATGCTGAACGGCGTCGTACTTCCAACCATTAATTATACCCCGGACCCGGAGTTGGTTTTGGACTGTGTGGGAGAAGGTGTACGCCGGCTGGATCAGGAGTATGTATTGAAAAACTCTTTCGGCTTTGGCGGTTGCAACTCATGTATCATTTTTCGCAGGGCAGGTTAAAGTAACAAATGAAAGCGCCAAAAAACAGACGCGTGTTTGTCATCGGATATGGTGCGGCCACTCCTTTGGGAGCGACCTTTGCAAAGACATGGAAACAGGCGGTACAGGGAGAAGCTGGTTTTCGGCGATTAACCAGATGTCAGACCGATTCCCGTGCCAATGTGGTCGGAGAGATTCCGGATTGGGATCCCATGACCCTCAATTTTATGGATCGAAAAGAAGTCTACAATTGGAATGCGGATTATGTTTTTTTAACCATGGCAGTCTGCAAAGAGGCGCTGGAGGATGCGGGCATAGAACTTGATGGTGATACAGGCCCCAAAACTGCTTGCCTGATCGGGTCAGCTTTGAACGGAACCGATTCCTTCCGGGTTGCCATGGACAATTATGTGAACCGGGGACCGCTGAAAGTCAGCCCTTACCTCCTTCCCAATTTATGCGCCAATCTGCCAGCGGGGAAGGCCGGGATGCTGTTGGGCTTTACCGGGCCTATATTTTCGCCTCAAGGGGCCTGTGCTTCCGGTAACCATGCGATTGCCATCGGGGCCAGGATGATCAGGGACGGCGATTGTGATTTTGTTCTCGCCGGCGGTGTAGATGCCTGTCTAATTCCTGAAATTATTCAAGGTTTTGCCAATATGCTGGCGACTATCAGCGTCAGCCCCCAGGATCGTGCCTACAATGATCCGTCCCAGGCCTCCCGGCCCTTTAGCATTGATCGAAAAGGAATCGTTCTTTCAGAGGGGGCGGGCGCTGTGCTCCTGGCTGCTGATGAAGCGGTGTCAAATTATCGGCTGGCGCCAAAAGCCGAAGTGATGGGTATAGGCTGGACCTCCGACGCCTACCACTTTACGCTTCCCAACCATAATACAATTATCCGGGCCATTCACGCAGCCATAGATGACGCCGGGCTTGTGTCGGATGATATTCAATATGTCAATGCCCATGGGACGTCGACACCAAAAGGCGACGCCACGGAGATCAAGTGTCTCAGGACCGTATTCGGCCAGCGGCTTCCGAAAATTCCGATCTCTTCGAACAAATCACAACTTGGACACACCCTGGGCGCCTCTGCTGCCATCGAAGCCGCATTGGGGATCGAGGCCATGCGGTTGGGACTGCTTTTGCCAACAATTAATCATATTCCAGATCCCGAATTTAGTGATATTGACGTAGTCCCAAATGCGGTTCGCAGACAGTGTTATGAGTTTTTTCTTTCAAATGCATTCGGATTCGGCGGAACCAATTGTTGTGTTGTGTTTAAAGGAGTTTAATTTGAAACCGCAACATTTTGTTCCTGAAACACTCGATGATGATGAGCGCTATGTGAGAGATAAAACCGGTGGGCAGGTCTGGTACCGCTGTAAGCATCGCACGCTTTATGCCGATACAGACCGCTCCCAGGTGGTTTACCATGCCAATTATCTGAGGTATTTCGAATTTGGAAGAGCTTCACTGATGCGCGACGTGGCCTATTCCTATCGCGAAATCGAAGAAAGTGGTTATGTTTATCCAATCATTGAAATCGGGGTTACGTATTACACCCCTCTTTACTATGATGATGCGATCTGCATCCATACCCGACCTGCGGTACTCGAACGGGTCCGACTCCGCTTTGATTACGTGATTACCAACGATTCGACCGACGAAATCGTATGCAAGGGCTTCACCCGGCATTGCGCTGTCAACGCTTCCGGCGTTCCGGTGGAAGTAGATGAAAAAACCGTACGTCTATGGAAGATCTTCCCCAAATAACCGATACGATTCGTTTACCGGTTCATATCGATATACATCCCTATTTGCTTGATCACCATGTTGAGGGTAAGGGCGTGTTGCCTGCAGTGGAAGCCATGAATTTGCTTGGGGAAACTGTCAAGCGTTTTCGGCCGGAAACCGATATAACCGACATGACCGAAGCCCGTTTCGATAAGTTCCTTTATATTCAGCCCGACATGACCCAACTAACCGCATACGTCGACATCGAGCGGCATGAAAATGGCGATATTACTGCCAAGTTGCTGACAAAAAACAGATCCAAAAAATCTTCCATCACCCGAACCAAATTACACGCATCGGTCTGTTATCCTAAAAAAAAAATTGATTTTGCGGACCTGCCGCTTGACCTGAGTTCAGCCCTGGAAGGAATTTGTGTTGAAATTCCTCCGGATAAAATCTACCGCGAGTTGGTCCCCTTTGGCCCAGCCTATCACAATATCCAGGACGCCCTATATATTTCTGAATACGGTGCGATTGCCAAGGCCGGTTCGCCCAAAAGGAAAGCGCCGCCGGACCAGCCCGCACAACTGGGCTCCCCTTTTCCCCTTGATGCTGCCTTTCATGCCGCATGTGTGTGGGGACAGCGATACGGACAGACAGTTGCATTTCCAGTGGGATTTAGCAGACGTACCGTATTCAATTCGACCCGATCCGGCGAAATATATTTTATGCACATCCTTCCATTACAAACGAATTCGACCCCATTCCTATTCGATATGCGGATCTATGACAAAGACGGAAATCTGTATGAAGAGGTTCGCGGTGTTCAAATGAGAGATGTGAGTGCCGGGCGGGTGAAACCTCCCGCCTGGATTAGCAAAATCGAGCAAAAAAATCCGCTGGAATGCATCAAGCTCAACTGTCGTGCCACATCGGTAATTGAGTTGAAAACCCTCATGCCATTTTCAGAAAAAATCCTTTCCGTTCACGAACGAAAGCACTTTCAACAAATGGGGGAGAAGCAAAAACGGAGCTATTTGGGGGCCCGGTTGGCCTGCAAGCGCCTTTCCAGAATCCTGTCTGGAAATGACATGCTGACCCTACCCTCCAAAATAACTACCGCCGACCCTGATTTGGAGCGACCCTGCTGTCCGCTCACCAACGGCGACTCAGCCCTACCCTGTTCGGTGTCCCATGATGATCGATTTGCCATAGCGGTGGCTTCTGATCAACGGGTCGGTGTCGACGTTGAGAAAACGTCCGGGAGGGTCATGAAATCCAGCTCTTTATTCATGAGAAAAAATGAACAGACCCTGGTTCGGGCTTCACCATTGGGAGAAATCGACGCTGCCGTCAGAATATGGTCCATTAAAGAAGCGGCTGCAAAAGCCCTCGATTTTACCATAGCTGATTCATGGAATCGGGTGCACGTAATGGATGTCGGACAGTGTAAAAGCACTATTGGAATCGATGGCATGGATATCTATTCGGCAATTCACGAAAGGGTTGACCGGCATCTCTTTACTCTTGTTTACAGATCTGCTTCAAGCCGAATCCATCACGCCGAAAAGCCATGAGGAGATGTACCCGGCCTTATTTCAAATGAAAATGATTATACTTTTGTTCATAGGAACTTATACTGCAGGCGCCATCAATTTTTCAATTATCCTTTGCAAAATTCTTGACAAAGATGACCCGAGAAACGAATTCAGCGGGAACCCCGGTGTCACTAATATGTATCGCCAGGTAGGTTTTTTATGGGCCACGGTCGTTTTGCTTCTGGATATCGGCAGAGCGATGGGAGTTGCGCTAATTTCCGTCAGCATGCTTCAGATGGAACTGGTCCCGTGGGCCGGGCTGGGACTCATACTGGGAAACCGCTTTCCTTGTTTTCATCGCTTTGCAGGGGGTAAGGGTGTGGCGAACTACCTCGGATTTACATCGATCATCTCGCCGGTTGCCGCCGTGGTTTCTGCCTTGGCCTGGGTGACAACCTATGCGCTCTTTCGCGTTCCCTTCATCGGTTCTTTTGTGATGGTTTTCACCCTGGCCGCCGGAATATTGTTAACCTGCAACTTTCATCCAATTGCGTGGCCCGGCGTACTGGCCAGCGTGGCATTGATTTGTTATGGGCACAAACGCAATATTCGCGAACTGACCCAAATAAGAGGCAGAACAAGACAATAATCCTTCCCTGGTCAGAAACCTTTATCCCTCAATTTTTCCATGGTAATCCTTGTCGCCCACCGCAGAAAAACTTTTGCATACTCGATGCCACCCAGATACATCCCCAATAAAAATACCAGATGGGACAGTCCGTAGGTCAGCGGACCACCCACTGCGACCAATAAAGGTTTTTTCAGATAGATTGATATCGCTCCCAACGCACTTATTACAGGCCAACCGATTAGATAGCTGATACTCATGACCGATATTCCGGCAAAAACCCGGATTGACGGTCTTTTTTTAAATGCGCTTAAATTGGCTTTATCCTTTATCGCCGAACAGACATAGTTTGTTTCAGCAATTCGTTTTATGATTTTCATCTTTAATCCCGTTCAACCATTCTCCGAGATATGAAGTATTCCCATCCATTAAATGGCGCGTAGGGCGTGTCTTCAACAGACGACCAACAGTAAATTGGACAGTGAAAACACGGGCGACGACCCCATCAAATTGGGTTGAATTTTAAACCGCAAACATATATCATTTCTCCACTTAAAATAATAACTCAAGCTTCGAGCCCCAATGGGGCACGGTACCGTATCTGGTGTGGGGTGAATAAAATTTTTTTGGAAAAACAATGAAGCAGCCGTTGTGAAACGGAATCCATAAGGTAATCTCCTAGCACAGGCACGCGGTGATTTAGATTTTTATGTAATATCAGTTGCTTCTGGAATGCTAACTTTTAAAAGGTTTTGAGCCGTTGTCAAAGTGCTCATCATCAATTTTTTCCAGAAAAATTTCTTTTTACCCTATGCTTGATGCAGTTTTTCTCAAAATACTGGATGTGAAACTTGAGTAATAACTCAAGCTTCACATCGCGGTCGATATATTAGGATAAATTTCAGCGATCAATCAAGAATTATGATGTGGGCCATTCATATCGGATCGCTCCTGTAAACAAAATGAAGTCAACTTCAATCAATTTTTATTTGTTAACCTTTGTACTTTTGGTGGCGGCGGCATTATTCGCTATCGGATTGTATCGAACAGAGATCGATACGGATATTGTCAGTTTCTTGCCGCAAGATGATCCTGTAATTTCCGATGGGCTTTATGTAATTAAAAACCATCCGATTCAGGATCATCTGATTATCGATATTAGTCATCAAAAGGACGATTTGGACATTCTGGTTGAATGTGCCGAGCTTGTTGAAAAAAGACTGGAGAAAAGCGGGTTATTTAAAAGCGTGGGCATGAAGGAAGCCCAGAATCTTATACCAGATTTACTCTTTCATATTTTACGTCACCTGCCTGTAATGTTCTCTGAAAACGAACTTAAAACTAAAATTGAACCATTGCTCAACGAAAAAAAAATTCAAAAAAAACTGTCGGATATTCGCAACCAATTGTTAAACATAGAAGGCATCGGCCAGGCCGAACTTATCCTAAAGGATCCCTTGGGCCTCAAAGAATTGGTAATGGCCAAACTGGCTTATCTCTCACCATCACAGAATGTTCGTATATATAAAAGGCAGCTGATATCATCTGACGGTAAACACCTGCTATTGATGGCCAATCCGATAACTTCGAGTACAGAAACCTCCTTTTCCCGTCAGGCAGCCGAGCTGATTCACACCCTGTCGTTGGAAGTCAAAGAAAAATATTCTGAAGCGGGATACCGGTTTTCCTTAACGCCGGTCGGTGCATACCGTGTTGCTCTGGATAATGAACTTATTGTGAGAAAGGATGTTCGCAATGCAATCCTGTTTGCAACGATCGGCATCATATTGCTACTTATTTTTGCCTTTCAAAGACCCCTTATCGGGCTGTTGTCTCTTTTGCCTGCCATTGCGGGCACGATGATAGCATTTTTCGTGTACTCCCTTTTCCACAAAACTGTTTCGCTTATGGTACTCGGTTTTGGTGGGGCGATCATATCGATATCTGTCGATCATGCTATTGCTTACCTTTTGTTCCTTGACCGGCCACATGCAACCTATGGCAGGGAGGCATCAAGAGAGATTCGTGCGGTCGGGCTTATCGCTGTGTTGACGACCGCGGGTGCTTTTACAGCGCTAAATATGAGTGGTTTCCCTATCTTGAAACAACTGGGCCAGTTCACAGCCCTCGGTATTTCATTTTCTTTTATTTTCGTTCATGCCATTTTCCCCCTGATTTTTTCTGAAATGCCCCCGGCACGTCCACGGGCCTTGGCGCTTCAGAATATTGTCAACAGGTTTGCGCTAACCGGTAAAATTGGCGCCCTTTGTGCCCTCATTTTTGCGATCTTCATGATTTTCTTTGCCAAGCCAAAATTCAATGTCAGCCTGAGTTCGATGAATACGGTCAGCAGTGAAACCGCGGCCGCAGAAAATTTGATTTTAAATGTTTGGGGGAAGCTGCCCAATAAAATATATGTGATGACCGAAGACAACAGCATGATTGAACTCCAGAAAAAAGGCGATCGTCTTTTGGGCATTCTGGACCAGGAGATTCATCCGGAGATTTTGTCCCCGGGCTTTGTTCCTTCAATGATTTTTCCCGGTGCAGACAGAAGGAGACAAAATTTTGCAGCGTGGCAAAATTTTTGGAATCGCGACAGGGTTTCAGCATTAAAGAAATCAATAAAAGCGGCTTCTGTTGATCTGGGGTTCACCGCAGATGCTTTTGACCCTTTTTATCAATTACTTAAACCAGATTCTTATCTTCCCTCAAATTTAGATATTCCTGAAAGATTTTTTGACCTGTTCGGTATTATCAAGAGCGCTGAGGCGGATACATGGATACACGTTTCCCGTTTGACAATTGGTCCATCTTACAATTCCGAAGATTTTTTTGCCAAATATGGATCAATGGGCAAACTGTTTGACCCGGCCTTTTTTTCGGAAAAGCTCGGAAAATTATTATTTTCCACTTTTTTGAAAATGCTAATCATCATAGGCGCGAGCGTTACGGTTCTTCTGTTTATTTTCTTTTTCGATGTGACATTAACCTTCATCTCCCTGCTTCCAGTTTTATTTGCCCTGATAAGTACTCTGGGAACCCTAAAAATTATCGGGAAGCCCTTGGATATACCCGGATTGATGCTGGCGATTATTGTCCTGGGGATGGGCATTGATTATTCATTGTTTTTTGTCAGGTCATATCAGCGATATGGTAATGCCTTTCACCCATCTTTCGGACTTATCAGGATGGCTGTTTTTATGGCGTCTGCATCAACCCTTATCGGATTTGGCGTTTTATTTTTTGCTGAACATTCACTTTTAAAAAGTGCGGGAATAACTTCACTGCTGGGCATCGGTTATTCACTTATCGGTGCATTTATCATTCTGCCGCCTGTTTTAAACCATCGTTTTCAAACACGGGAAAAAAATGACACCAATCCCGCAAATTATCGGGAAAAGGTTTTAAGACGATACCGAAACATGGAAGCCTATCCCCGATTATTTGTGCGTTTTAAATTGCGTTTCGATCCGATGTTTTCGGAGCTACCCCAAATCTTGAAATCTTGCGATGGGATCAGCACCATCATTGACATTGGATGTGGCTATGGTGTGCCGGCCAACTGGTTACTTGAGCAGTTCCTTGAAGCAAAAATATATGGAATTGACCCGGACCGGAGACGGGTCAGGATAGCGGCTATAGCAGTTGGTGAAAAAGGTTCAATCAGCCTCGGCCGCGCGCCGCATATCCCAACGGTTCCGGAGCGGGTTGATTTGGTGGTCATGTTGGACATCATACAATATCTAAATGACGATGAGCTTAAGATGACGCTAGACAGGCTCTGTAAAAAATTCCACAGGAATAGCCGTCTGATTGTCAGAGCCCCTATATTGCCTAGAAGATGGTTCCCTCTGGTTTGGTGGCTGGAGAACTTTAAACTTAAACTTTCCGTCACGCGATCTTATTATCGATCGATCGAAAAAAATAAAACCATTCTCATGAAAGCCGGATTCAACATTGAACGGACTGAGCCATCTGGGTCAAATGGAGAATTGGTCTGGTTTATCGTAAAAGTAGGATCTTGAATTCTTTTATTTTCATGGATGCAATCGATTCAGAAAACTTTATGTTATCGGTAGGTGAACAGGTCGGCCTTGTTTCATTTCTGATCGCGGGTTTCATGTCATTTTTTGATCTGAAACTATTTGTGATCCCTTTAGCCGGTTTTATCCTGCTGTGTATGGTGGCCCCCTTTTTTCCCCGTTTTGGCTTTTATCTCCCGATCATCAGCCGCGGCACATCAAGCAAAAATGCGATAGCCCTTACCTTTGATGACGGGCCCGATCCAATGTCCACCCCGCAGCTGCTGGAGCTACTCTTAAAGTATCAGATAAAAGCAACTTTTTTTGTTACCGGGAAAAAAGCAGCCGAACACCCGAAATTGATAGAAGAAATTCTGCTTCATGGTCATTCTATCGGCAATCATTCTTACATGCACAATAATCTGGTCATGTTTAAAAGCTGCAAATCCATTGCAAAGGATATAGAGGCTACACAAAATGTGCTGAGCGGTTTCGGGGTCATGGCACTTGCTTTTCGTCCGCCGGTAGGTATTACAGGCCCCAGGCTTCGGCCGGCTCTTCTGAAATCCGGTAAGTTTATCGTCAATTTTAGCTGTCGCGCCTTTGATGGCGGGAACAGATGGATAAAAGGACTTTCAAAAAAAATCTTAAAAAGTATCCGACCGGGGGATATCGTTCTCCTCCATGATGTCAGACCGCATCAACCGACCCTTTTGGCCGACTGGTTAAACGAGATTGAGCTCATTATATCAGGCATAAAGGGCAAGGGACTAGCGGTTTTGCCGCTGGCAGAAATGATCGGCCGGCCGGTGATGATAATAAATATTGACGGCGTTAAAGAAGAAAGATGAAGGATTAACATGAGGATCGTGCTTGTCCACCCAAAAGGGTCAAACTGGGTGCCCGGTAGAAAGGATATTACCGCAACCGCTAATCGGATGGCACCCCTGGGCCTTTTGTCAATTGCCGCATGGCTTGATCAAGAGGGAAACGAAGTATTTGTCCATGACTGTCTAGGGCCGCATGTGCCAAAAAACAACGCAGCCCATGCCAAGACCATCCTCGGTTATCACCCGGATCTGGTGGGGTTTTCTGCAACAACTTCTGGCTTTTTGGACGGCTACGATCTGGCCAAACGGATCAAAACTGCCTGTCCAGAAATTCAAACCGTCTTTGGCGGGGTACACGTTTCATCCATGGGGATGGTTCTTTTAAAAGATTTTGAACATATCGATTTTCTCTGCCGGGGTGAAGGGGAGGTTACGCTGGCAGATTTAGCCTCAGGCATGGAGCACCGGCTGATTGAAGGACTGATCTGGAGAAATGGCGCTCAAGCCGTAACCAATCCGGCACGGCCTGTTATCGCTGATCTTGATACGCTTCCTTTTCCTTCCTACGATAAATTGAACGGGTTCCCCAAAGGTTACAATCTGCCGCTCTTTAGCTTTATCCTGGGTCCCGGGGCAACCATGGTCACCAGCCGGGGCTGCCCATATCGATGTTCCTACTGTGACCGCTCGGTCTTCAAAAAAGGCTATCGTTTTAATTCCGCAGAATACGTTTATGAGCACATGCGATTTCTGCGGAAACAATTTGGTGTTCGCCATATCAACATTTATGACGATCTTTTCACGGCCAATCGTCGCCGGACCCTCGATCTGTGCAGCCTCCTAATCCGAAAACCGCTTGGCATGCAGTTCAACTGTGCCATTCGAGTCGGACAGATAGATGATTCGTTGCTAAAAATGTTAAAAAAAGCAGGTTGTCTAATGCTCTCATTAGGCATCGAAACCGGTGACTCGACCTTGCTGGAATTCCATAAACCGGGTGTTAATCTTGATGAGATTGTCGATGCGGTGAAGCAAATTCAAGGCAACAATCTCAGGGCCAAGGGACTCTTTATGATGGGACTTCCAGGCGACACCGAGGCGTCAATTCGAAAAACAAGCGATTATGTCATTTCGCTGGGTCTTGACGACATGAACATGTCCAAGTTTACCCCATTTCATGGTGCACCGATCTGGTCTCGTATTCATGAATTTGGAGTATTCGACCAGGATTGGCGAAAAATGAACTGCATTAATTTCGTGTTCGTTCCCAAGGGGATAGATTCCAAAGAAAAACTCGAACAACTTTACAATATGCACGTAAAACGTTTCTATACCTCCCCGCAATGGCGCCGCAAATTTAAAAACCGACTCTGGCAGCATCGAAAAAGCCTTTGGTATCTTGCGGCGCACTTTCCATCGTTTTTGGCTGCCAGACAAAATTTCAACCCGAACCGCTGAGTTTCTAATTTTATTCTCAAGTTTTGCACCTTAAATTTTAACAGGATTCGCCCTTTTCCGAAGGCGATGCTCCGGTGGATTGAGGGTGCGAAACTTGACTATTATCCTTTATCTCGAAAAGCCCGGTAACGCGCCAGGCACTTTTGAACGAGCAAGGTGGGATCTTCTATTTCTGTTTGATTAAGCAAGATACGACCTTTTCTGTCCAGACCAACCGACCCGTAGGAGAAAGAATTTTTCGCAGGAAGCCTCTCGAGCATAAAAAAGAGCGCTCCGGGCGGTAAAATGCTTTTTACACCCAATATCGGCGGACAACCCAGGTCACATACCCCACAAAGCATTTTTTCAATTTCACCGGAGGCGATGTAATCCAGGGCCATCTGGAGGCTGCTCAATCCGGTAGGGACCGGCTCACTGATTACGAAATTCATTCCGGTCAGTCCGAAACGGATGGCTGCCTCCCCCAGGAAACTGTTGGGCAGGGTATAGGCAAACAAGGCCGGACTAGGGCTGAGCTTGTTCTTGGTCAATACGGTTTCGAAATAATCAATATCGGTGCCCAGGCAACCATACGCTGTGGAGGAGATGATGCCGATATGGCGTTTTTCATTCCATTCGTGTAGACCTGAGTCTTTGAGAGCAAATGATATGGCTGCCAATCCCAACCTTGAATATTCATCCAAACGCCTTAAATACGGATACGCCTTATCATGGGCTGAATCGAGGGTAATATTTGGCAATGGGCCATTCGGCATGGCAAACCGGTTGTGATCTTTGCCGGTTCCCATGCCAGCGGCTGTTACCCATCCGATTCCGGTAATATCAGCAGTCACCGTATGCTTTCCCCTCCCAGTACAAGCGCGGCATTAATGCCGCCAAAACCTGAATTTGTCGTTAACAGGTAATCCCCGCAAATCGATTTTGGCTCAGAGCTGACCCGACCCTTTGCCTCTTCCATTGGATGTATTAATCCGACCGTTGGCGGTATCATTTTCGTTGATAGAGATTGCAGTCCCAATGCCACCTCAAGACCTCCGGCCGCCCCCAGGGTGTGCCCAATGGCTCCCTTAATCGAATAAACCGGAATCTTACGTTTTCCAAATACCTGCCGAAAAGCGGTCAGTTCCATAAGATCATTATAAATCGTTCCGGTTCCATGGGCACTGATGGCGTTGATCTCTTCAGGGTCTTTTTTTGCCATACTCAGTGCTTGAACGGTGGCCCGGACCAAACCGCTTCCGCTCTTGTCCGGAGCCGTGATATGTGTGGCATCATTTGCAACACCCCAACCGTGAATCGTTGCCAGGGAGCGCCGATTATCGAGCTTCGCCCTTTTTTTGCTCATCAAAAGTAGAACCACTGCGCCTTCCCCAAGGGATAAACCTTTCCTGGTCCGGTCAAATGGCTGACATGGAACAGGCGAGAGCGCCTTTAAAGCGGCAAATCCGGAGAATATGAATTCAGTAACCAGATCTGCACAACAGACCAATACCACGTCGGCTCTTCCAGAGACAATCAATGCTGCCGCCCTGGCAACAGCTATGGTCGAGGAAGCACAGGAACCACTGATATTGATCCCCCTGTCTGTCAGGCCGAGTTTTTCGGTAACGATCTTCGTTATGGATGACAGCAATATATCCTGAAGATCTGCAGGGTATCCACGGAGGATCAGTTCCAGATTATCGATGCCTGCTTTAGTGGTTGCCGTGATAAGAAAAGCATCAGTGGGAATCGAAGTCCTTGTAACAAAAAGGCGGTCAAGTAAAGAATGCAGCAGGGATTCGCCGTGAGATGATTTTAAATCCTCAACACAGGCGGCAACCTTGGTACTGTAGTTGCCCACAGGAAAACGGTTTATCGGTCTGATGGCTGTCCTGCCGGCTAAAACTCCCTGCCACGTCTCTTGAAGATTGGTTCCCAGCGCCGTAATCACAGCCGCATCTGTAATCGTTACCGTGTTGGGTTTTCGTTTTTCAAACTCGAATGTATCGGTTTTAAATTTTCCCATGTGTTGTTGCGAATGAAACTCTCTATAATCTATTCCTAAATGAAAACAATGGCTTTAAAAAAAACGACCGATCATAAAAACAAAGAAGTTGACGCCCCGATTATCTTTATGGAGTCCCCCATTTGATATATGCTGGAGTCGGATGGTCATAAAATACGGCGCCTCGGAATCGACGTAGAATTCAGTGCCGATTCCGATCTGAGGGTTGGCATTAAAACGAAGTCCCTGACCTTCCACCTGGAAGTCTGTATATATCAACCCGACACCGCCCTCCAGAAAAGGATGTATTTTGGGGTGGGGAAAAGGTTCTAAATAATACAAGGCCATCATATCAACAGCGACCATGGCCCGCGCCTTTGGGGATGTCGTTGTACCGACAGTGGTTTCCACTTTGAACCGCAGGGAATCCGATGCTCGATGACGCCAAACGCGTTCATAATCCCACATGATAAAACCGGATACCTGGACAAAATGGATATCATTTACAGGATCAAATGTTTTTCCCAACACCGCTGCCATACCATAGCGAGTAGGGATTTCATTCTGCGTCTCCTTTTCAGGCCAAGCAGTCTTTGGGTTGCCTAAAAAAATCAGACAGACAATTGAACCTAAAATCAACTTGAAAAAAGTAAAATGTTTCACCATAACAGTGAAACCTATATAAAAATTAAGGTATAGGTGTCAAGCAACCCAACCCGTGGTTTGGATTTGGATAAGGATTGAAAAACCAATAAATTTAGTTTAAAATTAACGCCATGCCCATAGTTTGACTTGGAAATCATGTCCGTTATCCGTGTGGATGGTAAGGGAAAGGAGGGGTTGATTATGCGTTTAAAACATGTTGCACTGGTTTGCAGTTCCGAAAAGAGATGCGACAAATTTTATAAAAATCTGTTGGGGTTGAAAAAGACGAGCACAAAAAATGTCCCATCCACATTGTCAAAGCAAATTTTCAATATAGATTCTGAATATAAAATTATCAACTATGCCGATAACGCCGTTCACTTTGAAATCTTTATCAGCAGGGCGAAAAGTCAGATGGGGAAAAGGATCGCGCATACTTGTCTTGAAGTCGGCAACACAAAAAGCTTTCTGGACAGATGCCGATCATCGGGCATAAAAATCATTCAAATTGAAACGGGAGGCAAATCACTTATCTTTATCAGGGATGATGACGGCAATCTGTTTGAGATAAAAGAAGAAAAATAGAAGCGGTCGGGCTGCATCGACCGATCAGGGTCTTTAATTCCGCCCACCACCCCACGATAACCGGGTCTTTAATACATCATAATAATGATGACCGGCTATGGTGATCATGTTGATGGGATGACGGTCCTTTTGGACCACAATCCTGTCCCTGTTATTTATTTCCAAACCCACCTGACCATCAAAGGTAAGCATAATATTTGATGATTTTTTCGCCAGCCGAATGGTTACGGTCACCGAATCCGGCACAATCAATGGCCGGTTGGTTAAAGTGAAAGGGCAAATAGGGGTCATGATGATGCCGGGCACCGTCGGGTGAATAATCGGACCCCCTGCAGCAAGCGAGTATGCGGTCGAACCGGTCGGTGTCGCGACAATAAGTCCGTCAGCCCTATATGTGGTCAGGTTGTAATCATCGAGATATGTTTTGATATGAGCCAGTCTTGCCAGGGCGCCTTTGTTGACCACAACATCGTTTAATACGGTTTCGCTTGTCCGCTCCGTCTCCCCTCTGATGACCCTGACCAAAAGCCGCATTCTCGGCTCGATGAAAAATTTTCTGTTCAGAATGTGTTCTGCAACGACAAACAGGTCATCTTCAGCGGTTTCCGCCAGAAAACCGGTTTCACCAAATTTAACACCGAGAACCGGTATTTTCTGGTTTCCAATCCATCGGACAGCGCTTAAAAAAGTACCATCTCCACCCAAAACGAAAATACAAAACAGATCTGATGGGGCAAAGGTTTTGTTGTTCTGCGAAACTTTTCGACCATGGGGGAAGTTCTTTTTCTGTATAACTTCTATACCCCTTTTTGCCAGCCACGATTCGAGTTCATCCGCCTTCCTTTGGGCCGCATCATCCGCCTTTACGACTATACCGATCCTATCCACAATAAAGATCCACCTCTCTTTGAATTTTCTTTTCTCAATTTAGGATTCTCTCTTTTCATCTTTGAAAACAGTCACATTATTATATCTCAAATAAATTGCTGCCCGGCAAGATTTTTTAAATATGAACTATATCTTTTCCGCAAAGTGTGATGTTCACTTGACAAACCTGCGGTATTTTCCTAAAAGTCAATATTTTATACGAAAAAATATACTCATAAAAAGTTTAAAGGGGGCCCCATGCTGGAAGTCAGGGACGTTGTGAAGAAGTTCGGCGGCCTGCGGGCCGTTGACAAGTGCTCCTTCACCGTCCGGGAGGGGTCCATCACCGGTCTCATCGGACCAAACGGCGCAGGCAAGACAACCCTGTTCAACCTGATCGCGGGAGCGCTCAAACCGGACAGCGGCAGGATCCTCCTCGACGGGGAAGACGTTACCGGTCTTCCGCCCCATGAGTTGTTTGCCAAGAGGTTGCTGCGGACCTTCCAGATTGCCCATGAGTTTCACACCCTCAGTGTGCGCGAAAACCTGATGATGGTACCTCCTCGTCAGGTCGGAGAAAGTCTGCTGGGCGCCTGGTTCCGACGTGGCACGGTCCAGATCCAGGAGGAAAAAACCCGCGAAAAAGCGCGGGAGGTGATGGACTTTCTTAATCTGGACCACCTGGCCCATGAACTGGCGGGCAATCTTTCCGGAGGGCAGAAGAAGCTTCTCGAACTCGGCAGAACCATGATGGTGGAAGCCAAGCTTGTCATTCTCGACGAAGTCGGCGCCGGAGTCAACCAGACGCTCAAACAGGAGATCGGAGATCATATCCTGACGATGAACCGTGAACGCGGATACACCTTCTGCATGATCGAACACGATATGGATTTCATCAGCCGTCTCTGCGACCCGGTGATCGTGATGGCCGAAGGCAAGTTGCTAGCGCAGGGAACAGCGGAAGAGGTCAAGGCCAACGAGGAGGTAATCGAGGCGTACCTCGGCACCGGAGTGCAGGAACAAATCCACCCTAACCCCTCACTGGAAAAGGGAGGAGAAGTTCCATGAGCTACCTGATCGGTGAACGCATGACCGGCGGTTACGGAGGTGCGGACATTCTCAAGGGCTGCACGATTTCCGTGGATCGTGGTGAAATAGCGGTGGTGGTGGGGCCCAACGCCGCGCGGAAATCCACCGCCATGAAGGCCAAGCTCGGACTGCTAAAGCCACGGGAGGGCAAAGTGCTTCTTGAAGGCGAAGACATCACCAGGCTTTCACCCCAGCAGCGGGTCCAACGCGGGATGGCCTTCGTGCCCCAGACTAACAACGTCTTCGTCACCCTCACCGTCGAGGAGAATCTGGAGATGGGCGCCTACCTGCGCCGGGACGACATCTCAGGGACCATGGAGAGGGTCTTCGAGCTGTTTCCGGTGCTCAAGGACAGGCGCAGGCAGGCGGCCGGAGAACTTTCCGGAGGCCAGCGTCAGCAGGTAGCGGTCGGACGCGCACTGATGACCCTGCCGAGTGTGCTGATGCTAGACGAACCGACTGCGGGAGTTTCACCGATTGTGATGGATGAATTGTTTGAACGCATCCTTGAAGTGAAACGCACCGGCATTGCCGTGCTGGTGGTCGAACAGAATGCCCGTCAGGCACTGAGTATTGCCGATCACGGGTTCGTTCTGGTCACCGGAGAAAATCGCTTCACCGACACCGGCGAGGCCCTGCTGGCCAATGCCGAAGTGCGACGCTCCTTTCTGGGGGGCTGACCCCCGATATAGTTGAGGACAAGGATTTGGAATACACGACAGATCTGCTGAATGCCCTGGTTTTACTCTCGAACTATGTGCTGATCCCCTCTTTATCTTATGGATCCCAGCTGGCTCTCGGCGCGGTGGGGGTTACGCTGGTTTTCGGCATTCTGCGCTTCGCCAACTTTTACCATGGGGAGATGATGTCCTTCGGGACCATGTGCACTATTTTCATCACCTGGTGGTTCCAGTCCCTGGGCTTCACCGCTGGTTTTTTCCCCACGGCAGTGCTAGCTTTGCCCCTGGCGATTCTGATCACCATGTTGCTGGCCCTTACTGCCGAGCGTTCCGTCTTCCGTTTTTACCGCCTGCGCAAGAGCCGCCCGGTGATCTTCGTCATCGCATCGGTGGGGGTGATGTTCATGCTGAACGGTATCGTCAGGATGTTCATCGGCCCCGATGAAATCCTATTCAGGGACGGACAGAAATTCCTGATCAAGGCCGGGGCCTTCAAAACAATGACGGGCTTGAGCGAGGGTCTGGCGCTGAAACAGACCCAGGTACTGACTGTCATTCTGGCGGTTCTGGCGGTGCTGCTGCTGTTCTGGTTTCTCCAGCGCACCCGAACGGGCAAGGCAATGCGTGCCTTTTCCGACAACGAAGATCTGGCCCTGCTTTCGGGCATCAATCCGGAGCGTGTTGTGATGGTGACCTGGGTCATCACAGCAGCCCTGGCGACTTTGGCCGGGGTGCTCTACGGGCTGGACAAGAGTTTCAAACCGCTGGTCTACTTTCACCTGCTTTTGCCGATATTTGCCGCCGCCATCGTTGGCGGCATCGGACAGCCCGTCGGAGCGATTCTGGGCGGGTACATCGTCGCTTTCTCGGAGGTGACCGCGACCTATGCGTTCAAGAAATTTCTGAAATACCTCCTTCCCCTTGAAATGGCGCCGGACGGACTGATGCAGTTTCTGGGTACGGACTACAAATTCGCGGTGTCCTTTCTGATCCTCGTCCTGGTCCTTTTAGTAAGACCGACCGGGATTCTGCGCGGGAGGGTGCTGTGAACCAGACTGTTAGGACAACCATCTGCTTTTCAATCATGACCGTGCTGCTGCTGGCGGTGGGGTTCGGCCAGTCCTGGAACGTGATGCTGGCGATCTTCAATCTCTGCCTGATCTCGGCGATCATGTCGATGGGGCTCAACATGCAGTGGGGTTATGCCGGGCTGTTCAATGCCGGGGTGATGGCATCCACCGCGGTGGGAGGACTGGCAGCGGTGCTGATCTCTTATTCTCCGGTCGGGAAAGCCTGGGACGCGGGAGGCACGGAACTTGGCATCGCATTCGCCGCCCTCGTCGTGACCATCGTCCTGGGGCTGCTGGTCTGGAAACGAATGCGCCCTGGACGCGCCCGTTCACTGAGCCTGGCGGCCGTAGTGCTTGTGGGATACGGTTTTATGCGCTTTTTTTACGAAGAGGCCTCGTCTAGTATCGAAGCCGTGGAAACCGCCAAAACCGGGTTTCTCGGAGGTCTTGGCCTGCCGGTGCTATTCTCCTGGGCAGTCGGTGGATTGGCGGCTGGCGGACTGGCCTGGCTGGTGGGCCGGATCGCCCTCGGGTTGCGTTCCGATTATTTTGCCATCGCCACCCTCGGTATTTCCGAAATCATGATTTCCATCCTCAAGAACGAGGACTGGCTGACCCGCGGGGTGAAAAACGTGACGGGACTCGCACGGCCGGTTCCCTACGAAGTCGAACTGCAGCAGACCGAATGGTTCATCTCCCTGGCTAAGTGGTTTCATGGAGGCAGCCTCACAGAAAGCGGAGCGGGCTCGGATGCCCTCCGCGAGGTAATTCTTCTAAGCTCGGGAGTTTTTGTCAAACTCTGTTACTCAGCCCTTTTTCTGGCCGTGCTACTGACGATTCTGGCTTTGGCGATGCTGGCGCTGAACTCGCCCTGGGGCAGGATGTTGCGCGCGATCCGCGATAATGAGGTAGCCGCCGCCGCGCTTGGCAAAGACGTGACGAACCGCCATCGCCAGGTGTTCATCATCGGTTCGGCGGTAATCGGTATCGCCGGTGCGATGCTGACCACCCTGGATGGACAGTTTACTCCAGGATCCTACATTCCGCTGCGTTTCACTTTTCTGATCTGGGTCATGGTAGTCATTGGTGGCAGCGGCAACAATCTGGGCTCCGTGATCGGAGCGTTCATCACCTGGTTTCTCTGGATCGAAGCGGAACCCGCCGCCCTCTGGCTGGTGGGGCTCGTCAACTCCATGCTTGCCGAAAACAGCCCGCTCAGTCAGCACCTGCTGAAGGTCGCTCCGCACATGCGAATGGTGTTGATGGGACTGATCCTGGTGCTGGTGCTGAGATTCAGCCCCAGGGGAGTGTTGCCGGAAAAGACTCCGGAGAGAAGCTGAAAAATAGCAGAAAGAACTCTGGTCCGGTTCAGAGAACCGGGCCAGAGTTTGTGGAAGAAAGGATTTAATGGAACTTGACCGTCTGGAACGCCTTGTCCCGGACTTCGTATTCCTTGTAGGAACCGGAAGCTTCACCGACCCCGGTGAATTCCACGTTGGAAGCGCCGACGTAGTCCACGGCGCCGCCCTTGGCCAGGATTTTTAATCCCTTGGCCAGTTCGCCGGGCATAATCTTCTCGCCGGGAGCATTGGCCACCCCCATGATATTCGAGGCAATCGCCGCACCGTCGGTGGAACCCGCGGACTGCATAGCCAGGACCAGCAGGGCCGCCGCGTCATAGGATTCCCCGGTGAAGGGTCCGCCAACCTTGATCTTGGCAGATTTTGACATCACCGCAAACCTTTGCGCACCTTTCGAATCTGTACCTGGAACCGTACCGAAAGTACCGGTTATATCCCCGTTGATGTTCTTCATCAGGGAATCGCCATACATGCCGTCTGCCAGGATGAACTTGTCGAAAGCACCACTGTCCAGGGAAGTCTGGATCATGTGCCGACCACCCTGGTCCACATACCCGAAAACGGCGAGAACATCGGCTCCTGAAGCATCCAGAGAACCAACTTCAGCGGAATAGTCCGCCTTGCCGTCTTCATGGGACACCACGGCTGCAACCTTGCCGCCAAGAGCCTTGAAGGCGCCGGAAAAAGAATCTGCCAGACCCTGGCCGTAATCGTTTTTGGTGTAGGTCACCGCGACATTCTTGATCCCTTTTCCGGCAGTGATCTGGGCGATCACCTGCCCCTGGCGAGCGTCCGAAGGGGCAGTGCGAAAAAAGTAGCCGTTATCGGCAATCGTCGTCAGCGCCGGCGAGGTGGCCGAGGGAGACATAATCGGTACGCCGTTCGGAATCGCGACGTTGTTGGCAATGGCGGTGGTCACGCCGGAACAATCAGCGCCCATGATGGCTGCCACCTTGTCCGAGGTTACCAGCCTTTCGGCCGCTGTCGTTGCGGCCCCTGCATCGATGCAGGTCGAGTCGGCGCGGACTCCCACGGCCTTCCGCCCGCCCAGAAGCAAACCAGAATCGGAGGCTTCCTTGAGGGCCAGTTCCGCGGAAGCGGCCATATCCGGCGTCAGCGATTCAATCGGCCCCGTGAAGCCGAGGATGATCCCTATTTTGATATCCGCATTGTGCCCAGAAGCTAGGGCACCAGAAATAAAGGCGAATGAGAACATCAAAATATTGGCTAAAATGAGTCGTTTCTTCATAGTTTCCTCCTCCATTTTATGGTTAAAATTTAAGACCCAGTTAACAAAATATAATTTGATCTGTTTTCTAGGTCAAGAAAAATATGTGCGCGTTCCTGAAATCAACAAATTCTGAA
>PVBE010198513.1_pt1 | contig 62524 bp, 49 predicted proteins | sample 1631181 | NCBI WGS metagenome assembly PVBE01 (sample SAMN08397723, study PRJNA350692) | Marine metagenome, whole genome shotgun sequencing project. | isolation source: water | place: Pacific Ocean | collected 2012-04
CACACGCAATGGGGCCATTTTCAAATATATATCCATTGCTTCTGCTTCTTTTCCCTCTTTAAGAAGCTTTGTGTACTCAACCATTACAGGCTTCTCAGTAGTCTGGAACAAAGCAGGTGCAAAGTTACAGAATTGATAAGCAGTATCTGGCATATACCTCAATTGATCAGGCCAGTAATCTTCCATTGGATCGCCTACAACAATTTTATCTCCTGCCGCCTTATATGCCTTTAATGTCTGGTCCAGACTGCCAAACCCTTGTTTGATACCACAAATATTTGGGATTTTTTCAGCTAATTCATTAATAAACTCAGGCGAAAGAATATAACCTGCAGGGTTCGTATTATATAAACAGATACCAATATCTACGTTATCTGCCAGGAATTTATAATAGCGATACACTCCATCATCAGATGATGAATTAGCATAAGGAGTGACGTGCATCAGTGCATCACAACCCGCCTTTTGTGCATGTTGCGCTAACTCTACCGCAGAGCTAATACTAGGGTGGCTCGTATTAGCTAAAAGTGGAACTCTTCCATTTACAACTTCGACTGAAATATCATAGATTTTTTTACGTTCCTCAACAGTAAGGGTAAGCCACTCACCACATGCAGCATCAGTGATGATTGAATCAACACCCATTCCAATTTGTCTTTCTATCCATGTTTCTACGCCATCAAAATTAACACTATAATCATCATTCATTGGCATGATAATGCCGCCACCAATCCCGGGTAGATTTTCTCTAGCCCACTGTTTTGCTTCATGTTTTTGGTACTTCATTTATAAATACTCCAAATATGCTTAAAAAATGGCCATCTAGCAATAACTCATTCGCTTTAGTTAACAGTAAATATATATTGAAGGTATACTGTATACTATATATGATCTAGCATCAAGAATTGGTTCTATCAAAACTGACGCTGAAAAGCGGTTTATATCAGTGTGGTTAGGGTTGTATTGCGCCATTTTGTTTAATTGCACCCAAAACTGACCCATCAATGGAGTGAACCTTTGGGAGTGGAACGGTGTTTTAGCTTAAATTGACCGTCCGTAGCGTTATAGGAGCATTCACATATGCAACCAAGACGACACCGACGACACAGCACCGCTTTCAAGCTTGAGTTAGTTAGGGCCTACATCATTGCCTGACCACAAAGTCACTTTATGAATAAATCTTGGAAATAGATATATTTTGGAAATTTAAAAACATTCATTCAGACTCAAGAATGTTATTTAAATAATATTTAAAACATTATCCTTTAAATGAGTAAATACTATGCTGGAAGTAAAAAGACTATCAATTGATAATGCAAGAGTGCTAATTGATGGCGCCAGGGAGAAAGCCATTGAGATTAATGTTCCCATGTGTATTTCTATTGTTGATGAAAGTGGAATCCCAATTGCCTTTGAAAGAATGGACGGAGGCAAGACAACAAGTGTGACCATTTCACAAGATAAAGCCTACACGGCAGCGGCTGCACGCAAAGCAACTCATGAATATAATGAAGTCTGCGTGCCAGGGAACCTTGCTTTTGGTATACATACTGCTATTGGTGGCCGCTTATGTATTGTTGGTGGAGGACTACCAGTTATTGTTAACGGTGAGGTTGTTGGAGGTATCGGTCTAAGTTCAGGAACTCCAAAACAGGATATGGAATGTGCAAAGGCAGGCGTCGACCATTTCTTGAGGCAATTTAACTTAGAATAGAAATTCATTATCAGCCTCTAACAGTTAGAACACTAACAATGATGCGAAAGTCAAATCTTATTCATCTTATTGAAATATAATTTGACCCTGTAGAGAATTCTGTGGTACGACACGAGGCTGTTCCAGTGATTGTTTCAGCCAACTAATATTGGAGAAGAAACCTACTGTCTCACCAGTAGCGCCCTACTCAGCTGTGCGTTGATGTCAACATCAAGGTGCAAAGCGCTGAGGACAATGTAGCCACGGGTAACCGTAGGCGCGGCCCGTGAGGGCCAACCCAAAACTGCCACATGGTAACTTTTATTTTTATGATGATGCGAGTTGTGGCCATCTGAACAAATGGCGCAAAGGCTACAAGGCAATTAAACCAGGAGCGCGACTAATAACATGCAATGCGAAATAACAGCGATTTATTCTTACCCGGTTAAAAGCTGTCGGGGCAGTTCAGTAAACCAGGCCCAGCTGTCTGCATTTGGCATAAACGGCGATCGACAGTTGATGGTGCTGCACAATGGGCAGCACATAAACCAGGTGAAACTACCGGCATTGGCTCGCGTTAATCCACTGCGAATAAGTGACAATGAGATCGAACTTCGAGCTGACGGCCACTCGGCCTTCAAACACAGAATCACACTTTCCGGAGAGACCATCAAAACTGACCTGTATGGGAGCAACTTCAAGGGTATCCACCAGGGTGAAGCACTCGCCGAGTGGATATCCGGCGTTGTAGATTCGCCCATTGAACTGGTTGCATTAGAGGAAAATTTCACCCGGGTTATTCCCATGCCTCAACTGGTCGGCCTGGATGGAATAAAGCAGAGCGGGTTTGTCGACACCGCACCTATTCTCCTAGTCAATGAAGCCTCCCTGGCTGACCTCAATCACAGGCTTGTTACCCCCATTCCCATGGAACGTTTCAGGCCCAATATCGTAGTACGGGGACTGGATGCCTGGGTAGAGGATGACGTATCGCAATATGCTTCCAGCCAGCTCAAACTGATTCGCCAGGCCCATTGTGAACGCTGTGCCGCGACCTGCACCGACCAGGAAACCGGCGAGCGCTACGGGGAGCCATTGCGCACGCTCCGGACATTCAGGAAAACTGAGGACGGTTATTCCAGTGGTCTAATGTTTGGCGCTTATATGACAGTCAATGGGGAAGGCACGATAGCTGTGGGCGACGTACTGACTATTTAAGTCCCCAAGATCAAACCACCAGTCCCCGGCGATAGCCTCGCTTTGCCACTTAAAATTTGTTGACGTTACCGTAAAGCTATTTTGACTGCCTCCAACGGAACCGGTCTCACCAACTCTGTAGTCTTTTAAAGACTGTTCCGCTGCCAGATCAACTTCCAGACTGATTGCATTCAGCCCCGCCGGATTATTGTTGTTGCCGTAGAATGTCTCGATAAAAATGACTTCTGCATTGAAGCCATCGCTGACGGCAAACACCTGATTCGCTATGACCATAGTTATAAAAAATACGGCCAAGCGTTGCCCTTTTTGCGAAAAATTGCGCACTAATCCCTGCACCCAATTGCAAATCAAATCTCTAAATTCATGCTTCATATTCTCCTTCGTTAGCATAGTTTTTACACATACCACCTGCCTTCTTTGCAATCTGGCCGCGTAATACTTTGCCTGTTAGGATCGATTGGTGTAATTTGAACCAACTAAAAAGCAAAATTTCAATGGAAACCATTACGTTGACAATATCTAACCAGGCGTTGTTATCCTGAAATATCAATCAGGCTTATTAACCCTCCACACACAGTTCTCACCAGTTTGCAACCATGTACTTACTTAACCGCTTACGTGTGGGACGCTTGGGCTTATTGAGGGTTAGTGGGTTTTATCAGCCCACTAACCCCGGCATCTAATTTAAAAACTTCACACCTACGACTTAAGGCATTGATCAAGATACCAGTTATGGTAATGATTTAACTGTGCTTCCAGCGGGTGAATGACGCTTCGAACATTGCTTTTTGAAGTAATGCCTTTTTGTAACATGGTACAAGCAAAGTTATCTTCCCCCTGTACTGCCGCAGTCTGAACGAGCAGGTCTTTAATAACCTCCTCCGCATTCGGGCTATCGATAGCCCAGGGTGCAAACGCCTGGCGAGTCGCAGACTTGTTTTCAGCAACACTTTGATGCTCAATAAGTATATAGCTCATCTGAAAGGAACTAAGAAACACGGCCAGACCAGGATAGATCACGAAAAAACGGTCCCGAGGTCGAGCTTCCGTAGAACCTGGTGCGTGACCGAATGGATGCACAAAATCTTCAGGCGCATCATCTACCGATTGCATGCTGTAAGAACCACAAATCTCACCAAAGGCCAGGGGCTCTGTACTAGTCGCTGGTTCAAGGTGGTTGACACGGTCATGGTGAGTGCCCGCATGATGATACCCTTCATAAGCGGTTTCAACAGAAAACTTGAAACTCCAGGGCGTGGTTACTAATTCAACATCTCCCCTTGTTCTATAAGTGCTTGCACCATATTCCTCAAAGTAAGGGTTTATTGCTTCAAGTTGTGGTGCGAGCGGCTTCGCTTCCTGATCAAAATTGACAAAAATAAAGCCCTGCCATATTTCCACCTTAAGAGCAGGCATGCTGGACTCTTTCTTGTCGACCTCAGGCATCGGCTGAACGGCAATACCTCGCAAGCTCCCATCCAGATCATAGGTCCAACGGTGATAAGGACACATGAACAGATTGGCGTTGCCGCTGCCATCCTCAACCACTGCCGACCAACGGTGCTGACAGACGTTAAGCAAAGCATGGAGTTCGTTCTTTTTGTCACGTACGACAATAATCGATTCACCGAACATGTTATGGGTGAAGTAGTCCCCGGGATTTTCCACTTGATCCCAGCGGCCAACACACATCCAATTCTTCTTTAGGATATTATCCACTTCAAACTGATAGAAATCTTCATCATGATAACAACGCGCAGGAAGGGCTCTTTTGACACCATCAATGCCTTCTCGAATCCCAAGAATTTCCTCTTCGGTGAACACCGGTTCAACAACATTTTTAACCATTTTTTAGCCCTCAAGTATGAGTCTCTTGCCCCAGAATGGACAATAAGAACGATTGAAAAAATTCAATTCAGTATGCAAATATGGCTCCTGAGGAGCCATTGTTGAATCAGAAAACGAACTTAGAATAGCATAGTCGGCAACACTTCTACCTCTGGATGCAGGTCCATATCATAGTCATTGGTTTCAGGGTTCGGAGAACGATCGAAATAACTAATTGCAACCACCGGCCCGTCAGAAGGGAAAATTGGCCAATTGAGAATCGTTTGATTCAAGCGTATCCAGTCTCCAGCCTGGGCGTATACTACCGCTTGGCGGCCATCCTCTAATAACAACCCTTTAGTGATTAGACCCGAAAACACAAAGTGCAAGTCGCTTGCCAACACATGGTGAGGGGTTAAATACGCCTTTAAGTCTGACTCGCTCATCTCTTCTTCCAAGCCGGGATCGCTTTCGTGACGCGTGCTGAAGTAGCATATACCGCCAGTCTCTTCCGGAGGCACATAGCAACCGACACGGCGATACACAAACCCCTCGCGTTCAGTCATCGCGACGGCTTCCTGGTCCAGGGCTTTCAACAGATATTCAGCACCTTCCTGTTGCACGGGCATAGGCAATTCTGATACTGACGCCGAAACTTCCTCTGCAAGGTTGAACCCCCCAACTTGCATAGGTTTTACAATTTTATTGATCTCTTCATAAGTGGTGTAGATTTCACCCGTAGATAGTCGTGCAATCGCCATTTTTACCATTTCCTCCTATGCGGACAACAATAACTTTACCGGTGCCCTTAAAGTCAAATTATACATAACAAACTCTATAATATGTGCACTGTATACAGTATTCTAATTTATTGCAAGTATTTTTTACCCCGTCAGCACCTATGGAACAGATATAGCACTAGTTTAAAGGAGAGTTTTTGTTCATCCTGACCCGAGGAGTTGAGATGAAACAGAAACCAGCAAGACGACCTGCGTCGTCAGAACGGATCATTCGTGACATCAAGCGCAAGACACGCAAGCAATATAGTGCGGAGGAAAAGATACGCATTGTGCTGATCGATCAGATTAACTTCGAATTAGGAGACGGCAAGGAATTGTTGTCCGCAATCGTGGACTCAGGTGCCAGTCGTCTGCGCCCGGTTGCTATGGCGGCATCCACCACAGCGTTGGGCATGATTCCGCTGCTGTTCGATGCCTTCTTCATCTCGATGGCAGTCACCATCATAGGCGGTCTGATGGTCGCCAGTGTGCTGACCATGATTGTGGTGCCGGTGTTCTATGCCATATTCTTCAAGGCGCCTGTAGAAAAGGATAGGAATTTCTATCCCGGCGGACGAGTCGAATCAGCGCCGGGCTGACTTGAGAATGCCACTGCCGGCCCGGGATTCCAGGCTTTGAGGTGTTTGAGGATGCGTTCGATAACAGCCGGTTCATCGATCAGCGCCATGATGCGCATGATCGCGCCGCAGTTCGGGCACTTAAGCGGATCAACTGCATACACTTTGTGAATCAACCGGACCCGGTTGGCCTTGCACCGCCGGTTCGGCGGTCGGTCATCGAGGGTGGTCTGCGTTTGCTCTTCACATTGCAATTCTGCCCGCCGGCGCGCACCGCGCGAGCGGTTGGAGTAATAGCCGTAATAGCGGACCAGGTGCTCGTACTTATCGGGAATATGGTTGAGCAACAGGCGCAGCCATTTCAATGACTGCTGGCCGTTGCCAGTCTTTGGCAAGCTCAATCTTCTGAAAAATGATTCGTATTCTGAAACTTGTGCATCTGCCGGCGTTCTTTTTTGCTGGGTTTATGATCGCTGGGTGCAAAGCCGCCAAGCCCGGCCTTACGATCTGCTGCAAGCTCTTTGCGGAGTGCTTTGCTGGCGGCTGTTTCCTCGTAGAGTAATGCCGCTTCAGGTGCTCCGCGACGCTGATCGCTAAGCAGGGTGATCCGTATAACTTTCTCGTCTGTACCCTGACGAATCATGAGCATCTCGCCCACTGCAATTTCCTTGGCCGCCTTGACGCGCTGACCTTCGCAATGAACTTTACCGCCGTCAATCGCTTCTTTGGCCAGGCGTCGCGTTTTGAAAAAGCGCGCGGCCCAAAGCCATTTATCCAGGCGAACTTTGTCTTTTATAAAGGGTTTCATCTCATGAAAAAAATCGGGGCTTACTCCGATTCTAGCCCACTTCAACCGGGCCCGCTCCCCGCACCTTGGTAAATATGCTAAAAGGCTTTTAGCCCCATGGGTCTGGGCAGCAGTCATTGGCCGAACAGTGCGCCCGTCGGGCTGGATCGGTGGGCCCGGGCTTGCTAGCGTTACTTTTCTTGATGCTATATGGATGATTATCCAGAGGTTGTGAAGATGTTACGGACTATTGGTATTTCTCTGTTAGCCGCCCTGTTTATCCTGATCCAGGTGCAGGCTGGCGGTCATGAAGGCAGTGACAGTCGTGCACGAAACTTTGTTGAACTCAGCGGATTCGAGGGTAATGAGGAGGCGCTCGGTGCAGCCGTTGCGGCCAGCATCATGGAAATCAGCCCCACCAAAAACGCCAATCATGATTTCAGCGAGTCAGTACGCGAAAAACGTCTTGGCCATGCAGTTGCTACGGCGATCCGCACCATTAACGTCGACACCCCCTACGTGCACGAAATGAATGATGCGCTGGTCAAGCTGCATCTGACTTACATGCAGTTTGCAAAAGACAATGAAATGATCGATAAAATGATCGAGACCGGCATCCAAACCGAGTATCCGATGTTGAATCGAGTCCGCAAGCTGATTGAAAAAACCGGCAACAAAGAACTGGCTATCCAGGCCATCACAGACCGGACGGCCTGCTTTTACCAATTGGTTGACGACGCTGAACGCGGACCCGGATCCATCACTTATCAATCCCCGTATGGAAATGTCCTCGCCGCGACCCGTCGTCTCGGCCAGCACAACCTCACCGAGCAGGAGATTCACGAGGTTTTCACCATCCCACGGACCAAGAAGCGCGCAGATATTCTCGGTGTGGATCTTGAGGTTTCAGAGTGGAATGATGATGGAAGCATCACCATCCGTCTCGCGGAGGTGGAATAATTTTTTTTTAAAACAGAGGGTTGCAATTGATAAGGCGCCCTCATAATGCCGGGCTGACCAGCCATTAAATTATGCGCTTATTTTCCATATAGCGTGGTATAGGTGTTTCTAATAAGACACCCTTCTTAGTACTCCGGCAGCTATCTTAAGGAAGGTCTGACATGTTGTATCGTCTGATTCTTAATATCTTTTTAGTCACCGCCTGTTTGGGTTCCCCGGCTCTGCAGGCGGCGGAAAATCCTACCGTACTGATCACCGGCTCCAACCGGGGCATTGGGCTGGAAATTGCCCGGATTTATGCCGAACGGGGTTGGACCGTGATCGCCACGGCGCGACGTCCGGAAGCCACGGATGATCTCAAGGCCATCCGGGAAAAACATCCAAACCTGGTTATCGAACAGCTGGATGTCACCGACCACGCCCGGATCGACGCACTGGCTGCGCAATACCGCGATAAGCCCATCGATATTCTGATCAATAATGCGGGGATTTCCGGTGGGCACGAAAACGCAAAATTCGGCGAGATGAACTATGACGTGTACTACGAGGTACACCGCGTAAATGTGGTCGGGCCGACCAAGATGGCCGAGGCTTTCCTGCCCAGTGTCGCGATGAGCGAGCAGAAAAAAATCATCAATATAACGAGCGGTCAGGGGTCCATCGAAAAGACCTGGGGCTGTTGCACAATTTATCGCAGCAGCAAAGCGGCACTTAATATGATGATGCGCAACATTTCACTGGAATTGAAGAAGAAGGGTATTACCGTGGGGCTGATTTCTCCCGGCTTCGTAAAAACAGGCCTCACACCCGGTCTGGATCTCCCCATGATGATCACACCGGTCGAGAGCGCGACCAAAGTCGTTGCCGTAATTGACGAATATGATCTTGAAGACACCGGCACGTTCCTCGGCAAGGACGGGCAAACGTGGCCCTGGTAGATGCAGAGGAATATCAATCTAAGTCATGAATGTGTGGCCGCGTCGAAATAGGTACCGTTGTAAACGGTATGGCTGAAATAAAACCATGAGAATGCCGGTTTGCCATCACGATACACGCTGTTATCCTCTGCGCGTGGAAGAGCGACCTTCGGTGTCGTTGGAAAGATCAGCGTATCAATACGATGATGTTCGAGAAGATCACCCAGTGGAAAACCCACATACTCGACTGAAGAATTGTATCGGGCTATTCAATTCTACGGGATTGAGCCCAAAACCATGGTAGGTTCACACGATAGCGAACCGGTTTCATATAATGATTTCATATACTATTTAAATGGGGAGTAGGCGAACAGAGGATAAAAGATATACCATCCCTTCTTTTTAAATATTCCAATACCAATAAAAAAGTAGATAAAACCAAATAATACAGCTCCCACTCAATACTCTATTCTGTGTGGTCTCAAGGGTTAGCTTGCTTGGGCTGTTGGGCAAAAAGTCGCTTGGGCTTCGCGCCTGTAATATCTGCTGGCGTTTCTTGAATGGGATGAATGGTCACAGTTACTTTTCCGGTACCTGAACGAACCTTACGGATACCTTGGTATTCATCTGAAAACCAAAAGCCACGCGCTGCTTCCGCACAGGGAAACTTGGCGCCCATAACGCCTTGGTTTTCTGGCCATTCTCCTTCAAATGCTTCTGTTTGCACGTGGAACAGGTAGTATCCTTGCTGATCCGGATAGGTGCTTAACTTACGGAGCTCCTTCCCATATGCTGCCAAGGGTTCTTCGTTTTCGACTTGAACAATCACTAGCATGATAACCGGTTTATCGCAGACAACATCCAGCTGTTCAGGTTCGGCAAAAGCATGGGTGGTATTAAACAAAGTCAGTAAGACAAAAAAACCAAAACGTATATCAATCATTGAACTCCTCACTCCAAATTATGAAGAGAATCTAAAACATAAGGCTTAACTTTTCAACACAGCCTTACTTTCCGAGATATTCATCGTTTTCCCAAATGCCTGCCATCTTCCGTCCATCGGCGTAGGTCATGGTGCCTTGGCCGTTTGCCTTTGAACCCTTCCACTCACCGACGTATTTACTTCCATCGGCGTAGGTTAAGGTGCCTTGTCCATTGGGTAGGTTATCCCTCCACTCACCGACGTATTTATCTCCATTGGCGTAGGTATAGGTGCCCTGGCCATCAACACAGTTACCCGCCGTACAAACGGGAGTGGGAGCGGAAGTAACACAGCTCACAAGTGCGTAACCCAGCATGAAAAGGAAAAAGGACCGCCGGATGACTCTGGAAAGGCTAATGCGTGATAGATCTGTTTTCATCCTTAATCGATCCAGAAATTTCATATAATCGACAAATATAGATAATTATTTGAGCACTCTACTATGAGTAATAACATCTCTACAAAAGGAATTGTGTTTTACCTATTGCGATCAAAGCTGCGTAAACCAACTTTCAAGCTGGACCAGTTAGTTCGGGCACGTCAGGGTCAGCCACCAATTTATTCTATTCGACCGACTCCCTGCTGATCTCCGACTCGAATCACCGTTCCATCACGAACGTCGACTTCCAGTGCAAAGCGACTGTGCAGGTAGGCGCCGTTTGCGCCAATTAAATTTCCGATCACTTGTCTGGCTGCCACATCAATAATTTCACCGGTTTCCGGGTACAGATACTGGCCGTTAATACTCGACATGATCCAGCCCGGTTGACCGATGATGCCGGTTTCTCCATAGAGGTATTTGCCTTGTGCGTCCTGCTCGCGTCCGTCGTGGGTGTCAATGTATTGCTTCCATACTGGTGGGGATTCGGGTAAACCGCGGACATCGAATACATGTACGCCCGAGTTCACCTGATCGACCACCCAGACTTCTGTTTCGTCGGCCGTCATTGAAATGCCGTGACTGACATTGGTCTTGCGTCTGGCCCCGGCCTTTTTTTCGACCGGCGCACGTGCGGTGTACAAAACTTTGCCGGTTAGCACGTCGCCCACCTGGAAGCCGATCAGGTTATTGACGTTAGCAAATACCAGCGTTGCAGTGCCATTGATAGTGATCGGACGGATATGCGCCGCGAACGGCCCGACTTTATTTATAACCTCGCCGGTGCGGGTGTCGGCGATGTGAATAAAGGGTTCGAAGTTTGCATTACTGAAGCCGCCGAATGCGGTCATGAAAACCTGTGTGCCATCCAGTGTCACCACCGTGTTGTGCGTGTGAGGTGCAACGGTGATGCGTTGTTCCGGTTGTTCCACGCCAGTAGCACCATCAATGGTGTAGAAAAAAGCTGTGCGTGCCAGTTCGCCGGACGGCATGAAGAGTTTGCTGCCATCGGGCGTCACCGCGCCACGATCTACCGACGATAAAGTCGCGCGATTCCACAGCACCCGGTCGGTTTTCATATCGAGTGCCAGAACATGGCCTGAAAGGGTGTCGCCGGGCCGCAGATCCTGGTAACTGCCGTAGTGTGAAATGTAGAGTGTCTGGGTGGCGGCGCTGGCCGTTATACCGCGAATATGTGCTACCGGCGTTGTGCCGTCTGGTGCATCCAGTGGAATTACCCTGACCAGCGTATGCTCGTTGTTAATATCGAAAACTTCGATAGAGGGTGCCAGGGTCCGGAAGCCATCGCGGTCCCTTGGCGCACGTGCCACGTAGAGCAGGTTCTGCTCGGCTGCCGGCAGCACATCTGCTGCCAATAAGGTCAGTAAGCAGATCGCAGCCCGTTGAAACCTGTATAAGAATGACTGCATGTGAAGCTCCATTCAAAGCGAATAATATTTAAGCCACTTGCGCTTAATACGTGCTTTTTTTGGCTTCCAAAGCATCAGCAGGAGAATCATTCTGTCTATTATTAACTGTCCATCACCGGTTTCTACCGGAGTGATTGAGACTTTTTGTTTACTTGGTGTTTGACACCATCAGCTATATTAGTTCGCCAGTTCTGCAACAAACTCATCAAATGTTCGTAACGGATGGCCGACGGCAACGCTCGCAGCAGTAATTGCGTCTGCATTGGCGACGCCGCCATTCATCTGTTGTCCCAAAAACATCTTCTTTAATGAATCGAGTAACCAGGGTGGCAGGAAGGCCTCGACAGGCTTGCCCCATTGATCAACATCATCGCCGCCATAAAAGACATCGCGACCGAAGTGTTTGCCGTACACTTCGGCAGCCTTGGCGCCGTTAATGGTGTCGGGACCGTGCAGGTGATAGTCGGCACCGGCATGACCGTCTTCAGTCAAAACGCGTACCGCGCAGTCAGCAATGTCGCGGGTATCAATCCGGTTCTGGCCTATTGATCCAATCGGCATGGCATAGACACCGTGTTCCTTGATGACGGGGATGACGGATAGATCTGTCTGCATAAAAAAGTTGGGCCGCAGAAAGGTGTAATCGGCACCGCTGTTGCGAATTGCATTCTCGATGGGCAGCTTGGCACGATAGTGCGGAACGGCAGGTTCTTTGCCGGGATCAGCAACCGAAAGAAAAACGATATGTTTCACGCCGGTGGAGGAGGCTGCTTGCACCGCCTTCAGGCCACGGGCTGTTTCCGTTTCGCCATTGGAGGTGATCAAAAACAGCTTGTCGGCGCCGGTGCAGGCCGCAACCAGGCCATCGCCGGTTTCCAGATCGCCGATGATGCCGTCAACGCCGTCCGGCAACGCGGCCAGATTTACTTCCGAGCGACTCAAAGCACCCACCGACTCACCTTTAGCGAGTAAACTGGCAACCGTTGGGCGCCCGACATTGCCGGTGGCGCCGATAACTAGAATGGTCATGGTAAGTGGAATCCTTTATACGATGAGAGTTGATTGTGACGTGCCCACATTAACTGGTCCAGTTTGAAAGTCAGTTTACATAGCCGCACCGCTGATTCATTAACTTAAGTCAAAAAATTACCCTAAATTATTTGTAGCTATCGTTTGTCAACACAATATAAATGGCCGTACTCTTCGCAGCATCGACACATACACTGTCAATGTTGTGTAAACGCAACAAGTAGGTCTGGAGCAATGATGAGCCATAATCGTATTATAAACAATCGGTATTCATTTTGAGAACAACAATGAATAAGCAGTATCAGTTTTTGCAGATCATAGTGCCTCTGTTCTGTTTATCATTTATATCATTGAGTGCAAATTGCTATGAAATGAATGATTCATCACAGTTGATTAAGGATTGTGAGCATTGTCCGCAGATGATCATTATAGAACCTGGAGAATTCATGATGGGTTCTCCATCCAGTGTTGAAGGATCGAGGGATGATGAACGACCGCAGCATCAAGTTCACATAGAATATTTTTTCGCTGCTGGTCAGTATGAGGTCACAATAATTGAGTTTGCACAGTTCGTTCAAAGCACAGGCCATGACATGTCAGGTGGATGTTATGGTGCGACGGAAAGTGGTATTCAGCTTGGGGGAAATTTAAATTGGCGCAATCCTGGTTATCCCGTTTCAGATAATCATCCTGTTGTTTGTGTGAGTTGGAATGACGCAAAGGCATACGCAAGCTGGTTATCAAAAAAGACTGGTAACAGCTATCGACTTTTCTCAGAATCTGAATGGGAGTATATAGCCAGAGCAGGAACTGATACCGTTCGTTTCTGGGGAGACAGTGAAGAGGGATGTGACTTTGCAAATGGTGCTGATCTTGATATTGCGCCAAAAGCATTTCTAGAAGAAATGCGAGCCAGGCAAACAAAAATTGTATTGCCTGAGAACTGGAAAGTTGCAAACTGCCATGATGGTTTTATTACGTCAGCTCCTGTAGGTTCCTTTAAGCCGAATGCATTTGGTATTTACGATATTTTAGGCAATGTCGCAGAGTGGGTAGAGGATTGTTGGAACAATTCCTATAATAATGCTCCAAATGATGGCTCAGCAAGATTATATGGAGACTGTAACAGACCTATATTAAGGGGCGCCTCATACTACGATATGCCGATCTACTTGAGATCATCAAATCATTATGGTTTTGAGTCAGATCAATCAAAGAACAAGGATACTCGTTACATCAATTTCGGCTTTAGAGTGATGAGAGAAGTGGCAGAGCATTAATGAGATCAGCAACTGTTTTACCGGGTCTTTTTTTGTTGTTAGTTTCTCTAGCTCAGTTTATACCAGTCCATCCAATCCTGAATCTTTACCTTTAAGGATAGGAAATTCTATCCTGTTGGGCGAGTCGGATTGCCGTGAAACTGGTGAATATTATCCATGAGTCGGTCACAGTTAGTATCAACTCATTACGGGAGGGTTAAGGCTCGGCGGGCGGCACGGTATCGGGTGGTTAATCTCTGCGCAAGAATAGAGGGCTGATATGCCAGGATTTAATCCTCAACCAGTGAGCTACAGAAATAGATCAGCCTATTTGCATTGAACGGGCTGCAGAGGTTCTTCTGCTGTGCCAGATGACCAGGCAGAGAACAGCTAAAGCCAGGGCAAACCATTGGAATGCATAGTTATAATGCGTCATTGCGCCGCTGACGTTAGGTTCCCAGCGGCGGGTAAATCCGTGTTGGGCATCTGAGCTTAGCAGGAGTATTGACGATAATGCTGGCATTTGTATCTCAGTCTCAATTTCAGGAATCGATGGGTATAGTGCAACTCTGGGCCAGCCGTTGCTCTGTGAGAATGCCGGAGCAGAGCGAATAGCCACCCTTGGCAGGTGGCCGGCATAACCCTTGATGGTGCGAAACTCTCCGTCGATAGAAATATGGGGCAGATCTGCTGGATTTTTGGATTTGGCTATCCAGCCACGATTTACCAGCACCGTCAGATCATTAATGGCTATCTTAAACGGGGTAATCACATAATAACCAAACTGATTATTATGGGGAATATTTTTTAAGAGGACTTGCTTCTCCGGGAGATATTGGCCAAAAATTTTTACTTTATCGAAGTCGTTAAGTTCATCATATTTAACTAGCTCCTTATATGGTTCACCGACTTTAAATTTTTCAAGCAAAGTAGTCTTTTCATCTGCTCTATTTAGTTGCCATATTCCGAGAGAGACGAATAAGATGAGAAAAAATAACCCTGAAATGTAGGGGAAATATCTTATAAAAACTTTGTTTTTCAGAAGTTCTTCCATTAAACCATATTCACGTTATTTAAGGTTGTCGCGGAATTCCTCGAAGTCCGGGCGGACCAGAGATTTGCGGAGCATGCGCACGTAATTCTCAGGTCCCAGCGGGCACTGTGCATAAAGAATATGCCGCCAGCCTTCAGGTTTTTTTCGGAATAAGGTCAGCACCCGATCTTTGCCGGCGGTGGGTTCCTGTGGGCCAAAAATTAACTGTATCTCAAAAAAATGATCGAAGATGGCAATGGCCAGATCGTCATCCAGCAATTTCACACGCAGGTTGGAATAGTCCCAACGAAAACCTTTAAGTGCCTTGCGGCCCGGGTTCCAGTATTTCTCCAGCTGCGGCCAGGAGAAAAACGGTTGCTCGATTTCCTCAGGCACATACCACGGTTCCGGATCATCGGCATCCCAGACTTCTTTTAGCCGGCTAAAATCCTGACTGTTCCAGATGTCACGAGTAGTATTCAGTACATCATTAATGGCATTGAACACTTCATCTGGTGCAGAGCTTGGAATATCGACCGGTGGTGGTCCGAGGTGTCCGCCGGCCTCCGCTTTACCCATGAAACCGCCGAGCCCGCCAAGAGCTAACAGCAGTCCCAGCGCTTCACGGCGATCGGGTTGCAGCAGTTGTTCTTCGTCAACAGTATCAGGGGTGACAGCATCGGAGCTGGACGCATCATTTTGACTCTTTGTCGTGTGTGTTGTCATTTCAACCTCGTTCATCAATATTGGCCGACAATGTTGTGGTTTGCCCGTTGGCTATTCTCAAGGTTGTCAAAGGATAGGCAATTCTATCCTGCAGGGCGAGCCGGATTGCCGTGGAATTGGTGAATATTATCCATGATCCGTCACAGTCGCGGCCAGCCGGCCTCGCATCGTCGCTTTACCGGCCGGTTATCAAGGGTGATCGGCGCAGACTCTTCGCGAACTCAATTCACGTTAATCCTCGGGCTACGCTGTTGGCGCCTTCGGCGGCACGAGAGGACATTCCATGCTTTCTATGCCGGGTTGACCGATGCTATAATGCAATGCTCAGTATTGGGTGATCCTGATTCAAGCTTGGCGTGACTATAGTTTGTCGAGTCGCGATCCGAATGCCACACCCGCTTTTCCAATGACGCGGGATGTCGGAATACTGCCTCGATTGGGGGAAAATCATGCGATATCGCAACACCGTGACCGCTTTGTCCGCAGTTTGCCTGCTGGGTGTGCCGCCGATGTTACTCATGCCGGCTGCAGGTTGGGCTCAGCTTGAAGAAGTTGTCGTAACGACTCGCAGGCGGACGGAGAGCCTTCAGGACGTGCCGATTGCGGTCAGAGCAATAACGGCGGAAGAAATCCAGCGCATTGGCATAAGGAACCTCACCGATGTTGCCAAGCTGACGCCAAGCGTATCGTTCGATTCCGGTTACAACCCGAATGATACACGCGTCAATATCCGCGGGCTGTCCGCGACCCGTGGTCGCGCCAATGTCGCCTTCCTCGTCGATGGGATTGACGTGACGTCGGAAAACTTCAGCGAGGCCGGCTCCGGTTTGTTGGCGAATCAGCGCTTACTGAACGACGTTGAACGTATCGAGGTGATCAAGGGTTCACAGAGCGCCCTGTATGGCCGCGCTGCCTTTGCCGGCGCGATCAGTTATATCACCAAAGAGCCGGGTGACGAGTTCGAGGGCAACATCGGCGTGAACGCGTCGGATAACGGGTTTTATGAGGTGAACGCCGCAGTCGGCGGCCCGATTCTTGGTGACGTGTTTGGCTTGCGTGCAAACGGTGTGTACTACGAAGACGGCGGTTACTTTACGAACAGCGTATCGGGTAACAAGGTCGGTGGCGGCGACGGATTTGGCGGATCACTTACAGGCGTGTTCACACCGACCAATTCCCTGAAATTCAAGGCACGGATTGAATACAGTGAAGATAATTACGATCCGCAGGCGACGGTCCGAATTCCGCAATTGACTCCGCTTGCGTATCCGGTGGAGACGTTTACCCGTTTGAGCCAACGAAACGCCGACGGATTCCTGTTTGGAACGGACAGGAATAGTGGTGCGAGCTGCGTGCAGGATCCGGCAAATCCGGATCCTGATTGTGTCGTCATCGAGTCCAACCTGGCCTTGGCGGGCGGGTACAGCAGATTAAACTCCAATATGCCCGATCACGGGCTGTATTGTTTCGACGCACTGCCGCCCGAGATGCGCAACAATATGACCGTCGATGAGCGACAGCTTGCACTGAAAGAGTTATATCCGAACTATCCGACGATGCCGGCCCACGTGCAAAAACAGGACTGGGAAGAAGGCTTCGCGGATAACAATGTGCTGTGGAAACAGGCGTTGAGCGACGGTTCGGATCCGCTGGTGCCGGGATTCTGTGATCCGGCCGGTTTCGGCGGCGCCAACGGAAAAGCCATAACTCATACCGAAGATCCGGCGACCGGCACTGACTATGAGGGCACAGAAACCGAATTGTTCAGAGCCTCTTTGCTCGCGACTTGGGACTTCGATTTCGGCAGTTTCACATCGAATACAGGATACACGGACCATCAGGGTACGGTTCATCAGGATCAGGACTACCAGGCGATCGGCCGTCCGGACATTCTGACCCAGCAGCACGGCGCGTTCGCGACGACCGACATTGAGCAGTTCAGCCAGGAATTTCGTTTCTCGTCGAATTTAGACGGACCGGTTCAATTCACGCTCGGCGGCCTGTATTGGAACGAGGAACGCGACAGAACCGATCAAGGTTTTATCATCGACTGCTTCACGACCGGTAAGGCGGTTGGTCAGCTACAGACGGATATCACAGGCCTGTGCGATGGAACGTCGGACAATCTGCTCGGACGTCAAACCGTTAACAGTGCAGTTGATTACTGGCGACAACTGGGGCCACGCACTACAGATCCAGGCTGGATCGCCGAGACGGATCATTTTTCGGCCTATATCAGTTTCGAGTGGAGTCTTTCCGAGCACTGGAAACTCACGGTTGAAGACCGCTATGTCGATGAGCAGTTCGATCTGACCAAGCCTAATACCGTCGGGTGTACGATTTTCGCATTTGCAATTGGCGGCGGATTCGGTCCCGCCGATATTCCATTGATTGATGCGGCCGCGAATCCGGATCTACTCGTGACCTGCCCGTCGGAATATTATGATCGCAGCACCGGGCCGATACTGATCGATGACCTGGACCCGGCTCTGCAGGCCTTTTATCAGCCGCACTCCGTCGGGGCAACCAACGTCACCTGCGTGAAGTCCAGTGGCGTCACCCTGCCGGGTTTTCCGTTGGATAGTTATGGAGACCCGATCGATGAGGCGAACGCCATCAAGCCATTCGGCAATCTGCACCCGGCCGGCGTGGATGCGGGCGGTTGCCCGGTGGGTACCATAAGCGGCACCCAGAACTCGCAGTATCACGTGCCGAAGGTCACGATGGAATGGACACCGACAGATGACTCGTTGGTGTATTTTTTCTGGGCCAAGGCCACCAAGCCGGCCGGCATCAACCAGCTTTCGACGGGTGGCGCTGCGTCGACAATTGCCGAAGAGCGCTTTGATGCGGAAGAGATGGACACCTATGAAATCGGCATGAAAACCGCCTGGGAGGCTGCCGGCTATCTGCAGGTTAATGGGGCGGCGTTCCTCCTGGATTACACCGATAAGCAGGTCGGAACGCAGATTCTCGTTCCTGACGGGGTCGGCGGGTTTCGTTCGAACCCACGCGTAATTAACGCATCGTCCGCTGAAGTCTGGGGCCTCGAGATCGAGTTGGTCTGGCAACCGTCATTTGTCGAGGGACTACAGCTTAGCGGTGCTTATACCTACCTCGATACTCAATACACCGACTTTATTGATGAGACGACGACATTCGTCCGCGCGGCGCGGGATCAAGTTTGCCCCATCGTCTGGAAGGATGATAACGACAACACGGTGGCCACCGGTACGGCGAACCCGAATTCGGATCTCGACAATCCTGCCTTTGCGCCGAAGTGTGCCCTTGATTTGAGCGGTAACCAGCTCGAGCGGACGCCGGAACACGCATTCGTAGGGCGATTGAACCTGATGCGGCCGCTCGGTTCGGGAGGACTCGAATGGTTTACGGAGTTCGACGTAATCTACCAGGATCAGCGCTTTGTTGACCCGGACAATTTCGCGAAGTTTGATGAGTTCTGGCAGGTCGATGCCCGGCTGGGCCTGGTTGGCGAGTCCATGAGCGTTACGTTTTTCGTCAACAACCTGTTCGATGATGACACGATCAGGGGCGGCGGCAGTGGTCCGGATTTCGGGGAACGCATCAGTGACATGGGTTTCTCAGCGGGTCTCGTTCGGTCGCATTTCTTTGGTCCTTTGACGCCGCCGCGCACCTTTGGCGCCCGCTTGATGTTCAACTTCTGATCCGGTTCGACCAGCGCATCTTTCTTCTTTTTGGCCAGCCCGGTTGTTCTTGCTTTAGCGCAGTACTATCCGGTCAGGTGTTACTGGTCCACCGACGGGGCAGCGGCGCGGAATCGCACCACCAAGGCTAGCATCAGCACAGTCGCGTTGAGTATTCCCATCATGGTGAAGGGCGCCGTGCGGCCAATAGCATCGAATACCACACCACCAAGAAAGCCTGCAAACATGATGCCTGCGCCGCCCACAACATCCCGTGCGCCGATAATGGCTCCTCGCATACTGGCCTTGGCCTCCTGCCCCACCAGGGCGCCCGCTGAGACGATGACGCTGGCTTCCCCGATTCCCAGCAGAACGGCAATCGGAATCAACGCGGAGCCAAACGGATCCTGCACCTGGCCCATAAGTCCGTATCCTGCCGCGGCGAACGTGAAAGCAATGATGACGCCGGTGACCCGATTCACCCGGTCCATGACGATACCCATGAAAAGCGCCCAGAGCAGCGCGGATAATTGAATGATGCCAAAGAGCATTCCCGCCTTGGCCACGCTATCCGCGGTACTCAATCCCTGATCTACGCCATACTGGGTAACCCACAGGGAGAAAAACAACCCCACTACAACCAGGTCGCCACGACCGATAAAGGCTGCTCCGAACCCCAGGGCCAGGCGTGGGTTCTGTAACGCGGCTTTCGCGCCACGGAGGAATTGACGCAGGACGTTATCTTTTTGTTGTTGTGCGCCGGTACTCACCGGCAGCCCCACGCGCATAACCACAGCTGCGATCAGACAAATCAGGGCCGCGCTCCACATCGCCAGGCGGCCAGCCGTGATGCCGTCGAACCCGAGGCCGGTATACCATTGCGGTGCTCGGGTCAGCAACAAAGTAGCCAGCAGCAGAATACCGCTACCCTGAATGAAGTTATTTATGCCAAGCCATTTTCCGCGGGATACTTCCTGGGGTGCGTCCTGAAGGGTGGTATTCAGCATGACCGGAGCCATGGCAACCCCCACAATAAGCGGAATGCGGTAGATAAATAAGCCCAGTTCGGAACCTGCCATGGGGTAGACCAGGTAACCCACGGCCAGGGCACAAAGACCCAGTACGTAAATTCTGCGTCGACCAACCCGGTCCGACCAGGCGCCCATGAAGCCCACCAGTGCAATCACAATGATTTCCTGCATGAGGGCAAGATAGCCCGTGACCATTCCCTGTCGATCCTGCGGGATACCCACGATCTCCGTCAGGATGTAAGGCTGGATCAGGCTCAGGTAGACAATCATGGCGACCGTCGTAAAGGAAGCAAAAAATACTGCCCCGACATTGCCTCGGTTGAGCCCCGGCGTAAGCCAGAAACCAAGAAATTTCAATCCTGACGGATCGGGCTTAAAGGAATTCGTGGCGGCCATCAGCGTGGCCGTCCGGCGTGAGACGTAACGATCATTTCTGCATCTCCGGGTTAATCTGAACGGTTTTTTTTAGGTTCTCTTTTTTTAGGTTCTCTTTTTTTAGTTTCTTATTCTTGTATTAAAGCTGTTTGGTCGCGCCCGGGCCCAGTGTGAGTTCGCGTCGGTTAAACAGTGCTAGGTAATCTCCCCGTTTTGCGAATTATCCAACCTGCATATCGTTTCTTCTATAGCCTGTCGTTGGTTCACTAAAGATAGCGTAAATCGCCCGTCAGCGTCTTGATAATATAGCGTACACTATACTTCGACACACCGTAAGACACCTGTTCTAACCCGACCATGCCCTCCGAACCGGTGATCAGAACGGTTGCTAAGGTCAGATTTTCTGCAATCGTCGCAGGCGGAACAACATTCATCATTAAGCTCGCGTGACTTCCACAAAAACTGAGTGGGTTCGTGCTCCCTGGCTGGGAAGGGTAGGAGTGGTTGATGTCAGGATGTTGGGCGAGCCGCCAATCTCATCACCGCTTTCATTAAAACGTACCCACTCTCCCTGGGGCAGGCAAACGACGCCGGTATGGATGCCCCCTGTAACGTAAGCTTTTGTAAGCATCCGACCTTGAGGGCTTGAAATACGGACCATGTCACCATCTGCCGTTCCGCGTTTATGCGCATCATCCGGGTGAATCCATAGAGCTTTACGTTCAAGTCTTTGCACCCAGGCACGGTTTGCCTCCGTAGAGTTAATTCTGGCAAAGGCGTGAGGGGTTATGAGACGCAGGGGATACCCTGGAGGCGGCTTTGTGATTCTGCAGGCCGGGTGGTTGCGGGTCCCCTCAACACTGCTTGCAGCGGCAGAGAGTTCGATCTTGCCTGACGGCGTATCCAGGGGATTGGCTTGAGGGTGATTAATGTATTCAGCCAGTCCGACCCGGTTCTGATCCTGGCCAAGGTAGAGCCCGCGCAAGCGAAAGGCCTCAATATCTTCTACTTCAGAGGCCTTTAAAAGGAATTCAAGCCACTCGTCGGCCGAGCGGTTTTTGGAAAATTCGTCATAAAACCCGAGCCGCCGAGCGAGTTCACAGAAAATATCGTAATCGTTGCGGCTTTCGTATAAGGGCTCGACAACTTTTTGTGAATAGAACAAATGATTGCCTGCGCTATAGATAACGTCTTCACGCTCCAGAAAAGTTGTAGATGGCAAAATAACATCACAATATTGGGCCGTCGGAGTCATGATGACTTCATGACAAATGGCATATTCCACCTTCTCAAAAGCCTTAATATTTTTTTTAATATCGCTGCCCTGGTTCAGGTAATTCTGGCCCACCGAATAAATGGCTTTAATATCAGTGGGGTACCCGCCCTCTGTTCCTTCCAGAATGGCGTCTGGCCATTTGCAAACCGGTACTGACGGCTGTGATGAAGTACTGGGAAAGGATGGAAAGGGCATGCGGGGACGGGGCATCGTTCCCCATACCGAGCCCCCCGATGATCCGCCGGGAATGCCGGTATTGCCGGTTGCAGCTTGTAGCGCAAATGCCATCCGGTATGCTTCCTCCCCCCCCAGGGTTCGCTGAATAGAAAGGCCCGGGATGAGGGCAGTGGGTTTGGCGGCGCCGTATCTCAGAGCAAGATCACGAATCGTGTCTTGCGGGGTGCCACATATTTCCGCGGCCCATGCAGGCGTTTTGGGGATACCATCGAAAACTCCGCAGACGTACGATTCGAGTTCGGCAAAGCCGTTTGTGTAGTGCTCCAGGAAGGCACGATCAATCATGCGTTCCTCCAGCAGCACGTGTAAAACGGCAGCCATCATGGCTGAATCCGTACCGGGATAAATTGGGATCCACTGGGTCGCAAGTTTCCGGACTGTCCTGGATTTTCGCGGATCGATAACAACGATTGGTATCCCTCTTTCCTTGAGTTCCTGCAGATAGTTCTCCAAATCGCAGCCAAAGCGGGTTACCGAAATATTTGCCCCCCAAAGAATAATGAGATTGGCGTTAAGAAGTGTCGCCGGATCCAGGCCTACATTGCGGGTGCCAAATGTGTGCGCGGTTACAAAACTGGAGGCAGCACTACTGTAACTACCCGATGGAAGCGTAAATCCACCAAACAGGCCGAAAAAGCGCAGAGGAAGAAACAAGGTGTTGTGGACGACGCCCCGGCAGGCGCCTCCGCCACCCATCCCTAAAAGCGACGTCGGGCCATAGGTATCACGAATCTTTTCAAGCATCCCTGCGGTTATATCCAGGGCTTCTTTCCAGGATGCCTCGCGGAATTGACCACTGCCGCGTTGGCCGGTTCTGATTAGCGGTGTTTTGATACGGTCTTCGGCATGCAGTGCTTTGTGCATGTTGTAGCCTTTAATGCAGCCCTGACTGCGAGGTGGCCCTTGGGGATTATCGGTAATCTTTATTATTTTTCCGCTGTCGTCAACATGCGCCAAAAGGGGGCAGCCCGCACCACAGTCCTTGTTACAGGAAACCGGCAGGAGCTTCATGGGATATATTCCTTTCTGAAAGTCTTTTTTCTGTTAATGAAGGAAAAAGCCGTCAAAATATTCCCCTTGGTCAGAGCTAAGGAAAGCCTTGCCGTATCCTATCCAAGGATATCAATAATATTGGGGTAACCATCTATAAATTTTCATTATTACTAATCATTTTTAATTTTATTGTCAGGGTTGATTGTGCTTATTAACTACCCCTTGGCCGCGTCAATGACATAGCATGCCCGGATAGATCGACCTTTTCCATTACATTGGCGCCGCCAGGCAGAATCATCGTTAGTCTTCCCCCCTGATTTCGCGTAGAATTGATACCGCCTGCAGGATGGAATTTTCTATCCTTTTTCCATGAAGCGCCATTCTGAGGCTGATAACTTGCATGCACCCCATAATGCTCGCGGTATTCCCACTTACGATCAGCCGCATAGTGCACAGCAAAGAACACAGGAATGAATTAAATAAGCCAGAGGAGAGTTTAGAGATGGCCGACGCCCCAGCCCCAACATGGAAATCTGGAATGAACCAGGAATCATTTGTTCAAGCACTGGAGAGCAAGAGATTGGATATGGCCGATTATCTAACCATCGATGGTCTTCTTTATCATCGGGATACTCGTGAACCGGTTACTGGAGTCATAGAGACTTCCATCGGCAACGCCATGCGGACTAGCGAGAGGGCGACCTACAAGAATGGAGAGAAGACCGGACTCTGGGAAGAGTTTTACGAAAACGGTGTGTTAAAGATAAGGGGCAACTACAAGAATAACCTGCCAGATGGACCTTGGGACTACTGGGATAAAGACGGGAAACAGACAGGAGCCTGGGAGTATGTTGATGGAGTCGCCAAGCTGGTTGAATAAGTTCCTTGATTTTAGGTATATGGGCAGTCCACTGCAGGCGTAATACATCTTCCATGACCAGGTTTCAACCGTTCCTGATGCTGTATACAGTTTGTCAAACCAGTCGGTAACCGCATGATTAATGCGCAGGCTGAAAAGATCGCGGTTTTCGTACTTACGATCAACGGCATAGCGCACAGCAAAGAAAACAAGAATAAATAAGCCAGAGGAGAGTTTGGATATGGCCGATGCACCAGCCCCAACATGGAAACCTATATGGGAACCGGGAATGGACCGGGGATCATTTATACAAGCACTGGAGAGCAAGAGATTGGATATGGCCGATTATCTAACTATCGATGGTCTTCTTTATCATCGGGATACTCGTAAACCGGTTACTGGAGTCATAGAGACTTCCATTGCTGGCGCCATGCGGACTAGCGAGAGGGCGACCTACAAGAATGGAGAGAAGACCGGGCTCTGGGAAGAGTTTTACGAAAATGGTGTGTTAAAGGTAAGGGGAAACTACAAGAATAACCTGCCAGAAGGACTTTGGGATTATTGGGATGAAGACGGGAAACGGTTAGGAGGTCTGGATTATATTGATGGAGTTAGTAAACACGTTAAATAAAAGGATAAAGGACAGGACAGGAAATTCCACCCTCTCTTGACATTGGAATCTTGCTTAAAACACTTCCAGTGGCGTGAAAACAGCAGATCGCTTGCCTGCTATTTTCAGCCGCTCCCCAATTTTCTGAACAACTTTATAATATTACCTCGCCTAATTTTCACAAGCCTGATCACCGGTATGTCGTCAATTTTATTGACGAAGGATTCGCTTAGAATGCCGGTCGTCTTGTCCATTATCTTTTCGAACGATTCCTTGCCGGTGCGCTTGGTGAGCGTCGCAGTCGTGAGCGCATGAGCCATTACGCAATGCATCTTGCTGGTGACTTCCGAGTCAATTCGATAACTTTTTGTTGCAGGAATTTTGCGGAACCTGGAATTATTTACGTTTGTTATGACTGGGCGAGCAGCCGTTCGATTAATTGGCCAATGCCCAGTATTTTTCGGTCTGCTCCGGGCAGACCGTCAATGCTGATGCCTGCAGGCAGGCCTTCTTCAGACCGGCCTGCCGGTATCGTCAGGCTCGGATTGCCGGCAGCACTCGCCAGTGCGGTATTGCTGAAATAAAACCATGAGAATGCTGGTTTGCCATCACGATACACGCTGTCATCCTCTGCGCGCGGAAGAGCGACCTCCGGCGTTGTCGGAAAGATCAGCGCATCGATACGGTGATCTTTGAAGAGACGGGCATGCATCCGTTTCAGGTCGGGAAGATGTTCATTCAGCACCTCCTGGTAAAAGTCTTTACTAATTGTTCTGCCAGACCTGCCCTGGAGCATTCTTTTTGTAGATGGTGAAGCAATTTGTTCGCTCAGTTCATCGACAGTCAATCCGGGGGCAAAATGTTCGAGGTAGTTGCTCATTGCATGACGAAACTCGTAACCGATCAGCGCGCCGAAGGCTTTGGTGGTCAGTCCTTTGATCTCGGCCAGATCTACAGGTAGCAGAGTAATGCCGGCTGCCTGCAATGTATTAAAAGCTTTGTCGATGATACTCTTTACGGCGTTGCCGGTTGCTTTCATCAATGAATCATACGGAACGCCTATTCTTAACGATGCAGGAAGCGGGGGAGTTAAAACCTTGAATTCTCCAGTGATTACAGCATCCATCAATGCCACGTCCATGACGTTGCGAGCAATCGGACCGGCGGTATCCATTGTGCTACTTAAGGGAACGATGCCCGTCGCCGGGTAGCGCCCGGTGGTCGGCCGCAATCCGGCTACCCCGCATAATGCGGCCGGTACCCTGACCGAACCACCTGTATCTGTGCCAAGACCGCCGGGCACAAGATGTGCGGCAACTGCGGCAGCGGTTCCTCCGGAGCTTCCGCCCGGGATTCGTGTCATATCATATGGATTGCCCACGGCTCCGAAGGCATGGTTGTTACTGGTTCCACCTGATGACAGTTCGTGCAGATTCGCCTTTCCCGCGAGTAGGGCGCCAGCTGCGAACAGCCGGGCCGCGACGGGTGCATCATTATCGGTCTGGTTGTTTATCAGTCCCGGTGTGCCCCCGCTAGTAGGCAATGTTGCGGTGTTGATATTGTCCTTTAGTATTACCGGAACGCCATGCAGTAGGCCTGTCTCATTTCCCCGGTTCCGGGCGGAATCGGCTTCAATGGCGCTGCTGCGTAACTGATCCGCAACGAATGTTGTGTAAGCATTGAGACCTGAGTACTGTCTGGCCGCTGTGATGACCGCCTCGGCGAGATCCCGTGCCGAAAGGTTGCCGGACCGCAGGTGATTTGCAGTTTCGCCAAGCGACAACTGCAACAGTGGATTCTCGTTAAAATATTTCATGTCTCGACTTGTGGCTGATTGCTGATACAAAAAAGGGACAGAAAATCCGAGAGTGCTTAAAGCGCTTCGCTGCAAAAGTGTTCGGCGTGAGATTGTGCCGGCCTTTATGTTCAGGCGCTTGGATGACTGCATCATTTTAGATGCTGGATAAAGGTGGCGGATTTATTTTTTGGCATATTTCTTGGCAACAGCTGTTCTCAGGGTGTGTGGGAGTGTTGCACAACCTGGTTGTGCAACGTTATGCACTTGGCAACGAACGTCCTATGGCGATTCTTATTTAAAACAAATAGTTACGATTGATATAGCGCTCTCATAATGGCGGGGGCGGTGGTTAGTCCGGAAAACCTGTGGTTTTCCGAACATAAATTCTACCATTGGGCTTCCAGCCAGTCGCTGCCCGGCGGTCCGGTGTCGTTTAAAGTCTGCCCATCAACGCCATGCAAATTCAAGCGCCCGGGTGCCCGGCCTTGCACAGCGTCCTGCGCATCATGGCGTTGCTTGATATCGGCCAGCATGGCACGATGATGCAAAGCTGCGGTGCCTGCACGGCAAACACTCCCTGTAATTAAACTTTACCCGACCACGTAGAGGCCGCTTTCCCATTACGGCGGTGCTGTTGTGCCGGGTCATGGATAGTATTGCCCGACTTCGCGTTCAACAGGCTCGCCCTGCAGGATTAGAATTTTCTATCTTTTGAACAAGTGAGTATCGCAGTTACATATAATTGTAGGAGATACTTGTATAAATGCGGTATTGGAGAAAAAATTGTTTTACAAAAATACTGATGGGAGAGTTGGTATGTTTAAAAATGCGGCAATAATATTAATGGGTTACAGATTTAAACTTGTTCTATTTGCAACAGCAGTGGCTTTGCTGCCGGCTGTTTCGCAATCTGCGGTGCTGGACGAGATGACCGTAACTGCCCAGAAGCGTGAACAGGCATTGAGCGATGTCGGCGTCTCGGTTACTGCATTCTCGGGTGATTCGCTGCGTGAGCTGAATATGACCAATAGCGTCGATATTTCTGCACAAACACCCAACTTTACGATCGGAACACCGGTTGGTGAGGGTAACAATCCGTCATTTGTACTCCGTGGCGTAGGCCTCAACGACTTCAATGACAATAACGAAAGTAATATCGCCGTCTATGTCGACGAGGTTTATCGCAGTGCGATGGCGGGACTGACATTCCAGATGTTTGATCTTGACCGTGTTGAGGTTCTGCGTGGTCCGCAGGGCACCCTCTATGGCCGCAATGCAACCGGTGGGCTGGTGCACTTCGTGACGCGCAAGCCAACCGAGGACTTGGATGCCTACGCGGACCTGACCTTGGGCAGTAACAGCCAGGTCAAGTTCGAGGGCGCCATTGGCGGCGGTTCCGAAACGGTGATGGGCCGCTTGTCGGTGGCCACCAATCAGGCAGACGGCTATGTAAGCAATCGGGCCGGCGCCGATCCGAATGAGGCGGACAACATGGCACTGCGTGGGCAACTCCTGTTCAAGCCCACGGAGCAGTGGTCGGTGTTGCTCAACGCACACTGGTCCGATGCCGACCCACGCGCTGCCGCCTACCAGCACGAGGGCACTGACGTTGGTGGATTGGATTTCTTCGGCTATTCGGATACGGACGGCGATGTCTGGGCCGGTGATTATGATCGTACCGGTCCGCTTGAGATCGAGAACACCGGTGCATCCATCAGCATTGACTGGCAGGGGGATGCGTTCGGCATTGCCTGGATCACCGGTTATGAAAATGTCGAGAAGTTCCACCAGGAAGATACCGATATGAGCGACCTCGATTTTGGTGGCGGATCATTGGTACGTCCGGATTTTGCCGCGGAAACGGATCAGTTGACCAGCGAACTGCGCTTTCATGGCGGCAACGACAAATTAAACTGGGTCGCCGGGCTCTACTATTTCGACAGCGAAGTCGATGGCACCGGTACCAGGCTCGACCTGGGCGGACTGGGCGACGTCAATTTTGATGTGGCCTATCTGCAGGACACGACATCCTACGCGGTATTTGGCCAGTTCGACTATGCATTCAACGAACAGTGGCAGGTCGTTGCGGGTCTTCGGTATACCGATGAGGAAAAGGACTATACCTACATCAATACCGAGACGAATTTCGGCGCCTTTGTCTACGAGTTTTCGCCGGCAACTGTGGGCAGCCTGGCCAGTCAGTCGGATGATGTCGTGTCCGGCAAGCTGGGGCTGAATTACCGGCCAACTGAAGACTGGCTGGTATTTGCCAGTGTCTCGACAGCGTTCAAGAGCGGCGGGTTCAATGCCGGGTTCCTGGATCCATCCCTGGATTTCTCGAATATGCCGTTCGACAAGGAGGAACTCACCTCCTTCGAGCTTGGCTTCAAGTGGGCCAATGCATCCGATACGATCCGCCTGAACACCACGGCGTTTTACTACGACTACGAGGATTTGCAGGCCTTGTCTTTCGAAGGTGTGAGTTCGTTCATCAGCAATGCTTCCGATGCCGAGATCTATGGTGCTGAGTTTGAACTGATTGCCAGCCCGGTCGAGAATTTCGAAATGATACTGGGTCTCGGTATATTGGATGCCAGCGCGGACGGTATTTCACTCGCTGACGGCAGCGTACTGCAGAATCGTAATCTCGTGCTGGCACCGGATCTGCAGATGAATGGACTGGCTCGCTACTCGGTTCCCATGGGCGCCAGCGCGCTGGTTTTTCAGGTCGATGCAACGTATTCCGATGAAGTGTACTTCGATATCGTCAACCAGCCGGTTGCGCGGCAGAGTTCCTACTCGGTCTGGAATGCTCAGGTCAGTTATCAGATTAACCACAACTTCGAAGTGTCGGGCTGGGTTCGGAACCTAACCGATGAAGAGTACAAGGTTTATACCTTTGACTTTTCAGACTTTTTCGGTTTCAACCAGCAGTTTTACGGTCCGCCGCGCTGGTACGGTGTGAGTTTAAGCTACCAGTACTGAGGTACTGAGTGATGATATTGCCAATCCGGCCAGGTTGTTCTGGCCGGATTGGCATTCTTAATGTGCCGAACGCAGTTCTGATCCGAGCCGTAATGTCATTACCATTGGCTGTCTGGCCGACACCGGAATGCCCCCTGGCGCCGTCGATACAATAGCGCCACACCAGCCAGTAGCGAGAGAAACAACGGGTTGGCGGCGCTGCTGCCGCTTGAATAACCGTTGTTTATGAGTTGGTCCACGGTAATCGTCACGGTGGCCATCGCAGACTCACCATCACCGTCTGTGACCGTTAGCCCGCAGCTGTCTGTCCCTGAAAAGTTTCCGCTTGGCGTATACACCACACTTCTGCCCCAGTTGGCCGGGTTGATTGCACAGGTGCCATTCGATGCCTGGGTGGTTACTGCGAAACCATGTTGGGCTAGCGATCCATTGCCGGCCAGGATGCCCGGATTGAGCGGTACAGAAGCTGCGCCTTCTGCTGTCCTGATGCGGCTATCCGGCAGGCCTGGTGAGCCATTGGCGATAACAATCGACACCTCGGCAGATGCCTCCTCGCCGTCTGCGTCTGTAATGGTGTAGGTAAACGAATCAACACCTTCAAAGTAGTCACTTGCCGGGTTGAAGGTAATCGTCGCATCCGCCACTGTTGCAGTACCGCGGGCGGGATTGACCGTGATGGTCACAATTCCACCATCACCCAGGCTTCCACCCGAGCCGGGGGTCTCGAAGGTTCCGGTTCGGCTGCTGGGATCAACGCCGACCGTGGTAATAGACGTGATGCTGCCTTCTATGGCGAGCGGCACCGTATTGTCGACGGTGACGGTCACAGTAGCTACGACCGGTATGATAACGCCGTCATCGATCGTGTAGGTGAATTCCTCGCTATACCCGGGTGAACCCGCCGCCGCCGAGGGCGTGTAAAGAACCACGATGCCGCTGGCAGGTCCGCCCTGACCTGCGGTGACAGCCGCTGATCCGCCTGCCGTGAAGGACCCGTTGTCAACCGTTACGGTGACCGTATCGTCAAAGCCCACATCATTAGAACCTACATAGATATCAACGGGGGTATTGCGAGTCGTGGTTGCAAAGTCATCGCCGGCAGTACCCGGGGGGGACACGGTCAACGTCACGGTTGCCGTGTCACTGGACCCACCATCGTCCACCGTGTAGGTGAAAGAGTCGCTGCCTGCCGCTCCCGCATTGGCCGTGTAGCTGATGCGCACATCGGCCTGAGCTCCCGGCGAGCCAAGCACCAGGGCCGTGCCCTCCGCTGGCCCAGGTGCATCGATGGTCACCGTCACCGGGTCGTTAAAACCGGTATCATTCGCAAGAACATCAATCGGCTTCAGAACTTGGGCCAACACAGCTATGGGGCCGTCGTCCTCAGCGGTTGCAGCAGCCACGGTTAGAAGACTGAATTGGCCCTGGTACGCCGTGTTAAACCATGACGATAGTGGCGGAATTGCGAACAAGCCGCCCGATACCTGGGCCGAAATATTGTTGCCATTGACAGTCCATGCGACACCGGCATGCCCACTAGCGCCGCCGATGTCCAGATCAAAGGTTCCAACTATGAACTGGTCTGACACTTCGAAGCCCGCAGGGATCCCCTGCCAGTCCCATGCACTGCCAGTGCCCGATTTCAGGGCTGCGAACTCGTTCGCGCAGGCTGTTCCGCCGCTACCGGGACCGATCGGTTCGCAATAGCCGCTTACGCCTGCCGGGCTACCGGGTGTGAAGCCGAGCGTATTGCCACCCGTGTAGGTCCAGGAAACGCCCCAGAAATGGCCTCGCCCATTATTGCCGGCAGCGTCATAGTCCTTGACGATGTTACCCGCATTGATAACAGCACCGGTTACAACGCCACCCGTAACATCGATCGTACCGCTAACCGAGAAGGTGAGGTCCTGGATCCCGTCCGTCAGTAAATCATTGTCGTTGGCCGGCCAGGACGCGAGGGTCGTGTCGACACCGGTAATATCTACCCCTACGCCAACCAGATTGTAGGTGTCAAAAGTCCCGGTAAATTGCAGCGTCTCAGCATTTACCTGAATCACACACAGGGCCCAGCAGGCGAGCAGTATTTTCATATTTTTCATTGCCACGTTCCTCACTTGATGGCACCAGACAGTTGGCTGGCAACGACAAGACCCGGGGCGGTTGACAGCACTGTGGCGTATATAAGATGCATGCTTATCGGACCCCCGCGCCAAAGCGGTAGCGAAAAGTCACGCCGTAGCGCCGCTGATTAATGCCAACAGCCGTAGAAACAAACCTGAACGAGTTCAGATTTGAAGGATAGATTTGAGCTGTATTGGCGACATCGGTGTCGAGAAGGTTTTCAGCCCACAGCATCACGTCATAACGCGGTTCTTGAATACCAAGCCGTAGTTTCACAAGCGTCATTGCCGGTGTAGACTGAATATTCACGAGGTCCTGGGTCAACTCAGATCGGTACGAGGCGTCAAGCCGAGCCAGCCATTCCGCATCGCCAAATGCCGGGTAAATGAGTTGGGCGTACCCGGATGCTGTCGTCTTCGCTGTGCGCAAAAGACGGTTGCCACTGATATCGGGCGCAGCCTTGCCACCCGGGGTAGGTACACAGTCCACCGGGATCAGCGGGAATGCCGTCTGATCAGGATCAGAGATCATCTCGCAAAGGCGGCTTTCTCCCACGGACAGCGTTCCGTTGTCGAAGGTTGAATCGGCATAGCCGACGTTGCCCCCGACAGTAAATCCTTCGAAAGGATTGGCCAGCACTTCGAGTTCAAAGCCGTAGCTGGTAATGCCCGTCGAGTTACGAGTAACCGTCAAAAAGCCACTACCGGACGGAATTCGCTCGCGAAACTGTGCGTCGCTCCAATCAATGTAGAAAGCGGCTACGTTCACCTGCAACTGTCTGTCCAGCCACTCGGTCTTGGTGCCGAGTTCGTAAGTCCAATTAGACTCTTCCTCATAGGACACAAAATTCGGGTCGGCGATGGCACCATTTTGCCCGCCAGAGCGGGTCCCTTTCGCAATTGACCCGTATACCATCAGGTCATCATTTGCCTGGAAACGCAGAGTGAAGCGTGGATCCCAGAAACTCCAGTCATCCTCGAAATTGTCGGATGGAGAACCAAAAAAGATATCAAAAACGTTATCCAGGGTGCGCTCTTCATAAGTGTAGCGCAGCTCTGCCGTACCTGTAACTCGATTCGTAAAGTCGTATTCGACAGAGCCGAAAGCCGAATACTGCGTCGCGGTTGATTTTGTCAAAATTACCGTCGCAAGTTCCGAGCCGTCATTAAATGCCTCAACAGGCAGAATCGGGTTCTCCAGGCCAAGCCAGCTTCCGTTGCCCAGGTCACTGGCAAGCATGAAAATTATTTCTTCCAAGGGAAGACCAAGCGCCTCCATAGCAGGACCGGCATCGATCCCAAGATCAGTAGCATCCATATTGGTTTGATCGAAATAGTACAAACCCGTTGACCAACGGAACGCCTCTTCCTGCGACGAGACCAGTCGCAACTCCTGTGAGAAGTAGTCCTGGTCCTGGCCCGGGATGCCGAAGTACACATTCAGTGGTATAACACCGCCAACGGTCGAAGTACCGGGATTAAATGTGACTATCGGGGGGACATAGGCCGCCGAATCGTAAATGCCATAGTAAGGTTCACCCGTCTGCGTGCGATCGAGATCCAGCTTGGAGTTGTTTTCATTTTTAGTCCACGCCGTGATCGATTGCAGGGCCATGTCACCGAGCGTGAAATTCATATCGAGGGCAAGCCGGGTAGTTTCGCTATCAAATGAGTATGCTTCGGGTGACAGGCTGAACTTGTTGGGCCTCGCCTCACTAATTTTACTGCACCGATAAGCCGGCAGGTTACGGTCGTACGATGGCAGGTTGTTTGGTGCATCGGGAAACACCTTGTTGGGATCCAGTTCACCGCAATTGTTTGGCACCACATACATCGGCGTACTATCAAGGCGCTCTTCCGCATAAAAGGCGGAAAACATTATGTCGACAGCATCACTGGGCTGATACCTCAGGTTGCCAGCCACCGAAGTACTGTCACCGCCACCGATGGAATTCTTTTCGTTTGCAACGGGGCCTGCGTTATCGAACATGCCATCGTCGTCAGTCCACGCAGCCGACAATCCGCCCGACAGGTTTCCAAATAGTGGCCCCTTGATTGACGCCTGTAATTCATAGCGACCGTCTTCGGCAGCAATGGCCTCGACCGAGCTTTCAAATGCCTCCGAGTGGCGGCTTGAAACGTAATTAATCGCACCCGCAAATGTATTGCGACCGTACAGGGCGCTCTGCGGTCCGCGGATAACCTCGACGCGTTCGATGTCCAGCAAGCGCACGTTCTGGGAGGCGCGCCCACCGACGTACACGCCATCGATAAAGACACCGACCGCGTTATCGAATCCACGCGAGTCTATAAGGCCAATACCGCGTAAAGTTGGTGCAGCCCGGCGTCCGTTCTCTCCGGCCTCGAAAGTCAGGTTAGGTACAAGCTGGGTAGTTTCGCTTAACGTCCGCACCCCCGCATTTTCGAGTGTCGACCTGTCTAGCGCGGTAATGGAAACCGGCACGGTCTGCATTGACTCCTCGATGCGTCGTGCGGTGACTGTCATCTCTTCCACTTCCGCCAAAGCCATGCTGGCAGGCCAAACGACAATGATGATGGTTAGCAACTGGTACCCCAAGAGCACCGGGGTGAAGCAAGCTCTCATACCTTTTTTCCTATTTTATGGACTCCATGAGTCGTGCCAGGGGCCATTTACCGTCACTTGGCATGCCATCGAACACAAACTACGTCATGCAAGTTTTGCTGAGTAGCCAAGGCTCATTATTGCAGAAATTGCAATCGTGTGCGATATCTATGCTTATTCTGGCTTGGAAGATTGGTAAACGGGTATTTCAAGGCTTTTCGGCAACTTGTAAACGCCAGCAAACGATTTGAATGTCGCCTGGTTAGGGCAGGCAGAATTTGCCACGATGCCACTGCCCGACCCGGTGGCTGAATATAATTATTACAGCCCAGATTTTTATCCGCCGTCATTTTCTAGTGGAGTGGGGGATTCGCCTGCCGTGCTAATTCAAGCGCCTGCTCAGAGAACCATTTCCCTGCAGCCGGATTAACGATTCCCCACTCGGGGTCCGTTGTGCCCGCCGGCCCAAGACCCCGCGTGCATTCGCCATCTGATTCACCAGGAATCTTAATCCACACATAGGCATCGATTAGCGCATGACCGGTGACCATGGTTGGCTTAAGTCCAACTCCGCGTCCCGGTGGGTTGCACCAATCCTGCGGATCCGGATAGCTTGCCGTTGGCGCCCACGGGCCCTGGCCGTTGCGGCTGGTGTCGATTATAAAGTGTGTCTGACCTGCCGCCCAGTAACGAGCGTTGATACCCGAGGTGTTGAACTCGGGCTGCATGGCGGTGTTGCTCCACTCGCCGAGTCCGCTCAGTGCCACGCCGTTCCAGGGGCCGATCAGATCGGCAATCGCGGTTCCCTCCGGACCGCCGTTCCAGTATTGATCGGCACATTCCAAGCCACCGCCTTGGGCGATGCACTGTGAGACCCAGGTTCCATATTGGGTCAGGTTGGCCGTGTACTGGTAGTTCGAGGCGTTCAGGTAGAATCCGTCGGCTCGTGCCACGCCGGCCTTGACCAGGCGATCAGCGTTATCACCAACGTTAAGCCAACCACTGTGTGTTCCGTCCAGGTACAGCGTGACATTTGGCCTGGCCTTGAGAGCATCAACCGCATAGTTGAACATTTCAAAACGTTCTGCAGCTGCGGTTGCCGGGTTGGCTTCTGCAGGCTGACACCAATCAAGGGTTCCTTCGAACGTTGTGTACCACGGGATGATTCCGAGGCCATCCGGTTCCAGGATTACCAGGGCTTTCTTCTTGCCGATTCCAGCCGCAAAGCCGTCGATCCAATCCTTGTATTCCTGGGCGTTGGCTGTCCCACCTGCCGAAAATTGTGCGCAGTCGCGGAAAGGGATGTTATATGCCACCAAAACAGGCACAACATTCAACCGATGTGCGCGCCGAACTTGTCTCCTGACTTTTCGCCTGACTTCATCAGGCGTGCCGGCAGTGAACCAGATTGATTGGGGTGTGATGACCATATCTATGAGCAGGCCAGCATCCTCCCATTTATGATGGCGGATCAGATCAATGACCTGATGCCACACATCTTTGTTTGGTTTCGGGATGTAGAATTTGTTGTCAGCAGATGAAACGGTTGAAATAGTCGTAAGCAACAGGGCTGAAATAAAAAATATTATTGAATTTTTCATTGGGGTGCTCCCTTTAATTATAGTTGCTGAAAAATTCTGATCGTTATCGTACCAAGCGCAGCATGTTCCAAAAGTAAGTTATTATAGAATATACATGAGTTATTAATATTGACTTGGCACCGTATTCTCCCGCGCCCATTTTTTTTTGCAAGCCTTTTGTGGTTAATCATGCGCCGCCCTGGCTCTGCAAGCTGAAACCCAAATAGATTTGTTGGCCTTCCATGCGAATGGGATAGGTCGGCGAACATCCCACGTCCGGGGCAGTTGCCTTGCCGCTCTCCAGATCAATTACCCAGTTGTGCATTGGGCAGGTGACCCGGTGACCATGTAAGATCCCTTCCGATAACGGTCCCTGTTTATGGGGGCAGCGATTGAGAATGGTAAATACTTGATCATCGGAAGCACGGAACAGTGCGATATCACCATCGGGGCTTTTAATAATCCTGGAGCCAAGTTTCGGAATATCATCAAGCGTTCCCACTTCAACCCAATCTACTTCTGCTGCTGAACTCATGATTAAGCCCCTATCTGTTTTAAAGGTTTGAACTCATGGGATTGCTCGCCCATTGCACGCTGTTTCCAGGGATCAGCCTGGAATACCGCTTGAGATTCCAGAAATCTTTTATGCAGTGTCTTACGGCTCTCAACATCATCAACAACTTTCTCTTTGATAAAGTTGAGTCCTACCCGCTCCAGCCAGGGTGCGGTACGTTCCAGGTAACGGGCATCTTCACGATAGAGCTGGATAAAAGCAGCGCAATGTTCCATGACGGCTGCTTCGCTGGTAACACGGCAGAGCACATCGGTTGCGCGAACCTTGACACCACCATTGCCGCCGATATGTAGTTCATAGCCTGAGTCGATACAGACCACACCAAAATCTTTGATGGTGGCTTCAGCGCAATTACGTGGGCATCCTGAGACTGCAATCTTGAACTTGTGGGGCATCCAGGAACCCCAGGTCAGTTCTTCCAGTTTGATCCCCAGGCCGCTAGAGTTCTGGACGCCAAAGCGACACCAGGTATTACCGACACAGGTTTTTACAGTTCGTAACGCTTTGCCATAAGCATGACCGGACACCAGGCCACGCCCATTCAAAAAGCCCCATATTTCAGGCAACCTCTCTTTTTCAACGCCCAGCATATTGATACGCTGGCCCCCGGTGATGCTTACTTCACCCACGTTGAACTTGTCTGCAGCGTCGGCAATAGCGCGTAACTCATCAGGGGTTGTTCTGCCGCCCCAGATTCTGGGGATTACGGAGAAGGTGCCATCCTTCTGAATATTGCCGTGTACCCGCTCGTTGATAAAACGGGACTGTGGATCGTCCACCGCTTTACCGGGCCAGGTTGAGATCAGGTAGTAGTTGATTGCCGGTCGGCAGACATGACAACCGTCCCCATTCCACCAATCCATTTTTTTAAACACAGAATGAACATCGGTCAATTCGTATTCATGGATTGCATCCTTCACCTGCTGATGGGTGAAATCGGTGCATGTACAAAGCGGCTTTACTTCAGGCGTCGCATACCCGCCACCCAGCGTGCTGCCAAGAATCTGCTCAACCAGGCCGACACAACTGCCGCATGATGCACCCGCCTTGGTATGGGCCTTTACTTCATCAACGGTAAACAGACCCTCTTTGGTAATGGCGTTGACTATATCGCCCTTGCAAATACCATTACAGTCACACACTTGGGCGGTGTCGCTCATCGCAGAAGCTTGTGACTCGCCGCCGTGACCTGAATCACCCAGATGGGCTGACTGGCCAAACAACAGGCTGTCACGCATCTCTGAAATATCGGTACCTTCGCGCATCAGCTGAAAATACCAGGCGCCATCCACGGTATTACCGTACAGCACAGCGCCTGCAATCTTGTCATTCTTGATAACAATTTTCTTATAGTTACCACCGGCGGGATCCTGAAATACGATCTCATCGGTAGTGCGGTCACCCATGAAGTTACCTGCCGAGAACAGATCGATACCGGTTACTTTCAGCTTGGTGGAGGTAAGCGATCCTTCATAACGGCCATAACCCAATTCGGCAAGATGATTAGCGCACACTTTGGCCTGCTCAAACAGCGGGGCAACTAATCCGTAACAGTTGCCCCGATGTTGAACACACTCACCCAGTGCATAGATACGTGGATCATAAGTCTGCAGGGTATCGTTAACCACAATACCCTGCTCACAGTAGATGCCGGCTTTTTGGGCCAGTTCGATGTTGGGGTGAATGCCTGCTGCCATTACCACCAGATCGGCTTCGATTTTGGATCCATCGGCAAAACGAACCCCTTCCACTTTGCCATCACCAACTATTGCCGCGGTCTGCATCTCCATCAAGAATTCCATGCCGCTCTTTTCCAGCGAGGTTTTCAGCATCGCCGAAGCAGGCTTGTCCAGTTGCCGCTCCATCAAGCTATCCATTAAATGAACAACCTTTACATCCATGCCACGCCTGAGCAGACCGTTGGCTGCTTCAAGTCCTAACAAACCACCACCAATAACAACGGCTTTACCCGAACTCTTGGCGCTCTCCAGCATATACTTAACATCATTGATATTGCGGAAGCCGACCACCCCTTCCAGATCCGCCCCCGGCACCGGGATAATGAAAGGGTTTGAGCCGGTGGCCAGCAACAGACGATCGTATTCGGTTTCTATGCCGCCAGCAGTTATGACTTTTCGGTGAATACGATCAATCTTCACGACAGGTGCGCCGGTATGCAGCGTGATATTGTTCTCTTCATACCATTCGCAACTGTTAAGAATGATGTCATCAAATTCTTTTTCACCGGCTAATACTGGGGAGAGTAAAATTCGGTTGTAGTTGGGATGTGGCTCAGATCCAAATACGGTAATCGCATATTTCTCAGGCTCAAGTTTCAGCAACTCTTCAAGAAAGCGGATCCCGGCCATCCCGTTTCCAATCAGCACCAGACGTTCTTGCATGTTTTAACTCATTAATAGGTAGTTCTTGTTACCCTGCCTTTTTGCAACTGGCGTGCCAGTTCAGAAATTTCTGATAATTATCAATTTCCCTGATCGTAAGGGATTGCAGCAATCCCTTACTGGTAAAGGGATTCATGGTTTTTTCTCTGCTTTGGGAAAATTATCCCGTTTAATGTTTTTGACCAAGGTCATGCCCCATAAGGCACCCAGCACACTGCCACCAGGCCTGCCTGCGCTATTTCTGAGCAATAGTTGTGCCTTGCGCACTGTATTTGTGCGCCTGGTCAGATAATCAGGGTTAGAGTAAAAACCGGCAAAACAGAGGGTAATTGAACTTTGACCCTGTTGATTGGATAAGGTAACCCGGTGCCGGGGACACCCCTGCGGAGAGCGTTCCTGTTAAAACAACGTATAGATAAACGGTGCGACCGCCGAGCCCTGTGAAACCACGATCAACACCCCCAGCAAAACCATGACAAGAATGATCGGCGCAAGCCAGAACTTTTTCCGTTCGCGCATGAACCCCCACAAGTCTTGCAGAAAATCAATCATCAGTATGGTTTCTCCAGATTTTCGGCCGATGTCTGTTTGCTCGGCACCCGGTAACTATCGGCATCGTCAAATGTTCGGACTAACGAATCCTTTGCAAACAGCCTGCGAAACAATCCTACCGGTGTGATGAGGAGATAAAAAATTATCCCCATGATTAACGGTGTCATGATCTTACTCATAATCAGCCCAAAACGCATCCAGGTCTTGTAAACCGGATTCAGCGCCATGGGTATGGCCAGACCGAATACCACGAGAATGGCAAAAATGACCCACGGCCACCACGGAAAGGATCGCTCCAATAACCATGGGAAGAACAACCCGAACAACACCGCGACAATTGCCCCGGTGACCAGTCCGAATTCACGCAGACCCTTACGGTCCAGTTCAGGTATGACGTGTTCTGCCATGTTAATCAGTCCAGTTCGAATTCATCTTTCCAGGAGTCATCACGCTCCCAGTGTGGTTGTTGCGGCTTCTCGAGAATGAAGTTCTCAATCACCAGGTAATCCATCTCGGTGCGCATAAAACACCGGTAGGCATCCTCCGGAGTGCAGACGATAGGCTCCCCGCGCACGTTGAACGACGTATTGACCAGCACGGCACACCCCGTTTGCTCGTCAAACGCCTTCAGCAGCGCATGATAACGCGGATTGGTTCGTGCACTAACCGTCTGCACCCGCGCAGAATAATCCACATGGGTAATAGCCGGCAGTTCTGAACGTTTCAGTTTCAGTTTATCAATACCAAACAACTGTTGCTGATCGTCCGTCAGGTCGATGCGCAGTTCTTCTCGAATTGGTGCGACGACCAGCATGTACGGACTTTCACCCTCGTGTATAAAAAAGTCCTGCACACGCTCTTCTAACACTGAAGGCGCAAAGGGGCGAAACGACTCACGATACTTGATTTTCAGATTCATCGTGGTCTGCATCTTCTCGCTCTTCGGCGTGCCGATAATCGAACGCCCGCCGAGTGCGCGTGGTCCGAATTCCATGCGCCCCTGGAACCAGCCGACAACATTCTCCTGTTCAAGTAACCGGGCCAGGTGCGGCATCAGTTGCGCATCATCCATCTCCTCGTAAACCGCGCCGTAGGCATCAAGTTGCCGGCGAATTTCGTCCGAACCGAAATGCGGGCCGAGATAAGAACCGCTCATGAAATCGCTGCCGTTGACCTTTCGCTCACCACCTTCCCGGTCATACCAGACCACGGCGGCGGCACCGGCCGCACCCCCGGCATCACCGGCCGCCGGTTGTATCCATACATTCTCAAACGGCCCGTTGCGAATCAGTTTGCCATTCGCCACACAATTCAGTGCGACACCGCCCGCCAGGCACAGGTTGTGCTCACCGGTTTCCTCCTGCACGGTTCGCGCCAGTCGCATGACGATTTCCTCGGTCACAACCTGGATCGATGCGGCAATATCCATTTCACGTTGCGCAAGCGCCGTTTCCGATTCCCGGGCCGGTCCGCCGAACAGACCGGCAAACTTGTCATTGGTCATCGTCAGACCGGTGCAATAGTTGAAATAACTCATGTCGAGCCGGAACGTGCCGTCATCTTTCAGATCGAGCAGGTTGTCGAGAATCGTATCGACATATTTTGGTTCACCATAGGGCGCCAGGCCCATTAGCTTGTATTCGCCAGAGTTGACCCGAAACCCGGTAAAATACGTAAACGCCGAGTACAAAAGCCCCAGCGAGTGCGGAAAATCGAGTTCCCAGAGCGGCTCGATGCTGCTGCCTGTGCCACGCCAGGCTGTCGTCGTTGCCCATTCACCGACACCATCCAGACACAGCACTGCCGCCGTTTCAAAGGGGCTGAAGAAAAACGCCGAGGCCGCGTGCGCCTGGTGATGTTCGGTGAACATCAGTTGCGGCAGCGCTACCGGTTTGCAGTTGCCGAGAGCCGAAAACTCCTTTTTCAGCGTACTCTTCAGGTATAGCTTCTCCTTGAGCCAGATCGGCATCGCCGTGATGAACGAGCGCAGGCCATTCGGTGCATAGCTCAGGTAGGTTTCGAGCAGGCGCTCGAACTTGACCAGCGGCTTGTCGTAGAAAACGATCTTGTCTACCTCAACAAGCGATAACCCGGCCTCCTGCAGGCAATACTCTATCGCATGGCGCGGGAAACCCGGATCATGTTTGTTGCGCGTAAACCGCTCTTCCTGAGCGGCGGCCACCAGGTTGCCGTCACTTAGCAGAGCAGCAGCACTGTCGTGATAATACGCAGAAATGCCAAGAATCGATGTCGTCATTGATTCATCCTGATTCGTGGAGTTCCTTTATTCATGATGTGCGGTTTGCTGCTTGTTGACCGTTGCAATGAGGACAATCTGATCAGACTTGAAAATCAATAGCAAGCCACAGAGTAGCAAGTCAATGAGTAGCAAAATTAATGCCAACCCGCTACTTGTGTGCAAATTATCAGCTGATCCGGCTGCTTAGGAGATCCACGAGACCCGGTCAAATAATCAAATAATCAGGGTCAGAGTGAAAACCGGATGAACAGGGAGTAAACAGAGAGAGAGTAATTTTAGCCTGACCCCTGATTATCTGCAATCTCACGCAGTGGGCTGGAAGCGACTGACCCGAAGCCGTGTTCTGTCAGACCTGTTTAACATAATCCAGCAGTTTGGCACTGCCCGGGCGTCGGCGTATAATTATAAGTAGCGGCTCATCCGATGACGCAATCCTCGTACGGTCGCAGACAAACAACGATAACAGCCCGACTATCGGATACGTGTCTCCGTGCATAAGGGGAATTTATTGAAATACCTGTCAGGGACATTACTGCTTTTTGTCATGGCATCAGCCGATGCTGCGCTCATCGACCGTAGTGGTGGTTTTATCTATGACGATGTGCTGGACATTACCTGGGCACAGGATGCGAACATCAATGGCTGGGATACCTGGGATAACCAGATTGCCTGGGCCGCTTCACTGAGTCTTTATGATTCGGTGCGGGATGTCACCTGGGACGACTGGCGTTTACCCACAGCGCTGAACGGCGACGGCAGCGATCCGTGTTCGGGCGCCGGTTGTACAGGCAGCGAAATGAGCCATTTGTACAATGTCGATGGGATTACGCCATTATCAATGAGCCCGTTCACCAACGTCCAGTCCTCCTACTACTGGTCCGGTACCGTCTACGTGCCCAATCCCAACGTCGCATGGCACTTCAATTTTATTGAAGGTGAGCAACTTGCCAATGCCAAGACCAGCGGCTTCTATGCGTTTGCAGTGCGCGACGGCGATGTCGCCGCAATTCCGGTTCCGGCTACGGTCTGGTTGCTCGGTTCAGCCCTGGGTGGATTGGGCTGGCTGCGCGGCAGACGAACTGTTTAGGTTGCACTTGGCTCGCACGCCCCACGGCGGCGGGTTGCTTTTTGCGCGCCCTGGAGCAAGTGAATGACTTCCTGTGGCCGTCAGTGGAAGCCAACCAGAAGCCTGTACAGTTTATTTGAACTTCTCCTGCGGCAGCACGTCGGGGTCGGGGCTGACCCGCAGGATCTTGACGCCGATGTTGCCGCCGGTGAACAGGCTGGCCAGTGCCGCAGGCATATTCTCGAGACCCTCGTCTTCGTCTTCGGTATTCTTGAGCAGACCCTCGTTATGCCAGTTCAACAGATCCTGTTCGGCTTCTGCATAACGGTCCCAGTAATCGAAGACCACAAAGCCTTCCATGCGCGCGCGTTTGTAGACCATGCATTGGTAGTTGATCGGGCCATGGTGGGGGCCGGGCGAGTAGTCTGTGGCAATGAAACCGCAAATGGCGATGCGGGCATGCATGGCCAGGTTGCCGAGTGCAGCGTTCAGGATGTCGCCGCCGACGTTGTCGAAAAATACGTCGATACCGTCCGGAAACAGTTCGGCGATGCGCTCGCCGACATTTTCGGTCTTGTAATTGATCGTCGCATCATAGCCGAGTTCGTCGCCTAGCCAGCGGCATTTTTCATCCGCGCCGGTGATGCCGACGACCTGTTTTGCGCCCTTGATGCGCGCGATCTGACCGGCCGCCGAACCGACGCCGCCGGCGGCGCCCGATATGAGCACGTTGTCGCCGGCCTTCATCTGGCCGGTCTCGAGCAGCCCGAAGTAGGCGGTGGCGCCAGCCTGGCCGAGAATGCCCAGTTCCATGGACAGCGGCCTGAGGGGGTTTTTGATCTTTTTCGTGCTGAAGACGAATTCCGCACCGCGCGGATGCTGGAGTGAATAGTCCTGCCAGCCCAGTGAGCCAACGAAGATCGAGCCTTCCGGGTAATCCGGATGCCTGGAGGCGATGATTTGCCCGACGCCGCGTCCGCGCATGACCTCGCCGATCGCGAGGTTCTCAAGGAACGAGTGGTGACTCTTTTCGAGGTAGCCGCGTTGCGCCGGCACCGGAGCCAGGCAGATCGTGCGCACCAGGAATTGCCCGTCTGCAGGCTTCGCAATGGGCTCCGACGTCCATTCGAAATGCGCTTTGCCGATCAGTTCCTCCGGTTTCGGGTAGCGGGCTACTCGCCATTGACGGTTCATGTCTGCAGTCATTTTTCTTTACCTGGGTCCGGGTGTGGCGCCCGGCAGGGAAGCTGACATTCCTGTTTCCCGGCCATGTCGGCGACTACTACTTCTTGCGCTTGAATATTGGCGCAACCGTTACATCGAACTCATAGTGTTTGCTGCCGTCCCCGGTGAGTGTAATCGGATTGCTGCCGGCGCCGCTCCAGCTCATATCATTCAGTCCCGGTGGACCCGGGAACTTGCCTTCATCCATTTTCAGGTAAACGCTGAGGAAATAATCTCCGGTCATGCGCCGATCCCGGTAATAAGAGCATCCGGGGAGAGTGATCGTCATCGGTTTGTCCACATCGATTGCAGGGTAGCGGATTTCATTCTCATCGATTCCCACATCCGGGGGGCGCATATCCACTTCACCCTCTTTATAGAGAAACGTTGCCAGCATGTAGGGTTGCTTCTCTAATTTTTCCGGTACATTAACGGTCACTTTCACCGTGTCGCCACCGGCGCAAACATCAACCGGGCCGGGGCTCGGCGTAAAGCCCGTGCACTGGCACGCGGTGAAGCCGCTGCCATCGGTGCCGCAGGCCTGTGCACCGGGCTTGTCGTTGGCACATGTGCAGCGTCGGGTTTCTCCGCTCACACAGGCGTTGCCGTCGGTTTCCATCTGAGCCGTTTCTATAACCGGGCCATCCCGCACGCAGCGTACTTCACCGAAGGAAAGCGAGTGATTGAAACCCACCGTTCCCGTGTCGAAGAATACAAACCCGATCCAGTTATCCGGATCATCCACGGCAGGGGTCGAACTCCAGTACTCCAGGTAATGGGTCGTACTGGCCGGGTCCACCGTATTACACGTTCCGGTGAGTGCTTCATTCCAGCAACAGTTGCCGGAGCCCTTGCATTGGAAAGGTTTGAGTTGTCCGCCGCAGGCCATGATATCGACCATCGATGCACCGCCGAGCTTGGAGCCGGCAGTGACTTTGCAGGCGCCGCCGGCCCGGGACCTGGGCGCGCCGCGGATAATCGTGCGCAACTCGTCGATAGTAGGTGCCCGCCAGTCATCGTGGCCTCGGGTAACCAGTTCTGCGCAATACCTGATCGCGTCGAATGAGGTGACGCCTTGGTTGTCCTCAGAATAGGCGTCCTTTTGCGGATTTTGCCAGGAGAGATTGGTTTCCCCGTCGTACCATGCGTCATACCAGAGGCAGCTGCATGCCTGCCAATCAGTGCCGTCTTCCGCACAGTTCTGGATACCGGTTGAGCTGTCCGGACAACCGCAAAGCTGTGTCTGGCCCACTGCACAAACTTCCGCTGCTTTGACGCCGTCAAAGCCGGCACAGAGGGACATTAGCGTGAACAACAACGAAATTCGTGTTATTGAATATTTTGCTGTCATTTCTGCGGATCTCTTAAGGTGTTGCCGAACGCGCCAGGTACGCGCGGAAAGATAGTGTCATTTAAAGTTTCTATGTTTGTGCTTTTCTCACTGTATCCATCAGGTGTTGCCTGATTGTTATAGAACCATAACCCGGGGCTCGCATATCGTTATTCGTATAGTAATAGGTGATTTTCAGGAACTCAGAAAAAACGCCGATCTTCCTCGAGAAAAGCCCAATAAATCTTGTTAACTGGATAAAAGCACGGAACAGCCAGCATGGGATGCTGATCAGCTTCGGTTCTTTGCTGATTGATTCGAAGACTATCAACAGAGAATCTTTATAGGTTACGATATTCTCGGCAGTCTCCGGTCCGCCAATAATAAAGAGCCGGTTTATACGCTCACTATTGTCGATACTACCGACCATATATTCGGCCAAATCCTGTTTGGCAATTGGGTTGTGGCTGGCCTGATCACCTGTGCCTATCAGAAAACCCGGTTTACCGTTCTCAATCATCCTGGTTTGGGCTTCGAAAACCCAAAAGTACGCTGTCGGCCTTACGATAGTGTAATCAATCCCGGCACGCATTAACTCGTCTTCCATTTTCAGCTTGGCAAGCTGGAGTGGCAGGTCTGGCTTTCTCACACAGATTGCAGATAAGAGAATAAATTGATTTGTTCCGTTTTCTTTGGCGGCATTGAGGATATTAAGCGTAGCCTTGTAATCAATATCATCAAAGTCCTTGGCCAGGCCTGATCGGCAGGCCAGGCATGATATGACGATATCGATCTTTCTATGGAACACTTTTGCCATGGAAGCGGGATCAGTTACATCAGCCAGCACAACTTCTGCGCCAGAAAACTGGCAGTCGGATTTCAAGGATCTTGTTACCGCGATGACATCGTAACCTTGCTGTACCGATTCCGTAACGACAGCATTACCGATGTAGCCTGTTGCGCCGACCACCAGAACAGTTTTCCTGTTTTTTTTGTCTTCATTCATGTCATTCTCCGGCTATGTTTATGCTTGTTTAGATAAGCGGAATCAAAGCGGATTTTACCGGATTTTACTTATCAGTCGTGTATAGCAACCACTGGTTTTGTTCAGTCTGATAGTTCTTTGCGTACCGCGCGCAAGGTCTCGCTTGCTACCCTGATATCGTCAGCGGGCAGCGTAGTAGCGACCGTGTTTGCCCAGGTATACCGCTGTTCATCCAGTTGCTCAAGGAGTTTCGCCGCTTTCCTGGTCACGACGACCAGAGATGCCCGCTGGTGTTTCGGGTTGGGCTGGTAATCGATCAGGCTATCTTCGGCCAGTGAATTGGCGACCTGCTGCACGCTTTGACGAGCCAAACCCATCCAGCGTGCGATATCGGAAATTGTTGCCGGTCGCGTTGCCTGAGCGACTGCGTTAAGGACTTGCCAGCGGGTGCCGGTCAGGCCAACCTCCCGAGCCATCTGGTCGGCAGTGGTTTGCAGGCGGCTGTGAAGCCGAAAGCTCTCACCAATCAATTCGACCATGGCGTCGGTGGCAGTATCTGTGGTCTTACGGGATAAATTCATATTTGACAGGATGCGGTCATATTTGACAGGATACGGACAATTATAGCATGATCATCATCGCCTTGAGCGGAGCAGTAACAACATGTATATCAATTTCTGGTATCCGGCCATTGCCAGTAAGGATCTCAGTGCTGACCAGCCGGCCCGGGTACAGATACTTGGCCAGCGGTTCGTCCTGTTTCGCGACGCCAACGGGCAGGCGCGCTGCCTGAGCGATACCTGCGTACATCGGGGCGGTGCGCTCGGCAAGGGCAGGATACGCGATGGTAACGTCGCCTGCCCTTATCACGGCTGGCAGTTCGATGGCAGCGGGCAGTGCGTGCAGATACCATCCATGGGTGCGAACGCCAAAGTACCGGCGCGTGCCAAGGTTGATGCCTACCCGGTAGCGGAAAAGTACGGAATCATTTTCGCCTTCCTCGGTGATCTGCCCGAGGCGGAGCGGCCGCCGTTGATGGAGTGTCCGGAATACGGTACAGAGGGTTGGCGGGCCAACCTCATCATTTTTGACGTGGCATGCAGTTACGAACGATCCATCGAGAATGGCATGGATCCGGCACACAATGAGTTTGTGCATCCGTCACATGGTTTCCATGGCAAGCGCGAAGATTTTGCCGTGCCGGACATAGAACTCGAGCAGCAGGACTGGGGTTGCGGGTTCATGCAGACATTTCGGAGTCATGAACGCGTGGCAAGGGAATCTCCGACCCGCGGCAAGATGCGTACCGACAAGGATGGTAATTTCCAGGGAGAGGTCCGGGCGGGTACCTGGCATTACGGGCCGGCCGCAATGCTGACCAAGATTCACATGGCAACGCATAACTGGATGCACCAGTACATGTACGAGTGCCCGATCGATGACCGGAATATCCGCGTTTTCCTCGTCAATATGCGCAACTGTGTGCTGGAATCGGCTGCAGACAAGCAGGTTGAGGATCGCTGCAGGGTCATCGCCGGTCAGGACATCGAGATTGTCGAGGCACTGCAGCCGACCAAAACACCGCCGGCGGCGATCCGTGAGGTAATCGTTGCCGCCGATTCCGTCATCGTTGGTTACCGCCGCTGGCTGCAAAAGTGGACCGAACTGGGCTGGCGTATAGATACCCGCAAAGTGCGCCGGGCGCAGCAGGAGGGGGATGCCGTGTTCGCCATTCCGTCACCGGCGCGGCGCACGGAGAAAAACTGGGCGCTGGAAGCGGTGCCGCTGGTCGGCAACGACAGTGCCACCGGCTGAGCTGCGTTTTATTTTCAGGGTTACCTGCCGACAGCAATTCTTGCAGATTTATACTAAAACCAAGAGGTAATAACAGAATGAATTTTCATGTGATCCTGGATCCTGACTCATCATCTCACGAAGTTCGTGAACTGGGGTTATTGGCGGAAAGCTATGGCTTTGACGCCGTCTGGACCTCAAATTATCCTTCGTCGCGTGATCCCTTCATCAATTTATGTCCTCTGGCGCTCGCGTCGAGCAAGATTCGGCTCGGTCCGCTGGTTGTTACTCCCTACGAACTGCACCCATACAAAATTGCCAAAGCGCTGGCCAGCCTGAATGAACTATGCGGCGGCCGGGCCAATATCCTGACCGGTGGACCCACCGGGGTGAACGCCACGATGGGTATGGATTTTTCGCGGATGGTCGGCCGCACCCGTGAATGTGTCGAAATCCTGAAACAGGTTAACCCTGACGAAGCACTGAACTACGAGGGGGATATCTACCAGGTAAGAGGTTATCGGCCGAGTTGGGCAACTGATGAGCCACCGTTCATATATATAGGCGCCAATAAAAAGCAGATGACGCATATGGCAACCGGGATAGCGGACGGGCTCATGTTAGGCGATACCACCGAGCAGCGCCTGGGGTCGAGTTTGCGGCTCATAGAAGAGAACCTCGAGTCACATGGAAGGCGTCGCGATGATCTTCAGGTCAGTTGCCTGGTAGCCTGGCATGTCAAAGAAGACAAGGCATTGTCGTCCGGCGAAGCGAAACGCTACCTTGCGCTGCGCGGCATGCTGGATATCTGGTTCCTGGAAACCTTCCTCGATGAAGATGAATGCCGGATTGTTGACCAGAACCGGGGAAACATATTCACCGCATATAAACAGAAAACCGATGTCATAGAAGGCGTACCCGATGAAATAGTCGATAAGCTTGTCGACAATTTATCAATGTCCGGAGATTATGACGATATCGACCGCCATATCGACACCCTACTGAGATATTGCAAGATGGGTCTGGATGAAGTTGCGTTCAAACTTCATGAAGATCAGGCCGCGGCAATAAGCGTAATTGGCGAACGTATATTGCCGGTGTTGCGGTCTCGTTGAATTGCTGACGCTGTTATTTCTATATATGTTTACTACACTAAATTGATAAGGGTCACACAATGAGCAGCACTACTATTACTACTACTACTGAGACCGATGACAATCCGCAGAAAGTCATCTGGTTTGTCGTCTATGTGCTGATCATGGCGGTTGCGGCTCTGCCGTTGTTCGGATTGCGGATTCCGCTGATATTCCCCTATACACCGACACTGGTCATCCATGAATTCGCCGCTTTCGCTTTTGTTGGCCACACGTTCTTCAGCAATATCTGGTCCCTGCGTATTCGCAGTACCCAGCCCCTGGAGTTTGGCATCTGGGCGCGGAGCCACATGCGCATTCTGTGTTTGTCGGTCACCGGTCCGATGGCGGTCATCACGCCCCTGGCGGGACTGATGGTTGTGGAGAGATTTGGCGGGCTGGGAAACGCACCGTGGGCCTGGGATTCTTACCTGGCCTTCTGGATCATGGCCGGTATCAGCGTTGTGCCGGATGTGATCCGCTATGCAAGGAATCGGAATGCCGACAAGCCCATGCACGGAATGATCAATGGCGGCATACGCGCCATGGTAGCCACGGTGCTGACGTTCTACATCATGATTGCCATGATGGCCAAGATCTCGCTGATTGCCGGCTGATTTGAATCGGGGGCAGTGAGCCTTATTAATCAGGCGGGAAAGTGCCTTTTACTGGCAGTGGCATTGTGCTCACTGTTCCTATCCTGCGCCGTGGTTACACAGGCTCCATCTACACAAGTATAAGTATATGCAATCTTCGCAACGACTCGGACCCATCTGGCTGACCACCGGTATTACACGGCGTAATGCCCTGACTTATCTTTATGCTTCGTTTTTCACCATCGGCATCGTGAGCTTTATGAGTTTCATGCAGCCGTATGTACTTGCCGAGAATCTTAATATCCCCCGGCACCAGCAAGGCGGCGCGACCGGCATGCTGTCATTCTCCTATGAACTGATCATGCTGATGTTGGTTGCACCGATGGGCGCGTTGGCCGACAAGATCGGGCGACGGCCTATCTATGTTGTTGGCTTTCTGTGGATTGGTGCAGCGTTGGCAATTTTTCCGCTTGCACAGAACCTGACCCAACTGATCATGGGGCGGATGTTTTTTGCCGTCGGTGCCGCGGCGATCACTGCCATGATGGCCACTGTGCTGGCCGATTACCCTCAGGAACGATCGCGCGGTCTGCTGGTTGCGGCTTCCGGGATCGCCAATGGCCTGGGGGCGATGACACTGGTGATAATACTGTCGCAACTCCCGGCACTGTTTGCGGGCAGGGGCTACAGTACGCTGACAGCGGGGCGCATGACGTTCTGGGTTGTAACCGGTCTTTGCATTGTGACAGCAGCCATTGTGGCTCGGGGTTTGCAGGCGGGGAAACCGGGGGAACAGCAGCAGCAACCGCTGGCTGAATTAATTCATGAAGCCCTGCAAGCAGCGCGACAGAATCCCCGTATCATGGTAGCTTGCCTGACGGCCTTTGTGGCGCGTGGCGATCTGGTCGTTATTTCAACGTTTTTCGCATTGTGGGCTAACCAGGCAGGACAAATGCAGGGGCTGGCGCTGGAAGAAGCGATCCGGAAAGCTGCCACCTTTATTATCATTATCCAGGGGTCAAGTTTATTCTGGGCGCCTGTCTGGGGGTTTGTGCTGGATCGCTGGGATCGATTGTCAGCCGTATGCCTGGCACTGCTCATCGCCTCGATTGCTTACTTTTGGGTCGGTTTTTCTCCCAGTCCGATCGTTGCGGCGTTTATTCCGGCCGCCATCCTGTTGGGTGTAGGTGAGTTCAGCGCAATCATGTCCGGAGCAGCATTGATTGGTCAGAGCGCTCCGGTGGACATTCGCGGATCGATCCTCGGATTGTTCAATTTCTGCGGGTCGATTGGCATATTGTGCATTGTTTTCATTGGCGGTGTTGTATTTGATGCGTGGATGCCGGGGGCGCCGTTCGTTGTCGTCGGTGTGCTTAATTTTGCCGTGTGCCTGGCCGCAATATGGGTTCGCCGCCGGGTTGGATACGAGAGACCGCATACCGAAGCACGGTAACAGCCTGTAATTTATCTGTGGCTGAACGGGTTGGAGTGTTAGGGGGATAGCGCAGAGCATGACCTGTACCTGCAGCAGGCTTAAATCATGAATTATGATTAATATTCTTACCACCTGCCTGTAACAGGGGCAGAGTTAGAGTATCAACCGTGGTCAGGAAGTATTCTCTTCAGCCACAATCATCCCTGAACCCCCGCTTTCCCTGCCGGGGTTTTTTTATTGTGATTAATTTCCAAAATGCCACTGAAACTCCATACCAATATCCCGGCCACGCTGTGGGTTAAGGGCATACATATTCGGATACTCACCATTATTGGCAGCTTCCTGGCCCGGCTTGGTTGGGTGATCGGCCGGGTAGTCGGGTGTTACGATTGGATCGGCAGCAAAATTAACAAAGTCAAATATAGACAACGGTGTATCGTCATCGGTTAAATTGCGCACATAAAATGTCAGGGTCCATTGGTCGGATCTCAGGCCCATACGAAAATTTACAATTTTACGTTCGCCCAGGATTTCGAAGTTTGATGATGAGCCATATCTTTCCGACTCATAAAGGAAATCACTGCGCGCAAAACCATCTATGCGGGCGCTTAATTGTGAGCTTGCATCAAATCCAAACACTACGGAATGATTCGGCGAAGCGGGTATTTCGTTTCCGGCCAGATTCCCATCTCCGCCGGTCAACAGGGCATAGCCAGAATCCTTGCCTTTCTTGAACTCGCCACGGTTATATCCATAGTTGGCAAACAGCGATAAATTTTCGTTTACAGCATAATTCGATTCGAGTTCCATGCCGATTACCTGGGATTTGCCGGCATTGGCCAGAATTGTGCTCGTGTTGACTGAGCCGGAACTATTAGGTAGCACCGTGCGTGTAAACAGTCCCTGGTTCATCCAATCAATATAGAAAGCAGACAGATTCAGCTTAACGCGTTGATCGAACCAGGTGCTCTTAAAGCCGGCTTCGTAGGTCCATTGTTCCTCCTCCTTGAAGACCAGGTTATCCTTGGTTTCTGCGCAATTGGCCAATGGAATGGTATTGGGAGGTGAGCCGGGATTGGTCGGGTCGCAGTTGACCAGATAATCGGTGTATTCAAAGAATATATCCGAGCGGTAATAGTCGGCATTGAAGCCACCCGGTTTTGTGCCCTTGGCAACCAGCACATAGGCCATCAGCTCATCGGTCGCCTGCCAGTTCAGTGTCACCCGTGGGGTGAAGGCCGAATAGGTCAATGAGTCATGTACCGGAGACGGCTCATTACTCATGTTGCGCTGACCGCTGGTGATTTTCAGCTCATCCTCGGCATAACGACCCTCGAAATCCACTGTCCATCCATCTGCAAGGTCGAAACTGATGCCGCCGTATATGGCCTTGTTGTCAGTTTCCTGCAGCCTGGGATCCTGAAATAATGCGCCGGGAGATGTTCCCCATACGGTCAGTGGACCTGCAATGCTGCGCTGATGATCGGTAAGATCCTTGCTAAAGTAATAAACTCCCAATTTCCATCTGCTTGGCTTTTCTTCCGGTGATTGAATCGAGTATTCAAACGAATAATCTTCCGTTTCAAATAAGTTATTGAAGTTAAACAGGCCCCAGATTGCCCTGACCTCCTGATGATCAAGATCATAGGCCGATTCAAAATCGTCAAAACTGTAAGATCCTCTCAGTGTGGATGTAAAGCCGGAAATTTCCTGGACCCACTCACCCAGTAATCGGGTCGTCTGCCGTCGCTGTCCGGGCTTTACGCCCGCTGCGACCTTTTCCGCATCGGTCAAATTTCCCATAAAGGGCTCTACTACAAACCCGTTTCTAATGTCCGGGATGTTTTTGCGATTGTCGGTGCCATCAATCTTCATAACGCCGCAATATGTACCCTGACTGGTTCGATACCATGGATCGTCAGGATTGTCCGGTAATTGACAATTCAACGTAGTGAAGGCGTTGTTCGGCCAATGGCTGTCATCTGCATCCGTATAACTGGCTTTTATATTTATTTCTGTAGACTCCGAAGGCAGCCATGTTAGCTTGAACAGGAAATCCATTGTTTCCTCTTCACCGAGGGGACTCGTGTCACCCTGAGTATTCTGGCCCACATAAGGATCCGGCAACGCCGGTTGTGTGAAAGCTGTATTTGGTTGCAGGTTATTGTTCCATTGGCCTCCATAGTGCTCCCAGGAACCGGACAGTAGAAACAGCAATTTGTTCTCAAGAATTGGTCCGCTGGCCCATGCGCCAAATTGATAGTCTTCACTGGATCCTGAGCGTACGTTGACTTCACCGGTGAAGTCATTAGTCGGTTTTCGGGTGATGTAATTAATGGCACCTGAAAAAGTTGCACGACCAAATTGTGCGGATTGCGGGCCACGCAAGACCTCAACACGTTCCATGGAAGCGATTGTTGCCGTTGCAATTGAACGTGCAACAAAGGTGCCATCAATAAAATAAGATGCATTGGCTTCACCACGATTGCCTGGATTCGCCATGCCGCGAACCGTCGGTCGGTCATTGTCCCGTCCGACCAGCCTTACGGTATTAAAGTTGGGTGTAAAACTCGCAACGTCGTAGTTGTTACTGATGCCGCGTTCACGCATCTGCTTGCTGGAAAAAGCACTAATTGATAGTGGAACTTCTTGCAGACTTTCTTCTTTTTTTCTTGCGGTAACTACGATTTCTTCAATCTGTGCTCCGGCAACACGTGGAACCGTCATGAGCATGACTGTGCTAGTCAGTGAAAAAATGATACCTGTAACGAGCAGAAAAATTCGATTGGTCATTTAATGATCTCCGCAATCCAAGCATTCCTGAATCTTTTAACCGCCAATGCTAACCAGAGATCGATGCATCTTGTTTGGCGACCATTCAGCGGTCAAATTCAAGGTTACCGTAATTAGCTTACGGGCGCGAGTATTGGCTTGGCTGACCGCCGTGCATACTTGTCTATATATGCTGTGTCACAGCTATAGTGAGAACGACCTCGATGCCAGCTAGCAACTCCATCATTCATGCGCCCGAGGCGATGTGGGCATCGCTGTTGCGAGAGCGGTCATTAACGGCAGCGAAGCAGTACGATCACCCTGCAATTCTGAACTGGTTTCGTAATCATAGTTTTTTTTACTCAGACCGAATCGATCCTGTGCAGGCATGGGAGAAGGTTCGGCCACTTGGAAAATCAGAAGTTGCCGAGGTGCCGGTATCGACGGATGATTCGATCCGTGAAGCCCGGACTTCGGGTACCAGTGGGTTTCAGGTTTCAATCCGCAACAATCTGCGGGAGCGACGCTTTCGGCGCGCACTTTTGTACCGTCCACAACTATTTTATGATTTGCCTGCTGAAGTTCACCAGGTTGTGTTCGTCGATGGTAACTGGTGTGCAGAGGCGGGAATGGCGCCAAAATTATTCACCTATGGCGGTGTCCTTTATCGGACGTGGTTTGCCGGGGTGGCTGCGGAAACAGGGCAGATCCATAGCTTGTTGCGATCATTGCGTCCGCAACTGATTCGGGGGATTTCCAGCGGTATTGTGAGATTCATCGATCAGGCTGGTGATTCATTGCGTGACCTGGGGGTTCGTTACCTGGCCCCGGGTGGGGAATTTCTGCAGCCGGAATGGCGCCAGACCATGCATGATGCATTTGGCGCTACGGTCCTTGATCGTTATGGTTCTACAGAATCCGGAGCGCTTGCATGGCAATGTCCGCTGTGTCGGCGTTACCATGCCAATGTTGATGAGATCGTGCTGGAGGCAGATGCTGACGGCTTATTGGTAACGCCCTTATTTGTGTCTTCACAACCCCTGTTGCGTTACCGGCTTGGCGATATCGTATCGTTCGATAGTGTAGCTGCAGATTGCAAGATTCGTTTACCGACAATCACGATTCAGCATGCCCGTCGCGATGATTGGGTGATCGCCCATGACGGCCAGCGTGTGTCACCGTTAAGTTTTCAGTTTGAGCAAATTCCACATCTGGATGCCTGGCGGTTGCATCAGAATAGTGATGGTTCAATATGTTTGTACTTTGAATCGGCACAACCCGATGTCGTGGCCAAACAACTCGGACGGCATCTGGCTGATGCGTTACCGAATCAGCTATTTGAGTTGCACGAAGGTATCTGGCGCTTCGACAGAGGTGGAAAATTTAAGCGGGTCAGTTCCGACCTGGCTTGATATCGACTGCGGCTCTTTATTTGCATAAGGAATTTATGTGTCTGTAGATTTGACTACCGGATCGGTTGCCGGCCGTTTGCGGCGTCAGGCGACGCCAATGGCAATCGGACTGGTGGCAATTATTTCCTTCGATGCGGTTGATCTGCTTTTTGTGTCGCAATTGGGTGATGCGTCACTGGCAGCGATCAGCTTTACGTTTCCGATTATCTGGTTTCTGAGTAGCATTATCATCGGCTTTGAGGCCGGGGCGGCCTCCTGCATATCTCGAGCAATCGGCAGGAATGATGCGTTAACCGCGCGTCGCCAGACAACCGATACGGCATTACTAGCCGGTGTTGTCAGCTTGATTCTGTGCATGCTCGGGTTATTCATGATTAAGCCGATTTTCCGTCTGCTTGGTGCAACAGACGATTTATTGCCGTTGATCGATGATTACATGTCCATCTGGTATTTTGCCGAGCCTGCCGCAGCGGTACTGTGGACATGCCTGGCCTCAATGCGCGCACGTGGCAATTCATTGATTGAAGGCAAGATCATCACCGCGGCCGCCGTGATCAATGCCCTGCTGGATCCGATTTTCATTTTTGGCTGGTTTGGATTTCCGCGCATGGAGATTGCCGGGGCGGCACTGGCAACCCTGATTGCGAACTTGAGCATACTGGTCGCAACATTGGTGTATCTGCACACCCGTCTCAGAATATTTGCGACCCCCTTTGCAGCATTTGGCAAGATTCTTTATTCATGGCGGCAGATGCTGCATGTGGGCTTCCCGGCCATGCTTACGAATGCAATTGTGCCGATAGCCAATGGGGTTATTGTTGCCATGGTTGCTGGCTTTGGTATCGATGCCATCGCCGGCTTCGGCATTGCGATGCGTGTCGAGCCGATGTGCCTGATCGCGTTCTATGCGCTTTCCGCCGTCACGAGTCCGTTTATCGGACAGAATTATGCTGCCGGGAAGCTGCATCGGGTGGCTGAGGCGCGCAAGGTGATTGCAAAATTTTGCCTGTTGTTCGGGTTGAGCCTGACCGTCGTATTGGCTGTGATTGCCTATCCGTTGACGGGGTTATTTAGCGATAATGATGTGATTCGTAAAGTGGCTGTTAACTACTTGTGGATCATGTCTATCAGTTACGGCGGCTATGGCATGGTCATGGCGACCTGTGCGTCATTCAACGGTATGGCCTATCCGCTGCCCGCTGTAGTGATGTCGGCATCACGAACAATCATATTATTCTTGCCATTGGCGCTGCTGGGTAAGTGGCTGATTGGTATGAATGGTATTTTTATTGCTTCGGCAACGTCGAACATCGTGATTGCCATACTTGGTTTTGTCTGGTTTGGTCTGCAGATTGAGCGGAGTAGACGGATGGCACGGGCGTAGTTGCGGGTCCGGATTTTTTGTTTTCTCCCGTGCTGTTTCTCTGGACGGTTTGGTGGTACGAGTCTGGGGAAAAAGGCGATCGTGGTTGAAGTCACGCCTGCCGGTTGCTGGGTGTTAGTCACTTATCTCGAGTTGATCGAGAATAAACGCATACTCCATCGCCAACTCCTTGTTGCGGCGGAAGCGTCCTGATTGTCCGCCATGGCCGGCATCCATGTTGATGTGCAGGATTAACGGGTTGTGGTCGGTTTTTGTGGCGCGCAGTTTAGCTACCCACTTGGCGGGTTCGTAGTATTGCACCTGGCTGTCCCACAGGCCGGTGGTGACCAGCATGGCCGGGTAGTCCTGTGCCCGGACGTTGTCGTAGGGCGAGTAACGCAGCAGGTATTCATAGTCTTCACGGTTTTCAGGATTGCCCCATTCATCATATTCATTGGTGGTTAGCGGGATGCTCGCATCGAGCATGGTGGTGATGACATCAACGAACGGGACATCGGCAACCACCGCGTGGAACAAGTCCGGTCGCATATTGGCGACGGCACCGATTAGCAGGCCACCGGCGCTGCCTCCTGAGATTGCGATCCGCCGCGGATCGACATGGCTGCTGTCGACCAGGGATGTCGTGACATCGATAAAATCCGTAAAGGTGTTGATTTTATGCTGCAGTTTTCCGCTGTCATACCAGTGCCGTCCGAGTTCCTGACCGCCGCGAACATGGGCGATTGCATACACGAAACCACGCTCGACGAGACTTAGTATCCCGTCATCGAATGCAGGATCCGTGGAGAGGCCATAGGCTCCATAGGCATACAGGTAGAGCGGTGCCGATTTATCCTGCACATATTCCTTGCGGTACAACAACGATACGGGGATGCGAGTACCGTCACGGGCAGTGACCCAGAGGCGTTCACTGCGGTAGTTGCCAGAGTCGAAGCCGCCGGGTATCGCCTGTTGTTTCAGCATCCGGCGTTCGTAAGTGTGCATGTTGATTTCGTAAATTGTTTCCGGTGTCGTCAGCGAGGAGTAGCTATAGCGTAGCCAGTCCGTGTTTGATTCCATGTTGGTATCAAAATCCATGACATAGGCCGGGTCATCTGCAGCGACCGGGAATAGCGGGCGACCTTTTCGGTCGCATACTGTAAGGGTGCGCAGGCCGTCCCGGCGTTCGGCAATGACGAGGAAATCATCGAATATGTCGAACTCACCTATATAAACTTGTTCGTCGTGTGCTATCAGTTCCTGCCATTGCTCACGATCCTGTGTGTGACCGTCAATAACAGCCATGAGGCGAAAGTTTTCGGCTTGCCAGTTGGTGCGAATGATCCAGTGATCTCCACTGTGATCGGCATCGTATTCATGATTACGTTGCCGGGGGTGTAATACGCTGAATTCATCGGCGGGCCTTTCGACCGCAAGGAAACGGATTTCATCGGCAACGGTACTGCCGAGGTGTAACACGATATAACGTTCATCACCGCTGCGGCTTAGCGACATGTAAAAAGAGTCATCCTGCTCTTGATAGGCGATAGCATCGTCGCCAGGATCCGTGCCGAGTCGGTGACGCTTGACGCGAACACCGAGCAGGGTTGTTGGATCTCTCTCTATGTAAAAGAGCGTTTCATTGTCATTTGCCCAGACCAGTGATGACTGGTTGCCGGTTATGACATCCGGCAATGTTTCGCCGGTTGCCAGGTTTTTAAACCTGATCGTGTATTGCCGGCGTCCAGTGGTGTCCTCGGCCCAGGCCAGCAACTGGTTGTCTGGGCTGATTTCGTAGTTTCCGATCGAGTAATAATCGGCATTTTCTGCCAGTTGGTTACCGTCCAGCAGGATTTCCTCGGAACCCTGCGTGGATCCCATCCTGCGGGCATGAATCGGGTACTCACCCTCTGCCTCAAACCGCGTGTAGTAATAATAGTCATGGAAACGATACGGGACTGATGAATCGTCTTTCTGGATGCGACTGATGATCTCTTTATAGAGTCGGTTCTGCAGGGGTTGCAGGGGTGCAAACATCCTGGCTGAGTAGCGGTTCTCGGCCTCGAGATAGGCCAGCATATCGGCATTCTTGCGCTCGTCATCGCGTAACCAGTAGTAGTTATCGGTGCGCGACCCATGTGGCGAGGTGATTGCAAACGGGCGTATGTCGGCGACGGGTGGAGTCGGCATGTTGGCAGGATCCGTTTTGTCTGGCGGCACTGAACAGCCGTAGATCAGGCAAATAATGAGTGTGAGGGTCAGCCTCAACGGGTTGGAGAGATTTCTGTCAGCCGGTTCTTGATGATGCGTTTGATCGGTGGCAGGTTGTTGGCAACTCGCAAGGCAATATTTCGGAGTACCTTGGCCGGTGGTCGTTCATCAGTGAACAGGCCGACGATACCGTTTGTGCCCCAGTACATCGGTTTCGTGATGCGCATGTGCTGGCGTTCATATTTTGCCAGTACGCGTCGTGCGCCAATGTCTCCGCCATGGGAGGCAGCGCGTCGAATTTCACGCGTCAGGGTTGCCTGGCCCCTGAGACCGAGGTTAAAGCCATGCGCGGTGACCGGATGCATGCCGACGGCTGCGTCACCGATCAGGGCAAAGCGGTTGGCAAAGAATTTGTTGGCGTGTACGGCGATCAGCGGGTAAGAGTGGCGTTCGCCGACCAAACGCATTTCACCGAGCTGGTTGCCAAAGCGCTGCTGGATATCGATATTGAACTGTTCCTCGCTCATATTGACGATTTGTTCAGCCAGTTCATTGTTGACGGTAATGACGATTGATGACAGGTTGCCGGCCATCGGTAAGATCGCCAGTGTCCGGCCATAATGGAAGCATTCGTAGGCAACCTGTTCGTGCGGCAGGTCGTGTTCCATCCGGCAAACAATGGCGGTCTTGGCAAAATCCGTCATGCTTGCGCTGATACCCATTTCCCGGCGGGTTACGGAAAAACGGCTGTCTGCGGCAACGATTAGCTTTGCTGCACGGGTCTCGCCGTTAGCCAGCTTGACGATGCCGCCCTGACTGTCGGTGTGCAGGCTCTCTACAGCCGTTTCCGTTTCGATGCGTACATTTGTCAGCGGCTTGGCTTCTTCGAACAGAGATTTTCGAATCAGGTAGTTTGGCACCAGGTAGCCGAGCGCATCACCGGTAACGTTTTTGCTGTCAAAATCGAGAAAATAGGGCGAATTACCGTTCAGAACCTTGGCTTCACCTATCGGTGATATCGATTCGGCCGGAATGCGTTGCCAGACATCAAGTTCCCGCATCAGTTGGACAGACAAGTGGGTCAACGCGATCTCTCGGCCGTCCGGTATCGGATTACGCAGATCATCCATGGATGATTTTTCAATAATAAGAATGTTCAGCCCGGAGTCTTTGAGTGAGCGGGCAAAACTGAGTCCGGCCGGACCTGCGCCGACAACAAGAATATCGTATTTCATGGGTTTGTCTTCAGATGCAGTATGAATTCTGGCGGATAGATACAGTTAAAATCAGTCGGGTTCGATGTCATGTTCAATCTGTGCAGTGATGATACCGAAAAGCGGGCTGGCATGGGGAGTTGTGTTGCCGCAGGCAACAGCGCGCCGTGGGCCGGTTCAGTGCTGCAGTTCGAAGCCAGCAATCCAGCCGTTCTCCACGCAATGCGGCAGTAGCTCATCAAGGTTGTGCAAATCTTCTGCGGTGCCGATTTCGCCGAGTGACTGGCCCGCGTTAATTCTGCTCAGCAGCGACCAGGCTGCTGCATCCGGTGTGTCGATGCGCATTTCGTGCCCGCGCCGCCAGACAATCAGCCGAACCCGTCCTTCGTCAAGGTTAACGGCCTGGTCGCCGGTCCAGTCGTCCTGGTTGACTTGCCAGATACGCTGTACCGGGTAGTCTGAGGTGAGCAGATGGGCCGAGACGGGTAGTCTGAAGATAATATTCTCCATATCCGGTTCGGTGACTTCAGCAAGCGCCCTAACGTTGATGCTATCCTCATCCGGGGCGTGAAATGCACGGTGCCAAAACCACTCAAGCCGCGCCACATCGGCCAGGTAGACAAGATCGGCGGCCGGCTCGAAGCCGGCGATGAAGTCAGCGAAACTTTCCCCGTAGTCACCGAGGTCGGGTGATTCCGACGGTGTTTGCCGGGCATGGATGCGGCTCATGGCATCAAAAAACTCTTCCCCGACAAGTCGTTTACAGACCGGGTGGATCGCAGCAAGCGCGCGAACCAGTGTGCCAAGTATCGCGCGGCGGTATATCAGCAGGTGTTCGGCTGCTGTAAAGCCGTTACTGGGATTGATGTGTTCGCTGATGGCTGCAAGTGCAGGACCGTCCTCCCCGGTTTCAAATACCGCGTCGCGGACCATGCGTTGCATGTCGAGTAGTGAGGTCATGCGGCTGTTTCCCTGTCACTCATCACCTTCTGCGCCTTGTTGGCTTCGTCAACCAGCACCTCGAATTCGGGAATATCGTTATCCCATTCGATCAGCGTTGCTACCGGGCCCAGATGTTTGATTGTTTTCCTGTACAGTTCCCAGACCGGCGGGTGTACCCGGTAACCGTGCGTGTCGAACAGGTAGCTATCCTGTTCCTCGTAGCCGGCCAGGTGAATTTCCCGCACTCGATCCCCGGGTAGTGCTTGCAGATACTCATACGGGTCGAAACCATGATTCTGGCTGCTGACATAAACATTGTTGACATCGAACAACAGGTCGCAGTCGGCGTGTTTGACCAACTCTGCTATAAACTCCCACTCGGTCATATCGACCTCTTTGTAGCCCATGTAACTGGACGGGTTTTCGATCAGCAGACGGCAACCGAGAAAATCCTGTACCTGGCAGACCCGCTCGGTGAAATGTACCAGCGCTTCTTCTGTGTATGGTATTGGCAGTAAATCATGGACATGACGGCCGTCGATAGAGATCCATGCCAGGTGATCCGAGATATGAGCGGGTTCGATTTGTTCGGCGAGTTTCTTGAGCCTGGCCAGGTACTCGAAGTTCAGCGGATCGGCTGAGCCGAGTGACATGCCGACACCGTGCAGCGTAACCGGGTAAAGCTCGCGAACCCGTTCGAGGTGATAGGTGGGCAGGCCGCCGGCGCCAAAATAATTTTCCGACAAAACCTCGAACCAGGGGATGGCGGGTCTGGTGTCCAGGATTTCCCGGTAGTGCCGGGATCTCAGGCCAAGGCCGGCGCCGGCGATCGGGGAGGCGGGGAAGCGGGCCATTATTTGTAACGGAGTGCTTCGATGGGGTCCGGCCGAATGGATTTAAGGGCTACAGATATGATCTCATTCAGGAGCATCGGGTCATCTCGATCGGCGTTATCACACGAATCTGAAAGCGTGTGATGTTCACTAAAAATATTAATTTGGTATCAGGTTTAACCAGGCGGTTCAGGCGAATATGGCTGCTTTATATTTGTCGAATAATTCCAGCGTGATGATCCCCATATTGTCGTCAGACGCTTTCGCTTCAATGGTGTCAATAATACGCTTTTGTACCTGCTCGGGAGCCTGTAAGACGCGCTCCTGTGCCCGGATTTCCCAGAGAATATTCAAACTCTTGTTTTCCCATGCTTTTTTTGTCTTTCCGGAATGATCCGGCAGTGGGATTGATGGATGATCGCGGGTCTCTATATAGAAGAATGCGTCGGCGACGGGTTCGCCCCACTCTTTGTGAAATATGCCGTAAGCAGGATCGTTGTCGTGCAGGACCCGTTTGTATTTAATGATGGCATTGTTGACGTTATCAAAGGCCTTTTTATCGGTTAGTTTTTTGCCCGGTTTGTAATAATGTTCGATCCAGACCTTCAGGTATTCGCTTGTGGCTTCGAGGAACAGCTCGATATCCAGAGTATCGTATTGGCAAAGCAGCAGGTACGGCGAGCTCGTGCTATTGACCCAATCAATTTTTGATCGAG
>PVBE011304120.1_pt1 | contig 62509 bp, 64 predicted proteins | sample 1631181 | NCBI WGS metagenome assembly PVBE01 (sample SAMN08397723, study PRJNA350692) | Marine metagenome, whole genome shotgun sequencing project. | isolation source: water | place: Pacific Ocean | collected 2012-04
AACGACCTGTACGACGGGGGCGTCATGTTGCCGTTCGGTGGGCACAAGGGTTATGGGTTGATGCTTCTTTCCGAAATTCTGGCGTCGAACCTTATTGGTGACACGGTGCTCTCCGAGCCCAGTTCACAGATTGGCACGTTCGCGATAGCGATCGACCCTGATGCCTTTGGTGCCGGTGATCGATTTATCTCGATGACCGACGGTACGATTAACCGCGTTAAGAACACGGCACCGGCGGAAGGGTTTTCTGAGGTGCTGGTTCCGGGTGACGTCGAACGCCAGTCTCGGCTGGATGTGACCGCGAGCGGCATTGAGTTGCCGGATGCGACCTGGTCGGCTGTTCTTGATTCTGCGGCGAGCGTGGGTCTTGATCGGGATGCGGTAGCCGCGACTGCGGCCGGGTAGTCCCAACACGATCCAGCGGTCGTTAGTCTAAGAACGCCTCGATCCGTCGCATCGCTTCCTCAAGCGTGTCCATGCTGGTAGCGAAACTCAGGCGGACACAGTCGTCGTTCCCGAAGTCACTACCGGGCACGACCCCGACATGGGCTTCCTCGAGCAGTCGACCGGCCCACGCTGTTGATCCCGACACGTCTAACGATGCAAACGTGTCGGAGACATCGGGGAACACATAGAAGGCTCCACCCGGGGCAGGACAGACAACGCCTTCGAGGCGGTTCAGGGCCTCGCTAATAAAGCGGCCCCGACCTTCAAACGCGTCGCGCATTTCATCCACACAGGTCTGGTCCCCGTTCAATGCGGCTGCCATGGCGTGCATGGTGAACGTTGCTGCTCCGCTCGTGGTTTGTGTTTGGAGCTTGGACATGCCTTTGATCAAGTCGACCGGACCGGCGGCATACCCGATTCGCCACCCCGTCATCGAGAATGTTTTGGATCCCGCGTTAAACGTCAACGTGTGGTCGTAGGCATGCGTCGAGGTAGCGGCAAAACTCTTGAATTTCTGGCCACCAAAAAGCAGTCGGTCGTACATCTCATCGCTGAGCGTGATCACGTCGGTGTCCGCCAATACGGCAGCCAGCGCGTCGGTTTCCTCTGGTGAGTAGGCGGCCCCGGTGGGATTGCTCGGGGAGTTGAACACGAAGGCCCGCGTTCTTGGCGTGATGGCTGCACGGAGCTGATCGGGCGTGATCTTGAAGCCGCAGGAAGCTCCCGCATCGATGAAGACGGGGACGCCGCCCATGAGCTTGGTTTGCTCCGGATATGACACCCAATACGGCGCAGGAATAATGACCTCATCGCCTGGGTCGAGCAGGGTGGCAAAGGCGAGATAAAGGCCTTCCTTGCCGCCGATGGTGGCAAGGATCTGCTCCGGGGCGTAGGTCAGGTTGTTTTCACGTGCGAGCTTGTCAATGACTGCGCCCTTTAACTCAGCGACGCCTGAGGCCGGCTTGGCGTACTTGGTTTCCCCCCGATCTAGTGCGGCGGTTGCCGCCTGTTTAATGTGGTCGGGTGTGTCGAAGTCCGGTTCGCCGGCACCCAGGCTGACGACGTCAATCCCCTCGGCTCGCAAGGCTGCGACCTTGTTACTGACAGCGATCGTTCCGGACTCGGCCAAGTTCTGTATGCGTTGGGAAACCTTCACTAATTAACCTCAGGTAGAACGCGACGAACCGCTATTGTGCCTGATCGCGCACCCGGTGTTGGTGGTGGTTGGGATGCGGGGTGCTGGGGATGACCCAGCTGCTAACGGCGATGCTTTGGGTCCTCCGCAGGCGGCCACGAGCAGGATGCCAAGCAGGTAAAGCAGTCGGCGGCCGGTCATTTAGACACGCATCTTCTCTCCTGCGAACCCAGCGATCTTACTGTTGGGGATGAAAGGTGGCTGAAAACATCCCGCTGCCTGAGGTTAGGGCGAGGGTCGCGAGGGACCAAAAGGGTTTCCTTCTGGCGGGTTTCATGCCGGACGCTCTATGACGTGGAACAGGTGCTCTCGAAACCTCTCAGGATCGATGGCCGTGGCCAGGCGTAAGCCTCTGGCGCCACGCCTGGCGGCCTCAAATCGAATCTGCTCATCCACAATCGTGGCCCGCATCGGGGCTGGGTCGAGTGACAGAAACTCCTCACCGACGGCTAGGGTAAGGGCGGCGGGGTCGTACATGGACGTCCAGCCGCGGCTCCGGCGATCAAGGTAGGTTTTGAGCATGGTGGCGAGTGATGTCCCGACTCCGGGTATGTTCTGGACTCGGGAGAGATCCATTCGCCGTAGCTGGGCCTGCGAGGTGATGACAAAATCGCCAACCCGGACGTCGAGGCCACTATTGCACGTGATCGCCGCAGCAGTCGGATCACTACCAAAATTGTGTTCGCGTGTCATAACGGGCTCGTGGCGTCCGCCCATCATGACGATGCCGGCTAGATGCTCGATGCTGTCTGGATGCGTCTCAAGGAGCCGGGCTGCATTTGTGGCCGGTCCAATCGTCGCGAGCCATACGGGTTGGGAGGCCTGAGCCAGGACATCTGCCATCAGGTCCCAGGCGGGGCGTGTCTCACAGCGTGCATCAATGGTGCCTGGTGGCACCACGACATCGCCCGACACGCCGACCGGCCACCGTTCACCTCCCGGACTTCCCGCGGCAACCGGAATCGTGCTGGCGTCGAGTTCGTCTAGCAGACGGAGCGCGAGCGCAGCGCGCCAGCGCGTGTCACCGAGCACTGTGGTGATAGCTCGGACCTCAATCTGGGGATGGCGAATCGCATATGCCAGCGCAAAGGCGTCATCGACGTCATCGCCAATATCCGTATCGAGAATTACAGGAATCACAGGTAGAACGCTCCGAATGTGCCGACTTGGCTGTGGACTGGTAGCGTTCGCTGAGTTGCGGGTCAGGCAACAACCAACGCGTCTTCGGCATGGAGTTCCTGGAGGATCCCGATGACCAATTTTTCGGCTGCGGCCGGGGATCTTCCAGCCGGTATGGCCAGTTCCTCTGTGGCTGTGTCGACAATGGTCTGTCCATTCCGTGACCCATCCACCAGTCGCAGGAGGGACGTCGCGGCGATCGACAAAAAGTGAGATCTGGTCGCCGTTTCGCCGGGGATCTCCACTATGGTTGCCGGTCGGAGCACGTTGTCCTGATCATTGAGCATATACGGTTTCCAACTGACACCTGGGGCCCAGTCGAGCACACTGTTCAGCAGGTTGCCCTCGGTGATTGGGATGTAATTCCGCTCGGCTCGCTCTTCCTCTAGATAGGTGTCAAGTTCCACCTGCTGTTCGTCGTTGAGCTCCAGCGCAAAGTTCTGGTAGATGATCTTAAGTTGTTCGGGACTGAATCCGCCCGAGTGCTTGAGCTTTAGGTGGCTGCTCGCACCGGGCATTTTTGCAGCTCCGGAGGCGATTAGGGCAAAGGCTTGCTGGAGCGAAAAGTTCTTGGACGGGTCCACGATGCGACGCGCCACCCAGAACCAATCGTCCCGTTTGCGTTCGCCGTGATACCAATGCAGGGCAAGGTCCAGAAAGTCTTGAGCGGTCTCCCGATATTCGGTGTCGTACCAGTCCATGGCGAGTGGTTCCAGGTCCGGTTGTCGTAGGGTGGCCGTCAGGCTCATGGCTGCCCGAATCGCTCCGTTCATCGAGAGCGCAATCCCTGACGAGAGCACGGGGTCGACGAAGCAGGAAGCATCTCCGCAGACCATCCATCCCGGACCGTAGAAGGACTTGCAGAAAAAAGACCAGTCGCTGTCCATCGCTACAGAGTCGGTAATCCATTCGGCTGAATCGAGTAGGCGCAACAACTCAGGGCACGCGGCGACGTTATCGAGGAAATACTGGGTGCGTTCCTCAGGGGTTTTACCGCGGATGTGGACGGTATCAGTGATGAAGCCAACACTGCTGATGTCACCGGCCAGGGGAATGTGCCAGAACCATCCCGCCTCACTGGACACAATGTGCAAATTGCCATCGTCATTCAGGGTCAGATCGGGATACACCTGGGAGAGCGTACGGGCGCCGCGGTAGTAACCCGATAGTGAGACATGATTCATGGCATCGTTGAATTCTCGCAGGTCGAAGCGATTGGCGAGCAATGCTCCTTGCCCGGAGCAGTCCAGCACATATCGAGACGATAATTCCCCCTCGCGACCGTCGTCTGCTCGCCACTGAAGGCCCGTGACCCGCCCCCCAGTTTGGACGACGTCGGTTACCTGTGTTTGCTCCCAGACAGTTGCGCCTTGGCGTTCACTGTGATCAAGCAGGAGCTTGTCGAAATCGGCGCGATTGACCTGGAATGCAAAGAATGCGTCCTCCAACACCTCGGAAAAGCGCAGCGTCCATGGTTCACGTGAGCGTCCCCAGATGTAGGTAGCTCCATACTTGCGGACGAAGCCAGCTTGTAGGACCTCGTCGGTGATTCCCAGCTGGTCCAGGGCCAGATACGCTATGGGGAGCAGGGATTCACCAATGTGCTCGCGTGGAAATTGCTCACGCTCAAGCACGGTGACGCTGAACCCGGCTCGTGCCAGCAGTGTGGCCGCTGTTGATCCTGATGGTCCCCCACCAATAATCGCGACGTCTGTTTCGATGCTGTCGACTGGTTGGGTGCTCATAGTTTTAGGGGCTTTATGGAGCCGAGCAAGCTTATGTGGCTCATAATAAGACTTGGTTGTCAAAAACTCTACAGCCCGGTTCGACATGAGAAGAATAGTTGCTGTAGTTGCCAATCGCGTATGGAAAGCATTGCTTGTAATCTACGGTGACCGATTTCATGTCCGACGATGATGATTTCGCGGTCATTGCACGCGGCGAGCAAGCTCCACAAACTCTCGGGTCTTCGGAGGAAGACTGGTTCGGGAAAGTGACCTCGTGACTTCCCGCCAACGCCTCTGCGAGCGCAACGTCTCGATCAGGTTCGTACGCACCAGCGTTTCGTCAAGATCTAGGAGAAGGGCTCCCTGCTGCCCATACCCCCAATCCGGATACATTATGCGCTTAGATGCCCGAGGCATGTTGATGCCGAGCCATAACCCGTTACAGATTGTCGCGGCCACTTAATTTATCGCAGCTCATATTCAAGTCATCGCTTCTAACTTGGCTTGGGATTGCTCAAGGCTTCGTTGAATGATCGCATGCTGGGGCGGAAACGTGGTTTTCGTGAACACACCGAGGGCTTTGTAGTAACTCTGGATGGCTTCTCGGAGCAGGGAGGCATCGGAGGTGCCCGCTTGTTGAACGAGAGCAGCTGCAAGGTTGTTATGAGCACTAGCGAATGACATCGGATGTGTGCCCTCATCGATGGTGGCAACCGCAGCGCGATAGGCCTCAACTGCTTCGCTCAACGTGGCTGGTCCCTCGCTAGCGGCCTGGGACGCCAGGGCAATCCCGAGCAGCAGCTGGGTCTCACCGTGTGCAGACGGTTTGGATGTACGTGGAAGAGCGACCACAGCCTTTCGTAGGTGGTCGATAGCAGTCGTGAGGCTGGGTGCATCTCCCCGTGCCAGCGAGATTTGCCCGAGGACATGGTGCGCAGTGCCAATGGTGCGGGGATCCTCACTCTTGGCTTCGAGGGCACGTTCTGCAGCGGTGCCAGCCCGTCGGTAATGATCGGCCTGATCACCATCCTTTCGTGCGAGCAGGGTTTCGGCCAGGGTTGCTTGAAGGCCAGCATAGGTGATCGGCTGATCCTCTCGGTTGGCTGCGTCGATCCCTGCCTCCAGCGCCTCGAGTGCTGCGGCAACGTTTGTTGCACGGTCCTGTTCTAGCTTGATGAGGGCTCCACCCAGCGTCTGCTGAATCTGCGCGTATTCTGCAGGGAATTGGGCTCGCGGCCAGGCTGACTGACCTAATCGACTGAGTTCGATCGCGCGGCCTAGTTCTTCTTGTGTGGGAGCATCCCGTTCGACGATCAGGCGCGGGGCTTCGATCAGCGCGGGCGCAACCTGTGATGGTGAGGTTAAGGTTGGCCCAAGCGCGATCGCTGCTTCGTAGTGCTGCAGTGCGGAGGCATAGGCGGACTCGTCATTTTGGGTGGTCCGGCTTGCCCATAAGTGGCCATATTCCAATTGTAGTTCGGCGTGTTGGTCGGGCTGTGCGGTTGCTGGAACGGCCTCGAGGGCGCGATTGAATGCAGCAACGGCTGTATTGAATGTTTCTGGGTCCAGAACGGAAAGTTCGACGTATGTGATCGCCGTTTCAACTAGTCCACGGACAGCAAGATCGTTCCGACCCGCTGAGGCCGCGAGTTCAGCGGCGGGTTCAAAGGCTGCAATCGCGTCACGGACTGGTCCAAGGCGAGACTCGACCATTTGTACACGGTGAGCCTGGCCGAGCGCTAATAGGAATTCAGCATGTTCAACAGGGTGAGTGTCGGCAGGCACGGAATTCAAGATGTCGGTGTAGGTCGAGAGCGCTTGGTTCCGAGCACTTGCATCAGGCATGGCGGCCAGCACGGCGGCGACATTGCCACGAGCCTTGGCGTACTCGATTGATTCAGAAGCTGTTGAAAGTTCGCTAACGACTTGCTCAAAGCACCACCGAGCCATTTCGAGCTGTCCACCAGTCCAGCTTGCCAGGCCGAGCCCACTGAACGCACGGGTGTACGCTTCTGGAAACTCATCCCGGTTAAAGACGACAACGGCCTTCTGGTAGCTATCAACAGCTTCATCCAAGACATCGGGATCACCAAGGCGAGCCCGTATGCTAAGAGTGTCAGCAAGTTCCAGGTGGAGCGCAGCATATTCGACAGACACCGTCGCCAAATCGAAGGCGTCAGCGGCTTCAATGAGCAAGTCGGTGGCGGCCCGAAGCCTGACGAGGTCAGTACCGGCTTCGTCACGCAGCTGTCGAGCCTCCACGACCTTCCGCCGCGCAGCAGCGAGCTGCGCAGGGTCAGCTATTTGAAAGGCGGAGTTGGCCATCAGTTGGGATTCCTACGAGGCGCTGCCGGTGTCGTTGTTCATAATGCTGTTGAGATTGGCTAACATTTCTTCAAACTCCTGCTTGACGGCCGCTTTCTGTCCGAACGAACGAATCAGGCCCAGCGGTCCGCCGCCAGACCATGTTCGAGTCACCGTGATCTCGGTGTTCGAGCCGCTCGGACGGAGGTCGACAGTGGTTCGCACATTGTTGAATTTGCTGATGTCACGGCCGTTCTGTATTTCCCGTTCGGTCCGCCATGCGAGGCGTCGAGAGTCATCCCAAGCTACGACGCGGTGATGAGCCTCGACGCCACCGTCCATCTGAGCGGTGTGTTCTCGCCCCATCGCCTTCGCTGGTCCACCGGTATGTTCAATTGATACGACTGCAGGCAACCACTCATGGGTGCGCTTGAAGTCTGAAAGGATGTGCCATACGAGTTCTTGGGAGCCAGGCACGACCTGACGGGCAACAATCTTAGCCATGAATGCAGTCCTCTCAGAATGGTCCACCGCGCTTATGGCGATAGGGCACACATATGTGGGGCGGCTAGTCTGCGTTGCCAAGTGGTCAGGTCGCAAGGCCAAGACCCGATGCTAGGCTTGAGGGGAGCCTGCGGATCTGTACGTTTAGCCCCCGTCGTCTAGAGGCCTAGGACACCACCCTTTCAAGGTGGAGACAGGGATTCGATTTCCCTCGGGGGTACCCCAAAACGTCTGTGGTGGCCTGCCTAGCAGTCCCCGCTATTGGGGATTACACAGATGAACTTGAGACGTTTAGCCTCGGTGTTACGGAATTGGTGCATCGTATTTGGCGGGACGTATACGGCCTCGCCAGAGCTAAACCGCTGCGGAGTGTCTGCGGTCCGTAGCTCGCCTGACCCTTCAACAATGAACACCTCGTGCTCCCAAGGATGTTGATGGTAGGGGGTGTTTTCACCTGGCGCGATGTCGAATAAACGCATGGCAAAGTTGGGCGGAGAGACTTGGCGTGCAATAAGGTCGTGCTTGATCACATCTCCGGTCCCGTCCGCCGAATAATCCTCGGTCGGCGCGGTTTCCGGTGTGACGACGAATGGACGATCCGAGACTGACGGACCCATGGAATATCTCCGGCGGGGACTCGTTGCGTCCATCCTATGACGCTCACACGTTGCTGTGGAAAAGAAACCGCTTTGAGGTAAGGCTTGTTGTCACACACAATAGGGGGGTTGGGTACTTCCGAGATAGGACCTTCATGTTGCCGATGGCCTCGATCCGAATTCCGAATGTGTTGCGCCATCACACGGGGGGAGGTCGGAGTGTGGCGGTCTCGGCCAGCACTGTTGGAGCAGCCCTTGAAGCTTTGTTTAATCAGCATCCATCGCTCCGCGACTCGTTAATTCCCAAGAGCGGAGACATTTTCGAGGCTGTGAATCTTTTCTTGAATGACACTGATATCGGTTCGGCTGATCGCTTAGACACTCAAGTCAACGAAGGGGACAGCATCACGATTTTGCCGGCAATGGCGGGTGGCTGAGAACGAATAAACAGCGGCTGCAGCTTGTTCGAGAGCGTCTCACCGGTACGGTTGCCGGCTCTCTCGGATCTGGCGCGCAGCCTAGGCGTTTGTCGGAACAACCACGCCTTTCAGAAAGCCCGGATCGTGCCCCCGGAGCGCGTTGAAGCCCGTGCCGACGTCTTCCAGCGAGTACTGGTGGGTGATCAGACGATCCATTGAGAAGACGCCTTGGGCTAACGCGGTCATGGCGCGAGCGTAGTCCGCCCGTGGGTCCGGCGAATAGTTCGGGTGAGCCTGGTGGGCAATGAGTCCCTTCCAGGCAAAGTTGCGCAAGTTGTACGTGTCGGGCAAGTGGTGATAACCGGCCATCACGAGTTTGCCCTGGCCTGCGCACACCAAGTTCGCGGCGAGTTCGAGACCGCCGGGGTGTCCAGTAACTTCCACGACGACGTCACAGCCTCCGTGCGTCAGGTCCATCACTTCGTCTATCGAGTCTCCGGCGTTTCCCGTGGTGTACGTAGCCCCAAAGTCCCGCGCGACTTCTAGTCGCGTGGATATCTGGTCGACTGCCAGAAGCATGCCTAGCCCTGCATCGCGGAGCGCGGATATGGTGAGCAGACCCATGGCACCACAGCCCACCACAGCTACATTATCACCGAACCGAGGCGCAGCTGCACGTGCGATATTTGTGATGCAGAAGAGTGGTTCTCCAAGGGCATGTCTGAGCGGCACGTTGTCAGGAACTGTGATGAGCTTTTCTGCCTTGGCCACCGCATGCGTGGCGAAGGCTCCGGAAAATGCTCCGGTGACCCGATCCCCTTCACGGAACTCGGTGACTCCGTGACCAACCGCAGCGATGGTCCCGCTCGGTTCATGCCCTAGGAACTGAGGCGCATTGTCGATGTCAGGACCGTTTTCGAAGCTGGGAATCTCCGAACTGCAGATCCCACAGACCTCAATAGCAACGACGACCTCCCCAGCTTCGGGTGAAAGGTCTGCATCTCGTAGTTCGAATGTTTCTGGCCCAGTGAGCGCGGCTTGTGTAGCTGTGATCATTACCTTGGGCTCCGCAGCAGAGGGTTTTTGGATGCTTATAGCCTAGAGTTGGAGCGTAGCTCACGGTAGGGTGGGGTGGTAGTAACTAAAGAATGTGATACGCGTGGCTTCTAGTCTTGATGCCGTTCAACGACTCGTGTTCGCGGTCATTCATCACGATGATGCGAATACGGCTGGTCAGGCGCTGGTTGAAGCTGGCTATCGCGCGACACGCATCGATGCGCAGGGTGGATTCCTTCGTCGAGGAAACGCGGTGTTTATGGTCGGTGTTGGTACTGAACAAGTCGATGATGTAATTGCAACGCTTCGAAGCGTTGCAACCCACGCATCTGGGCAATCCGAAACTGGATCGGCCTATGGCATTGTCTTCGTAGTACCTGTGGATGCGTTTGATCGACTTTGAGTAGGTAGGTGGGCTTATGGAACTCGGAGATGTTGGCAAGTACGACCAATTAGTCCTGGTAGTCATTCAGGATGATGACGCAGTCGACTATACGACGGTTCTGAGCGAGAGTGGCTTCGTACATACTCGCATCTTGAGTGCTGGTGGATTTCTTAGATCCACAAACGCCCTTTTTGTGATTGGGATTGCGTCTGACCGTCTAGCAGACCTTCGGACGCTTACCTCGACAACCTGTACAACGCGGAATGAGCTCGTCACGGTGCCGTGGGTTGGCGAGCTGGATCTCTCTATGCCGGTTGAGGTCGAAGTTGGAGGTGCATCGATGTTTGTTCTTCCGCTCGACCGAGCTGAGCGGCTATAGCCGTTGGAGGTATTCCTGGTCGCTGGTTGACCACCAATCGTTCATCTCGGTGGCTGACGGTAGTCCATCGTGTGCCACCACACGGGCACCAAAGATCCATGAGTTTCCGTCGTCGATGTGAAGCGGCTCGAACATCGTGGGGTTTAGGAGATTCGTTCCGTAGAAGCGAGCGAACACCGGTATCGGCGAGGAGTCTGGATGTGCCAGTAATGCGATACCACACGCGTGCTCACCAATTGTTCCGCTGATGTCGATCCACCGAACGGGATTACCGTTGATAGCATCCGGGCCCTGGCGGCCTTCCGAATCCAGCATCTGTCCTCCATCGTCATAGTCAAGAGCGTCGATGGTCCGACAGCCAATCCAAGCGTGGTTATCAACTCCCAGGTCGAGACTTCCATGCGAGGCGTGTAGTGCCGTCACGATGTCAAGGACGTGGGCCTGACGCTCGCGGCGCACCGTGTGGTGGCGGGTTTCTGTAGCGATTACGGTGCCACGTTGGTCCCGCCACTCTAGGGTGAGACGGATGCTCGCGGATATCTCGGTGTTTTCCATGTGGGTTTCTATTGGCACGATCCAGCCGGCGTCGGGGAGGTCGTGGAAAAAGTTCACCCCGTTTATTTGTGCGTGGCCGACCCATACCCCTTTGTGATGGGGGAAGTTGTGGGCGCCCATCTCAGTTACGGGGTATCCCTTGGGGGTGTAGAACGGATGTATGCAGGGCCGCATGAGAAAGAGGTCTTTGGCCGATCCTCCCAGGTTCAGTGCAAGGACTGTTCGGTCGCCGTCAAAAACCTTCAGTCGGTTATAGAACCGGGGATGTTGTTGTTCTATTCGCATGTGTAGATGCTGACTGGGCGGCGACAATCTTTAGGTTGATCGGGGGTCTGGAGCATCTCGAATGGTGCCACAGACGACAGGTCGATCCTCGCCGATATCGAAGAAAACCGGATCCGTGTGGGCGGGTGGTGGCCTGAACTGATTTGCGGTGCCAAGATGTCACTCTCATGGCTGCTTCAATCACCACCGATCAGATCGCTGCCGAATTGTTGAGCCGGCTTGTTGCGATCCCTAGCGTTACGTTAGGGGTCGACCAGGGAACAGGTGAGGCTGCGATGGCCGACGCTGTTGAGGAAATTGCGCGCTCGGCCGGCGCGAGTGTTACGCGTCAGGAAGTGTTGCCTGATCGGCCGAACGTGATCTGTACGGTGGCTGCAGATGCTCCAGGACCCCATCTGCTGCTTGAAGCTCACATGGATACCGTCGCACTGGGGCCGATGGTTGATGGTCATCGACCACGAATTGATGAGGCCGGCTTACTTCACGGGCGGGGCTCGTGCGATACGAAGGGGTCGCTCGCGGCGATGCTGCTCGCGCTCGAGTGGGCGGCTGGTGTTGCGGACCCGCCTGGGCCGTTGACGCTACTGGCGGCGGTTGATGAGGAAACCGGTAGTGCCGGTGCCAAGGAATTCGGCGAATCGGATCACGGCGTTGATGCAGCCATCGTGGGTGAGCCAACCAGCTTGGATATCGTGCGGGTGCACCGTGGCGGGGGCCACTGGCGTGTTGTGACCCACGGTACGGCGGCGCACAGTTCCACCCCAGAGCTGGGTGACAACGCAATATTTCGCATGGCGGATGTCATTCAGGTTATTCGCGAGGAGTTTAGTCGCCGCCTTGCGGGCCGCTCGCACCCACTCGCGGGTCAATCATCTTTTTCAGTCGGCCGTGTTTCTGGTGGCCGGTCGTTCAACATGGTCCCTGATCAGTGTGAACTGATCGTCGAGCGACGGCAGATCCCGGGTGAATCGCTGACCGATGTTGAGCACGAACTTGAAGAGGTGTTGGATGTCGCACGGGCGAGACATCCGGAGTTGCGGGTCGAAGTGGCCAACCCTGTCGTGTTTGCTGAAGTGTTGGATACACCCGAACACGCCTCTATTGTTCAGGCGGCCCAAGACGCCGCTACTGCGGTGCTGGGTTCTGCGAACGTTATTGGGGTGGCCTATGGATCGGATGCATCGATTCTGGCGAATGCAGGAATTCCCAGCGTGCTGTGTGGGCCTGGCGATATTGCTTATGCCCACACTGCTGATGAGTTTGTTCCGATTGTCGAGGTCGTCCAGGCTGCGGAGATCTACGCTCAGGCATGGATGGGTTTTTCGGACGCTGTCTCAGACGCTACGGCGTGATGTGTCGCACCACTAATCGAGCCTGCTTTCGAACGAGTTGGTCCTGATGAAGCTGAGCGTCGATGGGCTGACTGTTCGTGGGTACGAGCATGGTGACGCCCATCGGATTCGGGAGTTGACGCTCGAGGGATTTGATGGTGTAAGCATTGATCAAAATGCTGACCGGTTGCTCGGGATTGATTCCTCACCAGATTGGCAGACGCGTAAATGGCTGGCGGTGCAGCGAGAGCTTGAGGATGCGCCTGACGACCATTTTGTGGCGGTTATAGAAGGTGATGTTGTGGGCTATATCACGACTCGCCCTGTGCAGGAAACTGGCGTTGGCCACATTCCCAATATGGCGGTCGATGCTCGGCTGAGACGTCGTGGGATTGGGTCCACGCTAATTGCCCGTGCTCTCGAACATCTCCGGGCCAACGGTATGCGTGTGGCAAAGATCGAGACGCTCCTACAAAACAAACAAGGACAGACCCTCTATCCAAGCTTTGGGTTCACCGAGATCGCGCGCCAGATTCACTATATGCAGCGTCTTGATCACGACGAGAGTCCATAAGTTTTAGCCGTCACTCCAGTCGAAAAGACAGCCGACCAGCGAAGGATCTGATGTAAAGAGCAGATCGTAGGCGGTTTTAAAGTCATCCGGCATGATTCGGTGCGTGATTAGCGGAGTGACGGACACCCGTCCCGAGGCCAGCATGGCCATGGCTGCGTCTATGTCACGGCGGGACGACCAGAGCGTCGGTATCGTCTCGGTTGTGGGATCGTCTTCCCGATCACGGGGTCGAATTGAGTCGTGGGCACCAATGATTGTGAGCCCCTTCTTGTGCACATAGCGATAGAAATTCACGTTGTCGGTCGTGCCTCGTGTACTTGCTAGTAACACAACTCGAGCAAGATGACCGGCCATCTCGAATGCTGTGGTGATCGGGGCAGGGGATCCGGTGCACTCGATGACAACGGAGGGGCCACCTGGTGGGTCATCAGTGATCCGGTCACGGCCTTCTGTTGATGTCACATCTAATGGTTCCAGGGTGGTCGGGTCAACGGGTGTTAGTCCCGGGATGGGCTCAACCAGGTTCCGACGCACGGGATCGGTGTCGGCGACAAGCACCTGTGCGGCTCCGGCGGCATAGGCATACTGTGCAGCCAACGATCCGATCAGACCTGCGCCGATAACCAAGACTGTTTCACCAATCTCGATCCGAGCCTTTCGCACACCCTGTAGGGTGATTTGTAATAGCGCGTGAAATGCTGCGTCCTCATCTGCTATTGCGTCGTCGATTGCCCGGACTCGGTCAACGGTGGTGCAGACAACGGAGGCGTGGCGCTCTTTGGTGAGGACCCGGCTTCCGACTGGAAGATCCACACCGTCTCCGACCGCGACAATATCCCCAACGCCGCTATAGCCGACGTGGCGGGGCCATCCGCCGGCGGTATTCGGCATGGCGAGTAACGAGGCCCGTTCTGTACCGGGCGACATGGCGGTAAGGCGGTTCCAGACAAGGACTTCGCCAGGCCCCGGCTCGTTTATATCCCGCGTCACTATTTCAATTGATCCAGCAGAATGTGAAACAAAACATCTGGATTCCATAGAAGAGGCTCGTGGTGGCCGATGGGCGGAGCGTGCCATAGATGGTCGCGGTGCGTACGATATATGCACGCACCTGCTCCGGAGCTCCTATGCAAATCACCAAAGTCGAGCCATTGTTTCTCGATCGTTACTTGCTCGTTCAAGTTCACACGGACAACGGACTGGTTGGTGTGGGTGAGTCGGGTGCGTGGGGCTTCTTAGAAGCTTCTGGCGCGGCTATTGAAAAAATGGGGCGATACCTCGTCGGCGAAGACCCGCTTCGTATCGAGCACCACTGGCAGTACATGTACCGGTGGAGCGCATTCCGTGGGGCAGCGGTCATGGGAGCCCTCAGCGCGATCGATATTGCGTTATGGGACATTGCTGGCAAGCACTTTGAGGTTCCTGTGTACCAATTGTTGGGTGGTCGTGTCCGCGACCGGTGTCGTGTCTATTACCACGTGTTCGGGGATCAGCGAGACGCGTTGGTGCAGGGGGTGAGTGACGCGCGAGCCGCGGGCTTTACCGCGGTTGGCCACCTTACGCCGTTCCTTGATGAGGAGCACGATGTTCCATATTTCAAGACACATGTGGACAAGATCACTGATGCCATCGAGGCGGTACGGTTATATCGAGAGGCAGCGGGCGTTGAGGTTGATCTCTGTATTGAAATTCATCGTCGGATGACTCCGGCCGAGGCTGTCCAACTTGGTCGGGGTATTGAGAAGTACACGCCCTACTTCTTTGAAGACCCGGTGACGCCGGACAATCTGGACGAGATGGCTTACGTGGCCTCAAAGATCAATATTCCCATCGCGACCGGCGAACGGTACAGCTCGTTATGGGATTTTGATATGGCTCTTCGGCGTGATGCGGTGCAATACGTGCGGCCGGATGTTTGCCTTGTCGGCGGTATATCTGCTGCGAAAAAGATTGCGGCGCTTGCTGAGGCGCGACATGTGGGGGTTGTCCCGCACAATCCGCTAAGCCCGGTCAGTACGGCGGCCTGTTTACAGATTGCAGCCTCGATCCCAAACTTCGCACTGCAGGAACTTCCCCTAGGCGAGGATGTGCCGCCCAAGAGTGACATTGTGGACGGGGTGCACCCGCATGATGGGGAGGGATATATCCGTCTCACCGATCGGCCTGGCATTGGTGTGGCTATCAAGCCAGATGCCGCCGAAAAAGCCCCCTATCTCTATCGCGAGATTGACACACGGCTCGGGCGCGACGGGGCGGTTGTTGACCAGTAAGTGCTTAGGCTGGGGATGACCGGTCGTCGAGTTCTGCGACACGATCTAGCGCTTCAGCCCAGACATCATCAGGGATCGGGTTGGTCGCTTCCCGAACGTTGGCTTCGATCTCGTAGACGGATGCTGCCCCGGTAAGCACGACATCGACATCGTCGGTCGCGAGAACAAATTGCATGTTTAGATGGCGTAGGTCGACAGCCCGCTCCCGACACCACGTGTGCCAGTCCAAGGCTCCCTGAATATCTTCGGGGCTATACCAATCCCGATAGGCTCGTATTTTCAACGCGATCATCGGGTCACCGTGTGCTAACAGGCCCTGCATTTGTGGTGAGCCCAGAATCACGCCGACCCCGTTCGCCTTGGCATGCTTCATCAGGGGCACAGCTGTTCGGCGGACCAGGTTGTAGTCGGCATATGGAAGAATGGCATCGACCCGACCGGCGTCAATAGCCTCCCGGTGGAAGTGGAGATTGCGGACGCCGAGACCGATTGCCCCTAGTCGTCCCTCGTCGCGAAGCGCATCCAGTGCGTCAAATCCATCGCCGTCGGCCATGACCGGTGCCATCTCGGGTGGGTCGTGAATGAGTACGAGATCAAACCGATCGCGACCGAGCAGGCGGGAGCTGTCGTCTAGGGACCAGCGAATATCCTCCGCTGTGTAACTGGACTTGCGCTCCGGATGCGACCCCACTTTTGTTGAGATTGTCAGGTCAGGCAGGTGGAGATCCTGGAGCGCCAGCCCGACGAATTCCTGGCTGCGTCCATAGAGAGGGGACGTGTCGAGATGGCGAATGCCAAGGGCGTAGGTTCGCTCGATGGTGTCACGTGCCTCGGCAGGGGTGATTGGATGGGAGAGTCCGCCCATGTGGGCGGCGCCCAGGGCAAGACGAGTAGGTCGTAGATCGGTATTACCAAGTTGGCGCTGATCAAGGGCACTCATGAGTTATACCCATCCATGGTCGACATGAATTGGCTCGCCGGTCGCCTGGTGTGACCAATTCAAGCCAGACGGCAGAACAGTCTCGGTGTGTGTCATGGCGGATTCCTCGGCAGCCAATAGGATTTCCTGAATGTGGCGACCGTACTCACCGGGCACCGGTGTTTCAATATTCTGTTCGATCGCCTGAGCAAAGCGCGCCCATTCCAACCGCATGTTGTGCGGCCAGCTTTCAAACTCGACGGCTTCCCATATGTCGTTTTGGCCGATCCATAAACCGCGGTCTTCGCCCCAGCCGACCCGTAGGCTCCCGTTGGCGCAGATAATCTGCGTGCTGTGATCAGGCCCTCCGTCGGCATACCCGACACTCACAACAACTCCCGCAAGGCCGTTCTTGTAGCGGATGAAAGCGGTCGCAGAATCGTCGCCGGCCTGGTAGTGCGCCCGCGTGCCGATAGCGGCGGATACCGACATGGCTTGGGAGCCCATAAACCAGGTGACACGATCCGCAACGTGGACGCCATTGGACAGCCACATACCGCCGCCGTGGTACCGGCTCCGGTACTGCGGGCGCCGTTTGGCCACACCCCAGTTTTTTGACATGTAGCTGACGATAGTGATCAGGGGGCCAAGCTTGCCCGAATCGAGGATTTCTTTGGCTTTGATGTTCACGGGCGTAAAGTGATTGGTGAGGCCGACCATAAGCTTCTTCCCGTTCGTGCGGGCGGCCGCAATCATGTCGTCGCATTGCTCAAGGCTGAGGGCCATGGGTTTTTCAACGAGGACATGCTTGCCCGCGTTCAGGGCGTCTACCGTTAGTCGGTGATGCAAGTGATGACCGAGGACCACGCCTACTGCGTCAACGTTAGGGTCTTTGAGAAGTTCGGTGTGCGAGGGATAGCCCTTGGCAATACCGTATTTCTGCATAAATGCGTCCCGCTGAGCGGGTAGAAGGTCGGCGCAGGCAACGACGGATACCCCATCAAGTTCGGCGATGGCATCACAGTGAGCTCGAGCAATGCCGCCAAGGCCGATCATTCCTACTCGTAGCATGGATGGACTCACACGTGCACAGGTTGGGTGGACCGTGCCAGTAAAACGCCTGAACGTCAATGACGAACCAGGGAGGATCGAGGGGAGCACGTCCTCGCCTCAGTTCGGTACCCTGTCCGGTCCATTAGTACGCTAGTGGTTGGCACCGGAACTTCGAATATTTTCGGCGGAAATTCAGGAGCTGTTTTTGTGGTTTCGAGACGGCGAGTGGTTCGAGGTATGCCGATGATGCTGGTTATGGCCGTTCTGGCCGGTGGAGCATCGTGTTCTGGATTTGATTCGGATGCACCAGGACGGTTCAACTTTCCGAAGGTGAAAGAGGGACATCAGTACTTCATGAGTGAGAAAGACCGCGAGGCGTTACGACAACAGGCGACGAAGGATGGTTAAGTTGTGTCCAGTGTGGTTGCCCGGTGCGCTGATAGTCAGGGTCGATGAAAGGCCTATCCGTTGAGAGTTTTAGAGAAGTTCAGTCTTGAAGGAATGACGGCCCTGGTGACTGGTGCTGGAACAGGTATTGGGCGTGGCCTGGCTGTTGGATTTGCTGAGGCGGGAGCTTCGGTCGCGATATGCGGACGGACTCCGTCGACATTGGATGAGACGGCCGCAGCGATTGAGGGTGCTGGCGGCCGAGCACTTGCAATACCTGCCGACGTAACGCAGGTCGAGGATGTCCAGCGGGTGGTGGCCACGATTATTGAGACATGGGGCAGTCTCAACGTGGCTTGCAACAATGCGGGTGTGAACAACTGGGTTGACTCGGTGAACCTGGCTGAATCGGACTGGGACTGGATTTATGACACCAACACGAAAGGTGCGTTTTTCTGCACGCAGGCTGAGGCACGGGTGATGATTGCGGCAGGTAGTGGTTCAATCATTAACTTGGCTTCGATGTCAGCGCGCGTGACGAACCGGCCGCAGATGCAGGCCCACTACAATTCCTCCAAGGCGGCCCTTGTTCAACTTACGAAGTCGCTTGCAGCTGAATGGGCGCCGTTGGGTGTACGGGTAAACACCCTGAGCCCTGGGTATACCCGCACTGAAATGGCGGATGCGCCTCGTACACGTGAGGCACAACCGATCTGGACCCGAGATACCCCGATGGGTCGCATGGCTGAAGTGGATGAGTTGCAAGGTGCGGCGGTTTTTCTTGCGTCTGACGCCTCGTCGTATGTAACGGGTCACGACCTCGTCGTAGATGGTGGTTTTACTGTTTGGTAGGCACTCGGCCGGATCCTGCTCGTTGAGCGAACGCTGGGCTGGCAGTATGGAGCGACGCGTGACGTTCCCGGGAATGCTGTCTCCGTCATGAAAATCGCCGATATTCAGTTCTTTACGTTCAATCCTGATTTTCGCAATCAACAGCTAGTGCGCATTGAATCAGACAATGGTTATTACGGGTGGGGAGAGGCCGGGCTGAGCACGAGGGATCAGGCTGTGGGTGGCGCGGTTGCTCATTTCCGGGATTTTCTCTTAGGCCAGGATCCCCGACGTATTGGCCGAATTTGGCAAGAGGTATATCGCAGCCAGTATTTTGAGGGTGGCCGTGTTCTCACGGCGGCAATGTCAGCTATCGATATCGCGCTGCACGATCTCGTGGCCAAGAGTCTCAGCGTGCCTGTGCACCAGTTGCTGGGTGGTCGCCAACGGGATTTTGTGCCGTGTTTCGTCACGACGCAGGCGCAAAGTCTGGACGCGCTTATCGATGAGGTGAAGCGCTATGTTGACGATGGGTGGCAATGTATTCGTACGTCGGTCCAGGTCCCTGACAGCGCTGATTTGCATTTCGACCCACGGGCATCATTGGCTGTGACGGCTGAATGGCATACCGAACTGCGTAAGGCGGTAGGGTCTGGCCCTGTGCTTGGGCCGGATTATCACCATCGGCTTTCAGTCGCAGAGGCGGCTTCTTATTGCCATCGAATGCCAGCTGGAACGATCGATTTTCTGGAAGAGCCAATTCGTGATGAAAGTCCGAATGCGTACGCCACGCTTCGATCTATGACGGACGTTCCATTCGCTATTGGGGAAGAGTTTTCCAGCAAGTGGCAGTTCGCGCCGTATATCGAGCAGGGGCTCACCAACTTTGCCCGTCTGGATATTTGCAATGTGGGGGGGTTCACTGAGGCGATGAAGGTAGCCGGATGGTGTGAAACACACTACATCGACTTAATGCCACACAATCCGCTTGGACCCGTGTGCACAGCGGCCTCTGTTCATTTTGGTGCGGCGGTGCCTAACTTCAGCTGGCTTGAAGATCGGACAGAGGATCTTACTCAGGGATCAACCGACCAGGTGTTTCCGACGCGACCTGTGCTTGACGGTACCGGGTATCCCGTACTCGACACTCCAGGCCTTGGGGTGGATGTTGATCTCGAGGCGGTCCGCCAGCTTGCGGAGAGCCACTGGGAAGCCCCGCATTGGACGCGACCCGATGGGTCGGTCACGAACTGGTAGCAACCTGGGTCACCTCCCGATTCTGAAAGCGCCATGGTGATGCTGGACGTTATCTTCCCAGGTCTTCCTTAAAGGAAAGTCCTGAGCCGGGTGTTGCGACGCAATCCTCATCACGTCGGCTTGTGAGGTCGGGGGCATTGGTGGCCGGGATTTGGTTAGATAACCGTGCCTCGGGCTGCAATGAAGAAGCGGTCCGTCTGGATCACCTCAACACGGCGGCATGTCAGGTTGAGCAGGAACCGTAGGTCGGCTGGTGTCCGGTAGATTTTCCAGATGGTGTATTCGCGACCGTCGTTGAGTCGACGAAGTTGTTGTTGCACGCGCGGCCCGCCGGTGTGCTGATCGGCGGCACCGCCCTTGGGGTCCTGGCGGGAATCCACTACAAGAAGCTCGCCGCCCGGGCGTACTGTTCGGGCGGCCTCACGAATGAACGCGTGAGCCCTCGGCACCGGTACGTGACTGAGCCAAAACCCAAAAGTGCAAGCATCAACCGCTCCGGTGGAGAGTGGCAGGTGATAGGCGTCCGCTCGGCAGCGGTAAATCGGCATGACGGGCGTGTCATGTCGGCAAGCCTCGGCCAACATCTCGGGCGCATAATCCGAGGCAAAGACCGTGTTATTGCGTGCAAGTACGCGCGACCACCAGCCGGTCCCGGATGCGATCTCAAAGACAGATCCGATGCTGAGTGACGCGACGAATTGGGTGATGGTCTCGAGCTCACGATTCCAGTCCGCATCGTCGTCTGGGCCGTGTGCATAGCGACCTTGTCGCTGGATCCATTCTTCGTATTCGGCGGCACGCGCGCGGTAGTAGGCGCGCGTGTCAGCCTCGACGTCAGGTGGGTTCATCACCGGCACTCGGCCCCGCGTCGGTGTCATCATCCTCTGGTAAGTCCACAAGACCCGTGTCGTGGAGCCAATCGAGGGTGGCGTCTATGCCATCGTCGATCGACGTGTAGGTGATACCGAGATCGCGTTGAGCCTTGCTCCCATCCAACTGGCATCCGTGAAGTGCAATCCGAACCGCGGTTCGGGAGATAGGTGGGCGGTTTCGACTCAGCATGGCACCGAGTCCATAAAGCGTTGCAAATGCTTGCCATGCTAGCTCTGAGGCCGGACGAATCTCGGTGTCAAGGCCCGCCAGATCAACCGCATGACGCAGGAAGGCAATACGCGATAAGTTTTGACCGGCGAGGATGTAGCGTTCATTCGGACGGCCCCGGATAAGCGCCACAGCAATGCCACGTGCAACATCTTCGACATATACCCATGCAGCTGGTGCCTCGACGGAAACACCAAGTCGACCGGTTAGGGAGCCGATCAGCGATTGGCCCGTGCCTGAAGCGTCTCCAGGTCCGTAGGCGGTTCCTGGATTTACAATGACGAGGTCGATGGTATCGGCGTGCTCTAACAACGTAGCTTCGGCTTGAACCTTGGAACGTTCGTAATCGCTCAGCGCATAATTGCGGCGTTCGGTGGTTTCGTCGCCAATCGCATCTTCAGCTTCCCCAATTGTAGAGCCACTACTGACAAAGACCATCCGCTGGAGCCCCGCAGTTGCTGAGGCGCGTAAAACGTTGAGTGCACCGTCAACATTTATTCGGAAGAAATCCTGACGACGCTTGGCCCATGAGTCATGTAGTGCGGCCATGTGAATGACGGCGGCGGCACCACTAACTGCTGCTTCAAGGGAGGACGGGTCAAGAATGTCGCCTTCGAAAATTTCGACATCGTTCGTCTCCAGCCAGGCTCGGTCGCTCGACGAACGAACGAGGGCTCTGACGTGGTGGCCATCAGCCTGCAGCGCTTGCACGACGTACGGACCGAGATGTCCGGTCGCACCGGTTACGAGGACCTTCATTGCGTGTTATCCGTGGGCTGTAGCGTGTTCATGGATGATCGTGGCGGCTTGACGCACATCTTCAGCCGACACTTGATGGTGGGTGACAGCACGGCATCGTCCGGTTTCATCAAAACCCACCACACGAACGCCGAGTTCATCAAGCTCTGTTGCGAACGTGGAGGGCCGGCCGAGTTCGTGGCCAATTCCAAAGTACACAATGTTTGTTTCGACGATGTCGAGATCGACGGAGAGTCCCGGCACGTCACTTAGCAATTGGGCTAGCTCGAGCGCGTTAGCGTGATCTTGTGGCAGGAGACTCGGCGTCTCATCGAGTGCGATATGTCCGGCAGCGGCGAGTACACCGACTTGTCGCATGCCGCCGCCAACCATCTTGCGTACCCGGCGTGCTTCCTCGATGAAGGACGCTTCTCCAAGGAGCAATGATCCGACGGGTGCGCCGAGGCCCTTCGATAGACAGAACTGGACACTGTCAACGCCACGGGCAAGGTCGGCAACGGGGACATCGAGTGCCGCCCCCGCGTTAAAAATCCGGGCTCCGTCTATGTGAACACGAAGATTATGGGTTCGAGCCACCGTCGTAATGGCATCCAGTTGCGCAGGCGTTGTACAGGTCCCTCCAGCGGCGTTATGGGTGTTCTCAACCCAGATCAGGTGCGTGTCGACCAGATGGATATTGTCAGGCTTAATGACGTCTTCAAGGAGCGTCGGTGTCAGGACGCCCCGTGGGGCATCGACGGTGGCCATTGTCACGCCGGCTAGGGACGCCCATCCTCCGACTTCCCAGGTGACTACATGGCAGCGGTGCTCAGCGATAACTTCCTGTCTGGGTCGGCAATGGGTCAGGAGCGCGCAGAGATTCCCCTGCGTACCGCTGGCCACAAAGAGCCCGGCGTCGAGGCCAAAAAGCTCGGCGGATCGTTCCTCAAGGCTTCGAACTGTGGGGTCTTCACCAAAGACGTCATCACCGACTTCGGCGGCTGCCATGGCTTGTCGCATGCTGGCCGTTGGGGTCGTTAGCGTGTCACTTCGGAGATCGATTGATTGTTGCCGCAACGTACTTCTCTGCTTGTGTGTGTTATTGGATGGTACCTGCCGCTCACTACATGTCGAGGAAGCGCGCCAGTTCATCGCGCGAGAGGACCGGGATCGAAGTCGGATCGCCATTGATGGTCCATAGGCGATCGTCTGCAGATGTAGTGACACGCCCGATAAGAGCAGCTGACAATCCATCGGTGTGCAGTGCGTGCAAGTGCGTCTCAGCGATTGCCATTGGTACAGCTGCCACGAGCGTGCCCGATGCCAGCAAGCTATACGGATCGAGGTCAAGAGCCGTGCAGATGCGCTGACACTCAGGCAGTACGGGAATAGCCTTCCTATCCACCAGTATTCCGACACGCGCGGCGTCGGCTAGTTCATGGAGCGCCGCTGTGATGCCCCCTTCTGTTGGATCGTGCATAGCGTGTATTGTCCCGGTCCTTCTGAGCACGGCTGCCGCGTTAGCGACTGATATGCCTGGGGAATCCAGCCAACCGGCGGCCGCCTCAATGTCGAGAGGATCGACTCCGGCCCGACGAAGTTGTTCAGCGTGGTCACGGGCGAGGATCGTAGTACCTTCAATGGCCAGGCCTCCGACCGCGATAAGCGCGTCATCCGGCATAGCCCCGGATGATTTAACCAGCTGCCCACCTGTTGTAGTTCCGAGTAGGGTGCCAACGACAATAGGCGAAAGCACGTTCGGTGTGATCTCCGTGTGCCCACCGATAAGAACCACGTTTTCGGCGGTGCACGCGTTAACAATGTCGGTTAGCAGATCTCGAACTTCGTGCACCGTGCTGTCGACTGGCATAAGAATTGTGGTGAGAAGCCAGCGGGGTTCAGCTCCCATCACAGCAAGATCGTTACCGTTCACGGCCAAGAGGTAACGACCGACGTCTGTGGCGGTGAAGGTAATCGGGTCTGAGGCGATGACCAATAGATTCTCAGCGCTAAGGTCGAGAGCTGCCGCGTCTTCGCCCGGCGCGGCCCCAACAAGTACATCTGGATCGGTTGCTGGCAAGTTCTGAAGCAGCTCGCGAAGGATATGGAGAGGTAGTTTCCCTGAGGGGAGGTTCACAGCGTCACGCACCCAGCGCTACGATTAATCATGTTTGATAGACAAACGAAATGTTCTGTCGCCTTGGTGCTCATTAGACAGGATTCGCCCCTGGTAGCTCGCTCTATAAAGATCTGGTGTTTGGTGAGTGAGTGGCCGAGATGATTCCTTGTACAGGCTACAACTCAGATGTACCACAGTAGTTGGCAGACGAAGGGATCATGTTCGATTTCTGAAGCAGTGCTGGTTTGATCCGGCAGCCAGCGACCGTCGGTGTGACCGGGCCATCTGGTCCAAACATGCAAATTCGTGTTATCCGACTGGATGTTATTCCTCCGATGCGGTTACTTGCACGCCAATTTCAAGATCTGCCAGGTGTCGCCGTGCTTGATGGAGGACCTACTGGAGCAGGTAACGGACGATGGTCATATTTGGCTGCTGATCCATACGATCGCGTGCGTTGGACGCGTGATGGTGTGTGTTCGGACTGTCTGGGCGTCATGGATGGTGATGGGTTTAAGGCTCTTCACACATTGGCTGTGACTGAGCATCAACCGACCGAGGCGCTGCCGCCGTTTATAGGTGGTGCCATTGGATACATTGCTTACGAAGCTGCTTACGAGCTGGAACCGTTGTCTCGTGGGCGTGGTGATCAATCCCTGACCGACCTAATGTGGGGTGGCCTGTATGACTGGGTTGTGGCGCGTGATGGGCGCGACGGCACTGGTTGGATAGTGGCGACCGACGTTGGTGGACGTGATCCGGAGGAGGCTTGCGCGGGTGTACAAGAGCGCTTGCGATCTAGCGATGTTCCGATTGTGACGTCACGAACTCGCCAGGGCATCTCAAATGTAGGTCGGCCTGAATTTGGTCGTTGGGTCGAGGTTGTCAAAGACTACATTTCTGCTGGCGATTGTTATCAGGTGAACGTGGCACGGCGGATTGAGTTCGACCCTGTGTTCTCAGGGCTCGATCATTTCGAACGTCTCGCATCGATTCATCCTGCTCCGTTCGGTGCTTATATTGAGGCTGGCGAAGTAGCGATTGTGAGTGCTTCGCCGGAACTGTTCTTGGAGGTGGACCCCGCGGGTCGTGCTCTGACCCGGCCTATTAAAGGAACTGCTTCTAGAGGGGCGACAAAGGTGCTTGATTCCGACGCTGAGTCTCGCTTGCGTGAGAGCTTCAAGGATCGTGCCGAAAACTTAATGATCGTTGATGTTCTTCGAAACGACTTTGGTCGTGTCTGTGTGCCTGGATCGATTCGAGTCCCTTCACTCTGGACAACTGAAGCTTTACCGACGGTATGGCAACTGGTATCTGAGGTCCGTGGTTGTTTGCGCGAGGGTGTCACGGCGACAGACCTTTTGCGAGCGTGCTGGCCTGGCGGGTCCATAACCGGTGCTCCAAAGATTCGTGCTATGCAAATCATTGATGAGATTGAGCCGGTCACACGCGATGTTTATTGCGGGAGCATTTTTGCTCTGGGTCACGATGGCGCGCTGATGGCAAGTTTGGCTATCCGAACAGTTCAACTCCATCCCGAGAGGGCGTATCTGCACGTCGGCGCTGGAATCGTTGCAGACTCTGATCCTGATCTTGAGTTTCAGGAGACAGTGGCAAAAGCCCGAGGGGTACTGGAAGCTCTAGGGATTACAGAAACCTAAGAGCTTTAGACAGGCTTGCTCTGGCCCCATCGGTCATCAGCGAAGAGGGCGAGACTGATCATTCCCATGGCAATTGTTAGGCCTGCTGGAGGCCACAAGATCGCAACCATCGTGATGATTCCGCTTCCAAAGTCTCCGTAGGCACCGATCACGATTCGGCCAAACCCCAGCATTCGTTCCTGAATGCGTTCACGCACTCGTAGCCGTAGTCCATAAGTCAGTAAACCTGCAGCGGCCCCTATGGAAATGCCAATAGCAATCCCTGCACCGCTTGTTCCCAGCACGATTCCACCTAGGACTCCGCCTGTTATCGGTTTTACGATCCAACCAATCCGATCTACCAAGCGCCCAGTAGAAGAAAACTTGTCGCCAAAGATGTCCAATGGCAAGAGGATTAGGGCTACGACAAGAACCGTATTGGCTGAGATCGGATCCGGAAGACTAATCTTCAGCAGATCGGATCGTTCGGCGACGATCATCGTTATTGCTACGGTGATATAGGGATTCATCCCGCTGGAGATACCAAGGGCGAGCGCCAGAACAAAACTCATTGGTTGGGCTGGACTCCACGACGCGTGGCTGGTGCTGCGGGCTCGAGTTTGTGGATTGCAGGGGATCGTTCGAATGTGGCTAAGAACGGCTTAGTCACGGTCTCAACGAAGAGATCCATAAACTTTTCGCGAGCTGTTTCTCGCGTGCTGGCCGATAGCTTCACGAGCCAAATTCTTGGATGGCTCGGTGATATTCGTCCGCTCCCCCAATGTCGATCCATCGACCGTCAAATACATGACCCACAATGTGTTCTCGTGTGTACAACCATTCGATGAGTGCCCCGGATTGGTCAGGGCTACCCCCGGCGTTGAGGTAGTCCTGTATCACCGCAAGCTTGTCCCGTGGAAATCCATAGATGGCGACAGCAGCCAGTGTGCTTTTCGGGTTCTCTGGTTTCTCAACAAAACTTGTGATGCGGTTGTTGGCGTCGATGGCCACAATTCCATAGCGGGAAGCGAGTTCATAGGATTCGACGTCGTACAAGCCAACGACGATGTTCTTTTGGGCTGCGATAGCTAGGGGTGTGAGGTCAAAGTCAAAGACGTTGTCACCTGCGACGATGATCAGATCGTCGTTCGGATTGGCTTCACGAATGAAGAAGGCCATGTCACCTATTGAACCAAGACGGTTTTCAACTGAGTTGGTCCGATCCGACAGTATTGATACCGTAGGCGGACTTGTTCGGCTAACGGACCAGTCAATGAACGCAGGACACCCGACGTCGTGAGTGATGACGGAAACATGTTCAATTGACAGAACCGCACCAATTCGATCAACAACGAAGTCCAGTGCTGTCCGGGACCCGATAGGTAGCAGATGTTTGGGTCGTCCGCCGGTAAGGGCCCCAAGACGGGTGGCCCAACCGGCTGCTAGTACGAGAGCCTGCATGTTGTCTATGGTACGTCGCTATGATCCGACTGCGCTTGGAAACCGGCATATACTCACGTTCGTGGTGGACGTACGGGAAGGCGGCGTGCGTCCATTCGTGGGTGATGGAGACGTAAGCAGCTAATGAACTCACGCCGAGAGTTGATATTTGGAGCACTCGGGCTAGGAATTCTAAGCCTGGTTGTTTTCCTGCTGGTTCAAGAGGCCATACGAGAGCACGATCCAGATAAAGAGCTGACGGTTACACCGACTGTCACGGTCACGGCGACTGAGGATCCGGTGACCTCGCCAACACCAAGCGTTACTCCCACACCTACGCCAAACCCTCAGACCTACACGGTACAGCCCGGTGACACGCTTAATGGGATAGCAGTGCGCTTCAAGATTAGTATGGGTGATCTGGCTTCTAAGAATTCGATTACTGATCCAAACAATATCTTTGCCGGGCAGAAACTTCAGTTACCGGAACCAGGGGAGCGAGTTCAGGCGCCAACCGCTCGGAGCGGAGAGTCTGGAGAGATTATCTATGTGGTGAAGTCTGGGGACACCCTTTTTGCCATCGCACAGGAATATGGAGTGACTACTAGTGACATTGTTGAACTTAACGGGGACATCAATCCCCAGCAGCTTTACGTCGGTAAGAATTTGCGCATTCCAACCCGACCTCTCACACCTCCACCGCCACGCAAAACCGCTACTACTGCGATAGGGGCGTCCAGCCCTCGTTGAATCGGGCCAGCACTGAATCTTCATATCAGAAATAGACATGATTCTTCATATACTTAGGTATGCCTGAGCAAGCTGGTCAGCTGTGAACATCTCGCAGGCAACAGCTCTGCGGGCTGTCAAGCGTGCTCCGGAACAGGCTGTGACGCTGGTCGAGCGATTAATCAAGCGTCCCTTGTTTGGCTGTCAGATGTGTGGGCACTGCATACTCCAGGACACCGCGTTCATCTGTCCTATGAGTTGCCCCAAGGGTCTTCGCGACGGACCCTGTGGTGGGACTGACATGTATGGTATGTGTGAGACCGATCCCACAATGCCTTGCGTGTGGCTGCGAATTTACGAACGAGCTGAACGTATGGGTCGGATGGATCGACTCATGAAGTTGCAGGATGATCTGGATTGGCGCCGGGAAGGTTCATCAGAATGGATCCCACTGCTCAAGCGTGTAGTTAGCCGCGGGCGATCCTTGAATCAGGATGAACGTACGTCAGTGTAGGGATGGTTGGTTGGCTTCGGCTAACCGCGTAGACGCATCATGATTCTTCGTCGAAGTCGAAATGCAACAAGTGCTACAACCACCCCAATGGCTCCAATAACAATCACAAGGCCCACGCGAGGATCTGCGTCGATCACTGAGGAGAACTTTTCATATTGGTCGCCTAAAGCCCATCCGAGCGTCATGTAGATGACGACCCAAATTAGGGCGGACAGGGCCGCCGATGGTAGAAAAGCCAAGAAGTTGGTTCGGGCCGTGCCGGCCACGACGGTGATTACAATTCGAAATCCAGGGATTAAGCGGCCGATGACTACAGCCGGAACCTCGTGCCGTCTAATCCATCGCTCGGCTCGATGACGCCGTTCTGGTGTTATGTGCAACACGCGGCCATACTTGTCGAGCACTCTGGGCCCGATTAAACGGGATATCCAGTACAAGGCAGAAGCACCGGCTGTGGCGGAGCAGACTACGACCACGACGATGGCAACAGGATTCGCTACGCCTCGATACACCTGGTATCCCATCAGCATAATCGCTGTGTCGGCAGGAACCGGGAATGGCACACCAGCTTCCTCAACTGCGACATAGCCTGCGAGGGCGAGGTATTGATGGGCTTCAAGGAAATCAATCAAGAACGCTCGTGTGGCCGAGATCCAGTCGCTCATTCGGCTACAGACGATTCCGGTGTTGTTCTGCTGCCATCATTCCAAGGAATTCTCCCGGCCCATATGACCTGTCAGGGGAAGGTTTGGTAATGGATATTTCCCAGTTTGTGCGTGACCGGGCCGAGTTCTGCTCACATTCGTCAGAACAATGCATAATCGACTTTATGGGGTTCTAGCTGAGTCACCGTAATGACCCGTCCAGAATCGCCAACGAATCCTAGCCAGGTCGCGGATCATTCTAAGAGTGTCGATGGTTAGACGTAGACGTGAATCTGGGTCGTTTGTCCATTCCACCGGAATCTGGGCTAGCTTATAATTACGGTGCACGGCTAACCGCAGTATTTCTAAATCAAACATCCAACGGTTAACCACAGTGGATGCAAAGAGATCATAAGCTACGGCTCCGCGGAAGAATTTGAAGCCGCACTGAGCATCTGGGGTGTTAGGAACGGCTCCGATCATGCGGGTTATTTCCCGAAACACCCGTGCGCCCATCCGGCGATATGCAGGTTGTGCGGTAACGGTATGACTGGTCGGCAAGGCTCGTGAGCCTAGGACTACGTCAGCGCCACGTTCAAGTTCTGTTACGGCCTGACCAATATGTTCAAGCGACGTGGATAGATCAGCATCCATAAACCCCGCAACATCACTTTGAGACGCGAGCATTCCGGCACGGACCGCTGCACCTTTGCCTTGCTGACGAGTCAGGGAAAGGAGATCAAGCTCTGGTGTGCAGGCATAAGTGTACGAACAGCGTCCGCTGTTCCATCCGTGCTGCCATCGTCAACCACTACAACCCGGCACGCTTCAGGCCGCGCCCGTAGGTGATCCAGAAGCACAGGCAGCGATCTGCCCAGCCGAGTAGCCTCGTTATAGGCTGGAACGACGACTGTAAGAGTCAACGTGACGGTATCTCTTTCGTACTGCTAGGCGCATATCAAAGGCAACAAAGAAGATTCGTCTATCAGCGTCTTTGTCGCAACACTGGTAATCGTTTCGGGCGCTTGTAGTGTAGGCGAGCATGGCTGAAGAATTGCGGCCGGATGTCAGGACCGCAACAATTTCTTTATGACGTGGTTAAGTGTGGCAGTGCTCGGCTTCAGTCTGGCTGTTGCTTGTGGGCTCGGATATCGGCTCGCTGCCTTTGTACTGGGCGTTCCATCACGGCTTAGTCGTGTGGGCCTTGGCATTGGTCTGGGCATTTTGGGGCTGGGTATTCCCATGTTGTGGTTGCCGCGTATTTTCTCGGCTGGCGGAGCTTTATTGGCAGCGGTCGGTGTGTGTGCTTGTGGCTTGGTGGGGCTTTCCAGGCAACGTGCGCCGGTGCCTGAAAGAGACAGTTGGCTCACGATCGTTGGGGCTATCTTAGTTGGCGTGCTTGTCTATGTTTCAGCGCTCGCTTTTTGGATTGAGGCGACGGTTGGGCGAGCGGATGTCGGAAGCTTGTATCTGCATAGTGCCCTCGTGTCCGGAATCTCCCGGGGCAATTTCCCGGTTGTAAACCCGTTTGAGCCGGATTATCACCTCCAATATCGAGTGGCTATGCACACGCTTGCAGCCGGCATAGTCGACTTGGTCGGGGTTCATACAAAGGACGTGATGCCGCATTTGGTTGCTGGAATAGCGGTGACGCTGGTGGCAACGATGTATGGGGCGCTCAGGACCACGGTCAACGCTGGATGGGCGCTCGCTGGGGCTGTAGTGGCCTACTCATGGGGACCGCTCTACTGGGTCCTGATGATCGGATCTATTCGCGAGCGTGGACTGGGCGAAGTTCTTGGAGTGGTGATGTCAGCTCCAGAAACCATAGCTTGGAGCGGGTTGTTTTTGGGCGGTCCATTTACGATGCCGACGCACAATCCAACTGCAATATTCGGTTTGATTCCGGCCGTAATCCTGATTATTGCGGTTCAGCGGGCTATCGATACAAAGAATACTGGTGCATGGATTCTTGCTGCTTCTGCTGCAATCTATCTCGCTGTTAGCAATGAATATTTGATTTTCGTTGTTCCTGCTGGTCTGGGCGCGTGGATCTGGATGCGTCGCCCCTTCTTGGTCTCGGTCGCCGCAAGGAATTCAATGATATTGATTGCTTGCGGCACTTGTGCTCTGTTGATCGCCCAGACCACAAGCGGTGTGTTGAACGGGGCATTTGCTCGAGATTCTGATTTAGGCCGGTTAGGCCTTGCTATCAATGCTGAGCAGCTGGGACAGTTGCCAAGTTGGGGCTTTAACAGTCGAGGCCCATGGGTAGAGTGGGCTAATGCCGGTTGGCACGACACGCCCATTGCGGGCACAGAATTTTTAATTGATGGTGGGCTACTCTTGTGGTTGCTTCTGGCGACGGCAATTTGGGTTCTCGTCAGGCAGATCAATAGCGCTTCAGCACCGTGGCTAATGGTGGCCATTGCTGGCGTTATCGTGTCTGTCTTGTTTCGTCTCGAGGATGCAGCTCCCAACCTTAATCGGGTGGCTCATGCCGGGTTCACACTAGGCATCCCGGCTCTCAGCATTTTTGCTTTCGAGGCTCAATCACGGGGTCATTGGCCTCGGCGGTTCACGAAGTTTGCGGCGGTAGCAATAGCGCCTGTTCTGATGGGGGCTTTCGTTCTGACAGCGATTGCATGGCCGCGCATGGTGGCCCAGGTCGAATCTGATGTTGGCCGTCTTGAAGCCGGGGCCCGCGATTTTCTGCTTGCGCATTTAGAGGTACAGGATCGACTGCTTGTCGTCCATGGAGCTCACACTACTATCGAATTGTTCGATCGTCGCATGCCTGCAATTACGCTGGATATTTCAGCGGAGACCGGTCAATTCATCCCTTATGGCTATCACTCGTTGTCCCATGTAAATGACTATCGGTATCAGTATGAGCACGCGCAGCACGATCTCAATGATTCAGATCTTATGGCGCTGGGTATTGGCTACGTTCTTCTCGACCCGGACCAGCTGAGCCCTTTGCAGGCCTCTGAAGTTGATCGGAAGCGCGCAGATGGACGTTTCCGACTGGTCTACAGAAGCCCATCAAGCGCTACTGTAATTTACCGTTTTGGTTCATGATTGGGTCGATCATCCAGCGCTGAAGCAGTCGACTCTCGGGCTATTAGGCAGGCACCACATTCCAGGCTTGGATACGGGCTACGGGGCCAAGGAATCGATCTACCGGGCGTAATGCTTGGCTGAGTCTGGTTAGCGTATGGCCAGCCATCCGAACTTTTCGGCCTTTTCGCCCTGCTCGAAATGCGATTTCGTCGGCTGGAGGGACAGCGAAAAAATGCCGACGTTGTTAGACACGCCAACCAGTCGCATGAAGATCCGCAAGAACCTCGCCAGTGGTGAGAGCTTTGAACGGGCCGAGGCTTGGATCGGGAGCCAGTGCATATTCCACCCCCTGGTGGCCGATTCGAGCGCGGAGCCAACGCAACGGACGGTGGTAGGAGCGGGCATTTACGAAGGCTACGAATAGCTGCCCGTCATTTCGGATCCGCTGTCGCATGGTTTGAAGAATCTTCCGGCGCTCGGCACGTGGGTAGCCTTCCAATCGGAAAATTAGTGACATTACATCGAAGTCGGATCTCGCCTCATGGAAGGCGTCGGGGAAGAGTTCATGATGAACAGGCCTTGGGACTCGATCATCTATGAATTCGAAGACTTGGTCAGTCATTTCGGTGAACGTAACCTCAACGTCAGGGTACGCACGCGAAATCTCTTCCGTATATAGACCTGTCAACGGCAGCACATCAAGCCAGCGCCCACCATCAACCTTGATGAAGGAACTAAGAGCAGCCAGCACCGCATCGCGTTCGGATGGAACGGGCTTGTTGTATCGCGCACCATTGCGAATCTTCGCCATTTGAAAGTCCCGAATCTGTTCTAAGGTCCAGTACTCTGGGTCATCGGAGCTCGGCCAGTTCAAGCGGCCTTTGTAATGGTCGTAGTGCAGCAGAATGTCGATTTCTCGGCGACGTGGAGCTTTAGGGATCAGTTCCGGATAGCCAAAGAGCACAAGAGCCAGAATTTCCCGTTCCGGCGGGAGTTCGAGAATACGTCTCAGGTGATCTACATCCCCTAACGTATCTACCCAGCAGCTTGCGACACCAAGGCTATGGGCCATCAACATCATGTTTTGTATGGCGGCGGCTGCGCTTTGCACCCATGCGTAGTTCTCGCGTGTGTAGTTGTTGCCATAGGACACAAAGATGCCCACTGGGGCTAGGTGTATATAGCGGGTTTCTTCTGCGACCTCGTTCTTGACAGCTTCATCGTTAACGACCAAGAAATCCCAGAGCTGCAGGTTGCAAGAACTGGGGGCGTAACGGGCTGCATCAATGATCTTGTGGACGACGGCTTCAGGTACGGGATCCTTACGGAATTTTCGACAGGTTCGACGTGTGAAGATGGCTTCCTCAACAGCCATCGTGCTTTCAATCACTTCGATGTTCTCGCGGTGCCAGCGTAGTAGTCATAGTAAGTGGTGGAGGAAGATTCTGGGGTTTATCAGCCGACTTCTACGCGGCTGGCTCCGTTGATATTGGTTACCCGAAGCACGTTATCGATATGACGTTCGAAGGTGTCGTCGTGGGAAATGATTACCAGTTGACTGAAACCTCTAACAGCGAGAATTTGCTGGGCCAAATTCTCGCGACGAGTAGCATCAAGGTGTTGCGTCGGTTCATCGAAGAACGCGATATCCAGGTTCAGGAGGTCGCGTAGCAGAGCAAGCCGGACTGCTAGAGCGGCACTCATTTGCTCACCGCCCGAGAATTGTGCGAAGTGGCGTTCCGTGTTCTTTTGGTGGAGCACAATGTCATAGTCGGCAGCCCATTGAAGACGACCGACTCTTGACCCGATGATGTCGCCGTAAATCTCATCGGCTGTTTCAGATATGCCGGCCAGCATGGCCGCGGTGACATGGGGACCGGCTTCACGCAAGATTGACCGTATAAAGTCAGTGTGATCTTCAAGATGCTTCACCCGGGTTATCTGAGCCTGTAGCTCTTTGATCTCTGACCGCACCATTTGAAGGTTGGTGAGGTCGGCTGACAGCTGATCAACGTCGGCCTTGTATCTAGCTACCCGTTCACCCAATTGTTCAGATCGTCCAAGTGCCGTATCTCGAGCTTGCTGAGTACTGGTGTGTGCTGCGGGATCGTACTCTGCCCGAGCAGCATCAACGACGTTCCGGGCAGTAGTGGCCGCAGCATCGGTGTCAACCGCGGCTTGTTGGGCTTGTGCACGCTCATTGCTTCGGGAGTGCTGCAATCCGGCAATATGCTCGTTGCGCAGGTATTGGGCATGCGCGTTGGCCGTCTTCTCAACTGTGGAACGTGCGCTGGCGAGGGTTTCGATCGGTTTGCTCAACAACTTCAGCGCGCGGTCAGTCTCCTCCATTTGGGTTTGAGCTATTGATCCCCGGTGGATGGCAAGGCCGAGGAATATTTCGGAAATCGTGGTTATTGAATCCTCGTGAGGAGTTGCCAGCGTCGCGAGGGCTGTGGCGGCGCGCGTGGCTATTTGTGCCAGTGTCTCGGCGTTGGGAAGGCTTGTCTGGTCGTTGTTCGCTGCTGCGATCCCTGTGAGCGTGTCGATATTTGCAGTGCTGACTGATTTACTTATATTTCTCACGACGAGCATGGTGGCATCTGCTGAAGCCTTCGTACGTTCGAGTTCAGCAATACGCTCTTCGATATGAGGCGCTTGGCGGGACTTCAGTTCTGCGTCCATGGCTTCGTTGACAGAAGCCTGAGCTTGAGTGAGCTCAGCCTCAACAGTGGCGACGCGTGTCTTCTGGGTTTTGGCTCGTGCGGCGAACACTGATGAAACGTCGGGCACATACTCCAGATTTATGCAGCTGGCATCGAAAAATGGACACATCCCGCTCGTCATCAACAGATCTTGGGCGTGGCGATCAGACTCCATTAGCGCAGTTACCCGGGTCTGCTCACGACGCAGGGCGTCCAGTGTTGCTTGGCGTTTGGGTACGTCGATGGCGATTGAGATTTGTGGTTGCAGGGCGACCAATTGTTGGCGTTGTTCCTTGTAGCTGGCGATTGCGCTGGATTTTTCTCGCTCGGCGTTCCGTTGAGCCATTTGTAGGTCTTCGTCAATTTGGACAAGGGACGCACGAGCCGTGATCTTCTTTTCCTGAAATGCAGTGGCTATTGCTTGCACCCGCTCGCGAAGTTCTTGAAATTGAGGCTCTGTGTTAACACTGGCGTCGGATGGGGTAGTAGCCTCAATATTTGGTCCGACTAGGCGGCGGGTCTCGGCGAGTTCTTCTGTTGCTCGCTCAAGCACCAACGCTTGCCGGTCTTTTTCGTGAGCTAGTATTCGTGCCTGACCCTCAATGTCGGCCAAGGTTTCGATGTGTTCTTGCGCTTCACGATGCGCCATATAAGCCTTTCTCGATGAATCAAGGATCTGCATGGCTTCGTCAGAGGCATGCGCCGCCGTACCTGCTCGCTCAAGTTCGGTCTCTGCTTGTGTTTTTTCCTGAACTGCCATTGCCAAGTCCGTCTCTGCCTTCTCAAGTCGCTCACGGTGTGTCTGGTACGTGGCAAGGGTCGCCGTAAAAGCTTGGAGTTCAGTCTTAGCTTCTGTGTGTGTGGAACGTGCTTGCCTCAGCGATCGTTTAGCATCAGACAGTCGAGCCTGCATTTGAGGCTCGGCTGCAAGTCGACCCTCTAGGTTTGCGGCACCTGATTCAAGCTTGCTGCGACGATCCTTATAGTGCTGGGCGAGGGGCCGCAAGAGATCGACAGCCTGTTGAAATTCAGCGGTACGCAAAATGGGGTCAAACCGCTCCTTTCGAAGCCGTGCTGCATCAAGAAAATCAGAAGTCAGTCGACCCTGAGGTACACCGATGACGTGCTCGAACACCTCAGCCGGACTGTTGAGCCCGTCGATACCGAGCTGGAGACCGAGCCACTGCTCAAGGTCCTCCGCCGGTTGGTCAATTGAACGTGCCAGTTCGATGTCGAACAGGGAGACGGTCGTGGTTGCATTGGCCGACAGTTTTCCAGTCGATCGGGATCGAGATCGACGCATAGTGCGATCCACCCTGTACGGTCGCCCATCACCAGGGGATATGAACTCAACCGTGACTGTGGCTTCGGTCGTACCGTGCCGCATAAAAGCCACCTGGGGTCGGTGGGGCATGTAACCGAAAAGGCCGTAGCCTATCGCTTCCAGAATGGTGGACTTGCCTGCCCCGTTTGGCCCGACAATGGCGGTGAGGCCGCGACCGAACAAAACGTTCGCAGACTCATAGCTCTTGATGTTTTGAAGAGTGACTTGGCGAACGAACATGTCAGGTGAGGAGTTGTTCCAGCTGTGAGGCCATGTCTTCCGGTGACCGGCCTTCGAGCGCGGCTGCCTTTAGACTTAATGCGGCCTTGGCGAGGGTGTCGCTCTGTGCAGCATGAGGCGAGGCAGCAATTAAACGATGAACAACAGCTCGTTCCATCTCTTGTCGGGTTGCTGTCGCATCGGTCAGGCTGATATCGCTGGTACTCGAATTAAAGTGTTTAGTTACGCGCACGTGCAGAGCCTTGTGGATGTCCGCAACGATTTCTTGCAGAGCGTCTTGATCTAGTTGGACCCGATCAAACTTCAGTTGGCCTGTAAGGCGAAGTTCAATCACTGCGGGTTCATCCGATGAGCCAATTTGCTCTTTCGCGCTTTGCTTCACGGCTGTTGCCAGTAACTTAAAGCTCGAGAACTCGGTTACATCGACGGTAAGCCGCTGGAATGAACGTCGTACGATTACATCGCTGCGAAACACAGCTTCGATTGATACAGGTTTTCCCGGGTGAATCCGAACGTCGAAAATGCCGCGTTCGCGCGTCTGGCCTTCTACGAGGTTCCGGGTCAATCCTTCGAGGACGGTGTGTGCTTCCAGCGCGCCGGGGTTGAATATCCACGGTGCGTCATTGGGCAACTGGTAGGCATAGTGCACATGTCCAAGCGCTAGATAGCTGGTTAGGGACTCGAGAGGCTGAAGCTGTTCGAGACTTAGACCGCTGCTGCCATATTCAAAGGCTTCGTCGATACCCGTGTGCATGATGCCGATCACGGCTTGTACATCGGGGCTCGGGATACGCGATAACGATGCGGCAATTTCATCAATATGTGCTGGCAGACGAGCTCCTAAATACTCAACGCCAAAGATGCGAGCGGATCCGATATCGGTATATGCGCCAAAGCCACGTTCTGCGGTCCATTCCCCTGCGTGAGGCTTTCCTGTGATTGGATCAAATTGTCGTAGGAGGCGAAGCCGGCCGTGACGACTCAATTGCCAGAGCCACGAGTGGTCGCCCCGTCGAAACCAACGTTCGTGGTTTCCCTCGTTGGCAACAACAGGGATATTGGCTTGTGAAAGTCGTTGAAGGGCGGCATCCGCTTGCGCATATGTTTGTGGATCGATTGACTTGGCATCGAACAGATCACCGGCAATGACAACGAAGTCAGGTTTTTCTGTCAGGCAATAATCGATTGCGCTATCGAACGCGCGGCAAAAATCCGCGGCACGCTCAGCCAAACCATATTGCCGGAATCCTAGATGGACATCGGCCATGTGAATGAACCTGATCGAGTTTGGCACCAGCAAGCGAAAGAAAGGGTCAGCGCACTGATGTTACCCGCACCTTCCCTCATCGATGGAATCGGCAAGGCGCGTATGCTCGTGGACATCCTGAAGGCTAGGTGGCGTGATGAACATCCAGTTGCGGTATCAGGCAATGCAGAGTACCGGCCCGGCTGACAACGCTGAAGGCAACATTGTTTCAACGGAGTTACGGGCAGCTATGGAGCCTGCGGAGACGGCGTTGGTGCTTGTTGACACCTGGGGGGAGCATCCGATCGTCAGCCACTGTGAACGGACGGGATCAATCATTCAGACCAGGGTTCGACCCGCGCTGGAGGCCGCACGTGTTGCAGGTATTACGCCGATCTATGCCCCGTCGCCTCACGTAGCAGCCCGGTATCCACAATGGACGCGGCTTGCGGGCATCGAAGAACTTCGTCCCACGGTAGCGGCCGGTGATGATTGGCCGCCGCTGGCATATCGAGAACTTTCTGACCCGTACACGTCATTACGGCGAGCCCCGGGTGAATTACCTCCTGCCAGTGGTGGTCGGCCCGAGTCGTGGCATAAGGTCCGGACTATTCATTCGGCTATTGCACCGCGTGATGATGACGTCGTGATCGCTAGCGGTAATCAGCTTCATCGGGTGTTGCGGGATCGTCGCTTGGTGCATTTAGTCTATGTTGGGTTCGCGACGAACATCTGTATACGCTTTCGTGACTATGGTATGCACGCTATGAAGGATCGTGGTTACCGGCCGATCCTGCTTCGTGATGCTACAAGTGGGATAGAAACCCGAGAGACCTATGATGATCTTTCGATCACCCGTGCTGTGCTGAAGGATCTTGAACGGTGGTTTTTTACGGCTAGCGTTGATGACTTTGTTTCTGGTTGTAGAGAAACAGAGACGTGATTACCCAGCCGTGTCTCCCGGAGGAATGAACCTATGGCTGTGAAATACCGTGTTGGAATCATTGGCACTGGCCGCATGGGTGGTCTTATTGAAGACGAGTTCGCTCCTGGTGAAATAAGTGCCTCCAGGCCATATGGGCATGTCCCCGCATATATGGCGATTGACGAGACTGAGGTGGTGGCGATAGCAAATCGAAGCTCCGATCGTCTGCAACGGTTCGGCGAGCGCTTTGGTATCACCAATACCTTCTTGGACTACCGTGAAATGATTGATACACAGCATCTAGATATCGTTAGTGTGACGACACCCTCGTTTGCACGCGCCGAACCTCTGATCTATGCGGCCGAGCATGGTGTCCGTGCTATCTACAGCGAGAAAGGACTCTGCGCCTCGCTGGCTGAAGCTGATCGGATTCGCGAGGTGCTAAAGGCCAATGGGGTTGCGTTTAACTGGGGGGGCATGCGGCGGCATGATGTCGGCTACCGAGCGCTGGCGGAGGCGATTGCGGCTGGAGATATTGGTGAGCCGCAGATTGCGCTCATGTATACGTATACCGATCTCATTAAGCATCATCCGCACACGTTGGATACCGTTTCTATGTTGCTCGGCGATCCTGCACCGGACTGGGTTGCCGGTCGGTTGATCGACGCTGACGACTCATTTGATCCCGAACCACGTCGACCGGTCCCGTTCTTCGATGCTTCGCATAACAAATTCCTTCCGTCGCCCGGGTATGAGATCGCAGATCCATATGTTGGGGCATTTCAGGTTGGATACCGGAATGGTGTAGTTGGCCACTTCATTCCTCATCGCGGATTTTTCGATGTCGAGGTTCGAGGCGAGAAGGGGCGGGCCTATGCGTTGGACAATGGCAAGGTCATAGGGCTTCGACGAAGTGGCGCTCCCGAGGCTGAGTCTGGCATGTATGGGACTGAAACGTCTGACCGGACCTTTTTTAAGTTTGGAGAGTCGCCGACCATCAACATAATTCGCGACTTGATTCATTCCATGGAAACCGGCAAGTCAACGCGGGGCAACATTGATGTCACCATGAATTCTGTCGAGGTGCAGTTTGCGTTGGCCCACTCGCATCTGGATGGTGGCACGCGCGTGGAAATCCCGGTCGCTGATCGCAGCCTTTACATTCCCGGGGGTTAGCGCTCGGTGGTGTTTGCCGGTCGCACCGGAAGTCCTCGCTTGGCGAGTTCCTGATGCTGCGTCATGCATATTGTCCTTGTAGATACCAGCCGCTGCTTTTGTGGTCATAGAAGCAGAGAAACGCTGCACCGTTTTCCACCTCAATTTGATAGTAGTCACGCGTTGTTGCATTACGGCGCCATGTAGGGTGTTTTAGTCGCCAGGGTCCTGCCTGACGGTGTATGACGTGGTCTTGTCCGTCTAGCAGCATGAGGTGGCGGCTGTCGTGCACATGAAGAATACGTATGGGCTCTGGTGGGGTATGTAGGAGGAACGGTGGATGCAGGTAGCTGCTAGCGAGACCCTGGTCAGACTCTAAGTCAGAGAGTGTTACGTCGACCCAGCGAAACGATGTTCCTGGAGTGTGCTCGTTGGTGAGTTCAGTCTGGCCAGCCGCCTTGGTGCCCCAGCGGGTCTGTAGCCGGCCTAGTGCAGCAAGGGCGCGTCGGCGGCGTTCAATGTCAGGAGTTCTTGCCTCAGGCCCGGTCAGCAGCTTTAGTTGTTTGCTGCTAGCCGGGCCCAACTGGTCAGCCTGTAGGTGAATACCTGTGATGCCTTGCTCGATTTGTAGCTGATCAAGATGCCAGCGCAGATGCTGTAATAAGGTCTCACTCTGTGAAGCTGGCTCAGCCAAGCGTAGTGTGTACTTGCACTTGGAGTGATTCTCAAAACACCAAAAAACCACCAGGGCTTGGCAGGCCATCCCGTAGTGGCTGAGTTGTGTTGAAAGGCGATCGGTCAGCATTTTGCAGGCGAACTGTAGACGGTCTGGATTTGTTTCTGTCCAGTCGAGATCAAGTTCCTCCTGTATAACGAGAGGGCGGTTTTGGACCTGTAAAGGTTCCTGTAAACGTTGGTGTAAGCCCTGATAGGCACGTAGTCCAATGGGGCCGAATCGGCGATAGATGCTGCTGGCAGGTAGGTTGGCAAACGCGCCAGCATTACGGATGCCGAGCGTGTGCAGGTGTGTGATCACGTCAGGTGGCAACCCTAGTGTTTCCAGAGGCAGCTGACTCAGGGTTTGGATTTCTTGGCCAGGTGGTATGGCCCATATCCTGGTTGTGGTGGCAGCACGTGCTGCCACATCGGCTACGAACTTGTTGCTGCCGACTCCTACGTATGTGGTGCAGGTGCTGCTGACCTCTACAGCCTTGTGCACCTGCTTCGCGAGTTGGATGGGTGAGCCGTACTGTTTTTGCAATCCGGCCCCGTCCAGATATGCGTGTCCAATTTTTGTGCTTTCAATGAATGGGCTGAACGTGTACAAGATGTCCAGTACTGGTTCGAACGCTGCTGCGACTTGTTCGTGCTCATATGCGTGTAGCTGTAGTGTTGGCCAACGCGCTTCTACCTCATGCAATGGCAGGCCAGGATGAAGGCCGTCATCTTCCAGGTCTTCGCGTGCCATGAGCAGTGGCTGGCCTCTGGCCTCGGCCCTATAGATCGCGTCGGGTCTAGTTTCCGGCGGCTGAGAGCGAGCGTTGACCTCGAGTGCAAAGCGTGGAATCCAGATACAGATGATCAGGTTGTGTTCCATGAGTTCCTTGGCGGTAGAGCCGTAACGTCAATTCGTACTGTGTGCCCACTAGCCCTAAACGCGATCGCTCGGTGTCTACATGCAGATGCTGGCCAGCGAGTTCACCGTCTTCCCAGAGCCAAGCTTGGCGGGACACATGTAGCCGGGTATCTGCTAGAGGGATCGATGGTTTTTGAGCGTTGTCTTTGTGTGTGAACAGCACCGTGGTCTGTGCTTCGGTTGCAGAGCTGCGTAACTGGCTGGCCTCAGTAAAGGAAGCGTGTGTTGTCGAATTCAATAATCCGAGTACAGCGTCAAAACCGTCGCATCGGGTTAATTCGATCGCGACGGGGAAGAAATGGTGCCGGTGTGGCGGTCGAATGATTACGAGACGGCGCAGATCAATCCCACAGACGACAGCGGCTGAAGGTTGCATGCATCGATCTTGATCGATGATGGCTATTGGACCATCCGAAGGTAATGCTGCCAGCCACAGTAGAGCCAGGGTGAGTGGGGGGGCAGTCGTTCCCCCTCGCAGTTCCAGGAGGTTGGCAGTGGGAATAGCGGCTGGCCACCAGGGTGGAGGGGTGCTTGGGGTTGAAGTGGCATGTCTGGATGGTCGACGGTATGTCTCGAGGGAGAGCAGGCTATGGGGGCCCCACCGGCTACGAATTGTTGCCATGGCTTCGGCTAGAGTCTTTTCTGATCGTTCCACTGCGTGAAAAAGTTCTCTGTGTACGGACCTGCTCATAATACCGAACAAAAAACGAACAGTTAATGTTGGTATGTTCTTAACTCTTTGGGCGTCGCTGCTACGATGCAGGCCCATGCATGGGAGGACAGTATGGCCAAACCCAAGGTTTTAGTGACTGGAGCTGCTGGCTATGTGGCCTCGCAGCTCTTGCCTGCCTTTCACGAGCGTTACGACTGCACGCTGATTGATGTCACTACGACTGATCGCGATGGGCATGAGGTGCCTGGCGTTCAACGGCAGAGTTTGTTGGTGGATGACCTCGATGAGCTGCGGTCTCTCTTTGCCGGATGTGATGCGGTTGTGCATCTGGCGTTTGTCCGACGGACCGAGGACCGGCATGAACAGTTTGACGGTGAGATGGACAACATCCGCATGGCGTATAACGTCCTAAGGCTTTCGTTGGAAGAGGATGTACGTCGTGTGGTTGTGGCTAGCTCGAATCACGCGGCTGATTTCTATGAACATCTACTGCGTAGTCGTGAGATGGATATGCTTCCAGCTACGAACGATATTCGTCCGCTTTCTGACAATTACTACGGTTGGGCAAAAGAATCTTACGAGCATTTAGGGTTTGTCTTTGCTACCGGTACGCTTGGGCGAAAACTCGAAAACGTCCATATCAGGATTGGGGCGCCCCGTTCGCTGGATGCTGCCACGCTTGAAGGTGACCGGGAAGGCTTTCCATATCGGAGAAATCTCGGTGCGTATGTAAGCCCTCGAGACCTGACTCAATTGATGGTGAAGTCGATCGAGACTGAGAATATTGACAATGAATGGGGAGTGCCGTGGCAAGTCTTTTACGGCATTTCAGACAACACGCGTTCGTTTTGGGGTCTTGAAAATGCTCGGCGTGTTATCGGCTATGCGCCTGAGGATGATTCAGAGGTGACGTGGGCAACAGACGTTTATGAAAATCTGACGACGAAGGGTGTTATTGGTCGTGTGGGACGGGTGCCATAGCTCGTATGGCTTCCGTAGAACGGCGTCTTGAGCGATGTCGCCCCCAACAAATCTGGGATGCCCTGGCCGAGTTCAGTTGCGTGTATGTGCCGTCGGGGCCTCTGGAATGGCATGGTCGTCAGAATCCTGTTGGTCTGGACGCGCTAAAAGTTGAGGCGGTGTGTCGACGGGTTGCCGAGCGAACAGGCGGGCTGGTTTTTCCGACCATATTTTTTGGTGCGCATGAGGTCCCGTGGCCACTCGGAATGCCGGTTGAAGCGACCCAGGTTCAGGCCAATACCCAAACGGTGCTTGACTATCTAGTTCGCAATGGTGCACGGGTAGTGGTGTGGCTCGGTGGTCACGGCGGAACGGAGGATTATTCAGCGCTTCGTCGGGCGGCATTGACGACGATGCAACGATCGAATTGCCTGGTGCTTGCTGCGATTGACCAGCATTTTCTGCTCGATCTTGAACCTGCGATGGACCATGCCGCGGCGATTGAGACGTCGCTCATGCTGCATCTTCAGCCAGAGACTGTTGATCTGAGTGTCCTTGATCCGGCCCCCGACCGCTGGCCGGAAGGTGTAGGAGGTGAGGATCCCCGTGAACATGCGAGTGCTGAGCGTGGGATGAGCTATGCAGATGTTTTGGTTGATCGTGTTGCAGGGGCCGCACAACGTCTTGTGGCACTCGACGATCCAATATGTCGTCGCAAGCACGTAACGTGCGTGGCCCAGCAGGTTGCTGTTGACGACATGGTCGTGTACGGGCGTGCGAATTTGGCTAGCACTGATGCGCCAGCCAAGATCCCGGATGATTCATGGCAGCAACATTTAGAGGCCTATCGTGTCGGGGACTATGACGCCGCTCTTGCGGCGGGACGGCTCACAATCGACGCAGTTCGGCTGGCGACAGCAGGTCGACAGCCAGCGGGAAGCGAAGAGCAAAGATTTGTTTAAGTGGTTTTAGCTTGCGCTGGTTATGCTGGCGCCAGGTAAATACCTCAGCAGCTCAGTTTTCATTTCGTCGGCTGTCGACTGAATAGGCGACGACTTCGGGCGAGTTTGATGTAGGAAGCCTTCGCGTCGTTTGCCCAGGATGTCACAGCAGAGGTGCAGGCGGCCGGGCCCCTGGTTGGTCGATCCGCTTAAACAAGTCGGAAAGTCGGGCGTGCTCCTAACGGCTAGGCGTTCTGCGCCTGTTCTCTGGCTTGCTGGACGATGTCGACTCCTACCGTCTCGCTCCAGGTATCGATAAGCCGTGCAAACACGTCCCCAGGACGACCATTTGCCACATTAGCGCCGTTTACTCGGGTCACTGGCAACACGCAGAACGGCGTGCTGCTGAGCAGAGCCTCGTCGGCGGTGTAAACGTCATACAAGGTGAGGTCGGCCTCGCGAATCTCGATCCCGAGGTCGTTGCACAAATCGTGGATGGTGCCCAAGCTAACGCCTGAAAGGCTAGTGCCTGACCGCGGGGTGAGAATGGTGCCGTCCTGTACCAGCATAAAGTTGGCGCCAGACGCTTCTGCGATGTGACCTCGTCCGTCGAGCAGCAAGGCATGTGCGGCGGGGTCCAGGGCGTGTGCCTCTTGCTCGGCGAGCGCGAAAAACATTCGGCTCCGTGTCTTCATACGGGGATCCTGCGTCGCGACATCCATTTGCCTAACCGATGGGATCACGCAGTGCGCGCCATCCTCATATTTGCTAGCCCAACCTTTAAAACCAAGTTCGTGTGTCCATATGAGTACTGTGGCCCCTGCATCACCGCGCCCGATATCCATGAAATCGGGATGTGAGCCACGTGTGATGTTGTGAAAGATCCACATGTCACTGCCATCGGGAAGATCAGGCCGGTTCTTCGCCACGACATCTAGCGACGCGGCGGTAAGTTCTTCTGGAGTCAGCCCAGGATCGATATGGGTGTAGCGCAGTGAGCGATAGAGTCGCTCAACGTGGGCTTGGAGCCCGAACGGCTGTCCACGAAAGGTCCTGGTGGCTTCGTAAACCAAATCTCCATAGATGATGGCCAGATCGTTTGGCCAATAGCGGGCCTGTTCTAGGGGAACGATCTCGCCGTTTGCAAAGGCCCACGAACTCGCGCTCATACTTCTCAGCCTTCTATGTCGCCAATTTCGTACGGTTCAAGCGAGCCTATCATTGTGTTCTGGGTGCACAACGACAACATCAGTTAAGAACCATCTTTGCTAGCGACCTATTTCAGCTGCCTTGACCGTAAGATCGATTGGGGAGCCAGAACACCGGTACCAGACGAGATTCTTGAGCTATTTGCAGTCGGCGCAACGCCCATGGAGGTCGAGCGTGTGATGCAGTGGTGCAAAGTTGGCGCGTGAAGCAATCTGGGCCAGGCTTTCTTCGAGCAGAGACTCAATCTGTAGGTCGAGGTGGACATCCTGAACGGTGCCACACGCCTTGCATATTAAGTGGTGGTGATGTCCGACCAACTGTTCTGCCAGTTCAAAATGGGCATGCTCGCTTCCGACCGCAATGCGACACGTCACGCCGATGTTTTCTAACAGTTCGAGGTTCCGATATATAGAACTCTGGGCGAGGGCAGGTTCGGCGTTGATGATGTCCGGTAGGGTGACGGGTCGGCCATACCGGGCAAGCGTCTCTACCAGGCGGCGACGATTGTCCGTATATCGATAATTTGCTTGGCTGAGCTTCGTCGTGACTTGTTCGTGGAGCAGTTTCAGATCATGCGGTGTGTTCTTGGGGAGGTGGGTTGCCTTCATTCGGTTTCGTGGCCATGAGCGTGATCGTCAACGACGATGATACGTGGCGCACTACTCTGACCAACCGGTGGAGGAATCGTCAATGAACGTGCGCCGAACGCCTGCGTAAGATTGCTCTCTGTGAGGATAGTTTCGAGTGGACCATCTGCGATGACCGAACCATTTAACAGGATTGTCCGGTCACAATGTTGGGCTTCCTCGACGTGATGGGTCGATATCACCACCAAGTGCCCGCGATCACGTTCGCTTTTCATCACCTCACTGATGATGTGTTGGGTGGGTAGATCAAGGCCGGTAATGGGTTCGTCGAGGAGTAGGCAGTCGGCATTGTTGGCAATCGCCGAGGCTATGAGGACGCGCTGACGTTCGCCTCCCGACAAGTCGCCAAAGGTTTGATTTAACAGGCCGGTGATGTCCAACCGATTCGCTGCTTCGGTAAGCGCCCTACGGTCCGCACGCCGAAATGGTCGGAGCAACCCGAGGTTCCGATAACGACCCATCCGCAAAACCTCGGCCGCTGTTAAGGGCATCCATGAATGCTGGTGCTGATGCTGGCCAACATAGGCCACACTGTGTTCTCCAGAACCCTGTACGTGGCCGCTACTAGGTTCTTGAAGGCCGGCCAGCACCCGCAGCAAAGTGGTTTTTCCTGAACCGTTTGGTCCCATTAATGCCGCCGTTGATCCTGCAGGAAAGCTCAGGGTTCCGGTTTCCAGCGCGAGCTTGGTTCCGAATGACACGCGTATGTCTTTTAGTTGAAACATGATGGAAAGCGTTTATGATAATGAGACTCACTCTCATAATATAGCAATTGTCTCGATTAAGGAACATATAAGGACCCCATGGCTAGTAAGAATTCCAAGAAGATGGCCGGGCTTGTTTTTTCGCGTTTCACCCTCACGCGTCGTCGGTTCATCACGGGTATGGGCGTTGGTGCCACATCAACCGTTGTCCTGGCTGCCTGTGGCGAAAGTGAACCAGAACCAGCGGCGGCACCGGCGCCAGCAGGTCCGACGATTGTTACAACGACCAGTCTATGGGCTGATTTGGTGACTGCTCTCACGTGTGATGGCTTGGCAAGTGTCAGGGCACTGATGCCTAGTGGTGCGGACCCTCATGCGTATCAACCGTCACTTGCTGATCGTGCGGTGCTGGAAACTGCTGATCTAGTCGTAATGAATGGGATGGTTGAAGAGGGATTTGAGCCCATGATTCGATCGGTTGCACAGGAAGGAACGGCAGTTTTTCGCACGATTGACCATGTCGAAACCCTTTTGCTCGCTGACGATCATGGAGAAGAGGGCGTTGATCCTCACCTATGGATGGATCCGGTTCGGGTCTCTGAAGTCTTGCCGAAGTTAACCAAGCAGATCATTGAAGCGGGCAGGTTGGATTCGGCCTCGCTACAAGCCTGTCTTGATCAGACTCAGTTGCTTCTGGCGAAACTGGATGAGGAAATCCGCGTCATGGTTGCCGACGTCCCGGCGGGTCGGCGTAAGTTTGTGGCCAACCATGCGTCACTTGGGTATTTTGCCGATCGATACGGCCTTGAAATGATCGGTGCTGTTGTGCCGTCTACGTCCACACTGGCTGCATCCAACCCGGCGTACCTGGAACAACTGGGTGACCGGATGAAAGCTAGCGGTGTGTCAGTCATCCTGGTTGAGGCCGGACAGGCTTCGAAAGATGCCACGGCTCTAGCGAAACACGTTGGTGATGGACAGGTGGTGGAAGTCTTTACAACAGGCCTTCCGGAAAATGATCCACGGGGCCCGAGCTATGTCGAATTCTTACGCACCAATGCTCGTCTGATCACAGCGACCCTGCGGGCACAGGTCGGTAACTTGAAGCCCGATGACGACCATGGACATGAAAAAGATGACGACCATGGGCACAAAAAGGGATGACGACCATGGGTACGATAGTCGTGATGGATAGTCTTGGCGCTGTGTGGTCGCTGCCGTGAAATAGGTGCTGCATGGAAGTTTTTATTGCTCCACAAACATGGTGGATTGACCCCTTTCTTTCGAACGGGTTCATGCGCAATGCGCTGGTGGCAGGGTTGCTCACCGTGCTAACGACCTCGGTCATTGGGACCTGGGTCGTGCTTCGAGGGGTGACGTTTTTGGGCGACGCATTAGCTCATGGGGTTTTACCAGGGGTTGCTGTGGCCTTTGTTATCGGGATGGATCCGACGTTGGGCGCATTTGTTGCGGCTATCGCCATGGTGGGTGGGATTAATCTGCTTCGGGAGCACTCGTCGCTGCCAGAGGACGCCTCTATCGGTGTGCTGTTTGTGGGGTTTTTAGCGCTAGCTGTGGTCATTATGTCGGGACATTCCGGATCGTATGTTGGCGATCTGAATCGTTTCCTGTTTGGTTCGATTACTGGAATTAACAGCGATGATGTGCGCCGGCAGACTATTGCGGCGGCGATTTCACTTGCTGGCGTGATCGTGTTTTATCGTGCGTTTCTCGTGATGACATTCGACGCGGCACAGGCACGAATGCTGCGACTTCGCCCCCGACTTAGCCACTTCGTGCTTTTGGTCTTACTTGCGATCTCGGTCGTGGCCTCTTTCGAGACAGTAGGGAGTTTGTTGGTTTTAGGGTTCTTGATTGCGCCACCGGCAACAGCCACGCTCCTGGTCCGCGGTGTGCCTCGAATTATGGGTGTGGCGACCGTGGTTGGAGCGTTGTCCGTGGTGGTCGGGTTGCTCATCAGTTATCACAACGCAACCGCAGCCAGTGCCACCATGATGCTTGTCGCGGTGGTCATATTCTTATCGACTGTTGCTATTCGGGCGATCTGGAACAGTGTTCGACATTGACGGGGACCCCCCCCAGCTAGCTCTCTTGAGGTTTGTTGTGGACCGGACATGTTTCGTCTGTGCATCGACTGGTGATCCGAAGCCGGTTTTTTGCAAAGAGCTGGTGTCCCAGGTTTAGGATCTGTGAGATCCCCGGCAGTCGTGTCAGGGCTACGACTGGACCAAACCCAATGGCGCTGTACAGCTCTCGGAAGACTTCTATTGCGAAGTTTGAATGCGGGCTACTAGCTGCGGGCACGGGGCGACTCATAAACACTCTGTCGTGGAGGAAGGCTTGGCGATATGTCCTTATGGACCGGACGTCGAATGCTCGAGCAGATCGCGGGCCTGGTCGTGACAGAAGTCAAAAATCTTTTGGAGGGTTCGTTCGACCCAGAGCGCGTGGGCGGCTTGCCCAAGCAGGCCCAGGGGCTCCTTGTACTCGACAAGATCTCGAACCATGGTCGCGGCGCCGTGTGACTCAAACTCGTGAGTGTGGCGCCAGAACGAGAACGGACCGCACTCCTGTTCGTCGATGAATCTCGTGCTAGGGGTCCACTCAGTGATTCGTGTTCGCCAGTGGATAAGAATATGAAAGAGGGACAGGGAATATTCAATTTGTGTTCCTGCTCTCATCACGATTGGCAGGGTAGAACGAATCTGAAAATTCAGGAATTCAGGGATAATTACTTCCAGATCTGATGCGTTTGCGAAGAAATCGAAGGTTTGAGCCAGTGGGGCTTGTATTAGCTGAGTTCGTTCGAGTTGATGGAGCGTGTGACGATGAGGTTTCACGTAAGCTCGAGCCATCTGGTGAGCGTGTCAAATTCACGCTGCGCCAGTTCGTGGCCGCTCGCCATTCCTGGTCCGACCTCGGACTCAACAATCAGGTGTCCCGTATAACCACGCTGGCGTAACTCGGTCAGGATGGACGGCCATGGCACGTGCCCCTTGCCCAGAGATCGCTTGGCAAACCAGGATGGCCCGACGCGTTGTTGAGGAGGAGAAATGTTTTTGATCCACTTACCAATATGACGACGATAGTCGCGGTATGGATATGCGGAGGCGTCGTCGTGCGTGGTTACGGCGTGATCTTTCACGTGGACATGCAGTAAGTGGTCCCATATGGGAGCAACTGCTGAGGCGCCGAATGGCTCGGGAGTTTGTAGGAGATTGGCTGGATCAAGGATTAGCCCGATGGCTTCATGATCAACAGTGTCGAGCAGACGATTAGCGCCAAGGCTCGATTCGGCCAGCGTTCCATGATGCATTTCGATGGCAACTTTCACGCCGAGGTCACTTGCTGCGTTAGCGCACCAACGCAGATGACGGGCGGCACGATCCCAGTGCTGCGGTTCGGCGTCTTGGGCGGAAATCCAGCCAGGCCAGATCCGCACACTTTGGGCGTTTAGATTGGATGCCCAGCGAAAATAGTGATGTGCGAGTCTTCGTTCTGAAGTTGCTGCGTCCTCGTCGAGAAGCGCGAAATTTCCCGTGTGGGAGGCGATGTTCACGATCTCAATATCGCTGAAGATCTCAGCCAGTTGCTGGACAAACGTGTCTTTGGCCGTAGGGGGGAGTTGATGGTTGGTGCCACGCAGTTCGATAGCCGTGTAGCCAATCTTGCGTGCGGCCGCTGCGAAGTCAGCGATAGGCTGATTGTCGAAAAGTAAGCCGGACAACGCGATGTTTATAGGACCAGTCCTTTATTCGTCCCGTTCCGTCCACCCACGTCCACCGGCGTTGCTGTCAGGACCCAGGCCCAGCCCTTAACCGCCTCCAGCTGGGTGATCCGCTCGGGGTCCAAGTCACCGCTGGTGTAGGTCTTGCGTTGGGCGGTGACCCATCCACCCAACCGATACCCATCGGCTGTGCGGTAAGCCCTTGGCACCCGGGCAGTCCCGTGCTCGGCGACATAGGCATAGGCCAGAAGTGCTTGGTATCCGTCGTCCCAAGCGCTATCCCGTGGACCGGGTTTGTCAGGCGTGCCCGTGGTTACTGACATCGGATTACTGCTGAACCCCATACTGAGTCTTCGCCAAAATGGATCGTTAGTATGCCTCACGCTTCTATTTGAGAGGAGTAAACCCCTCCGACGTGCCGTAGTAGCATTTATCCCGGATCACGAAGGACGATGCGCACATGGGGTCGATTACGAGTGGTTAGCCGACGGACCCTGTTGGCTGGTGGTGTAGGTGTAGCGACCATGCTCACGGCATGTGAGGATCCTCCCCCAGCTCCTCGGCTGCCACCCGTAGATTCGGTGGTTGGCGATATTACGTACCGAACAGCTGACGGATTTCAGATTGTTGCGACCTTCACCCCGCCTGGTGACGTACTGCCACCGTGGCCTGTAGTGGTCCTGCTTCATCAATTTCACGGGACTCGTGCACAGTGGAGCGGGATCACACCGGATTTGTTGGCGGCCGGTTTTGCCGTGCTGGCGCCGGATGCTCGAGCCCATGGGCAAAGCATCGGTCGTTGGACTGCGAGCGGTGACCTTGAGATTACGACGGATCGTGTAGGGACACTCGGCCACTGGGTCCGGGATGTTGAGGCTGCATGTAACTGGATTGCCTTGCGATCAGAGATTGACAGCGAGCGATTGCATGTTGGTGGGGTGAGCGCGGGAGCTAATGCGGCTTGGGTTGCGTCAGGCGCCCAGTTACCGGTTCGACGTGCGGTTGCGGTGAGTCCAAGGTTTGACACGCGAGGTTTGCTGCTTGGCAACGAAATCCAGAACTTCCGACCGTCTGGCGTGCTGTTTCAGACTGATAAAAGCGAGGCGTTGCAGGCGCAGGCCCTCTTTGGTCGGACAGAGGAACCACGACACATTGAGGTGTACGACGCATCTGGTCATGGAATGGATCTTCTTGATGACCGCAGGGCTCGCCGAGACTTCGTCGCTTGGTTTTCTGATACGCGCTAGTGTCGATACACCGAACACGAGTGAGAAGAATGACTTTTAGTTGGTCGCTATCCGCATTCGCTGTAGCCGCAGCCAGGACTCAGGCATTTCACACAGCCTTCGGCGTAGCTAAGCTGATGACCGTGACAATCCGGGCATGCACCAACAAACGCTTGGTCACCGGCTGACCCTTCCACGTAAGCCGCCTGCGGACTGGCGCCATTCGATGAGGAGCCGTTGGTTGGTACCGGTGTTGCTGCAGCAACCGGAGTCTCTTGAGGTGGGGCATAGGTGCCTTCACCTTGAAGATCTACCATCGGGACGAAATCCGTGTTTTGGATGTTGAATTGCATCGCAAGTGCTTGGGCGATTCCATCCCCACATGAGTGCACGCGATTCTCGCCAAAGCCAGCTGGTCGATGGCAGGTGATTCCGCGCAGGTGTTCCTGTACTTGGTCGGCCGGCACTCCGGATCGGAGGGCTAGTGAGGCAAGTCGACCGATAGCTTCTGTTTGCGCAGCAGCGCAGCCTCCCGCTTTCCCTAAGGCGGCAAAGGTTTCGAATGGCTGACCCTGATCATCTTCGTTGATGGTGACAAAGAGGGGTCCACAACCAGTTCGGATGCGTGTGGTTGTACCGTGGACTAAGTCTGGGCGTTTGCGTTCAACAGCAGGAGCGACGGGAAGGTTGTCTCGGTCGGCGTACGCCACATCGTTCTTTTTAAGGTCGTCGTTTTCTGCGTTGACGGCGATCGGGTCTTCGGTGGATTCGGCATGTCCGTTTGTAGCGGCACCATTCATATCTGCTGTGGATGCAGTTGCTGAGCCGTTTGTCGGCACGGCAACTTCTTCACGGTGTTCCTGAGGGGTTTCGTTTGATTCACGCCGCGTCGAATCGCCACTGTTACTGGTAGTCAGGACCTGAAGGTCACGACTGCCATCACGGTATACCGTCACACCCTTGCATCCGGCCTCATACGCCATCCAGTAGCCTGCGTCTACGTCCGCGCGGGAGGCCTCATGCGGGAAGTTGATGGTCTTCGAGACAGCGTTTTCAGTGTGTGCCTGAAACGAACTTTGTACTCGGATGTGCCACTCGGGTGAAACATCGTGGGCGGTCACGAATATTTTGCTCGCGGCATCAGGGACGTGTTCTAGTACTTTGCGAGCCTGATCTGGTGTGGCCTCAGTGATTCGCAGGCTCCCATGATTCGCCTCAATGGCGTCAACCAGGTCGTCGCTGAAGAAACCTTGCTCGCGAGCGTATTGTTCGAATAGTGGATTCACGTATCGAAGAGACGTAGCGGCATTGTCATCGCCGTCTCGCATAACGTTCTTCCAAAAGATCAGCGCGAACAATGGCTCAATGCCGCTGGACGCGTCGGCGATCATGCTAATGGTCCCGGTCGGGGCTATCGTGGTGACGGTGGCATTACGTCGTTCTCGATCACCCTTCCGATCCCACGCCGAGTTTTTGAAATTGGGGAAGGCTCCTCGTGCCGCTGCAAGTTCTTCAGAGGCCCGGCAAGCTTCGCTGTTGATGAATTCCATTACTTGGTTGCCTAAGACTTCGGCCTCTGGACTGTCATAGGCGATCTTGAGTGAGAAGAGCATGTCAGCCCATCCCATTACACCGAGGCCAACCCGACGATTGCCGTGTTTGACGATGGCATCAATCTCTTCAAGCGGGAAATTCGAGGCTTCGACCATATCGTCAAGAAACCGCAGCGATAGATGTACATCATGTCGCAAGGCATCCCAGTCGATTCCGGTGTGCTCTTTATTTAGATGCCAGTTCAGATTAATGCTGCCCAGCACACAGGCTTCGTACGGCAGTAGGGGTTGCTCACCACAGGGATTTGTTGTGTCTTGCAGCGCCACGTCGGGGGTCGGGTTCGTTCGCTCAAGCCGATCAAGGAAGATCATGCCGGGCTCGCCATTGAGCCAGGCCCCTTCGACCAGCTTCTCCCAGACGTCGCGTGCAGGCAGTCGTTGTGGATTTCCGGACGGGTCGTGATACACGTCGCCGGTGCGAGGATTAATGAGGTCGTACTCATCACCCTGTTTAACCGCTTGCATAAACGCATCCGTGATACCAACGGAGATATTGAAGTTGGAGATACGTCCGTCTTCAGTCTTACAGGTCAGGAATTCCAAGATGTCCGGGTGATCCACATTTAGGATTCCCATGTTGGCGCCTCGACGGGTGCCTCCCTGCTTGATCTCTCCGCAGGAGAAATCAATCATTGACATGAAACTAATTGGGCCACTCGCAACGCCGCCTGAGCTCCGAACAAAGTCTCCTCGGGGACGAATTCTGGAGAAATTAAATCCTGTGCCCCCGCCGCTTTGGTGGATGATTGCTGCGTTCATATCGGTGGTCTTGATGCTTCGGAGATCATCGTCGATTGGCAACACAAAGCAGGCTGCCATCTGCGCATAGCCCCCAGGTTTTCCAGAATTCATCAGGCATGGACTATTAGGAATGAACCTCAGTCCCCGAACCAGACCGTACATGGACTCCACAAGCTCGGCGTGCCCTGACTTGTCTACCCAGCCGCGCTCGAGTTCTACGTCTACGACACCGCGCACGACCCGGTTAAAGAAGCCTTCGACATCCTCTGTAGGGTGGTCGATGCGATCTTTGAGGAAATAGCGCTTCTGCAGTACGGCAAGGGCGTTGGAGGAAACTTCTGGATATTCTCTTTTTGGGCTTGGCGCTCCACTTGCTGTATCGCTCATGCTGATCTCCTTTCTAGCCAGATTGTTTTTCGTTGGATTCGGATACTTCCTTCTGGTGGGATGACAATGCGCCGTATCCACTCATATTGCGGACACGACGCTTAGGCGTACCGGGTTCTTGTTGGGACAGAGAATCGATAACTCGGTCGCCAACCTCCCCATGTTGTGGATGGGATCTCTACGAGGGATCCATCTTGCGTATTACCTTTATCGAGCTGTGTTCGAATTTGACCTAGGCCCTCGCGCACAAGTGATTCATTGGCACCCCATGTGCTCGCTGATTCGTGCGGAAAAGCGACCCCCATTGAAAATTCGCTATCTGCTCCTCGGACACCAAACAGCACCAGATCATACGCTCCTGTGGAAGGAATGATCTGGACAAAGTCGATGTCAAACTTCCGTCCATCACGAGTCCGGTACATTTCACCGAGCAGCTTGATCACTGCCACAGCACTCCTTCAGCACATAAGCGATTTTTCTGCCCCCCTAGACGTCAGGCGCGTGCTCTAGCCATCGGTCAATCCCGCCGGATGATCGCTGAAGACCTCAGCTCATCGAGAGCGATCAGGTGCTTCTGGGACCATATGTAGTGGGTCAGCGATCCTACGGCACTCCATTTTGGGTGTCAATCGTCCTTTTTTGACCCGTGTGGATGAGTCGTTTGGTTTTTGTTTGGCTCGGATTTGGCGGAGGAGAGGGAGGGTGTTTAGGTACGGTTCAACCGAGAGCACAAAGTCAAGACAGGCGAGCGCAACTACATGGAAAGCTGTGTCACGTCGTGATGCACAGGTTGTCCACATGGAATCAACACGGCCATTAACAGCTTAGCTACTTGTTTTTTGGACGTTTTGGAGCTTTGTTATTTGCTGGTCACGTCCGATTATTATGAGGATGTCCTCTTCTTGAATGTGCTCAGTAAGCTCCGGCATTACAAGCAACTCTTGTCCCCGTTTTATGACGAGGACGTTAATTCCGTAATCTGCGCGGAGGTTAAGGTTTGCAAGGGACTGTCCGACAAAAGCCGATCCGCTGATCTCGGTAATTCCTGCATTCGGCAGCAATTCGAGATAGTCGAGCAGTCCAGGTGTCGAAATAGTCTGGGCCACCCGAACAGCCATGTCACGCTCTGGAAAGACGACCCGATCGGCTCCCACGCGTTCTAGGATCTTACGATGGACCTCGCTGGCAGCCTTTGCGATCACTTGAGGCACTTCAAGGGTCTTGAGATGTGTTGTGATAAGCACACTCGCTTCGACGTTTGCCATTGCGACAATTGCGAGATCAACATCAGCTGCTCCGGCTTGCGCTAAAACCGCCGAGTTGGTCGCATCGCCTTCAATCGCCGTGTCGACGTCATCGGCCACCCGTTGTATGGCGTTCTCTGCGGCATCAACAGCTATCACCTCGTGCCCGGTGCGAGCCAGTATGCGTGCGATGTGGCTGCCAAATCTCCCCATACCAGCTACTAGGATTTGCATTGGCGTGTAGTCGGGATTAGCCGACCTTAATGACCTCCTCTGGATACCGGACTACTGATTGGTGTTCTCGGGCGATCAAAGCTTGAGCCAGCGTTAGGGCGCCAAGTCGACCAACGAACATTGTCACGATCAACACAACCTTGGAAACAGCGGAAAGATCAGCTGTAATGCCTGTGGAGTATCCCACGACGGCAAAGGCGCTGACGGCTTCAAACAGGAGATTTGAAAGCATGGCGCTTGATCCCCGTTCAGCGATGGACATGATGACAGTCGCTAGCAGAACAGCGCACGCCGATAACCCCACGATGGCGATAGCCCTCATGATGGTGACCTGCGCAATCCGTCGGCCGAACGCTGCGGGGTATCGATGTCCACGAATGTGGGATTGCATCGTAATGAACAGGATGCCAAGTGTATTGACGGTGATACCGCCGGTGACTGAGGCGGAAGCGCCACCGATAAACATTAAGACAATGACGATAATCAATGTGTCTGGCAACAATTGGCCCATATCCACTGCTGAAAAACCGGCGGTGCGCCACACGGTGAGGTTGACGGCAGTGGTTGCTCGGAGCCCGAGATTTTCGGATTCGATGGCATTGCCAAACGTAGGTGCCAGAAGGAACAAGAGTGCGAAGCCAATGACAGTGACTGCTGGCAGCGTTGCTAAAACGATGCGTGATTCAAACCCAAGTCGTCGCCATCTGCGGTGCCGGACCATATCGAGCAGGACGGTAAATCCAAGGGCTCCGATTATCGACAGCAGGCTCACGATTCCTAACGTACCCGGGTCATCGACAAGTCTCGCGAAACTTTTCGAGCCCGTCTCAATGTCAAAGCCAGCGTTGGTGAAACCGGAGACTGCATGAAATGTTGCCCACCAAACGGAATTCTCAACTCCGGGATCGTTGTTGACACGGAAATAGAGGAAGACGGCACCGATGGTTTCAATAACCAGCGTGATTGCTACGATTCGCCACACTAGGCCACGAAGCCCTCCAGGTTCGCCCACGCCAAGATTTTGACCGAATAACATGCGTTCCCGGGATGAGGCTCGCCGTCCAGCAAACGTAAGGATGGCAACTGCGCCGATGACGAACCCGATAGCCCCGAGTTGAACAAGCGCAAGAATGATGGCTTGGCCAACCGGCGACCAATGATCGTGGGTTGATACCACGGTTAGTCCGGTCACGCATACGGCTGATGTGGCGGTGAAGAACGCTGTGAGAAGATCTGTACTGGTGTTTGGCGCGTGAGCAAAAGGCAGTAACAGCAACACCGTTCCGATGAGGATGAGGCTGGCGAACCCTACTGTGAGTACGATGCCCGGTCGCAGCGGTTGGCGATGACTGCTCCCTGGATCCGCGCGGAGGCGGCTCGAGAGCTGACGAGGCACGTGAATTACGCGGTCGCCGATGCCCAAAGGTTGTGGCGCACCGGCAGGTCTTCGGGGATTAGTGGACACGAGCTAGTTGGATTCTGGCTGGCGGAGCGCACGATATACCGAGCCTCTGCCGAGCTGATTACACCGAGGTGAGTAGATCACGGATGTGCAGTGTAGTCGTGTATTGACGCTTGTAGTGGCGACTTTTATTCTGCCGATGCTTATTAGGCCGAAGTGAACAATGTCCGACTATTCTTCTTCTCCGGTTCGCATCGCAATGATTGGCGTTGGTGGTATAGCCGCCATGCACCTGACCAATTTGTTACGGATGCCATCGGCACAGGTAGTCGGGTTGGCCGATATAGACGCTAACCGGATTGCGGTGACCTTGCGCCGTGCTGCGGCGCAGCAGAATCCGTCCATCGAGCCCCCGGCAATTCCTGCGTTTAATGATGTCGAAAAGATGCTTAATGCCGTAAGTCCCGATGCCGTCATTCTTGCCCTGCCGCCGTTTGCGCATGGAGAGGTTGAATTCCAGTGTGTGGAAGCTGGTCTGCCCATGCTGGTCCAGAAGCCGGTTGGTCTGGACATGGAGACCGTACGGGCCATTGAACAGAAAATATCGGATCGGGGTCTCATTTCAGCGGTGGGATACCAGGCACGTTACAGCCACGCGGCTGACATTGCTCGATCCATGCTCGCTGACCGACCAATTGGCATGGCGGTCGGGACATATCTCGGGGGACTGCCGGGTACCGCATGGTGGCGTGTCCAAGCCCGGTCGGGCGGGCAGGTGGTTGAGCAGGCGACGCATGTTGTTGACTTGCAGCGATACCTAGTCGGTGAAATTGAAACGGTTCAGGCTGTAGCCGCGACGCGATTGATGACCGATGTTGAGAATCTGGACATTGCCGACGTTTCGGTTGCCAGCTTGGTATTCGACAACGGAGCTATCGGTACTCTCATTAACTCAAGCGGGCTTAACGGGGTGCCAAAGGAGCCTTGGGATCACGGTCTTAGACTGGTAGCCCGCGATCTATCGTTTCATGTGTTTACCGACGGGGGACGTATTGCGACCGCTGGCGAAACGCGCGAGCTAGTCAATCCAGAGGACTGCAAATACTTGCTTGACGAAGCGTTTGTTAAGGCGGTAGCAACCGGTGATTCGTCCCATATTCGCTCGACCTACTCGGATGCGGTCCTGACGCTTAGGGCCACGCTTGCGATCAACGAGTCAGCGCGCACCGGTCAATTGGTTCGGGTGGCTGATCTGGGCTAGTCGCGGCTAGACCTACTCATAAGCGAAGTTTGCGCGCACAGTTGCCCGAATACGTAGCTGTCCCGCCTCTACAGGGACAGATCCGGAGCTCATCGCGGCTTCTGGAAAGGCGCTCCGGGTGCTACGTGCAACCGGCACGTGGACATATTCCTCGTTAAGCGAGATCAGTCCACGCACACTGCCCTGCAATGCTTCTGCAGCCACCCGCGCCTTGTTAGCTGCGTCGAGCACGGCAAGGCGGAGCGCCCGTTCCTTCGCAGGCCCGTCGCTTTTTAAGGTGAATGAGATGGAATGGACCGTGTTGGCTCCGGCAGCCAGCGCTGCGTCAAGAACTGAGGACGTGAGATCCAGTTGGTCGATGGTAATCGTTATTGTGTTTGACGAACGGTACCCCACCGGATTCGCGGACTGGGGTCGCGGCTGTGCTTGTACTGGCGGAAAGACCGGTGCGAGGCTGATACCAGTAGTTTGGATCTGAATGTCTTCCGGATTAGAGCTGATTTCTCGAACAGCAGCGACGAGACGCTCGGCAGTAGCACTTGCCTGCTCGGCCGCGGCTGCGGCCGTAGAGGCAGATGCCTCGACCCCAAGTTCGACGATGGAGCGATCGGGCGTAACAATGACCTCTCCTTCTCCAAGAACGTGTAGGCCAAATGGACGTTCGCCGGCGGGGAGGATTGCCGCCGCACCGCCAATGTCCACGGTCTTACTGGTGGGTGGTTGCTCGCCAGGGTCACCTGCCTGAAATTGTTGGAGACCGAGAAATCCAATGACCACCAGCGCCGCCACGATCAAAATGATCGTGAGGAGCTGGAGTTGCCACGCGGCACGTCTATAGAGCTTAAGCATGTGTAAAGCCTAGCCGGTTACATGGTGTGGCGTCGCCACCATAAGTCCCCGAAGAGACCAGGCTCGCTTCATCCATGGACCAATTGTGCTACCCGAAGCGGCGTTCAACTTCCTCCCAATTGACGATGTCCCAGAACGCGGCGATGTAATCAGGGCGACGATTTTGGTAGTTGAGGTAGTACGCGTGCTCCCAGACATCTAGCCCGAGCAGGGGAACGGATCCGCTTCCGTCCATCAGCGGGTTGTCCTGGTTGGCTGTGCTTGTCACGGCAAGCGAGCCATCCGAACTCTTAACCAACCATGCCCAGCCCGACCCAAAACGCGTCGTGGCTGCCTGAGCAAATTGTTCTTTGAAAGCCTCGAAACTTCCGAAGCCTGTGTCAATGGCTTCAGCCAGAGCACCGTGTGGATGGGGGTGGCCATGCCCGCCAAGCACGGTCCAGAACAGCGAATGATTGGCGTGTCCGCCGCCATTGTTCTGAACGGCGACTCGAATGCCTTCAGGCACCGAGCTGAGGTCACTAATCAAATCTTCAACGCTTTTCGAAGCCAGGGCTTCGTGGCCTTCAAGAGCGGCATTGAGGTTGGTGACGTAGGTGGCATGATGGCGGTCGTGGTGGATTTCCATCGTGCGTGCGTCGATTGCCGGCTCAAGCGCATCGAATGCGTAAGTGAGGTCGGGAACAGTGTGAGCCATGTTGGAGATCCTATTCTCGGAACGATGACGCTGTGGACTGCGTCGAAATTCAAGGCCCAATCCTAGCCGGTCTTCGGCCTTCGCCAAAAGTATGATCTGCGCGACTTATCGCAATATCTGTTCAAACCTGACCCTATAATGGAGTTCTGCCGCCCCGCCGCCATCTTGCGAGCGGGCGTTGTTTGTCTCGCGGTAGGAGACATCCGAGGGGAAGTGTCGGAATTGGTAGACGAGCGTGACTTAGGATCACGTGGAGATTGCTCTCCGTGAGAGTTCGAGTCTCTCCTTCCCCACCGGTATCGGTGCAAGAGGTCTCCACATGCCATGATTGAAACAGTCGCAACAGCTGAAAAACTTGAGGGCAGCCGTGTACGGCTCTCTGTAGAGGTTCCGGTTGCTGATTTACAGACCGAGTACGGCAGGGCAATTCAGCGTGTGAGCAGTCGGGTCAAGATCCCAGGTTTTCGTCCGGGAAAGGCGCCGCGCCAGCTGGTCGAAAATGCTGCGGGTGTGGCGACGGTTATGCAGGAAATGCTTGAAACAGTGGTGCCTCGGGCTTATACATCAGCGCTTGAGGAAACTGGCGTGACGCCTATTGATCAGCCGGAGTTGGACATTTCTGATCCGCCTTCGCTTGATGTGCCGTTCGTTTTCTCTGCGGAGGTTGCCGTCGCGCCGACTGTGGTGCTTGGTGACATAGGCGATGTAACGATTGATGTTCCGGACACATCCGTAACTTCTGAAGAAATTGACGGAGAGCTTGAGCAACTACGGACGTCCCAATCTGCCTGGGATGCGACAGACCGGGTGGCTGTTTCTGGGGACATGGTACAGACGCGTATTCGGATCTCTGCTGCCGGATTGGATCCCGATGAGCCGCAGCCCTATAACGTGATAGTTGGGGAAAACGGATTTCCAGAAGGATTTGATGATGCGGTGATTGGGAAGTCAGATGGTGACCAGGTTTCTTATGAGGCTGATATTCCGGCAGATGATCCGAATGAAACCCTTCGTGGCAAGAAGGTTGCATTTGAGATTGAAATCGATGGGGTCAGCGAGCGACGCTTGCCCGAGTTGGATGATGAATTTGCTCGAAGCGTAGGTCCCTTTGACGATCTTGAAGCCTTACGGGCACGGGTTAGCGAATCGATCGGTGAACGAAAAGCACATGACGCCCAGCATCAGATAGAAGATGGGGCAGTCGAGGCCTTAGTAGGCCGAGCCACTTTTGACATTGCTGAGGTCCTCGTTGACCGTGAGCGAGAACAGGTTGATAAGGACCGTACTCAGGCGCTTGTGAATCAAGGTGTGGCTGTGGACACATACCTTGCTATGCGTGGAGAGACTCGCGAGTCATGGGATGACGAAGCGAAGGCTGAAGCACTACGCAGAATTCGTCGTAGCTTGGCGCTTGAGCAGTACGCGGAGGCTGAAGGCATAGCGGCGGATACGGAGGAGCTCGAGGAGGAAATCGAACGGGTGGTGGCGTCCTATCCAGAGGCACGTCGCAACCTCGTCAGGTCTAACCTGGCACGTGACGAATCGCGTGCCCAGGTTGAAAACACCGTACGATCCCGCAAAGCCCTCGGTAAGCTTGTAGAGAAACTTACGGGTGGTGTGGAGCTACCGCACGATCACCATCATCATGACCATGATGAGCCACCGCCGGAATTGGCAGCTGTTGCTGAAGCTGATGAGTCTGAGGAAGAGGCATTGCCGGACGTGGATAGCGCTGAGGCACCCGAGACAACGGAGCCTGAGCGTCCAGAACAGTAACGATTTAACGAAAGAGACAGATTTATGAGCGTTCTTGTCCCCTACGTGATTGAGCAAACTGACCGCGGCGAGCGCGGTATGGATATTTATTCACGGCTGCTCCGTGATCGGATTATTTTTCTGGGCACGCCGATCGACGATGCGGTGGCTAACACGATCATTGCGCAATTGCTGTTGCTGACCAGTGAGGATGCGGAAGCAGACATCAACATGTACGTCAATTCGCCTGGTGGAAGTGTGAGTGCGGGCTTGGCGGTTTATGACACGATGCAATATGTGCCTAACGATGTGGCGACGACTTGTGTTGGGCTCGCGGCAAGCATGGGGAGCGTGATCTTGGCTGGCGGTGCTAAAGGCAAGCGGTCAGCATTGCCAAATAGCACGGTGTTATTACATCAGCCGTCGCAAGGGTTTGAGGGTTTTGTACAGGCAGCCGACTTAGAAATCCGCGCTCGTGAGATCGGTAAAGTGCGTGACCGAATTGATCAGATCTTTGTTGAGGCAACAGGACAGTCGGCTGATCGTATTCATGCTGATTCTGATCGTGACTTTTATCTGACGGCTGAAGAAGCACGCGAGTATGGCCTAATTGATCAGATTGTGAAGCCACGGACTGCGCTGGCAGACGATAGCTCGGACACCGAAGCCTGAGTCGGGATGTACGTGATGGGGGAGGTAGCTTGCTGATGGCTGTATTGGAGATTACTGGTGGCTAGCCGTTCGAACCGCCCAAGTTATCGGTGCTCGTTCTGCAGCAAGACGCAGGATCAGGTAAGACGTCTCATTGCAGGCTCCGGCGGCGTTTACATCTGCAACGAGTGTGTGGATCTTTGCCGGGACATTATTGAGGAAGAGCATTCGCGTGCCCCGAGTTCGCCGGCGTTCACTGGCAGTGTCCCTACGCCCGAACGCTTGTATGAGCTGCTGAGTGAGTACGTTATTGGACAGGAGCGCGCCAAGAAGGTTGTATCAGTTGCTGTCTATAACCACTACAAGCGTGTGGCAGCTGGAGTCTCAAATGATGACGTTGAACTCCACAAGAGCAACATTCTGCTTCTAGGTCCCACCGGGGTTGGAAAGAGCGAAATTGCAAGAACATTGGCACGTATTCTCAACGTGCCATTTTGTATTGCAGACGCTACCGCGCTAACGGAAGCCGGATACGTTGGGGAAGATGTCGAAAACATCTTGTTGCGTCTGCTCCAGGCTGCCGATTTCGACATAGCTCGAGCCCAGACGGGCATTGTGTTTGTGGATGAAATTGACAAAGTTTCTCGAAAGGCTGATAACCCATCGGTCACCAGAGATGTTTCTGGCGAGGGTGTCCA